>Ga0209472_1000299_pt1 | contig 30331 bp, 19 predicted proteins | sample GraSoiAngelo_130_FD_185887 | JGI IMG/M metagenome (GOLD analysis project Ga0209472, IMG submission 185887) | Grasslands soil microbial communities from the Angelo Coastal Reserve, California, USA - 14_0929_02_20cm (SPAdes) (version 2) | ecosystem: Environmental > Terrestrial > Soil > Grasslands ... | reverse complement strand
ATATACCCTTGTTATTAATATATATATATATATTAATATTATCTACATAAAATGCTCGAGATAAGATTTGAACTTATAGCCTAAACATCTTCAGAGTTCCGCTCTACCAGGTTGAGCTTCTCGAGCTTATATATATTTATATAATATAATATTACTTATATAACATATGTTAAAAGTAACAATTTATATATGCAAAATTAATACTAATAATAATGGAGAAATCAGGACTCGATCCTAAATTAACGATATGCAAAATCGCAGTTTTACCAATTAAACTATATCCCCTTTTAAGTATTAAAACTTATATTTGTATATCATAAATATACCTAATTAAGTAAAATAAATTTATTAAAATATAGATTATTTGTATGAAGCTAAATATATAAATTAAATAATTAAATTATCCGAAAAACGACTTGAACGTTTACGATGTTATATCAATAAATCTTAAGATTATCCTGTCTACCAATTCCAGCACTCGGATTTTATATATATTATATATATGTATATATTTTATACATATATATATTTACTTAATTAATATAAGGCCAGAATGATTTGAACACTCATCTGAGCTATCATGAGCAGCTTGCTTTACCAATTAAGCTATAGCCTTAAAAAGTGCGGACAAAGGATTTGCACCCTTATCAACTGGGCATGAGCCAATTATGTTTCTATTACACCAATCCGCATTATATATATATATATCAATAAATTAAATATATGAAATATTGTTATATCATATAATATAATTATTTCTTATATATTTTATACTTTAATATATATATATACTTATTGTATTTACTACAATAGCATTAAAGCTCAAGGGGAATTCGAATCCCCGCCTTTAACGATGAAAACGTTATGTCTTAACCTCTTGACTATTGAGCCTTTAACAATATATATTTATATATTTATATAATATCATTAGCCCAGTGCAAGTATTGCACTTACTTCTACCGATTACAAAACGGTTGCATTACTTTTATGCTAACCAGGCTTAAATTTTTAATTCTATAAAATATGTTATATATAAATATATATATATATTTATATATTTATATTTATATATATATTTAGACTGTATTGCGATAAGTGTATTAATTAGTACATAATAAACTTTAGTACTTTATACCTAAAAATATTTAAATCCTTTCAGCTAAAGCCTATTAATATATTAATATATAATATATATTAATATAAAAATCGTAGTGTTAAACTACGTATATTTAAGAGTATCTCAAGGTAAGTTTCGTGCCTATATGCATTCAGCACTTATCTTTTACAAATGTAGCTTTCCTGCCGTGCCTATGTTATATATTTACTTAAGTGTAAGTAACATCCCTATCAAAATTATTATCAAAAGACAATAACCTTAATATTTTAATTATTTAATATTGGGCACATAAACAACAGGTAAACCATAGATTTATATACCCAACTCCTTTCGTACGAAGGGGCTATCCTTGTTTTACTCTAATTTCCTCTAGAAGATAGAAACCATACTGTCTCACGACGTATTTAACCCAGCTCGTGTAGCTCTTTAAACGACGAACAGTCGTACCCTTCATGATTTCTACATTCATGTGGATGAGCTAAGCCGACATCGAGGTGCCAAACTGCGCACTCAATTTGTACTCTCTGGCGCAATTAGCCTGTTCAATTTTTGTTATCATAAAGGCTCTTTATCCTTTATTTCCATCTTTCACAAAATGGTTCAGACTATGTCTTCATCTTTATTATCATAAATAAATAATTAACTATATAAAAATTATGCAACGCAAATAACATACAGCACTAACTATATTAAATTTTTTATTAGTATATAACACCTTTACTAGTATTTATTACTTTTTTTTATGTTTATATAATAATAATTATACTACTTAAACACTAGATACTCAACCTTTTAAACCAAAAGATCCATTACGGGTTTTAGAATTTATATTTGTATATTGTATATTAGGTTTTACATGACCTCTTAAAATAACTGAAGATAAACCTTTATAAGAAGAATCTATATTTTTTAAACTACCTTTATATTTTAATTTAAAAACAGATCTTGCAGCAGTAAGACGTCTAGTTAATCTACCTTTAGCTTCTAATCTGATACCACTTATAGATTTATGTTTAATAGTATTTAAAACACTTTTTTGAACATCTTCTTCTTTTTTAGAAAAAAAAGGAAATATTTCTTGTAATAATCTATCAAACTCATCAATATTTTTATATTTTTTAAAAAAAATATGTAATAAAGCATTTAAATTTTGAATATTATTAAGTGATAATGTTTTATCATACTTAACTTTGTTCAAATTATTACTTACACTAAGTTTATTTATAAAAGGTAATCTTACCATATTTAAAGAAGATTTTAAAACCCGCAACAATCTATTACTTCTCTTTCTTAATTTTATAACAATAGATTCAGACAAAATGTCACTATTTAAGTATAAATATTCTAAATTAACAATATTAAATTCTACTTTTTTTTTATAAAATTGAGATATTAAATTATTAAATTTAAGTAAAGTAGTATTTTCAAACTTAGATCTATTTAAGTATAGTAAATTTTCATAATATACTTTTAACATTTCTTTTTCTAAAGATTTCATTAAAAAATCTTCTAACAATTTTTCCTCATAACCATTAAAATTTTCATAATTTTTTAGTTCAAATATTTCAGATAATAATTTCTTTTCTTTTTTAACTTGTTCAATAATACTTATACTTTCTAATTTTATTTTTTTAATAAAATTTGTGTTATTTAATTGTACTATTGTATCCATTTTTTTTATTTTATTAAATAGGTATTTTTTTTGTCTATTATAAATATATATGGTTATAATAATTTTTGAATTAGTATGTTTTAACTCCGCTTTACTTACAAATATTCTATTTATAGATAATCGTCTAAGTTTAATACTCTTATTAATAAAATTTACTTTATTTTCATATTTAGGATTAAAAAGATTAAAATAAGACTTAATTAATGTAATTATCATTTTATCGATAAAAGGTAAATGTCTAAGAGAATTTTTATTATAAGCATAAATACTATTAGATCATTCAATATTTGCAGGTGGAAAATGTCTAGTGTAATCAATATTATTTTTATTATTATTATTATAACTAATATTAATATTTTTATTAAAACTTATAATATTAGTATTTTTAGATTTATAAACCTTATTGTTGTATAAGATATTAGGCATAGTTCTTTATATTATTAAAATGAGGCTTATTTAACCAATTTTTTTTAAGCTAAAATAATAATTTAGTCTATTTCATTAATATAGTAATATTAATTATTATACAACTATATTGTATATTATATTTTTATTTTTAAAAATAAAAATATATAAAACATAGTTATTTATTATTGATTTATATAGTTATATATATATATATATAGATGCTGGGCATTAGTAGAAAGATTATTGTTAGCAAAACACACTTTCTAGTCGTTGAACGTACTTATTAATTATGTAACGCGATAATTATATAAAAATACAATTATATAGCTTAAATAAGTTTCGCTTCAAGTACACTTATTTATATAAATAAGTTATTCTTGAAATTAACCCAGTAAATTACCAATAATTTCTATATATGTCATATAAGAAACATTGGAGGACTAACATTTAATCCCTAGCGTAGCTTTTTCAAAAATCCAAGACCTTTCCTTTCTGCATCTTGTGATCATATGCCCCGCTTACGCGACTGATAGACATGTAGGTCAAACAGTAAAGCAAGATTAAGCCATTAAACTTAATAAGTGAAAATCAAGATCATCTTATAAGTACTTAACATAAAAAGAAAACATACAAATAAAACAATTAAAAATATTACTAACAAAATAAATTATTAATTAATATTTTAATCACATCTATTTTCCATATAGTTAAAATCTTACTTGAAAAAAAAAATATATCTAACTTAATAGAAAAATAATTGAATTAGTTATAAGTAAATATATACTAAATAACAAACTAAAAATAAAAAACGTATAAATATATACACGTTTAATTGCAAGATGCAATTTTACAAAAATAACTTTGGATATACCCAGGTACTTTTTATGGGATCTGTGCCCCGCATAAACCGCCTCCTAGCAATTGTTCCCTTACTCATTTATATTATATTAAATAAATGATAGTAAAAGTAAAGCAAATAACATAATTTTTAAATAAAATAATGTTAATATTTAACTTATTGATATGATTAACTAAGTAAAGGTGTTTCAATTATATTTTATCAATTACCTTATACACTACAACTTGTCCAATCATATCCAATAACTAGCAACAGTAAAGCTGCATAGGGTCTTCTCGTCTAACTAGAGGTAAGCAGTATCTGCACTGCTATTCCAATTTCACTGAGCCAATCATTGAGACAGCTGTTGTATCGTTACATCATTCATGCAAGACCGCATTTAACGGCCAGGGTATTCCGCTACCTTAGGACCCTTATAGGTAAGGCCGCCATTGATCGGGGTTTCCTTCAAAACCATGCTTATATTAGTCAACATAGTAAATCCGTTAACCAGCCGACATTGGGCAGAAATCACACTCAATACTTTGATTTATTATCTTATTGCAAAGTGCTTTGTTTTAATTAAACAGTCGTACAACACTATTCTATGCTTCCTTTTCTTTACCTGATATTAATCAGGAGGAATGGCTCTCCTTATCCCGAAGTTACGGTAGTTAGTTTGCCGAGTTCCTTAATGATTGTTCACTCAAACGCCTTCGTATACTCTACTAGCTTACTTGAGGTAGTATCTAGGTACGGTTATGTAATGTTTACTGTTTTTCCAGAACACTCTGTCACTTTATAACAAAGGTTGTTACTATGTAAACAAGATTTTCTCATCGTTTTATCCTTTAGGTTAATAAACTTAGAGGCCGTTACTTTAATTAAATACCATAAGCTTAAGGCGAGGGTAAATTCCCTTTTTCGTTACTCATATCAGCATTATCACTTGGGTTATCTAATTTTTAATCTTAAAAAGAAAAAATCTAAGATTTGCCCAACGTTCCGCTACCCCATGAATATAGTATAAATATACTAATATTTATGGACAAGGTGTCGGTATATTGTTTAGATCCGTTAAATTTTCAATGCTATTACCTATGTATATTATAAATATAATATACTGAACCAGTGCTCTGTTACGAGGTCTTCAAAAAATGGCCGCTTCTAAGCCTATTTCCTGGTTGTATACGATAAAAACTTCCTTTATTTCACTTAACAATAATTTTGGAACCTTATTAACTCTTGTTCTGGGCTGTTTCCCTTTAGACATACAACCTTATCGTACTATGTCCGATTATTCAATATTCATCTTTGCCCTTCCGAGTGCAAATACTCACCGATAAAATCTTCACGATCCCCCGATATATACAAAGCGAATTATTTTTAAATAAAAAAATAATTACAAGTTGTCTGAGATCACAGTTCTGTACCTGCTAAGATGTTATTTGAATTACCTACTTATATAGGTTTCGCGGAAAACCAGCTATCCTAGTCAGTTTTGTCTTTCACTACTTACCACAATTCATCGGATATCTTTACAACGATAACCCGTTCGGGCTTTTATAACCCTGATCATGGTAAGATCACCAGGCTTCGGGTCTAATTTTAGATACTTATTCATTATTTCATAATTGATTTATCTAGGCATTATTGCTCGCATCTAATATTAACTTGCTGACCCATTATGCAAAAGGTACGCTCTCATTATTTATTTAAATTTTACTTGAGCTGCTTATAAAACTACTATTTCAACTTAATTCCCTCTCGGTACTTTTCACTATCGCTTATATATCATATTTAGCCTTAGAGGAAGGTTCCCCTTATATTCAAACAGGTTTAAACCCATTTTACTTATTTAATATATCAGTAGATTATATGTTACTTAGTTTTTTAAACATAAATAAGGCTTAATCTTAGTAATAATAATATAAATAAATTTTATTACAATATATTTATTATAATATATTCTGATATTTATAGGCTATTCTACTTTCATTCACACTAATCATAGAATCTCGTTTGATTTATTTTCCTGAAGTTAATAAGATATTTCAATTCACTTCGTTTATTACTTAATTTCTCTAAGAGTACATGTGTTATTTAAACTTTAAGACACAAATTTAATAATCTCTCTTTGATATATAGCTAGTTATCCTTAATAGTTTCTTTGTATACTTGCCTACATTATTTTTAAACAATGTAGAATTAATACATTCCATATCAATGCACAATACATTACTATTATATTTTATGTTTAAATTATATTTTATATTGTCGGGTTATTATGATTTGAACATAACAACTTCTCAACCCAAATGAGATGCCTAACCAACCTGGCTCTAACCCGTATAATATTAAAATACAGAAAATATCCGATTCGAACGGATGTGATCTTTTAGATCAAATAAGTCTCAAGCTTATCACCTTAAACCACTCAGTCAATTCTCTTATATATATATATAGTTATAATTAAATAAAAATTATATTAATTATACATAGTTCTTTCAAGACTTGAACTTGAATAACGTCCTTATCAAAAACGCACTTTACCTATTAAGTTAAAGAACCCTAATTTATACATATATTAAATATATATTTTTTTTCATCTGTATTTTATAACGTAAGAAAAAAAAATACATTTTAATGTATTTTTATATAATTTTTAAAACCAAGAGCACTCAGATTTGAACTGAGAAATTGAAGTTTGAAGCTTCCTATTTTGCCTATTAAACTATGCTCTTATATAATATAATATACTATAATACATAGTTATATATATATATATATATATATCTTATTATTATATATACATACAAAATAAAACATAATATAATTATACATAACATTAATTAATAATCGGAAATGAGATGATTCGAACATCTAAGTGTAATATATACACAATATTTAGCAAATATCTTACTATACCTGTAGCAACATTTCCTATATAAATATTTAATAAATAAATATATTTATATATATATTTATTTAGCTAACGAGCTAGGCCGGCTACGATCCGACATCTACTTCCTTGACAAGGAAGTCCTTTGCCTATTAAGTTACTAACCCTTTAAATATTTTGTATAGTATTTCTATATACATTAAACTATATTTTGGAAATAAAAATTTATTAGACATTATATAATTTAAATACGGCTAGTCGAAATCGAATCGACACACATCGTTTGGAAGACGAACGGTCTACCTTTAACCTATAGCCGTTACATATATATATATATTAATTGGTAAGACTTATGGGATTTGAACCCATTTACTGGTGATTAAAAGTCACAGGTTTTACCTATTAAACTAAAGTCTCTTTTATTGATATTAATTAATATTTATTATATATATATATATATAAATATATATAAGGATATGGAGGAATCGAACCCCATATTTAAGATCTGCAATCAAAATGCAGTACCAACTGCTGCATATCCTTTTTAAAGGTATAGTATAAAAATAATTTTAATAATAATTCATAGCTAGAATATAGCTATAGTATATATTTTTGACTTTATTATTAAACTAGATACACAATAATATTTTTAATATATAATACATAATATATAATGTATATCACATTAATTTGATATATATATTTAGTTAGGATATAAATAATGCAATTATTTTATATTTAATAAAATTAGATACAATATTTTTTTTATACTAAACATTAATTAATATTATATATACTATTTTTATTTTATAAGAAAAATTAAAACTATACAAAAAAAAGTATAAATATATACACCTTAATTATAATTTTTTTTTTAATTTAGGATTCTTGCATAGGTGAACCTGGTCTAGGAGTTCCAGGTCTAGGAGTTCCAGCTCTAGGAGTTAAAGTTCCAGATTCATCTGGGAAATAAGGTCTATTCAATTGATCTTTATGTAAACCATCAAATGTTTCGCTTCATTTTTTATTAACACGTAAATAAGCTTCCCGGTTATTGGCTGTATCAAGTAAATTATTAGGAGTATAATCTTTACCTAAATTTTTATTAATATCAAGAAGTTGTTTAACACAATTTTGTTGTGCAGTTCGTACTGAATATGAAGGACTAGGTTGTCAAAAATTATCACCATGTTTTTTTCATTGTTCTAAACCTCGTTGGGCGTCATAAAGCTCTTTTAATTTATGTTGCGCTATATTTGATTTTTTATCTAGTAAATCTAAATTAACCTGTTTTAATATAGGTTCTGTTTTATAAAGTTCTAGACGTTGTTTTTGAAAGAATTCTAATCATTCTAATCTTTCAGGTGAACCTGGTATATAAACCATATCTTCTACATCAGAAGTAACTGATCCTGGTATAGGTTTCGTACCCGGTGTTCATTGATTTCATCTATTATCAGGATTAGCTTGACCAACTATAGGTGTTTGTTGAAATTGATCTAATTTTTCTCTGTCCATAAAATGTATATGAAGATTTTTTAATTCTTTACCATTATTACTTTTATTAAGTAAGTTTTCACCATTTACTTTATCATCTAAAAACATAAATGTATTAAAATCACTATTTAAAGAGTCAATTATAGTTTTAATACCTTTAAAAAAATAAATTAGAATAAATGAAATATTAGGAGTATAATCTAAAGAAAGTAAGATATATCTAAATAAAAAGATTAATAAAGAAGTTAGTAAAATAGTAATAATATTATTTTTATTAAATATTTTATTTCTAATTATATTAAAAAAAATCTTAAAATCAAAACTACTTTCTAAAGATCAATTTATATAACGATAAGGTTTAGTGGGAGTAGTATAAGGACTAATAATGAGTTTATTTTTAGTTATGCTAAACAAACCAAATAAAATCAATAATAATAAACTATTGTTAACTAAAAAAAGATATGGAGTTAATATATAAAAAATTAGTCCTATTAATATATATAAAGCATAAAATGTTATAACACCAGTATCTAAACTAGCTATATTTTTACTTAAAAGAAGTAATCCTTTTTCTAAACCATAAGGTCCTAATAATTCAACAGAACCTTTATCAATAACCTTAGTTGTTTGACCACCTAATTTTAAGATAATACCAGTAATATATTTATTATAAAAGAGTTCAATTAAGAAACGCTGATTAAAAAAACTAAATACATTATAACCAAAATTAGAAAATTTAAACAATAGAAGTAATTTAGGTAATAATTCAGATAAAATTATAGATAATATACTTAATAATATAGTAAATATTAAAGGTAATAATTTAAAAATAGTAGTAACAGCAAATTCGGTGTCAAGCATAATTTCATGTGAAGGATGAATAAATAAACTATTATCTGCAAAAAAACCAGAACCTAATCCTATAAAAATATCTTTAGTTATATAACCAAAGAATATAGAGAAAATAGCTAAAATAATTAAAGGTAAACTCATGAAAATGTCACTTTCATGAGCTTGTTTATAATTAATTAAAGGTCCATTAGGATTAGTTAAAAAAGTTAAATATAAAATTTTAACTGAATATAATGTAGTAAACATAGCACCAATAGTAGCTATAAAATAAACAACAATACTAGAAAAATAGAATTGACCATATGCTGATTCAAGTATAAAATCTTTAGAATAAAATCCAGTCATGAAAGGGAAAGCCACTAAACTAAGAGAAGCTATTAACATAACTGAATATGTTAAAGGTAAAAATGGCCTTAATCCACCATATTTTCTAAAATCTTGATTGTCAGCTACAGCATGTATTACAGCACCAGCTCCTAAGAAAAGAAGACCTTTATAAAAAGCATGATTAACTAAATGGAATAAAGCTATATTATATGATGATAAACCTATAGCAATTACCATCATACCTAATTGACTCATAGTAGAGTATGCTATAACTTTTTTAATATCTTGTTGAAATAAACCTATAAGAGAACTAAATATAGTAGTAATAGCTCCTATTCATAAACATAGTAATAAAACAGTAGAACTATATTCTATTAAAGGAGATGTCCTCATTAATAAATATACACCAGCTGTTACCATAGTAGCTGCATGTATTAGTGCAGAGACAGGTGTAGGACCTTCCATAGCCATAGGTAATCATACATGCAATCCTACTTGAGAACTTTTAGCCATAGCACCTATTAATAAACATATACCAACTATAGTAACAATATTTTCACTTATATATGGAGCTAATGAAAATACTGTAGAATAATCTATATTACCAAAAGATCATAATATAGCAAACATACCTATTGTTAAAAAGCAGTCACCTACCCTATTTGTTAAAAAAGCAGACATAGAACTTTGATTTGCAGCTATTCTAGTAAATCAAAAACTTACTAAAAGATATGAACAAATTCCTACACCTTCTCAACCAACAAACATTAATAAAAAATTATTAGCTGTAACAAGTATTATCATCATAAAAGTAAATAAACTTAAATAGCTAAAAAATCTTTGATTATGGGGGTCATTATTCATATATCCTATTGAATATATATGTACTAAAGAAGATACTATTAATACAGGTATTAACATAGATACTGTTAAAGAATCAAAATAAAAACCTCATAGTATATTAAGGGATTCTGAATCAATTCACCTGAATAATTGTATAGATACTGGTATATTATTTAAACCTACTTCAATGAAAGCTAATATAGCGATTAATGTAGTTACTATTACAGAACTACATGTTATTATTTGTGCTCCTTGAACTCCGATTTTTCTACCAAAAAATCCGGAAATGATTGATCCTAATAAAGGTAAGACAATTATAGCTAAATACATTATTTATATTCTATTGCAATACTTCCTCTTAATCTATAAAAAGCTACTAGAATACCTAGGCCTATAGCTGATTCTGCAGCAGCTATTGCTATAATATATATAGCAAATGTTTGACCTAATATATCATCAAAGCTAAGTGAACTTATCAATATTAAAATTGTTATAGATAATAACATTATTTCTATTGAAATAAGCATTAATATTATATTTTTTCTATTTAAAACGAATCCTAGGATTCCTATTAAAAAAAGTATAAGTGATAAATTCATTTTTTTTTATTTTTTTTTTATTTAAACATAACTACATAATATATGCATAGATATTAATATACAAAAGCTAATTAGTTATTAAGATAAATATAAATCTTTTTTTTTTTTGTAAATGATATATTTTTATATATGAGATAATTTATTTTAAATCTAAATATATTAAATATAGTTATTATGATTATTATTATTATAATAATTATAATAATTTACATTTTATTGAGTATTTATTTTTTTTATCAATTAATTTATAAAAAAAATTATTTACTTATTGTTTATTTAACTTTTTTTTTTAGTATATTAATAAAATTTTTTAATTTTTATTCCTTTTTTTTTCTCTTTACTTTTTTTTTAGTAAATGGATCTTTATATGTTTTAATTACTTTTCTAGTAATATAGGGTTATTATTACATATAATATTACAATATAATAAATAGATTTTATTTTTATAATATAGGAATATTATGATCCATAATATACAAGAGATGATACTGAATAATGTAATCCATCTAATATAGGAACTGGATATATACCTAATATAACTACAAATATAGTTAATGTTAATAAAATGAAAAATTCACGTTTATTTAAATCAGGTATACTAACTTGAAATCATTTAGACAATGATCCTCCAAATGCTATACGATTAAACATAAATATTGTATATCCAGCAGAAAATACAATTGAACTACTAGCAATAACACCTAATAAAGGTAATCTTTCAAATATACCATATAAAGACATAAATTCACCTACGAAATTTAAAGTAAGAGGAACACCACAATTCCCTAAAGATAAAATGAAAAATAAAATAGAAAATAAAGGCATAATTTGAGTTATACCTCTATAAAAAGTAATTAATCTAGTAGATGATCTATCATATAAAATACCTCCAGCACAAATAAATAAACCAGAAGATACAAAACCATGAGCTAAACCTAAAATAATACCACCTTCTATACCTTGAATAGTATTACTAAATACACCTAAAAGATATACAGCAGCATGACATACAGAAGAATATGCAATAAGCTCTTTAACATCAATAGTTCTTAAAGTACTAAGACTAGCATATATTATAGTTATAACACCTATAAGATATACGATGTAAGTATAATCTAAAGAAGCTTTAGGTAATAAAGGTAAAATTAATCTAAGTATACCATACAAACTTAATTTTAAAACTATGGCAGCTAAAATAATACTACCACCTAATGGTGATTCAACATGAGCTTTTAAAAGTCAAGTATTTAAAAAAATAGTTGGAGTTTTAACAGCAAAAGCTATGAATATACCATAAAATAAAAATAATTGTGTATAGTAATTAAAATTAGTTTTATATAAAGCATCAAAATCCGTAGTTCCCATTATGGAAGATATTGTAAGAATAGATAATAATAAAAATAAAGATCCTAATAATGTATATAAAAATAAGTAAAAACTAGCTCTTACTCTATTACTAGAACCAAATAATCCTATTAATATAAATAAAGGAGGTAATATACTTTCAAAAAATATATAAAACAATAATATATCTAACACTAAAAAAACAGCTAATAATAAAGTTTCTAATAATAAAATTATTATTACATATGATCTAATATTTTCAGTTATTGAACTTCAATTAGATAATAATGAAATAGGTATAATTATAGTTGTTAATAATACAAAATATATAGATAAACCATCTATACCTAAATAAATGTCAAAAGAATTTATTTGGTGATATTCTTGTACAAATTGAAATTGGTTTGAGCTAAAATCAAACAATATAAATATTATTAAAGAAATAAATAAATTTATTATAGATGTAGTTAAAGCAATAACTTTAATTTGTTTAATTTTTCAATTAGATAAGTAGTCATAAAACGTACTTATAGAAAGAACAAATATACCTAATATAGGTATTAATAATAAAGATAAAAGTAACATAATATGTAGTTATGCATATAAATACATATTTATATATTTATATATATAAATATCCCACACCCATTTTTATTTTTAATATATTTACCTTATCTTTTTATTTCTATCACTAAAATAATCTATATTAAATAGGTTATATTAAGAATATATTTTAATTATTTTGTAACACCATATAAATATACATGGTTAAAGTATATATATATATATATATATATAATATTATAATATAGTATTATTATTTATTAATTTATAGTTAATTATTAAAACAATACTATATTAGTAGGCAATATATCACAGCTATATATTATACAAGGTATTAATATAATAAAAGCTATTACTAAAGGTAATAATATAATTCAACAATATGACATTAATTGATCAAAACGTATTCTAGGGAAAGAAGCTCTAACTCATATAAAAATGAAAACCATAATACAAGTTTTTATTCCCAGAATTAAACCATATAGTATTCCTTCTGTTAACGGATTAAATAAAAAATTATTATTATTATTATTATTAATAATATCAATATAAAAATCAAAATCAATATACTGTAATATATAAACTAAAAATTTTAAATCCATAAGGTAACCACCTAGATATAATATACTAGTAAAAATACAAATTAAAATTATACTAGCATATTCGGCTAAAAAGAAAAATACAAAAATAACTGCAGCGTGTTCTGTCATAAAACCACTAACAAGTTCAGATTCAGCTTCTGCTAAATCAAAAGGAGCTCTATTAGTTTCAGCTACAGATCCTAAAAAAAAAATAATAAATATTGGAAATAATGGAATTAAGAATCAAATAGCTCTTTGTGATTCAATATTTACAGTTAAACTTAAACTACCAGTTAATAAAATAACTATTATTATAGCAGAACTTAAAATTAACTCATAACTAATCAATTGAGCTGTACTTCTAAGTGAACCTAAAAAAGCATATTTAGAATTAGCAGACCAACCTGCTAATAATATACCATAAGTAGATAATGAAGATACAGCTAACATATAAAGTATACCTATATTAAAATCAGTTATAGCTAAACCTGGTCCATATGGTATTACTGCATAACCTAATAATGAAAAAATTAAAGTTATTATTGGACCAAGAAAAAATAAAATTAAATTAGCTTGTGTTGGAGATACATATTCTTTTAATATAAGTTTTAAAGCATCAGCAAATGCTTGTAAAAGACCATAGTATCCTACAATATTAGGTCCTATTCTTCTTTGCATACTAGCCATTGTCTTTCTTTCAGCTATAGTTACAAAAGCTACAGTTAATAAAATAGGCACAATTACTAATATAACCTCTATAATTGAAATAAATGTGGGTATATATAACAAAATAAGTTATTTAAACATCTATTTTTCTAAAAAAACAAAAATAAAGCTAAATTAAATACATTAGATACTATTATATTTTATTAAATATAATAAAATTGTATAGTATAAAGATAAAAATAGAATATAATATATTAAAATAGGATGTTATAGATTATTTTCTAAAGAAAAAATTTAATTAATGTTTTTAATACTATTAATTATATAGCAATATTTTATAGTACTAAATTTAATATTAAAATATTACTTGTTATTATTACTTTTATACAACATGATATTATTAAAGATAATAGTAAAAAATATAATGTATATAAAATATACCTTTAATTTATACATATAAAGTATAATAAATTAAAAAAATATTAAGCAACATATAGTAATAAGAAAGCCATCATTAAAGCAAATAATCCTGTAGCTTCTGCAAAAGCGAAACCTAAAATAGCGTATGAAAATAATTGTCCTCTTAATGAAGGGTTTCTTGCAACACCTAAAATTAAAGCACCGAAAACTACACCTATACCTACACCAGCTCCTATTAAACCTGTTGTAGCTAAACCTGTACCTATAATTTTTGCAGCTTGTATCATTTATTTTATAATCATAATATATTGTAGATAGGAAACCTATAACTAATTTAAAATATTTATTTATTTGTTAATTTTTATTTTTATTTAAAGCCAAATATTAATGCAATGTAAAATATATATATATATATTAATTTTTTACATTTTTATTATCAGAACGAGTCACATTAGAATCATTATTTATATATTCGTATTCATTAGTATATCTAAGACCATTAATTCTTAAAGATTTAATATGAATCAATCTATCTTGTTCAATAAGATTCATTCTATTTTTAAAAACCACTTCTTCATCATATAATAATTGTTGTAATAATTCTGTTATTGATGTATTTTGTTTTAATTCTTTTAATCTATTTAAATGTCTATCTTCTTCTTGTATAGCCAAATTTTTGAAAAATTGATCGACTTGATCTAAGTTTATAGCATAATTTAATTTACCTGAAGATATAGATATGTGTATATCTTCAATATGTGATAAATAACTTTCAATATTTTCATTTGAAAATTTATTATTATAACTATTATATTTACTCTTTAAATAATTAATATCAGCATCAGTATAAATATTAGCATTAAAATATTTATTAAGACTAGAATAATCATTATTATTAATATTAGATGAAATAATAGTATAAGTATGAATATCTTTTAATCTTTTATCATTTGATTTGCCATTTTTAATTATTAAGTTAGGTTCACGTATATATTCTACTATAGCTTGTATAATTGATTTTAATAATACGCATAAAAAAATAAATATAAGTGAAATATCTGTAACATAACCGAAATAATTAAGGTAATATCTAATACAAAAAATAATTATACCTGATATTAACAAAACTATTAACCTATTGAAATTAAAAATCTTTATTTTTAACGCTGTGTAATTTTTTAATCTAAATTTTTTCATTGATTTATTATTATTATTATTATTATTATTATTATTATTATTTTAATATATATATATATATATTTAGTAATAGCTATTAATTTAAAAATATTAAACTAAGAATATTTAACTAAAAAAAAACTTTTCCCTTTTTCTTATTAAAAAAGTAAATTAAATTATATTTATAACTACTTAGACGCGTACAAGAATCGAACTTGTATTCTTTGTGTCCGTAGCACAATGCTATAACCCTTAAGCTAACGCGTTTATTATAAGTAGTTTAGTAAGAATAAATATTAATCTAATTAGAGCCCTTAAGATGAATCGAACATCTATAAAAATATTAACAGTATTTCGCTCTACCGTTGAGCTATAAAGGCTTAAATATAAAAAGTATTAATAATAATATTTATTTTATTATTTAATACTTATGTATATATTAAAAATCAACCATTCCTAATATGTTTTATGTTTATTTTATAATATTATAATAATATATATTATATTACACTATTATTTTAACAAATTCTTATCCAAGACTCGAACTTGGGTCTAGATATTAGAAGTATCCTGCTCTACCATTAAGCTAATAAGATTATAAGTTTTTCAAATAACTTTAATAGTTAATTATTAATTAACTATTAAAATAACTTAAATAGTTAAATAACTATTTTTTAGTGTTATCTTTTGTAGTTTTTGAAGAAAGATCATCCGATTTACTTGTAGTTAATTGTTGATTTGATACCTCTCTATTTGATCCTAGATCAGGTGCAGAGTAACTATTTACTAAAAGATTAAAATTTTCAGATCTATCTCTATCTTCTAGTTGTCTATATTGTATTTCTTCAGCTTCAGAAGTAGTAAAAGAAAATGAACTAATATCTCTTCTCATTACTTCAAATGAGCTTGCTGAACTATAACTATCTCTTATACTACTTTTATCACTACTTTTGTCACTACTTTTATCACTACCATTATCATTACCTCTATCAACACCTTTACCTTTATCAAGACCTTTACCTTTATCATCATTAGGATGATTAGATGATTCCATAGAATGTACATGAAGATTTTTTAGTTCTTTACCATTATTACTTTTATTAAGCAAATTTTCACCACTCATTTTATCATCTAAAAGCATAAATATATTAAAATCACTACTTAAAGAGTCAATTATAGTTTTAATACCTTTAAAAAAATAAATTAAAATAAATGAAATATTAGGAGCATAATCTAAAGAAAGTAAGGCATATCTAAATAAAAAGATTAATAAAGAAGTTGTTAAAATAGTAATAATATTACTTTTATTAAATATTTTATCTTTAATTGTGTTAAAAAAATTACTTTGTAAAGGTAAACTTACAAATGCATGAGGTTTAGGTGGACTAGATAAACATCATTCTAAAGAATTATAAATTCTATTTAAGAGAGTTTGTAATGAATCACTAAAGAATTGTGGTATTAATCAAGGATATCTTGATGTAACTTTACCTTCTGTTAATTGTACATAAAGTATATATAAAAATAGTCAAGTCGCTACAACTGATACAATAGAACCAAGACTACTTACTGAGTTTCATCCTGCAAAAGCATCAGGATAATCACTAATTCTTCTAGGCATTCCTTGTAAACCTAAAAAATGTTGTGGGAAGAAAGTAAGATTAACACCAACAAATAAAATTCAGAAATGAACTTTACCTAATCATACGTTGTAATCTAATCCTAATATTTTAGGTATTCAAAAATATCATGCACTAAATAATGCAAATACTGCACCCATAGATAAAACATAATGAAAATGAGCTACAACATAGTAAGTATCATGGAAAGCAATATCAAGAGAAGCATTAGCTAAAACAACACCACTTAATCCTCCTACAGTAAACATAAATACAAATCCTAAAGCAAATAACATAGATGGTGTTAATTGAAGTGATCCACCATAACATGTAGCTAATCAACTAAATATTTTAATACCAGTAGGAACTGCAATAATTAAAGTAGCAGCTGTAAAATAAGCTCTTGTATCTATATCTAAACCAACAGTATACATATGATGACTTCAAACAACAAAACCTAAAACACCAATAGACATCATAGCATAAACCATACCTAAATATCCAAATACATTTTTATTAGAATTAGCTGAAATAGTAGTACTTATTATACCAAAACCAGGTATAATTAAAATATATACCTCAGGATGTCCAAAAAATCAAAAAAGATGTTGGAATAATATAGGATCACCACCACCTGCTGCTTCAAAAAATGATGTATTAAAATTTCTATCTGTTAAAACCATTGTAATTGCACCAGCCAGTACAGGTAAAGATAATAATAATAAAACTGCTGTAACTACAACAGCTCATCCAAATAAAGCTAATTTATGTAATTTAATACCAGGACTTCTCATATTTAGTATGGTTGTTATGAAGTTCATTGCTCCTAATAGACTACTTACACCTGCTAAGTGTAAACCAAAAATAGCTAAATCTACACTAGGTCCACTATGACTTTGTATTCCAGCTAATGGAGGATAAAGAGTTCAACCTGTTCCAGCTCCATTTTCTATAAGACTAGAAAATATAAATAATAACAAACTAGGTGGTAATAATCAATAACTTATATTATTAAGTCTAGGAAATGCCATATCTGGACCACCTACTAATAATGGTAATAAAAAATTACCAAATCCACCTATAAGAGCTGGCATAACCATAAAAAATATCATAACAATAGCATGTGCTGTTATAATACTATTATATAATTGACTATCCGCTATATATTGTACTCCAGGTGCTGATAACTCTAATCTGATTAAAACAGAATAAGCTGTACCTACTAATCCTGAGAATAAAGCAAATATTATATATAAAACACCTATATCTTTTGCATTTGATGATAAAAATCATCTTTCTGTTCATAATGATATAGATCCTTTTATTATGGACCTATCTGATTTTTCTTTTGAAATTTCACTATTATTTGTTTCAGTAATATATTTAATATGATGGGAACCTATCATACAAATATAGGACAGTGATATCTATATTTTTTAAATAATATATTATATTATTATTTTTTATTATTATTATAATAATAATAAAGTATAGACTTTTTTTTAATTTAAATATTAATCTTAGATAGTAAGAATTTAAATATTAACCTTAGATAGTAAGAATTTAAATTTAGCTAATATAAGTAATATATTATATTAACAATAATATTTATTAATATAGTATATTATATTAAAACTAAATAATTAAGAACCTCAATAATATATAGATATAAAAAGAAATAGTCATACAACATCAACAAAATGTCAATAAAGTATAGCTGATTCTAATCCTAGATGATGATTATCAGTAGAATGATAAGCTAATACACGTCATAATCCTACAGAAAGAAAAGCTGTACCTATAATTACATGTAATCCATGAAAACCAGTACCAAAATAAAAACAAGATCCAAATGTTCCATCAGATATAGTAAAAGAAGAAACTGTATATTCAATACCCTGTAATGCAGTAAATATAATAGCTAATATAATTGTAAATACTAAACCATATAAGGCTCCACTTCTATTACCTTGTATTAAAGAATGATGAGCATAAGTAACTGTAACACCAGACGATAATAATATTACTGTATTTAATAATGGTAATTCAAAAGGATTAATTGATTCTATACCCATAGGTGGTCACTGAGCACCTAATTCAATATTAGGAGATAGTGCACTATGAAAAAAAGCTCAAAATATAGCTAAAAAAAAAAGACATTCAGATACTATAAATAAACCTACACCCATATTTAAACCTCTTTGTACAGATAAAGTGTGATCTCCTAAATAAGTACCCTCTGATATTACATCACGAAATCACAGTGACATAGAACTAATTACTAATATTACAGCTAATATTAATAAGTACTCTGCATTATTAAAGTTATGTACCATTAAAACAAATGTAGTAGTTAAAGTTAATAAAGCAATACTAGTAAATATAGGTCAAAATGATGGAGATACTAAATGAAAAGGATGAGCTTGAAAATTACTTCGGGTTAAATTTGTCATTTTTATAATTTTTATTTATTATTTTTATTTTTAAATATATAATATCTAAAATATTTTTATTTTTAATAAAAAAAAATTTAATGTTTATATTTATGTTTATAATATAGTGAGTATATTTTTTATAAAACATATAAAGCATATAGAGAATTAAAATTTTTATTCTTTTTTTGCTTTTCTTTTCTTTTATTTATATTTATTTATTATTTTTTAATACATTATGCTTAATATGATAGATAACCATATAAGACTTAATAGGGAATAAGAGATTTGAACTCTTAACCTTTCGTGTGTAAAACGATTGTTCTACCATTGAACTAATTCCCTTTAAATAATTATTATTTTACTTTTTAAATTAATTAAATAATAACTTTTATAAAACTAAATTTTAATTTTTTTGTTTTATTGTTATAACAATAGCACCTACCATAGCTAATAATAATATTATAGAAGTTATAATTAATCAAATAGAATAATTAGTATACATTATATTACCTAGACTAGATATATGTGTAGTTTCTGCCAAATTACCATCTCATAATTTAGATGTTACAAATGCTATTTCATCTTTGTCATTTAAAAATTTAAAAACCTGATTAAAATAATTTGTATTATTTAATAAAATATCATTAAATGATGTATTTAAATTTTCAGTATAACTAGTATAAGATGCTATACTATATGGTAATATTTCATACATAGGTGTATAAAAAGATATAGCTATTATAATAGCTAAAGGTATAGTATTACTAGTAGAACTTAATAGTTCAGAGACCCTAATATTTATTAACATTAATATAAAAAGGAATAATATTGACACAGCTCCTACATAGACTAATAAATAAGATATACCTATAAAATTTAAACCTAGCATTATTAAATAAATTGATATACTTAAAAATAAACCTATTAAAAATAGAATAGATACTATAGGATTTTTACTAATAATAACAAATACACCACATAATATAGCAAGTAATGAAAGAAAATCTAAAATTTCGACTCTATAACCATTAGTATAAGTTTCATTTAAAACAAAAAGACTATTCATTGTATTACTATTATATCTCTCTCTCATATATATATATATATGTATTACATTTATATTAGCTATTAGTTTTAAATATTAAACCGAGAATATTTAACTAAAAAAATAACTATCCCCTTTTTCTTATTAAAAAAGTAAATTAAATTATATTTATAATTATATAGATGCGTACAAGACTCGAACTTGCATTCTTTGTATATATATTATATAACAATGCTATAACCCATAAGCTAACGCATTAATTTATATATTATAAAAACTTTAAGTTTTTATATTGTGTTTATATAATATTTGATATATTCAATAATATTTATAATTACTATCTAATGTAATAAAATAAGGTATTTAACTTTAATGTATATATATATATAATTGACCCCAAAATAACATATAATTAAATAGGAAGAAAAGGAATTGAACCTTCGGTAACTTAATGTTATTGAGTTTACAGCTCAACCCGTTAACCAACACACGGAACCTTCCTTATATATATGGGGGTATTGTTAATTTTTATTAATCCCGTGCAACTTCCACTACACGAACCGTATTTCGACTTAACACTAATTAGAGTCACGCATACGAAAATTAAATATTAACATATATAAGCCTAATAACCTATATTATATATTAATACTTAACCAAACTTATTGCACATACTCTTTTCAGCGCCTGACGAGTAGTTAGTACCTATCTGAGATTAAATCCACCGTGACATGGTGATTCACGATTACTAGTAATTCCTTTTTCATGTAGTCGAATTACAGACTACAATCCATATTATATCTTATTTTAAGAGATTAGCTAAAATTCACATTTTTGCATCTTTTTGTATAAGGATATGTGGCACGTCTATAGCCCACAATATTAAGGTCATGTTGACTTGTCTTAGTCCCTTTTATCATTTCCAATATAGCGGTGAACTACTTTATAAAAAAAAATATATAAATAAAGCAAGGGTTTACGTTAATTTAATGGAACTAACCAAAATCTCACGACATTAACTGAAGACAGCCATGCAACGCTTGTATTAAATAAATTAATATTCAAATTGTGGTAAGGTTTTTCGTGGGTCATCGAATTAAATAACATACTTCACTACTGGTTTCAGAAACGGTCTAATGATTTCAGTTCCTGCGTTGCCACATTACTCTTGAGGTGGAATGCTTACACTTTTATTTATAAACTAAAAATTAATCTAGTTTATGGCATTCATAATTTTCTGCCTGGACTACTAGGGTATCTAATCCTGCTTGCTACCCAGGCCTTCGTCCCTCAACGTCAGTTATTACATAGAAGGTTGCTTTCGCCGTTACCAGTCCTTAAAGTATTAAAAAATTTCATCTCTACACCTTAAATACTCACCTTCTCACATAAAACTCTAGTAAATCCGTACCTTTTTGGCTAGAAATACCGTCTAGGTACCCTTTAAACCTATTAAAGATGAATAACACTAGTCTTCCACGTCTTACCGCGACTGCTGGCACGTGATTTGGTCAAGACTTAAAGATAAAAAATTGTCATAATCATTTTTTTATCTAGAATTTTATTCGATATAATCGATGCTATATTAACTATAAGCTAATATAACTAGCTAATGCTATACATTCTTCCAAATTAATGGTTCAGCCGTTAGGCTATTGACCAATATTCCTCACTGCTGTACTATACGTATTGGGCTTTTTTCAGACCCAATGTGGTCGATCGACCTCTCGGTCTCGACTACGGACTTTTAAGCTAGTTAAGTCATTACCTTAACTACTACTTACCCGAAATATTTATTAACATCTTAAAGCGGAATTTAATTTCCTTTCTTTTATATAAGGGATTTTTCCCCTACTTTAAGGTAGCCAAAATATTATATACTCACCTGTACACCACTTCTAATTATATTTAATAATATAATTAGACGTTCGATTAGCATGTGTCAAGCATTTGGACAGCGTTCATTCAGAGCCATCATCAAACTCAACTTTATTTTGTTTATATTCTTTTTATTTACTTTAAAAGAATAAAAAAAAGTTAATGATTAATAACCAACCATTCCTAATATGTTTTATGTTTATTTTAATGTATAAATAAACAAATAAAATTATTATTTTTATTATATATGTATTTTTTTTAATTATATATGTATAAATTGGATATATATAAGCCGATTTATGTTATTGCACATTTATCTAAAGAAAGACTTCAAAATGAGTATATAAGTTCGCAATCATATTATACTAGACAAAATAATTATACATATTATTTTATTTATTTAGAAGTAATATAATTTATATTTTCTATTGTTAACTAAGATTTTAATCTTTATATATATATATATACATTTGTTTATTAAGTCTCGGACTTTCCTATAGTCTTTTATTAAAAAGATACTTAAAATAAGATAACTCTTATAATTAATGCAATATATATCACAATTTTTTTTATTTATTTAAAATAATACTATAATTATTAATTAAATCTGGTACTTATTATTTATATTAATAAAAACATATAATTTTATACTAATAAGATTAATTATCTTATTAATTAGTATTGTAAAATTTAATGTAAATCCATAGCATCTTTAATATAGGAAGAAGTTAATACTACAAATACTTGTGCTTGAATAAATGCTATAGCCAATTCTAAACCTGAAAATGCAATAATAAAAGCTAAAGGTATTAAACCTAAAAAGAAAAATATGAAACCAGATGTCATTATATTATATGTAAACCCACTTAGAATATTTAATAACATATGACCTGATAAAATATTAGCTCCTAATCTTAGACCAAGCGATACATTTCTAGATAAATATGAAATAAATTCTATTAAAACTAACAAAGGTAATAAACCTAAAGGACAACCCGCTGGTACGAATAAAGAAAAAAATTCTAAACCATGTTTTTGAAAACCTAAAATTGTTGCACCTAAAACTACTGTAAAACTAATTGAAAATGTTAATATAAAATGAGAAGTTGAAGCAAAGCTATATGGAACCATTCCTATTAAATTATTTACTAAAATAAAAATAAATAAAGTGTATATAAAAGGAAAATATATTTGTCCTTTGCTTGTATTTATTTGATTTATTACAATACTATGTATTGTAGCATACATTGACTCTTGACTTATAGATCAACAATTTGAAACAACTTTATTATAATTTGTAGCTATTAAATTTAATAATAATGCTATTAAAGCTCCTATTGTTAAATAAAGACCTATATTAGTTATAGCCAAATTTATATTACCTAATATAGGTGCATTTAAACATAATAAATCTCTAACTTCAAATTGGTCTAAAGGACTGGCTACTATTGCAAATTTATCTACTAACATTAATGAAGATTCTTTATTTAAAGAATATTTTTTAAAAAATTAATATGTTAATTTATATATATTATAAAAATTAATTATAAAATTATAATAATTATTAACACTTAGAAAAATATTGTATATGTTTTAATTAAATAAAAAGGATTATATATATATAATCTAACTATATAATATATATATATATATACATTATTATATTATTAATACTTATACATAAGATATGGAAGAATCAAACTTCATATTTAAGATTTGCAATCAAAATGCAGTACCAACTGCTACATATCCTTTTTAAAAGTATAGTATTAAAATTATAATATATGTTTTATAATTTATTTACTATATAATTAAACTAAATTAGTATAGTGTTTAGGTAATTTAACTAAACTATTACTATAATTAGATAATTCAACTAAGCTATTTTCAAATAAGCTAACTAAAGGTACTATAATTAAAAAATATAAAAAAAATAGTACTGTTGATATTTGCCCTAATTCTATAAATGGTGATTCAACATGTTTAGCACCTAATAACATTAATATTAAGAAATTAGCTACAAAAATAAAGAAAACTATTTTACTTAAAGGTCTAAATTGTATACCTCTTGATCTAGACATATCAGTAAAAGGCATAATTAATAATATTAAAAGAGCAGAAAACATAGCAATAACACCTAATAATTTATTAGGTATAGATCTTAATATAGCATAAAAAGGTAATAAGTATCATTCAGGTACTATAGCTGGAGGTGTTTGCATTGGATTAGCCATAACATAATTTTCACTATCTCCTAATAAATTAGGCATATAAAAAACAAAAATAGATAAAACTAAAATAAAAATAAAAATAGTAATTAAATCTTTAAAAATATAATAAGGAGCAAAAGGCAATCTATCATAATTACCTGATACACCTAAAGGATTACCTGATCCTGCACTATCATGTAATGCTATTAAATGCATTAAAGCTAATGCAGCTAATACAAAAGGTAATACATAATGTAAAGAAAAAAATCTATTCAGTGTAGCATTGTTAACACTAAATCCACCTCAAATAAATTCAACTATATCTTGTCCAACTCAAGGTATAGCACTCATAAGATTAGTTATAACTGTGGCACCTCATAATGACATTTGTCCATATGGTAAAACGTAACCTAAAAAAGCTGTAGCCATCATTAATATAAATATAATTGTACCTATAGTTCAAACTAAAGTTCTAGGTGATCTGTATGATCCATAATATAGACCTCTACCTATATGTAAATAAACCAAAAAGAAAAAAGCTGAAGCAGTATTAGAATGTAAATAACGAATTAATCATCCATTATTTACATCACGCATAATATGTTCAACTGAATTAAATGCTTCTAATACATTTGGGTTATAGTGCATAGCTAAAGTTACACCTGTAACTATTTGTATAACTAAACAAAAGGCTAATAAAGAACCAAAATTTCATAAATAACTCAAATTAGATGGTTGTGGTGAATCTATAACATAAGAATTAACCATTTTTAACAAAGGATGACTTTTTAAAATACGCATTTTTTATTATTTATTATATTTTTATAATTATTTGGTATAATACAATATTATATTTATAATATCTTAATTATTTAATTCTAGTAATTAGTATAATATAAAGATACATAACATTAAAAATAATTTACTTTACAAAAATATACAATTTTAATAAATGTATATTATATATTATTATTAATAATAATAAATACTAGTAGCCTTTAATTATACTTTATTAATTTAGACTTTATTTTCTTTAAAATAATCTTATTTAAAAAATTTTTTTATATTAAATATTAATTATATTATTATTTTTATTATCAATGTAAAATAATATAGAAAAAATCTAATATATTTATATTCACTATTTATCTAATTATAATTATATATATTTTATATACAATTATAATTTACTTATAAAAAGACGTGTTATAAATAATTGTAGTCTATTAGGTAATATATACTTTGAAAAAATATATATCATTAATACTAGCAATATAAAAGCAAATATTACTTCATTTACAAAAAAGAAAGGAACCAATTGTGGCATTATATTTTCTACTATTCAATATATCTTGATACTAACAATATACTGTTTCTGCATCATTATTTAATTAAAAATATAGGTTTTAAAAGTAAAATTTAAGGCTTTTAGTTATACTTAAGCTTAAATATGAAATATAAATAATATATTATTATATAAATATAATATATTATTGTTCAGATAATCAAGATAAGAATTTTTCAAGAGATACTGATTCTATTACAATAGGCATAGAACTGTGCAATACACCACAAATTTCAGAACATTGTCCATAAAATACACCTTCTCTATTTATAAGAACAGACATTTGATTCAAACGCCCTGGATAAGCGTCACTTTTAATACCTAATGCAGGACAAGCAAAACTATGTATTACATCTGCAGCAGTAACAATAAATCTAACATGTGTTAATTCAGGAAGAATAACTCTATTATCTACCTCTAGCATTCTTAAAGCTCCATCATCTAAATCAGATTCTGGTATTAAATATGAATCAAATTCAATGAATTCATCATCATTATTTAAGAAATCTGGATATTGATAACTTCAATATCATTGATGTCCTTCAGCTAATACAGACATAGCTGGATCACTTACCTCATCCATTAAATATAATAATTTAAAAGATGGAAAAGCAATAAGTATTAAAATTAAAGCTGGTGTAATAGTTCAAATTAATTCAATTAAAGTACCATGATTTAAATATTTATGTGATATAGGTGATTTTACATTCATGAAATTTATAATTATTGAAATAATTATTCAACCTACACCAAATAATATTATTAATAAATAAAACATTATATTATCATGTAATTCTTCTAATCCTTCCATTTGTGGTGATGCACTATCTTGAAAATATAAACCTCAAGGTTTTGGTGCATCACAATATTCATAAATATATGTCATTAATAAAATAAGCATTAAGCAAGTATAGTTAAGTGTTGATTATATTTTTAAAATAATAAAAATTATTTAAGGGTCGGGTCATATTACCTCATTTTAAAGTAAATTTTAACACGATGTTTATGTTTAATAAAGTTTAAATAAAACATATATTAAACATATTTTATTTTAACAATTTGTAAATAAACATTTACATATTATTAAAAATAGACACTAATGGACAGTATTTTTAGATCGAAACTTATATACTATATAATATAGTATTTATTTTATATATACCTATATACAGCTAAATTATAGCACCTATTATAACATATTTTATTTAACTTTTTTTATTATTTAAAGGTTGAATATAAGTTCAAATATCTTTTATTTTATTATCATAATTATATATATTATTTATATCTGTATTTTGTCTTGAACTAATTTTTAAAGCACCTTTACCTAATTCAAAAACAAAACCAATAGTAAGAATTATTAATAAAATAATAACAATAATTAAACCATAAATAGAATTAATATAAGCACTCACAATATAAGGATAAATCAATAAAATTTCTAAATCAAAAAGTAAAAATAATATTCCATATATGAAGAAAGAAATATGAAATTGAGTTCTATTTTGATGAAGAAATGAATAGAAACCACATTCAAAAGGTGATGATTTTTCATGATAGGGATTATGAGGAGCAAATATTAAGTTAAGAGCTAATAAAATAAAAGCTAATAAAGGAATAAGAATAAAAAAAAAGGTTGTACTAGTCATTTAAGGATTAAACAATATTAATGCTAATATATTAGCCATACTTAATCATTCTTGAGGGATGAATATAAATAATAATATTATTAAAGTTAAAATTGATATAGTTATAGTTAAAGAACTTGATAATATAATATGTTCAATTTTATATATTACTTGTTTAATATGTGTAGTTTTATAAAAAATATTACCAAAATATCTACAATACATCAACATTATATTCATTTTGTAATCAGATTTGTCAAAAAATACTTGTTTTATAATAGCTAAATAATAAACAGCACTAATAACACTAGTTAATATAGCTATTAAAACTAAAAAAATATAACCATTATCTAAAGCGGCAGATAAAACCATTTGTTTAGCAAAAAATCCTATAAGAGGTGGTATACCAACAAAAGAAAATATAGTTATAGTTAAACTTAAAGCTAAAATAGGATTTACAAAAAAATAACCTTTTAATTGACTAATTAATTGTATAGGTGATAGATTTTTGTCTAACAATTTATTAAATTCTTTATCATCTTTATTATCATTAACATAATAAAATAAAGAAAATCCTATAGTAACTAGTATAATAAATGCATTTAAATTAGAAATAGAATATTGCATTAAATAAAAAATAAATGCTTGTATAGATTCTATACTATTAATACTTAAAGCTAATAATATAAAACCTACATGTGATATTGTACTATATGCAAATAATCTTTTTATTCTAAATTGAGTTAATCCAACTATTGTACCTATTATTAAAGATAATAAAGAACTTAATAATAAACCAGAAGTTCAACTAAACTGAAATGCAAATAATGAATTGCTAGTATAATGTACTAATTCTAATAAAAATATAAATATGGATATTTTAGCTATTATTGCTACAAATGTTGTCACTATTGTAGGTATTGCATCATAAACATAAGGAGATCAAAAATGAAAAGGTGCAGCAGCAACTTTAAATAAAAATCCTATAGACATTATAAGCATAGAAAAATTTATATAATAAGGTTTATATCAATATAAAATATTGTTAGTATTATCGTTAAACATATCAGATAAACTAGTAATTACATATAAACCATCAAGATTAGTAGTACCCGAATTTGCATACAATAAACATGTACCTAAAAGTATAAAACAAGAAGATAAACTACCTAATAAAAAATAAGTAAGACCACCTGATGTAGCTAACTCTGAATTTCTATATAATGTAGATAGTAGATATAAACCATAACTTTGTAATTCTATAGATAGAAAAATAGAAACTAAATCACTAGTAGATATTAAAAATGTAGCACCTATTGTAATAAACAATAATATTAATGAATATTCTATAATTGTAAATTGTTCTCCCATTTTATTTTGGACCATACATTTATAAAAAACAAATTTATAAAATAATAGTCTATGTATTGAAGAATGTTCAGGTATTAATAATTTTCTTGGATAAAAACTAGTTAGTTGTAAAATGGCCGCACTCATCAAAAATATAAATATATGAAATATTTGTGTATTAGATGTTATATGGAATAAGCCTCCATATAAACCTATTCCCTTGTCTATATATTTAATATATAAACTTACTAACCCTAGTAAAGAAGAATAAAGTAAAATTATGATGGCTATCCTAGAATAAAGTATTGATTTATCCCGTCTTAAAGTGACTGCATTAGATAATAATAATAATAACATAGAAAGTATTAACATGAACCAGGAGAGAAAATCGAATTCTCATTATTAATGCATGAAATTAAAGTTTTAACCTATTAAACTATCCTGGCTAGATTAATATATTAATAAACGTAATTTAAATTTTTATTATACTAACTTATAAGGTGGATACCCTGATTTGAACAGGGAGCATATTGTGCCACATACAATTGTTCTACCCATTGAACTATATCCATCTTAATTATAAATTAAGTTTATTGTATAAATTATATAGTTTTATAACTAATTAAATTAATGTTATGTTGGAGTGATTCGAACACTCAATAATAAATACCAAAAATTTAGGACTTACCTGTTAGTCTACAACATATTTAACATTAATATTATTTAATCTAAATATATAGATGACAAGACTCGAACTTGTAAGGTTAAAAACCATTCCATCCTAAGTGGAACCTGGTTACCAAATTTCAGCACACCCATTATAGTTCATATTATCATATTATAAATTAATATATGTATATACCCTTGTTATTAATATATATATATATATTAATATTATCTACATAAAATGCTCGAGATAAGATTTGAACTTATAGCCTAAACATCTTCAGAGTTCCGCTCTACCAGGTTGAGCTTCTCGAGCATATATATATTTATATAATATAATATTACTTAT
>Ga0209472_1000297_pt1 | contig 30443 bp, 30 predicted proteins | sample GraSoiAngelo_130_FD_185887 | JGI IMG/M metagenome (GOLD analysis project Ga0209472, IMG submission 185887) | Grasslands soil microbial communities from the Angelo Coastal Reserve, California, USA - 14_0929_02_20cm (SPAdes) (version 2) | ecosystem: Environmental > Terrestrial > Soil > Grasslands ... | reverse complement strand
TTTCGGCTATGCTTTGCCCGCAATGCGCATCGATTTCACGAAGATGCACGGGGTCGGCAACGATTTCGTCGTCTTCGATGCGCCCGCCGATGAGTCCCTGCTCGCTCCGGGGCTGCTGCGCCGGCTCGGGGAGCGCCGCACCGGCATCGGCTTCGACCAGGCGCTGGTGCTGGAGCGCCCGCGGCGCGAGGGCACCGCCGTCTTCTACCGGATCTTCAACCGTGACGGCGACGAGGTCGAGCAGTGCGGCAACGGCGCGCGCTGCGTGGCGGCGCTCCTCAAGCAGCGCGGGCTCGCTCCCGGCGGCTCGCTCACCCTCGATAGCCCCTCGGGCGTCGTGCAGGCGCGCATCGACGGCAGCCTTGGCGTGTCGGTCGACATGGGGGTGCCCGACTTCGATCCGCGGTCGCTCCCCTTCGATGCGCCGCGCGAGGCGGACAGCTATCCGCTCGAGGTCGCCGGTCGGAGTCTCGCGATCGCCGCGGTCTCGATCGGCAATCCGCACGCCGTGCTCACCGTGCCGGACGTCGAGACGGCGCCGGTGGCGACGCTCGGGCCGGCGATCGAGCGCCATCCGCGATTTGCGAAGCGCGTCAACGCCGGCTTTCTCGAGATCGTCTCGCCCGCCGAGGTGCGGCTGCGGGTGTACGAGCGCGGCGCCGGCGAGACTCTCTCCTGCGGCACCGGCGCCTGCGCGGCGGTGGCGGTCGGGCGCCGCCGCCGGCTGCTCGACGGGGAAGTCCTCGTGAGGGTGCGCGGCGGCGAGTTACGCGTAAACTGGGCGGGTCCGGGGGAGCACGTGTGGTTGAGCGGTCCCGCAGAAATTTCCTTTGCAGGTCACGTCGAGGTCTAGAACGCCATGACGACACGAGAAGCTCGCGGGCTCGCCGCGGCGGATGAAGAAGAACAGTCGATCGCGAGCTATCTGCAGCGTAATCCCGATTTCTTCGAGCGCCATCAGGCGGTGCTGGCGCGGCTGCGGCTGCCGCACGTGCGCGGCGGCTCGACCATCTCGCTCGTCGAGCGCCAGATCGAGGTGCTGCGCGAAAAGCTCTCCGTCCTCGAGGGCAAGCTCGCCGAGCTCCTGCGCGTCGCGCGCGCGAACGATGCCCTCTCCGAGCGTCTGCACCGCTTCACCCGCCGGCTGCTGCGCGCCATGCCGCGCGATGAGGCCCTCTCGAGGATCGAGGCGGGCCTGCGCGAGGACTTCGAGGCCTTCCAGGCGGTGCTGGTTCTGATCGGTGAGCCATCGCAGGCGCCTGCCACGCCGCGCTTCGTGCGCGCCGTGCCGGCCAGCGATCCGAACCTCAAGTCCTTCGAGTCGCTCTTCGCGACCGGAAAGCCGCGCTGCGGGCAGGCGCGCGACTCGCAGCGCGAGTTCCTGTTCGGGCCCGAAGGGCCCGAGATGGGGTCGGTGGCGCTGGTGCCGCTCGGGATGAAGGGCTCGATGGGACTGCTGGCGCTCGGCAGTGCCGACCGCGAGCGCTTTCACCCGGCGATGAGCACCGAGTTCCTGGCGCGCCTCGCGGAGCTGATCACCGAAGCATTGAGCGGCAGCTCGCCCTGAGCGAACTTAAGGGTGCACGGGCCATGACTCCCGCGGCGCTCGAGTGGGTGGCCCGCTTCCGCCGCTACATGACGAGCGAGCGCCGACTGTCTGCGCACACCGATCGCAGCTACTCCCGGGATCTCACCGCGCTGGTCAGGTTCTGCGACCGTTCCGGCGTCGCCGACTGGGACAGGCTCGACACCCAGCACGTGCGGCTCTTTGCCGCGCAGTCTCACGCCTCGGGCCTCGCGCCACGCAGCATCCAGCGGCGGCTTTCCGCGGTGCGCAGCTTCTATGAATTCCTGCTGCGCGAGGGCCGGGACGGCGCCACGCGCGGGGCGGCGCCCGCGTCCGCCCGGCTCGGCACGGGTGCGCGCATCCGGTCCAATCCCGCCCACGACGTGCGCGCTCCGAAGGCCGCGCGACGCTTGCCTCAGACGCTCGATCCCGATCAGATGGCGCGCCTCCTCGAGATCCCGCCCGGGGATGCCCTCACGGCCCGCGACCGCGCGATCATGGAGCTCCTGTATTCCTCGGGGCTGCGGCTCGCCGAGCTCGTGGGGCTCGACATCGCGAGCCTCGATCTCCGCGACCGCACCGTGCAGGTGCTCGGCAAGGGCCGCAAGGCGCGCATCGTCCCGGTCGGGCGGGCCGCGGCCCGGGCGCTCAAGGCGTGGCTGCCCGAACGGGCGCGGCTCGCGCACCAGGGCGAGACGGCGCTGTTCGTCGGCCGCTCGGGCGGGCGGCTGGGAGCGCGCGCCGTGCAGGCGCGCGTCGCCCACTGGGCGCGGCGCCAGGGGCTCGGCATGCACGTGCACCCACACCTGTTCCGGCACTCCTTCGCCTCGCACCTGCTCGAGTCGAGCGGGGAGCTGCGCGGCGTCCAGGAGCTCTTGGGTCACGCCGATATCTCGAGCACCCAGATCTACACCCACCTTGACTTCCAGCACCTCGCCCGCATCTACGACGCTACCCACCCGCGCGCGCGCCGCAAGAGCTGAAGCTTGGGCGATGCACGGGCTGCGCACCGCAGCGCGCCATGACTGGTAAGGCCCATGAGCGAGAACTCACTCTTCAATCCCCACGGCACCACGATCCTCGGCGTACGGCGCAACGGCGTCATAGCGCTCGGCGGCGACGGTCAGGTGACCTTCGGCAACACGGTCATGAAGGGCAACGCGCGCAAGGTGCGCCGGCTCGCGGACGACAAGGTGATCGCCGGCTTCGCCGGCGGCACCGCGGATGCCTTCACGCTGTTCGAGCGCTTCGAGGGCAAGCTCGAGAAATACGGAAACCTCACCCGCGCTGCGATCGAGCTGGCCAAGGACTGGCGCTCGGACCGCTACCTCCGGCGCCTCGAGGCGCTGCTGCTGGTGGGCGATCCGGAGAAGCTGTTCGTCATCTCCGGCAACGGGGACGTGATCGAGCCCGAGTACGACGTGGCGGCGATCGGCTCCGGCGGACAGTTCGCGCTGGCCGCCGCCCGCGCGCTCGTGGAGAATTCCACGCTCGATGCGCGCAGCATCGTCGAGCGCTCGCTCAACATCGCCGCCGACATCTGCATCTACACCAATCGCAACGTGGTCATCGAGGAGTTGAAGCCCACGTGAGCGCGGCCGGTCCAAGCATCATGCCGTCCCTGACGCCCCGCCAGATCGTCCAGGAGCTCGACAAGCACATCGTGGGCCAGGCAGCCGCCAAGCGCGCCGTGGCCATCGCGCTGCGCAATCGCTGGCGCCGCATGCAGGTCGGCGAGCCGCTGCGGCAGGAGATCACGCCCAAGAATATCCTCATGATCGGTCCGACCGGGGTCGGCAAGACCGAGATCGCCCGGCGCCTGGCGAAACTCGCGAATGCGCCGTTCGTCAAGGTGGAGGCCACCAAGTTCACCGAGGTGGGCTACGTCGGGCGCGACGTCGATTCGATCGTCAAGGAGCTCGCCGACGTCGCGGTCAAGATCACGCGCGAGCAGGAGATGGCCAAGGTGCGCGAGCGCGCCCAGGAAGCCGCCGAGGAGCGGGTGCTGGACACGCTCCTGCCCAAGCCACGCGCGATGGGCTTCTCCACCGATGAGCCGGCGCCGCCGCGCAACGGCGAGACCCGCGAGAAGCTGCGCAGGATGCTCGAGGCGCACGAGCTCGACGACCGGGAGATCGAGATCGAGCTGCGCGCCCTGCCGATGGGCGTCGAGATCATGGCGCCGCCCGGCATGGAGGAGATGCAGCAGCAGCTGCAGTCGATGTTCCAGAACCTCGGCGGCAACCGCACCCGCACCCGCAAGCTCAAGGTGCGCGAGGCGCTCAAGCTCCTCACCGACGAGGAGGCGGGCAAGCTCATCAACGAGGACGAGCTCAAGGTCCAGGCGCTCGCCAACGCCGAGCAGAACGGCATCGTGTTCATCGACGAGATCGACAAGGTGACCCGCCGTCAGGAAACCCTCGGCGCGGACGTCTCCCGCGAGGGCGTGCAGCGCGACCTCCTGCCGCTCGTCGAGGGCTCCACCGTCGCCACCAAGTACGGGCCGGTCAAGACCGACCACGTGCTGTTCATCGCCTCCGGCGCCTTCAGCCTGTCGAAGCCCTCGGACCTGATCCCGGAGCTGCAGGGGCGGCTGCCGATCCGGGTCGAGCTCGACTCGCTCAAGGTGGGCGACTTCGTGCGCATTCTCACCGAGCCCGACGCATCGCTCACGGCGCAGTACCGGGCGCTGATGGCGACCGAGGGCGTCGAGGTCGATTTCGCGACCGACGGCGTGCGGCGGATCGCCGAGATCGCCTTTGACGTCAACGAGCGCACCGAGAACATCGGCGCGCGGCGCTTGCACACCGTGATGGAGCGGCTCCTCGAGACCGTCTCCTACGAGGCCGCCGGCGAGAGCGGCAAGCCGGACGGCAACAGCCCGGTGCGCATCGACGCGAAGTACGTCGACGACCACTTAGGGGCGCTGGTCAAGGACGAGGATCTGAGCCGCTACATCCTCTGACCCATCAGAGATCCGAGCCACCTCCGCTTGCCTTGAAGCGCAGATCAAGCCACGGATTGGGTCGAAGTCCCCATTGACCTGCCACCGTGCGCGGGGATACTGCGCGGGTCTGACAAAGGGAGCCTGTTAGAGCATCCGAACCCCCAAGGGAGGAAACATGAGGCGGTTCACTTCTCGTTTGAACCGACGACGGGAATCTCCGTTCGCACGGGGCGATCGTGTTGTCGGCATTCGGCTGGTCCTCGCATTCGCGTGTATGCTTCCACTGACGGTGAACGCGGCGGTCGTCGCCAATCCACTATGCCCGGCTGAAACAGCCTTGTACGACCCGGGCCATGGTCAAGACATCAGCGTCCCGTCCGGGTATGTAGTCAGTGTCTTTGCCTCGGGGCTCAATTTCCCGACCGGCATCGCCTTCCGTGCAACGAGCGGAGGCAACTTCGAGGTCTATGTCCTCGAGTCCGGGCACGGTCTGCCGGCCGGAAACAACTGCAATGACGAAGCAGTCTTCCAGCAGACGTTTCCAGGGCAGGCCAACCCGTTCACACCGGACATCAGGGTCTTCAGCAGGAACGGACGGCTGCTGCGCACGCTCGGCAAGCCGACCGACGCGACGACCGGGACTGGCGGGAACAATGTGCTCCAGCCGCACGGTCCGGCGGTCGACATCGCCTTCGAGAACGGCCTGCAAGGGGGACGGCTGTTCGGCTCCGATTCGAACCAGGCGACCCATGCGCACAACGGACAGAACAACAGCTCGCGCATCGTGATCATCGATCCGCAAAGCGGCGCGGTCACGCCCTTCATCTCGAACCTGCCGACCGGCGATCACCCGACCGAGGAGTTCGCGTTCAACGGCGGATGGATCTACTGGTCACAGGGGTCCACGACCAACAGCGGCGTGGTCGGACTGGACAACGGCGGCGGTCAGAATCAGCCCGACATCCCCTGCCAGGACATCGTGCTGAGCCAGAACGTGTTCGACTCGGGCAACGGTGTGATGAGCAGCGGGTACTCCCCCTTCGGTGTTGCGCAGCCTGGAGCCACGGTGAAGGCCTTCACCGGCGCCACGTATAAGGGCGTCTGCGACGGAGCGATCCTGCGCGCGCGCCTGGACGCAAGCGATCCGTCCGGCACCATCCAGCCGTACTCGTGGGGCTACCGCAACGGATTCGCGCTCCGCTTTGCCCCGCAGAATCATGTGCTCAAGGGCGCTCTTGTGGTAGGAGAGAACGGCCCCGACGAGCGCGGTGCGCGGCCTTCGAACGGAGCCCCGGACGCGCTGCATGTTGCCCGGCAGAACGACGACGGCACGCCGGACTATCACGGCTGGCCCGATCGGTACGGCTTCCTCGCGAGCGCCCAGCACGTGTTCGACCCGGTCGGCGGGCCCAGCGACGATTTGTGCGTCTTCGACCCCACCAATCCGCCGAGTCACTGCACGCCGGCGAGCCTGGCGAAGATCCTGAGCGAAGACGTTCCGATCCGCAACGTCCTGGATCATCCCCCACAGCCGATCACCGCGCCGCTCTTCCTCGAGGGGGCGGACTCTTCGTTTACAGGCATCGACTTCGTGCCCGACTCCTTCGTCTCGGGCTCGGTTCACAGCGGCGCGCTGCTGTACATACTGGAGGGTGATCTCGGATTCTCGGCTGCCAACAGCGGTTCGGACGAGGTTGGTCACGAAGTCAAGGTGGTCAACTTCCTCGACTCGGAAGACGGGCTGGTGTCGCTCAACATCTCGCGCTTCGCCAAGAACAACACCAGTGATCAGGCCTTCATCACCGGTGCGCACGGCTTGAATCGCCCGACCGATTTACGGTTCGGGCCGGACGGTTGCGCCTGGGTCGTGGACTGGGGTGCGGTGCGCGATCCGGGCCAGAGCGGGCCGGACACCAAGATCAAGAACGCGGCCGATGGGCCGCTGCCTCAGATTCCGGGCACTGGCACGGTTTTCCGGATCTGCCGTAGCGGTGAGTAGAACCTGTCTCTACATTCATTCAGGGACGGCATGTAGTGCATGGAAAGGAGCGGAAATGAAATCTCTAATCACGCGGTTTGCGAGTATCGGCACGATCCTCTCATTGATATGGGCGGGCTCGAGCGCCCAGACGCTGGGTCTTCCTGGTAGTCCGAGCCTGCACATCCATAAGGGCGCGATCTCTTTCTTTCTTACAAGCAACGAGGTGCTCGCCAAGGTTACGGCCAGTTGCACAGGTGGACCCGGTATGGTCGTGGTAACGATCACTCAAACGGCGGCCCAGTCCAACGCGGGCATGGCCGCAGGCCCCGGGTTCGGATCGTCAACGGTGAAGTGCGACGGCCAGCCTCGAGCGATAGCCGTTTCCGTCGGCCTCACCGACTACTATAACATAGGCCAAGCGACGGCTATGGCCACGCTTACGGGCGGCAACGGTATGCAAGTCTCTGCCACGCGAACTATCGAGCTCCGATTCCCCGTCCTCGAAGGCATGGAGGAGGAGCAAGGCGGCAACGACTAGTCCCCGCCGGACACATCGAGTCCCCTGGCCGTCGCTGTGCGGCGTCGGGCGTGCTGCGGCGCGCTCGACGCCGATACCGCCGCCCGCGGGTCGCTCCACTGACCGACTGCGGGCGCCCGGCGCGCTCAGATCCTGAACCGCTCCTTGAGCTCCCCCGCCATGCGCCGGCTCACCTGCAGCGGCGCCTCGCAACCACGCAGGTGCACGAAGTACTGGCCGTCGGCAGTGCGCTCGATGCGCTCGAGGTATTTCACGGCCACCAGCGCGTTGCGGTGGATGCGCACGAACGCCGCTCCAAATTCGCTCTCCAGCAAGGCAGCGCGGCTCTCAGATCCCGACGTACCAGGCCCAGCCGTTCCGGGGCTCGCTGAGCTTGCCCAGGTCTTCGAACCTGTCGGTGACGACGATGCGGTGCAGGAACTTCAGGCTCTTGTAACCGAGCTGCCTTTCCACGCGCAGCCGCAGCGGCGCGCCGTGCGCGATCGGGAGATCGCCGCCGTTCATGCCGTAAGCCAGAATCGTCTGCGGGTGCAGGGCGTCGAGCATGTCGATGCTCTCGGCGTCGTCGTCGAACGCATAGAAGCTCACGAAGCGAGCGCTCGGCCGTATGCCGGCTGCCTCCAGCACCGTGCGCAACGGCACGCCCGTCCATTCGGCGATCGCCGACCATCCTTCCTCGCAGGTGTGCTTGGTAATCTGCGTGCGCGCGCGGAAGTGCTGCAGATCGCTGAGCGAATAGCTGCTGGGCCTCGCCACGCTGCCTTCGACCCGCAGACGCCAGTCGGCGAACTGAGCACTCCGCAAGCGCTGGTAGAGCGCTCCATTTCTTTCGTTGTATGCCCACTGGCGCGGGTCGGCCGGATCGGTCGTGCCGATGGCGGGGATCGAGGTGATGTCGCTGCGCGAGTATTCCTTCGCCAGCGAGCGCGTGGGCAGCAGCAGGCGCTGCGCCCGGTAGGTGAGCAGGTCACCCATCCGCAGCACCTTGCCGTAAGTCGGCGGCTCAGTCTCCGAGCAGCCCCCGAGCAGCAGGCCACCCGCGGAGGCGAGTCCGGTGATGAGCGTGCGGCGGCTGGTGATGACGCATTCGCTATTCATGTTGGCTTTCCCGAAAGTCATGGCGCGCATCTGCCGCCCGAATCCCGACGTGGCGACCATCACGACGTGAACGACCACGAACAGCAGCAGCAAGGCAAACACGCAGAAATGAATCGTGCGGGCCGACTGGGATCCGCCGAACATTCCGCAGAGCCACGGATACGCTGCGGTTATCGCCGGAGACATTCCCATGCCGGTGATGACCATCAGCGGCAGGCCGAGGAAGACCACTGCGCAGTAGGTGCACTTCTGCACCAGGCCGTAGGGCGGTCCACCTGCCGCTGCGCGGATCTTCCGCTGCAGACGGCTGGTCAGGTCATTCCACAGCCTCTGCCTCGTCAGCTCGCCGGTCCGGGGCACGAGATCGCGCCTCAGGTGTCCGGTGAAGATCCCGGCAAGCAGATAAGCGGCCCCTGTCACGACCAGGAACCAGGCCGCAAGGAAGTGCAGGCTCCGGGCCCAGCCATCCTGGTTCAGGATGCCGTAGGTGCGGACCGCGCTGACTGCGGAGCCACCGTCCGGGAAGGACTGCGTGGCGACTGCCCAGCCGCCGTGCCGGTAGTTCCGGCTGACCGGCAGCTCGAGCAGCGCGGGCGTGAGGTCATTGCCGACCGCGCCCCAGTAGAGCCGCGGGTGCGCCATGAGGATGGTGAAGCCGGAGACGGCGAGCGTCAGGACGCTGGCAGCCACGATCCAGTGAGTGACTCTGACCCAGAGACTGTGGCCGGCGCCTGCGCTCGTGGTGTGCTGACTGGAGCTGGGCCGCGACATGGCGTTCTCCGCAGGCGCCCGGTGCTGTCCGATGCTCCCCGCGGTGGCTCGTGAAGTCCTGAGCCGGATTATCCGTGACGCGTTGACTCGGCAGCAAGGCGTGCTGCGCTGCGCGCCTTAGATCCTGAACCTCTCCTTCAGCTCCCCCGCCATGCGGCGGCTCACGGCGAGTGGCGCCTCGCAGCCGCGCAGGCGCACGAAGTGCTGGCCCTCGGCGTTGCGCTCGATGCGCTCGAGGTGCTTGACGCCGACGAGGGCGTTGCGGTGGATGCGCACGAACGCCGCGCCGAACTCGCCCTCGAGCAGCCGCAGCGAATCCTCGATCAGGTCCTGGCCCTGCACGTGGCGGACGGTGGTGTACTTCTGGTCGGCGAGGAAGTACTGCACCTCCTCGATGGGGATGAGCCGCAGGCCCTCGCGATGCCTCGCGGCGATGTGAGTGCGCCGCTCCCCGGCGCCCGCCGCGGCGAGCCTCTGCAGCTGCGCCCGGGTGAGGCGTCCGGCGCGCATCAGCGAGGCCGCGAGCTGCTCCTTGCGCACGGGCTTGAGCAGATACCCCACGGCATTCGCCTCGAAAGCCTCGACCGCGTGAGTGTCGTAGGCGGTGGTGAAGATCACCGCCGGCGGCTCCTCGAGCACGTTCAGATGCCGCGCCGCCTCGAGTCCGTCCATTCCCGGCATGCGCACATCGAGCAGCACCACATCGGGCGAGAGCTCGTGCGCGTGGGTGAGGGCCTCGCCGCCGCTCATCGCCTCGCCGACCACCTCGACGTCGGCGATCTCGGTGAGGAGGCTGCGCAGCCGCTCGCGCGCCGGCGGCTCGTCGTCGACGATCAGCACCTTGAGTTTCGCGGCGGCGCCCACGGCAGCAGTCAGGCCGGCTGCGCGGCGGCGGCAGGCACCGCGTTCTCGACGAGCGGGAACCTGAGCGTCACGATGTACTCCCCGTCGAAGCGGCCGGCCTTGATGAGCGCGCGCTCGCCGTACATGAGGGTGAGGCGCTCGCGGATATTGGCGAGCGCCAGGCGGTTGCCCTCGTGCTCGCCGGGCACCGGATCGAGCGGGTTGCGCACCACGATCGTCACGAGTCCTCCGCTCACCTCGCCGCTGATGGTCACCGTGCCGCCCTCGGCGCGCGGCTCGATGCCGTGATAGATCGCGTTCTCGAGCAGCGGCTGGATCACGAGGCTCGGCACCAGCGCCTGGGCGGGCAGCGGGTCGGTTTTCCAGTCTATGTTCAGCCGCCCGCCGAGGCGCAGCTGCTCCATGCGCTGATAGGTGCGCGCCACCTCCAGCTCCTCCGCCAGCGTGATGGTGTCGCGCTTGTCGCTCAAGGTGGCGCGGAACAGGTCCGCCAGGTCCTGTACCGCGGCTTCCGCGCGCGCCGGGTTGCTGCGCGTGAGGGCGGCGATCGTGTTCATGCTGTTGAAGAGGAAGTGCGGGCGGATGCGTGCCTGGAGTGCGTGCACGCGGGCCGCGGCGCGCAGCTCGACGCTCCGGCGCCACTCGTGCGCCACGTAGAAGTAGCGCAGCGCGAGCCCCGTGACGACCAGCCCGATCCACACGTTGCGCAGCGCGAAGCCGAGCGTCGCCTGCGGGAACAGCGCCGCTCCGCCTGAGTCGATCACCATGCGCGTGCGTCCGATCAGGTACGCGCACACCGACACGGTCGCGACCAGCAGTGTGATGAGCGCCAGTACCGCCGCGGAGGCCGCCGGCACGGTGGCGCGCGAGAGCGGGCCGCGCAGCGCGCACAGCAACCCCGAGCCTGCGAGCCCGATCCAAAGCAGGAACAGCGACGTGCGTACCAGGTCGGTCCAGAAGTCCACTTCGCTCTGCCGCGCCAGCGACAGCACGAATGCGGTCAGCTCCACGATCAGCACGATGGCGAGCGTGGTGTTTGAGGTGCAGAAGTCCGGCAGGTAGAGCGCGCGCTCGCGGCCGGAGTCGCCGTTCATGCGTCGCGGGCCGGCGCGCGCATGATGTTGGTGCGCTCGAACAGCTCGGCCTTGAGCCGGTACGTGGCCGAGATGTCCTCGTCGCCGAAGCCGCGCGCAATGAGCTCGATGTACTCGGCCAGCATCCGCTCGACGACCGGCAGCGCCACACCGAAGCGCGCCGCCATGTCGTGGCAGATGGTGAGATCCTTGGCGTGCAGCCGCACGCGGAAGCCCGCCGGGTAGGCGCCACGCACCATGTTCGGCGCGCGGTGCACGAAGTACCAGCTCGAGCCCGCGCCCTTGCCGAGAGTGTCGATGAGCTTCTCGAGCGGCAGTCCCTGCGCCCGTGCGAAAGCCATCGCCTCGGCGACCGCCTCGATGATGCCGGCGCACATGATCTGATTGGTGGCCTTGGCCGCCTGACCCGCGCCGGTGGGGCCGAAGTGCGCGATGGTGCCGCCGAGCGCCTCGAGGAGGGGCCGCGCGAGCTCGAAGCCCGCGGGTGTGCCGCCGGCCATGATGGCGAGCTTCGCATCGCGCGCGCCCTCGACGCCGCCGCTCACCGGGCAGTCGAGGAATTCGACGCCGCGGGGCTCGAGGAGCGCGGCGGCCTGGCGGGCGGTCTCGGCGCCGATGGTCGAGCAGTCGAGCATCAGCGCGCCGGACCTGAACCCGGGCGCCAGAGCACGCGTGACCTCGAGCACGTCCGCGTCGGCCGACACGCACGAGACCACCGCGTCGACCCCGGCGGCCAGCTGCTCGAGCGTCGCCGGGGCTGCGACCTTGAGCTCGGAGGCGAGCTTGCGCGCCTTGTCGGCGCTGCGGTTCCAGACCGCGCTCAGCATCCCTGCACGATGGAGATTGCGCGCCATGTGCTGCCCCATGGCGCCGAGTCCGACGAAAGCTGCGCGCATAGGTGTAGGCATTCCGGGCACGGCCCAGGCGGCCGCGGACCCCACTATAGAGCCTCAGGGGGCGCGCGCGGAATCGAGGGGCGGGACCGATGCAGCGGCGCGAGCGCGGTCAGCTCGCACCGCGCCGCGGCCGAGTCAGCGCGAGGTGGCCTGGGCCGGATTCACCTTCGGCTCGGGGATCGGTTTCGGCTCGATGGGCTGGGGTTCGGGTATCGGCTGCTCCGGTGCGTACTCCGGCACGCTGCCGCACCGGTCCTGCACGTCCTTGCGCGCCTGCTCGCGATAAGCGTCGGCTGCAGCGTCCGAAAGATATTCGCGCTCGCCGTTCTTGTCCTCCTTGAACACGCGGCGGGACTGGATCGCCCGCATGTAGCGCTCCTTGGCGTTCTTGCACAGGACTTCGCGCGCCTTGGCGACATCCTGCTGCACCGCTCGCGCGTTGGCCTGATCGCTGAGCTCGGAGGAGACGCGGTTGTTCCCTGCCGTGAGGCTCTTCTGCTCCGCGGAGCGCGCCGAGGAGTCGAAAGTCACCGGGTGCGGCTTGACCGTCTTGATGAGCACCGACCCCGGCACCCACTGATCGCTGTAGTGCGTCACGCCCTGCTCATCGGTCCAGCGATAGACATCCGCCCGGGCGACGGTGAGCGCTCCGGCGAGAATCAGGGCGATGATGGGTAGCAGTCGGGACATTGGGGGCCTCCGCAGCGCAAGTATGGCGCCCACGGCCCGGACGACCCTTGAACTCCGTCACACCCGGGGCAGGCCGGGCCGGTCGAGCGATCACACCATACCCACAATCCGCCCCCTTGCGCCAGAGGTAAGCCTTCGCGCGGTGCGCGGCGCGCGGCGCGCGCGATCTAGAGGGGCACATTAGAGGTCGTAGGCGCGCTCGCCGTGGGAGGTGATATCGAGTCCCTCGCGCTCCTCTTCCTCGGCGACCCGCAGTCCCACCAGGAGCTTCACGATGCGCAGCGCCACGTAGGCCACCACGGCGGTCCACGCGAACACGAGGCAGACGGCCTTGAGTTGAATGAGGAACTGCGTGCCGACGCCCGGGTAGCCGACGGCGCCCGTCGCCCAGTCGACCGAGCCCGGGCCGCCGAGCGCAGGGGCGTTGAAGATTCCGGTCATGAGCGCGCCGAAGATGCCGCCGATGGCATGTACGCCGAAGACATCCAGCGAGTCGTCGGCCCGGATGAGCCTCTTGAGCCCCGTGACCCCCCACAGGCACACGAGCCCGACGCCGAGCCCGATCGCAAACGCGCCGGGGATACCGACGTTGCCGGCGGCCGGAGTGATCGCGACCAGGCCCGCGACCGCGCCGGAGGCCGCGCCGAGCATCGAGGGCTTGCCCTTCGCGACCCACTCGCCGGCCGTCCAGGAGAGCACCGCGCAGGCGGTGGCGAGGTAGGTGTTCATGAAGGCGAGGGCCGCCGAGCCGTTGGCCTCGAGCGCCGAGCCGGCGTTGAAGCCGAACCAGCCGAACCAAAGGAGCGAGGCGCCGATCATGGTCATCGTCAGGCTGTGCGGCGCCATCGGCTCCCGGCCGAAACCGACCCGCTTGCCGAGCACGAAAGCGCCCACGAGTCCCGCGACGCCCGCGTTGATGTGCACCACCGTACCTCCGGCGAAGTCGAGCGCACCCCAGCGCCAGATGAGGCCTCCGGTGGCGCTCACCTCGGCGGCATGGGCCGTCTGGGTGTAGGCGTCGGGCCCGGGCCAGTACCACACCATGTGCGCGATCGGGCAGTAGCTGCAGGTGAACCAGATGCAGAGGAAGAGCAGCACCGCGGAGAACTTCATGCGCTCGACGACCGAGCCGAGGATCAGGCAGCAGGTGATCGCCGCGAAGGTGCCCTGGAATGCCACGTAGACGAGCTCGTAGAGCGGGGTGTTGCGGCTGAAGGTCGAGGCCAGGGAGAAATTCTGGGTCACGGGGTCGAAGGTGCCGTGCAGGAAGAGGCGGCTGAATCCCCCGATGACCGAGTTGCCCTCGGTGAAGGCGAGCGAGTATCCGTAGATGCACCAGAGCACCGTCATCAGCGAGAAGCCCACGAACACCTGCACGAGCACCGAGAGCATGTTCTTGGTGCGCACCAGTCCGCCGTAGAACAGCCCGAGCGCCGGCACCGACATGAGCAGCACGAGCGCCGTCGAGGTGAGCATCCACGCCGTGTCGCCCTTGTTCGGTGCGGGAGCGTCGGCAGCGCAGGCGAGCGCGGGCGCGAGCAGAGCGAAGAGCGCCGCCAGGCGGCTCGAGGCTCGGGCAAATCTCGCGGCGGTGGGCATCGCTCTCTCCTTAAATCCGGTCGATCGCATGACAAAACGCCCCCTGCGCCGGCGGTCGCCGGCGCGTAAGCTCTGACTCGATGCGCGGATGACGTGCGCAGAAAGGGTGCAGATTCCGTGCCACTGCGGCTTTCGGAGCAGTTTCCGCGGCTTGCGCGAGCTGGCACGCCGTCAGGTGCACCGTTTTGGAGCTGCCGCGGTACTCCTTGCCCCAATTCGGGGCGCGCCAAGGCGCTGAGGTCAGACCATGGATTCATTTCGCATCGATGAGCTCGCACGGCGCCTGCTCGAGCGCGTGCCCCCGGCGCTGCGCAGCATGCAGCGGGACCTCGAGAGCAACTTCCGCGCGGTGCTGCGCGAGGGACTCGGCAAGCTCGATCTGGTGACCCGGGACGAGTTCGACGCCCAGACGCGGGTGCTCGAGCGCACGAGGGCCCGTCTCGAGGAGCTCGAGGCCCGACTCGCCTCGCTCGAAGGCGCGGGATCCGCCGCCGCGCCCGCGGCCGGCGCGGCGCCGCCTTCCGATTCCCGACGGAGCTGACGCGACCCGCTTCACACAGCACGGCAGGGGGAGCGGTGATGTCGGTCGCGCGGGTCGCGTGCCGTGCGCTCGTTGGGCTGCAGGCCCCGCTCGTGCACGTCGAGGTGAGCCTCGCGAGCGGTCTGCCGGCTTTCTGTATCGTGGGCCTGCCCGCCACGGTCGTGAAAGAGAGCAAGGAGCGGGTGCGCGCGGCGCTCCTCAACTCGCGCTTCGAATTTCCCGCGGGCCGGATTACGGTGAATCTCGCCCCCGCCGATCTACCCAAGGAGGGCGGACGGTTCGATCTTCCCATTGCGCTCGGAATCCTCATCGCCTCCGGGCAGATTCGGCCCCGAGGCGCTCGAGGGGGTGGGGGCTGCGAGACGCGCGAGTTCTACGGCGAGCTGGGCCTCACCGGCGAGCTCAAGCCCGTGCGCGGACTGCTGCTCGCCGCCGCGCACGCGCAGCAGCAAGGTCACGAGCTCGTGGTGCCGCGGGCCAATGCCGCCGAGGCCTGCGTCGTGGCCCCCGAGCGGGTGCGCGCGGCCGGTCACCTGCTCGAGGTGTGCGGGCATCTCAGCGGCGCGGCTCCCCTGCCGGCCTGTGCGCCCCCGCGCGGCGGCGAGAACCGGGACGCGCCGAGCGCGCGCGGCGCGCCGCTCGATCTCGCCGACGTCCGCGGGCAGCTCATGCCCAAGCGCGCGCTCGTGATCGCCGCCGCCGGCGGCCACAGCCTGCTCATGATCGGTCCGCCGGGCTCCGGCAAGAGCATGCTGGCGCAGCGCCTGCCGGGGCTGCTGCCGCCGCTTACCCGCAGCGAAGCGCTGGAGGTGGCCGCAATCGCTGCGGTGAGCGCTGCGGGCTTCACGCCCGCGCAGCTCGGGCAGCGCCCGTTCCGTGCGCCGCACCACACCGCCTCGAGCGCGGCCCTGGTGGGCGGCGGTGCGCGCGCCCGACCCGGCGAGATCAGCCTCGCGCACCATGGCGTGTTGTTTCTCGACGAGTTGCCGGAGTTCGAGCGTGCGGTGCTGGAGGCGCTGCGCGAGCCGCTCGAGACCGGGATCGTGGCCGTGTCGCGGGCCGCCCTGCAGAGCGAGTATCCGGCCGCATTCCAGCTCATCGCCGCCATGAACCCCTGTCCCTGCGGGCGCCTCGGGGATCCGGCGGGCGAGTGCCCCTGCACGCCCGCCGAGGTGCGGCGCTATCGCGGGCGCCTCTCGGGTCCCCTGCTCGATCGCCTCGACATGCACGTCGAGGTGCCTCGGGTGACGGCGGCCGACTTCGACACCGCCGCAGACGGGGGCGAGAGCACGGCGGCCGCGGCCGCACGCGTTGCGCTGGCGCGCGGCGTGCAGCTCGAGCGCCAGGGGCGCTGCAATGCGCGTCTCACCGATCTGGAAGTGCAGCGCTGGTGCGCCGCCGATGCCGCGGGGCGGCATCTGCTCGAGGAAACGATGCGTCGGCGGGGGCTCTCGGGACGCGCGCGGGCGCGGCTGCTGCGCCTCGCGCGCACGATCGCGGATCTCGAGGGCGCTACCGGCATCGGCGCCGGGCACATCGCCGGCGCGGTGATGCTGCGCTGTATGGACGCCTCGGTAGCGCCAGCGCGTGCCGCGAGCGCCGGATGATCCCTACAGCTCGGTGCTGTCCGGGGTCTCGCGTTTCTTGTCGGGTTTCGTGATCTCGTCCGGCGGATTCACGCCGACGCACTTGCCGGTCACCAGGTCGCCGTCGCCAGCGTAGGGCATGGCAATCTGCAGAGCGGCGCCGATTGCATTCACGCAGGCCTCCTGGTCCTTGAACAGGTAGGAGTCGACGTAGGTGATTTCCAGCGTCTTCGGCGAGTAGTAGTAGACGTGCAGCACCGCTTTCTGGCCGAGAGTGCGCGGCTGCTTCTGTGACACCTGCGTCGGTGGCGGTTGCACGTCCGCTAAGGCTGTCCCGATCAGCCATGGCAGGAGAGCGAGGGCGAAATATCCTTTCATCTGATCTTCCATCCCGATGAGCAACCCAAGGCTGCAGTTCACCGTACGGGCTGTCCGGCCCGGCAACGCTGCCGTGCGTCATATAAATCGAGGAGCGGGGCGTGATGGACTTCACTGCATCCGCCTCGTTTTCACCCGGGCGCGGTTTATCGTTAACAGTCCACTCAGGCTTGGCGGACGAGGCGGGGACTCTCGGGTGGATCGCGCGGAAGGCGGACCGTACGGCATCCGCGGAGGCGCGATTCAAAGCTATTGCGCCATCTGCACCATGTGATCGACGGCCTGCTTCACGAGGTCGTCGGGCGCATCCAAGCGGCCGCCCTTCGGGGGCATCACGCCGGCTTTCCCCTGGAAGCCCTTGAGCGCGTGCTCGTAGAGCATGGCCTTGCCCTCGGCGATGCGCGCAGCCCAGGCGGCTTTGTCCCCCGCCTTCGGCGCGCCGCCGATCCCCTGTCCATGGCAGACGTTGCACGTCTGCTCGAAGAGCTGCGTACCGTTCTGCGGCATCGCGGCGGCGACGGCCGTCCCCGCCGCGCCGCCCTCTGCCGCCCCTACCGCAGGCTTGATGGCGAGGGCCGAGTTGTCGCGCCCCGCGATCGCCTCCTTCACGGGCGAGGCGATGCGCGCGTGCACGTTCTTGCTGTACTCGGCGTCGCTCAGCACCTGCAGGTCCTGCGTGTGGCTCGCGACGATGCGGGCGAGCGCGAACAGCCCCACCGCGACCGCCACCAGCAGGCCGATCACCAGGCTGAAGACGTTGAAGAAGTGGGTATCCTGCTTGCTCACGATCGCATCCGTTTTTTTGCGCACCCCGCGGATTCGGGCGCGAAGTATAGCGGGTGCCCGGGTGGTTGACCGGCGAGCCCGGGGAAAACCGCCGTTTGGGCGGTCAGCCGCTCGGCCCACTGGTCGTTGGAAGGCTTGAGAGCTGATACTTCCGGGGATTGCCGGCTCCCGCAGGATCACACGATGCGTCACATGGCGATAAGCGCGATTTCGGCCTTGCTGCTGTTGGTCGGCTGCGCGCACGAGAAGCCCGTGGCGCGGCGCCCGGCAGCCACTCCTGCGGCGCCGCAGAAAGCCGGCGGCGCGCAGCAACCGGAGACGGCAGCTGCACACGCGCCGGCCGCACCAGCGCAACCATCGCCGGCTCCTGCCGCCGACACGGAGCGCGCGCCGAGCGCGGCGGTACCCTCGAGCCGTGCCGGCACGGGGGGCGGTGCTGCCGCCACGGGCGCGGCCGGTGCCACGGGTAGTGGCAGCGCCAGGATCAAAGTCCCAGGGCGCAGTGAGTCCACCTCGAGCGCCGCGCCGCAGCCCGCGGCCCCGAGCGGCGCAGCGCCAGGCACCGCCGCCGGTGGCAGCGCGGCTCGCCCGGCTCCCTCACCCGCGCCGGCACTCGACCTGCCATCGCTCGAGCAGCGGCTCCGGGACACGCGCGCCATCGGTGTGTTCACCAAGCTCTCACTCAAGAATCAGGTCGACGACCTGCTCGGAGAGTTCCGGGCATTTCACCGTCGGCAGGCCGCGGTGACGGTCGCCGAGCTGCGCCAGAAGTACGACCTGCTGCTGCTCAAGGTGCTGAGCCTCCTGCAGGACGGCGATCCGCCGCTGGCGGCAGCCGTCTCTTCCTCGCGGGAAGCGATCTGGGAGATGCTGATCGATCCGCAGAAATTCGAGAAACTGGCCAGAAACTGACTTGGCTCCACGGGAGACGGCTATGCGCCATCATGCACCTGTTGTTGCTTCGGCGGTCGTGGCCGCGCTCGGCTTCGGAGGCTCACTCCGCGCCGAGGAGCCGGCAATGGGCAAGGATCTGGCCGCGACGATCGCGTTGCAGGGCATGCCCTGCGACAAGGTCGTCTCCGCCACGCGCAATGGAGACAGCGACTACACGGCCACCTGCAAGGACGGCAGTCGATATCACGTGTTCGTGGATTCGACGGGCCGCGTTGTAGTTCAGAAGCTGTAGCGCCGCCGGCACTCAGCCGCGTGGATGCTCAACCGGGAGAGGACTGTAACGGCGCGCCGCGCACAGCGCCGCGGACTCGGTGGTCGAGAGCTTCGGCAAGCACCGCTCGAGCTCGCCCGCCAGCAGACCGGGGAGCCTGCGAAGGGGCGCATCGTCGAACTCGCCCATGAGGCAGATCTGCACCCAATTGCGTCGTCGGAGGTAAGCGCTCGCCCAGGCGATGTGGATTCCGGCATCTGCAAGTGCGGCCGCAACGCGCGCGGAATCCAACTTCAGGGGAAGCGCTACCGTGACAACACCCGGGGCGGCCACAGCCTCGGGTGCCACCACGCAGACACCGAGATTGCGCAGCTCTGCTCTCAGGATCAGGGAAGCGCGCTGTACACGCTCGAATTTCCTTGGCCAATAGGTCGCGTTCAGTGAGCGATCCAGAGCTGCAACCAGATTCGATGAATGCGTGAAAGGCACGCCCGCCGCCTGCTCGTAGCTGGCGAGATCCAGATATCGGGGAACGCGGCCCGCCGATGCGATTCTCCCGTCGTGAAACACGGCGACCAGCCCAGGTAGTCCGGCCAGGCCCTTGCCACTCACGGCTGTGGCGAAACGCACGCCTTGGAGGTTGACCGGAAAGAGGCCGACGGCGCTCACGGCATCCAGGCACAGATCCGCCCCGATCGACTCGCACAGCGTTCGCAAACGCTCCTCGGAGTTGCTCACACCCGTCGAGGTCTCACACAGCACTGCCCACACCCACCTTGGCCGACAGCGAGCCGCAACCGTCTGCAGTTGCACCCAGTCAAAGGGACTGCCCCAATCGTACGTGAGCGTCGTGAACGGCAAGTCCCAGCGCGTTGCATGATCCGCAAGGCGTTCCCCAAATTCCCCGTTCACTAAGACCAGCCCAGGTCCCTCGAGGCAGCGCAACTGCGCTGCGACTGTTTCGTTCCCCAGGGTTCCCGTCCCGACCATCAGCACGACATGGGGCGCGCAAACAAGCTCATCGAGGGCTGTGCGCACTCGTGTCAGCGTTGCCACGAAGGATGCATCGCGGTGTGAGATCGGGGGCGCTGCGCAAGCCGCCAGCACCTCGGACCTTGTGGCGACGGGACCCGGCAGGAAGTTCGCCTGGCTCTTGTCTCTTGCAGATCGCACCGGCAGCACCGGTCCGTGTCTCAACGCCTCGAGGGTGACGAACATCGGCTGATACAGGGCTTCGGCCGTGCCGACCGGGCTGGCGAACGGACAAAACCCCAGATGCCGGTAAAGCTTAAGTTGCCTGACCGTGCCCGAGATAACCGCGAGATCACAGTCCTCGTTGCGGAAATGGCGGGCGATCAACCGCACGAGCCCGAGGAACACAGCCGAGCGACGATACGCCGGCGTGATCGCCAGGAGCCGGATCTCGACCGCCTTGCGATGGGGCGGCAGCTGCCGATCGAGCTCGGCAACCTTGTGATCGAGCGAGAACGGTCGTGTGCATCGTCCCGCAACCATCCCGATGACCGTGCCGCCGCTGAGGCAGACTGCGTAGGTGTTGTCCTCGTGGTAGCGATCGACGAGCCGCCCCTCGGGATTGGCCGGATGTTGCGGGATCTCGGTGGCGAAGGTTGCGTGGTTGAGGCGATGGATGGCCTCGAACTCCGCGGCAGTCGACGCGATCCTGAATCTCAGTTCCCGCCGCGGGGCGGAGCCGGCCGTTGAACCCCGTGCATGCGACAGGCCTTGCGACATGTGGCTCCTCCGTAGCGGTCGACCCCAGCCGCAGTCGCGGCTCAGTTTGCCGTTTGCGCCGATGGTCGGGCTGCTGCTCATGCGACATGGGCGCTCGTGCTACCCACGCATGCTATCGGCGGCGCGCGCTCTTGGATACTTACAGGTTGCTTACAGCTGGCCAGGCGATGCCGGCCCTTCGATCGGATGGACGCTCGCTGGGCCGGCGCGTATCATCGCCCGCCCCGCGCCCGTAGCTCAGTTGGATAGAGTGGCAGCCTCCGAAGCTGCAGGTCGCTGGTTCGAATCCAGTCGGGCGCGCGACCTCAGAGGCGTCCCATGCGCGATCAAGGTGCCGTCGCCGCGCGGCGCCGCAGATCGCGCCGGCGGTCGATGCGCGCCCTGCCGGCGCGCTCAGTGGCGATGCTCGGTTGCGACCAGGTCGCCGATCAGCTCGATGAGCTTCTTCTCGCCGCAAGTAGGCGCGGTCTGCGGGCAGTCGTGTCCAGCTTTCGCGACCTCGGTGGTGTATTTGCCGTTCACGACGAAGAACGGCACGCCCTCGACGTGGTAGCGCTGAGTCAGCTGCTCGGCGCGCTGCAGGTTCGAGCTCACGGTGAAGGAGTTGTAGGCCTTGGCGAACTCGTCGGCGCTGATGCCGTTCTGGGTCGCGAATTGCTGCTGCACGCGGAAGGTCTCGTCGTCGCTGTTGCCGACCAGCGGCGGCAGTTTCCGTTCGGCCATGTCATGGATGGTATCGAACGCCTTGGCGATGAGATCCTGCCGGCCGAGCGCGTCCAGCGTGTAGTAGAGCCGCGCGTGCGCGCGGTGGATCGGCTGCCACATCACCGGGACGCGGACGAACTCGACGTACGAGGGCTTGGTCTTGAGCCAGTTCCCGATGTAAGGCTCGAGCGCGTAGCAGTGCGGGCAGGCGAGCCACAGTACTTCCACCACCTCCACCTTGCCGGGGGCGACGCTGGTCGGCTGAGCGGGCACCAGCGGATCGTAGTGCACCCCCGGTTTCCATTTGCCGTCGGGAAGCTGCGCCGCGGCGGGCAGCGCCGCCATCTGCTCGAGCGAGGCGTCGCTGCGCGCCGGCCGTTCGGCTCCGTTGTCGACCGACTCCTGGGACGCGGTGGCCTGCTGGGTCTCGCTCTGGGCCGTCGTCGCAGGGGCCGGAGCCGGAGTCGTCTCGGACTGCGTCGCGGGCGGGGTGCTCGCCGCGGGGGCGGCCGATGGGGCGGGGGGCGGCGGCGCGGGGGCCTGTCGCGAACATGCGGACAAAGCCAGCAGGGCCGCCAGGGGAAGCGCTCGTAACATCTTGCTCCTCGAAATCAACGCATGCCCTGCAGGTAGGAGGCGACGTCGCGGATCTGCTCGGGCGTCAGACGCCTGGCGATGCTCAACATCATCGCGCCGTTGCGGCTCGCCTGCTGCGGATTGGGGCCGCCGTAGCGTGCGCCGCTCGCATAATCGTTCAGCTGCTTGACCACGTACACGGCCTGTTGCGCACGCAGGGCGGGGTATCCGGCGGCGAGATTGCCGCGTCCGACCGGCCCATGACAGGCGACGCAGCCCGGGATCTCGCGCGCGCGATCGCCCCTCAGATACAGCGCCTGGCCGTTCTGCCAGTACGAGGGGTCGGCCTCGAGTCCGGTCGGCGTCTGCGACTCGTAGTAGACGGCGAGATCGTCGATGTCCTGGTCGCTCAAGGTTGCGGCGAGCGGCTGCATCACCGGGTTGGTGCGCACCTCCGCGCGGAACAGCCGCAGCTGCTCGGCGATGTAGACCGCACTCTGACCGGCGAGGCGCGGCCACTCGGGATTGATGCTGTTGCCGTTCGGCCCGTGACAGGCCGAGCACACCGCCGACTTCGTGGTCCCGTCAGCGATCCTGCCCTTCGTGAAGGGCAGCTCGGGCGCCGCCGCCGCGGGTCCCGCGGTGGCGAACGTTGCGGCAGGTGTTGGGGTCGCGGACGCCGGCGCGCATTGCAGCGCCGCTGCAATGACGGCCAGCGACGTCCAGGCGACTCTCGGGCTCTGCGGCATCGTAGTGGTTCCGGCTCGGTCGCGTGATGCGAGGGCGGCGAATTGTACACTACGGCCGTGGCAGCGCTTCCCGCCCCCCTTTAGGACATGAGCCGCTTTCACGATGCGCGCTTTTTGATCAGCGTGGTCGCGCCGGCGCAGTTTCCGCAGGATGTTGGTGCCGAGGTCGCTTTCGCCGGCCGCTCGAATGCCGGCAAGTCGAGCGCGATCAACGCCATCGCCGGTCGTCATCGCCTGGCCCGCACCAGTAAGACACCGGGTAGCACGCGGCTCGTCAATTTCTTCGAGCTCGCACCCGGGAAGCGCCTGGTCGACCTGCCCGGCTATGGCTACGCGAGCGCGCCGGAAGCCGAGCGCCGCGTGTGGCGGCCGCTCATCGAGGTACTGCGCGCGCGCGCAGCGCTCAAGGGCCTGTTCGTCATCGTCGACACGCGTCGCGGCGTGAGCGCTGCGGACGAGGTCCTGCTGGAGTGGGCAGCGCCGGGACAGCGCGTACACGTGCTGCTCTCCAAGGCCGACAAGCTCAACCGGAGCGAAGCCGAGGCTGCGCTGCGCGCGGCCGAGGCCGCCCTCGCCGGCCGTGCGACGGCGCAACTGTTCTCGGCGTTGAAGGGAACCGGCGTGGCGCAGGCCCAGGACACGCTCGAGGCGTGGCTCGCGGAGTGAACGCGATTCCCCGGGCCCACAAAAAAGCCCCGGCGGTTTGTGAAAACCGCCGGGGCAGACCAACCCGGCACAGGTCTCATGAACCGGGCTCTACCCGCTCAGGGAGGGAAGCGGGGAGTGCGATGCACTCGTCTGATTGGACGCACGCTGCTGGCCGTGAGTTCCGCGCCGGCTTTCAAAAAATACCTTTACAAATCATAAGCTTGATCAAGTACCTGTCTCGTTCCCGCCACAGGCACGGCGCGCCGCTACATCAGATTCAGGAACACCGCGAGCGAGAAGACGCGGGCGCCATTGGTGTTTGGGATGTTGAAGCGCTCGTATTCGAGCCGCCCGCCGATGTTGCCGATGTGCACCTGCGCGCCGCCGCCCCAGGCGAACTCGGTGCCGTTGGTGGAGAACGGGGCGGACACGAGGGGGCTGCTGCCGTTGAGCTTCCAGCGCGCCAGCCCCGCCTTGCCGTACAGGTCGAGATACGGCACCGGAATCGGCAGGAACCCGACAGCGTAGGCCGCGAACGCCTTGGCGTCCGTGTGCGAAGTGCCACCGACGAACGCGCTAGTCTGGCTGCCGAGATCGAGGTAGTCCGCCTCCACGGCGAACACACTGACCGGCCGCAGACCGGCCAGCACTTTCCAGGACGTTTTGTCGATGTCGGCAAGTCCGCCGCTCGGGGCGATGTTGCTCAACTTGTCCTTGGACACGCCCGCACCGACATAGATGAATCCGTGGTCGGCGTGCGCGGTGCCCGCACCGAGCGCCAGTACCGCCATGAACAGTCCCTTTCGCATGAAGTCACCCTGGTCGTTATCCCTCACGTTGAGGCGGCCATACCTCTAACACAGTCACCTGGATGGTGTTGACTGTCGTGCTCCGGCGACAGGCGACGCCGACGTCAGGCCTGACCCGAGTCGCATGTTACTGCGGCAGCGGGCGCGCCGTTGCCTGCGGGACGTAGTCACGCAGCCGCGAGTGAATCCCGCTCAGTGCGCCTCGTCCCAGTTGGCGCCGGTCCCGACATCCACGCGCAGGGGGACGCTGAGCGAGGCGGCGCTCACCATATGCTCGCGCACCGCGGCCGCCACTTCGGCGACCGCCTCGCTCCTGACCTCGAACACCAACTCGTCGTGTACCTGCATGATGAGCCGCGCCGGCGAATGCGGCCGCGCGCACCATTCATGCAGGGTGATCATCGCGCGCTTGATGATGTCCGCCGCCGTCCCCTGCATCGGGGCATTGATGGCGGCGCGCTCGGCGCCCTGGCGCAGCTGCGGGTTTCCGGAGCGGATATCCGGCAGGTACAGCCGCCGGCCGAACACCGTCTCGACGTAGCCGATCTGGCGTGCCTGGGCGCGCGTCTCGTCCATGAAGCGCTTCACACCCGGGTAGCGCCGGAAGTAACGCTCCACGTACTGCTGTGCGGCGCTGCGCTCGATGCCTAAGTTGCGCGCCAGGCCGAACGCCGACATGCCGTAGATGAGGCCGAAGTTGATGACCTTGGCGGTACGGCGATGATCGGCGGTGACGGCCTCGGGGCTGACGCCGAACACTTCAGCCGCGGTCGCCTGGTGCACGTCCCGATCCTCGGCGAACGCCGCGCGCAGCCCCGCATCACCGGACAGGTGCGCCATGATGCGCAGCTCGATCTGGGAATAGTCGGCCGCGAGCAGCACGCAGCCCGGTGGCGCAATGAATGCCTGGCGGATGCGCCGCCCTTCGGAGCGGCGGATCGGGATGTTCTGCAGGTTTGGATCCACCGACGACAGCCGTCCCGTGGCCGCCACCGCCTGGGCGTACGAGGTGTGGATGCGCCCGGTGCGCTCGTTGACCTGCTCGGGGAGCTTGTCGGTGTAGGTGGATTTGAGCTTGGCGAGCGCGCGGTACTCGAGCACGATCCGGGGCAGCGCGTAGCTCCCGGCGAGCTCCTCCAGCACGTCTTCGGCGGTCGAGGGCTGACCGGTCGGGGTCTTGCGGCGAACCGGCAGCTGCAGCCGCTCGAAAAGAATCTGCTGCAGCTGCCGCGGCGACTCGATGTTGAATTCATGGCCCGCCTCGCGGTGTGCCTCGAGCAGCAGCTCCTGGAGCTGGCGCGCGAACTCGCGGCTCTGCGCGCGCAGCCGCTCGCGATCGACGAGCACGCCGTGATGCTCCATGGCGAGGAGCACCGGCACGAGCGGCTGCTCGCATTCCCGGTACAGCCGCGCGAGCGCCGGCACGCTCTCGAGCTGCGGCCACAGCGCGCCGTGCAGGCGCAGCGTGACGTCGGCATCCTCGGCCGCATACTCCGCGGCGCGCTCTACCGGCACCTGGTCGAAGCTCAGCTGCTTCGCGCCCTTGCCCGCGACGTCCTCGTAGCTGATGGTGTGCAGCCCGAGATAGCGCTGCGCATCCGAGTCCATGTCGTGATTGGTGGCGACGCTGTTCCACACGTAGGACTCGAGCATGCTGTCGAAGCGCATGCCGGCGAGGGCGATGCCGGCGTTTGCCAGCACGTGGGCATCGAACTTGAGGTTGTGCCCGAGCTTGCCGCGCTCGGGATCCTCGAGGATGGGCTTGAGCGCGTCCAACACGCGGGCGCGGTCGAGCTGCTGCGGCACGCCCGGATACGCGTGGGCGAGGGGCACGTACGCGGCGATGCCCGGCTCGATGCAGAAGGACACGCCGACGATCTCGGCGCGCATGTAGTCGAGGCTCGTCGTCTCGGTGTCGAAGGCGAAGAGCTCCGCGGCGCCGAGCGCCGCGAGCCAGCGCTCGAAGTCCTCCCAGCGGGTGACGGTTTCGTAGCGCCGGGCGATGTCGGCGGGCGCCGGGCGGGCCGCGGACGGCGTGGCAGCCGCTGAGGGCGCCGCGGAGGCCGCTGCGAGTGCGCCGGCGCCCACCGCGGCGCGCTGCGCCCGGGGGCTCTGCACGAGGTCGTCGTCCGTCTCCGCGGCATCGCCGCCCTCGAGCTGCCGCAGGAGTCCCCGCAACTCGTAATGCGTGTAGAGCTCCCGCAGGCGCGCGACGTCCGGCGCACCGGGCGTCAGCTCCTCGGGCGACAGCGGCAGCTCGAGATCGGTCCGGATGGTCGCGAGCCGTCGCGACAGCTCGAGCGTCTCGAGGCCCGCGCGCAGGTTCTCGCCCACCCTGCCCGGAACCTCCGCCACGTGAGCGATCAGCTCGTCGAGGCCGCCGTATTGCTGCAGGAGTTTCGCGCCGGTCTTCGGTCCCACCTTGTCGATACCGGGAATGTTGTCGGAGCTGTCGCCGATCAGGGCCAGGAAATCGACCATCTGCTCCGGGTACACATCGAACTTCGCCTTCACGCCGTCGCGGTCGAGCACCGCATTGTTCATGGTGTTGATGAGGGTGATCGAGCCGTCGACGAGCTGCGCCATGTCCTTGTCGCCTGTGGAGATGAGCACCTGCTGGCCGGCCTGCGCGGCGCGACGGGCGAGGGTGCCGATCACGTCGTCGGCTTCCACGCCGGGCACGCGCAGCAGCGGCAGCCCCTGCGCCCCGATGATCTGCATCAGCGGCTCGATCTGCGAGCGCAGCTCATCGGGCATCCCCGGGCGGTGCGCCTTGTACTCGGTGAACAGCTCGTCGCGGAAGGTTTTGCCGGGCGCGTCGAACACCACGGCGATGCGGCGCGGCTGATAGTCCTTGAGGAACTTCAGCAGCATGTTGAGCACCCCGAGGAGCGCCCCGGTCGGCTCGCCGCGCGAGTTGGACAGCGGCGGCAGGGCGTGGAACGCCCGGTAGACGTAAGAGGAGCCGTCGACGAGGACCAGGTCGGGGCAGCGCGTCATGGGAGCGTGCAAGGCGGAGCGGCCGCGAGTACTACCCGCTACTTCGGCGTGCCGGAGTCGTCGCTCTTGTCGCCGGGCTTCCCCGGCGCAGGCGGCGTCGGTGTCGTCGCTGGCGGGGCCGGCTGGGGTGCGGAGGCGGCCGGGGGTGCTGCAGGGGCGGGTTGCGCCGGGGTGGGCTGCGCCGACGGCGTCGTGACCGCGCGGGTATTCCTTTCGGGCAGGTACAGCGGGCCTTTCTGCCCGCAGCCCGCCGCCAGCCATGCCGCGCCGAGCGCGGCCAGACAGACCGCACGCCTCATACGTACATCGGGCGCTTGTCACGCAGCGCCAGCCAGCCGCGCACCAGGCGGTAGATGATCCAGATCGTCAGCGCGAGCAGGCCGACCAGGGCGGCCGGGATACCGATGATGGTGGCCATGAAGAGAAAGGACAGGCACGCCCACAGCACGGCGAACCAGAAGGTGCGCAGCTGCCAGCGGAAGTGTGACTCGAGGAGCGTGCCGCGCGTCGCCGAGCGGCGCACATAGTTCATGACGACCGCGACGATCGACGGCAGGCTCCCGATGAAGCTGCCGATGATGGTGTGGAAGGTGGTGATGCCGATGAGCACCGCGAGTGAGTGCAGCGCGTACATCACGTGGGTGTAGCCGAGGAGGGCCTGGTCGACCGTCGCGGCAGCGGCGAGTGGCTGCGGGCCTCCGTCCGACATGATTCACCTCACGCGGGCTTGGCCGTATTCGGGCGGCGATCCACGACCGCCATGGTCAGCCGCGACACGCACACCAGGCGCTCCCGCTCGTCGCGGATCTCGATGTGCCACACGTGGCTGCGCGCACCCAGGTGGAAGGGACGCGCGGTCGCCGTGACGGTGCCGGAGGACACGGCGCGCAGGTGATTGGCGTTGATGTCCTGACCGAGGCACATCGAGCGTTCCGTGTCGACGCACATCATCGAGGCGAGGCTGCCGACGGTTTCCGCGAGGGCCACGGACGCGCCGCCGTGCAGCACGCCGAAGGGCTGCTGGGTGTGCTCGTTTACCGGCATCGTCGCCCGCAGGAAGTCCGCGCCCGTCTCGGTGATCCGGATGCCGAGATAGCCGGAAAGACTCCGGCGCCCACGCTCGGTGAGCTGCTCGGGAGTGAGGGGAGCGCGCCAGATACTCATCGGAAGCTAGTCTAGCGGTTTGCACAGTGGCAATCTGCACCTCCCCTTGTGAGTCCGGAGCGCGAGCGCAATGAGTGACTTTGCCTTCCCGCCTCCCGCCACGCCGAGCGTGGCCGTCGCCGCCGCAGATGAGCGCTTCCCCGTGCACCGCATCTACTGCGTCGGCCTCAACTACGCCGACCACATCCGCGAGATGGGCGCGGATCCCGAGGCGCCACCGCTTTTCTTCATGAAACCGGCCGACGCGCTGGTCGCCAACGGCGCGGCGATTCCCTATCCGCCGGCCACCACCAACTTCCACTACGAGATCGAGCTCGTGGTTGCCATCGGCCGCGGTGGCCGCGACGTGTCGGTCGAGAATGCGCTCGGGCACGTGTTCGGTTACGCCGCCGGCAACGACCTGACGCGCCGCGATCTGCAGCACGCGGCCAAGAAGCGCGGGGAGCCATGGGATACCGCGAAGGGCTTCGACTGCTCCGCGCCTGTGGCCGCGATCCGTCCCGCAGCGCAGGGACACCTGTCGCGGGGCCGCATCTGGCTCACCGTCAACGGCGAGCGGCGCCAGGAATCGGACGTGAGCACGATGGTGTGGGACGTCCCGCACATCATCGCGGCACTCTCGAAGCTCTACGAGCTCAGGCCGGGCGATCTCATCTTCACCGGCACGCCCTCGGGCGTCGGGCCGTTGAAGCCCGGCGATCGCCTCGAGGGCGGCATCGAGGGTCTCGAGGTGCTGCGCAACCGGATCGGTCCGGCCCAACCGGCTTGAGCGCGCACACCGGAGCGGCTTTCGCCCGAGAGATCGCACCGCAATCACGGATCGGACTGCCCATGAAGCTCTATCATTACTATCGAAGCTCCGCAGCCTATCGGGTGCGCATCGCACTCAACTTCAAGGGCATCCCCTGGGAGACGGCGCTGATTGATCTGCGCGCGCCGGTGAGCGCCCAGCACACGCCCGAATTTCGCGCCGTCAACCCCGAAGGTCTGATCCCGGTCGTCGTGGAGGGCGACACCACCATCGCCCAGTCGCTTGCCATCATCGAGTATCTGGAAGAGACGCACCCCGATCCGCCGCTGCTGCCGCGCTCGTCCGCAGATCGGGCGCAGGTGCGCTCGCTCTCGCTCGCCATCGCCTGCGACATCCACCCGCTCGGCAACCTGCGGGTGCTCAATTACCTGCGGACGAGCTTCGGGGCGGACGAGAACGCGGTGAATGCCTGGGTGGGCGAGTGGATCGGGAGGGGCTTCCGCGCGCTGGAGGAGCGCGTGCGGCGCTCGAGCGGGGACGGGCGGCACATGTACGGGAGCGACGTCACGCTCGCCGATCTGTGCATCGTGCCGCAGATGTACAACGCGCGTCGCTACAAGGTCGACGTGCAGGCTTACCCGAGGCTCCGCGCGGTCTGCGCGCACCTCGAGAGCCTGCCGGCCTTTGCCCGCGCGGCTCCCGAAGCGCAGCCGGACGCGCCGTAACGGCTCGACCGGGTAAGATTCGCGGCCACGGGGAGAAGTGAACGCCCATGAATCGGCTTCGAGTACCGCCGCTCGCACCATGACCACGACACCGCAACGAGTCGCCTTGCTCGCGCCGCTCTCCGGAATCCTCGTGCCGCTCGAGCGCGTACCGGACCCGGTGTTCGCGCAGCGTACGGTGGGAGACGGCGTCTCGATCGATCCCACCTCGGGCGAGCTGCTGGCGCCGGCCGCCGGCCGGGTGACGCTCCTGCACCGCGCATCTCATGCTCTGGCCATCACCACCGACGAGGGTCTCGAGATTCTCGTGCACATCGGCGTCGAAACAATCGCGCTGAATGGCAAGGGCTTCACGCCGCGCGTGAGGCAGGGGGATCGGGTGGCGGCCGGCCAGCCGCTGATCTCCTTCGACGCCGATCTCATCGCGCGCTCCGCACCGAGCCTGCTCACCCAGGTGCTCATCACGAACCGCGAGCGCGTCAGCGGCATGAGTGTCGCCACGGGTCTCGTCGAGGCGGGCCGCAGCATCATCCTGCAGGCCGACCTCGCCGCCGCGGCTGCCGCCGACGGCAGCCCCGCGACCGAGACAGCCGCCGTCTCGGAGGAGATCCGCCTGCCGAACCGGCAGGGCCTGCACGCGCGCCCTGCGGCGACAGTAGCCGCCGCGGCCAAGGGCTTTCGCGCCGACGTCCGACTGCTGCGCGGTGCCGACACCGCGAATGCCAAGTCGGTGACCGCCATCCTGCTGCTCGCGACCCGGCCGAACGACGCGATCCGCGTCAGCGCTTCGGGTCCGGATGCGGCCGCCGCTGTGAGCGCGCTCGCGGCGCTCCTGGCCGCGGGGTCTGGCGAGTCGGGGGCCACAGCCGAGGCAGCGTCCGGGCCCGCCCGCGGTGCGCCGGTCACCGCGGCGCCGGTCGCGGGGTCCGTTCCCGCCGCGGCGAGCGCGCCCGCGGAAGGCCCGACACGCTCGACCGACCCCCGCAAGCTCCTCGGAGTGAGCGCATCGCCCGGGCTCGTGCTCGGCAAGGTCGCGCAACTGCGCCGCGCCTCGATCCACGTC
>Ga0209472_1000294_pt1 | contig 30497 bp, 24 predicted proteins | sample GraSoiAngelo_130_FD_185887 | JGI IMG/M metagenome (GOLD analysis project Ga0209472, IMG submission 185887) | Grasslands soil microbial communities from the Angelo Coastal Reserve, California, USA - 14_0929_02_20cm (SPAdes) (version 2) | ecosystem: Environmental > Terrestrial > Soil > Grasslands ... | reverse complement strand
GCTCAAAGGCGTGCTCGCCACCTTGGTGTACGGCTTTGTTGCGAGCTACCTCATCCTCAGAGTGATCGATGTGACCATTGGATTGCGGGTCACCGAGGACGAGGAACGGGAAGGGCTCGACGTATCACTGCACGGCGAGCACGTCGAGTAGCGCCCCTCCACTGATCCTGAGGGTCTCCGCCGCCCAAGGCGGAGACCCCTACCACCCCTCTTTTACGGAGCCCTGTGTCATGCACATGCCGGTCACTCGAGATTTGTCCCTCCGCTACGGGGAGGTCTTCGACATGAATCGTTTTCGCCTCGCTCTGGGGGGCGCACTGCTGTGTCTTTTGGCCCTGGGTACCCGCGGGGCGCATGCGGACGACGCTGCAAAGCCCGCAGAGCCCGCCAAACCCACCGCGCCGTCGCTGACCGACGTGCTGACGGCATCCGGTGTAGACATCCACGGCTACCTGGATACGGCTTACTCCTATCTTTCGGGGACGGGCATTTTCACCAGTGGGGTTGCGGACCGCGTGTTCGACACCGAGCCCAACTCGTTCAACCTGCATCAGGCAGCGCTCATCATCGACTATCAGCCGAAGGAAGGCTTCGGCGGGTTCGTTAACCTAACGGCCGCAAGAGACGCCCGCGTCATCGCAGCGGCGGGCGAGACGCCGAGCAATTTCGACGTCACCCAGGCTTTCGTGCAGTACGCCCGCGGTCCCCTGACGATCATCGGCGGCAAGTTCGTGACGCTCGCAGGGGCGGAAGTCATCAACTCCACGCTGGACGTCAACTACTCCCGCTCCATTCTGTTCGGCTACGCGATTCCCTTCTCGCACACGGGAGCGCGGCTCACCTACGCCACATCCGATCGAGTAACCGTTATCGTCGGCGTCAACAACGGCTGGGATCAGTTGCAGGATGCGAATAAACAGAAGACCGCCGAGCTCGGCGTATCCTTCACCCCCAACAAGGTGTTCTCCCTGGCAGTGCAAGGCTACAGCGGCGTTGAGCAGCTCTCCGGGGGCACGTTCATCGGCGCCGGCACACACGGAGTGCGCAGCCTGGTCGATGCGGTGGGCACTTACAACGCGACCAGTCAGCTCACGCTCATTCTGAACGTCGATTGGGGCCAGCAGGAGAATGTCACCTCTCTCGTCGATGGAACCTCGATCACGGCGAAGTGGGATGGCGCGGCCGGCTACGCCAATTATCAGGTCAATGATCAATGGCGCCTCTCGGTGCGCGCCGAGTACTTCGACGACAAGGATGGTTACCGTACCGGCGTCATTCAAAAATGGAAGGAGGCAACGCTGACGCTCGCATACCTGCCCACAAAATTCATCGAACTGCGCGGTGAGGTGCGCAGTGATAAATCGGACTCGAGCGTCTTCGTCAAAGACACAACGTTCTTTACAGGAGCGCCCGGCGCCGGCATAACCGACAATCAGTTTTCCGTAGGCCTCGAGGCCGTGTACAGGTTTTGAGACGAGGCACCACGGCCACGGTGCGACGATCGAATTGATCCGTAGGTGTGCTCGCGACGATCACGCGACCCGGGCATCCGAGCATCCCGCCAACGCCTCGCGCAGCTCGCGCAGCTTCGGTGGCTTGCTCAGGACACGGTCCACATGCGGCGGGATGTCCCCTTCGGCGACCAGTCGCTGTCCCCACCCGGTCAACAAAAAGACGCTCGTCCCCGGAGCGGCGGTCTTTACAACGTTGGACACTTTGCGCCCATCGACGTAGGGCATACCGAGATCGGTGATCACGACAGGGAACGGATCGCCTTGTGCGCGCGCCGCAAGGAAAGCATCGATGCCGGCCTGGCCACCATCCGCCGTTGCCACGCTGTGGCCATCCCCCTCCAAGGCATCGCGCAGCGATTTGAGCACCAGTGGATCATCATCCACGACCAGGATACGCAGCGGCGGCACCGCACTGACGGTGGTGGGCGGTGCGGCACCAACTGCGGGCGTGGCCGGTATCGCAAAAGCCAAGCGCATGGTGGTGCCCTGGCCGACTGCACTTTCGATTTCGATATCCGCGCTGTGGCGTTGCACGGCGCCATAGACCATCGCCAGTCCAAGGCCGGTGCCACGCTCGCCTTTGGTGCTGAAGAATGGCTCCAGACATCGCCGTCGCGTGTCCTCATCCATCCCGATGCCGCCATCGATCACCTCGACTTGAACGAATCGGGGGACCGCCCCCTCCTCCGCAGGGGATCCTTGCTGCTGTGCGACTCGGGTTCGCACCGTCAGCGGGCCGCCGTTGGGCATGGCATCGACGGCATTGAAGATCAGGTTGGTGAGCGCTTCGCGGATTTCATTGTCGGCGCCCATGATCGCCGGCAGGTCCGGGGCGAGCTCGGTCCGCATCGCGATGGCAATGCCGCGCTGCTGCGCCATGTCGCTCCAGCGGGCACGCGTCAGGTCGACGACCTGCTGCACTATGGTGTTCATGTCGACGGGAACCAGCGTCAACCGCGGTTCACGTGGGCGATAGAACTCGCGCATCCGCGCGACGGTTTGCGCCACGTCATCAATGGCGCGCTGGATGGTTCGGAGCTGGCCGCGGGCGCCTGGACTCAAGCCCGGCTCGCGCTCCAGCAGCGATTCGGTATAGAGCGCCACGGGGGAAATGGCATTGTTGATATCGTGCGCGATGCCGCTCGCCATTTGACCCAGGGCCAGCAGACGCTCCTGCTGCAGCACCGCCTTCTGCGTCTGCCGCAAGTCGTCGTAGGCCTGTTGCAGCGCGCCGTAGAGCTGGGCCTGGTGGGCCGCCAGTGCGACGTGCTCGCTCGCTTGCTTCAGGAATTCGCATTCGCCGCTGCTGAAGCTGTGCGCCTGCTGGCGGGCGGCGATCAGGACGCCGAACACCTTGCTTTCGACCAGCAGGGGAGCTGCGACCATCGAGCGCAAGGCCCCGCTCGCCAGGCGGCGGGGAAACGCGAATGGGACTTGGGTGATATCCGGTTCGTAAACGAGCCGGCCGTTCACGCAATGCGACAAGCCGTTCCGATCGATCTCGATGCGCGCCTGCGCCGTCATCGCCAGCTCCATCGACAGCGCTTGGCTGTGCGAGCCGACGCTCGTGACGATCAGGCAATTCTCGGCCGGGTCATACAGACAGATGCAGCAGAAATCCACCGGCAGATGCTCTTCGAGCGTGCGGATGACGACCTGAAAGATGCTCTGGATGTCCTGCCGCTCGCCGATCGCCCGGGTGATCTGCTGCAGCAGGTTGAGGCGCGCCAGCTGGGCCTGTACTTTGGCTTCCCCGAGCCTGCGGTCCGTGATGTCCCGGGCGATCTTGGACGCGCCGATGATGCGGCCCTGGCTGTCCCGGAGGGGGGAGATGGTGACGGAAACATCGATCTTGCGTCCGTCCTTGCCAATCCGAACCGTCTCGAAATGATCAGTCGATTCACCGCGCGCAATGCGCGCCAGGATGGCAGGCTCCTCGCTCGATCGCTCCGGCGGGATGAGCATCGCCATCGGCTTGCCGAGCGCCTCCTGCGCGGAATAGCCGAACAGCCGTTCCGCCCCAAGGTTCCAGCTGGTGATGATGCCCTGCAGATTCTTGCTGGCAATCGCATCGTCCGACGATGCGATAATCGCGGCGAGCCGTGCATTCGTCTCTGCCGCCTGCTCACGCTCCGTGAGGTCCCGCACGAACCCGGCAAAGGAGGGCGGCCCGTCACCGGGCATCCGCTTGATGCTCAGCTCGACAGCGACTTCCGAGCCGTCAGCCCGCAAACCGCTCAGCTCCAGCCTTTTGCCGAGTAGTGGCGCCTCGCCGGTGGCCAGATAGCGCGCGAGCCCGGCGTCATGTCGCTCGCGTAGCCTCGAGGGAATGATGACCTGCGCCAGCGGCCGCCCGATCACTTCGCTGCGGCTATAGCCGAAGATGCGCTCTGCTGCGGGGTTGAACTCGGTGATTTTGCCCTCGTGATCCATCGTCACGATGCCGTCCAGGGCGGTGTCGACGATTGCGCGCGTGCGCTCGTTGGTCAGGGCAAGCTCTGCGGTGCGCTGCCGGACGCGCAATTCGAGCTGATCTCTCGCAGCGCGCAATGCTCGCTCGGCTCGGGTTCGGCCCGCAAAGTCCCGGTGGATCGCCCACAGCGCCACAGCGACGAGTCCGCAGCCGAGTAACCCGCCCGCGATGATGACCAACTGAGCGATGGTGGAGCTACGGCGGGTCAGTTGCTCTCGCTGCCTGAGCAAGGACGTCTCGGCATCCTCCATCTGACCGATGAGGCGGCGAATCCGATCGTGCAACTGTTGACCTTTTCCGGTGAGAATCTCCTCTTGTACCGCTGCGAAGCCCTGGTCTTTCCGCAATTCGATGCCCGCGCGTAAAATGGCAAGTCGCTCGGTCACGAGCGCCGCCACCGAGTCGAGCCGTTGCTGCTGGGCACGGTTGTCCGCTGTCAGCTCGCGCAGTCGCCTCGTCTGGCTGTCAATGACCGCGGCAGCCTCGCGGTAGGGTTCCAGATAGCTCTCATCGCCCGTGATGACGTAGCCGCGCTCAGCGGTCTCGGAGTCGGTTGCGGCGGCCAGCAGCAATTCGAGGCTGCCGAGCACCTCGCGGGTGTGCTCGACCCGCGCCGCATTCTCGTTCAGGCGCACGACACTGAGATAAGAGACTATCCCGACCACGCCCAGACAGGCGAGCGCAAACCCGAAGCCGACCCGGACTTTCCACTCAGTGAATGCAGGTATGGGTACGGCGACTCCGTCATCGGTGGCTTCGCTCATGAGCTCCCCGTGAGACTTTCAGTCCGCACCACTGCATCGGCGTACGCCGGACACGGGTGATGCTAGCAGTTACCGGCGTCCCCGACCCGGACTGGGCTCGCACAATGGATCGGCGGGACCGGGCAGGCGCTGTCCTTCAGTGCCTGCCGGGTACTCGTGCTTAACTGCCGGCCCGCGCAACCGGGCGCGCCCCGGCGGTGTCGGCGACCTCGTCGTGACGCACGAACAGCTCATCGCTGAGGGTCTGCTCGAGGACCGCCCGCGCGCGGCTCTGGGTGAATGTGTGATCGGCGCTGTCGACGATGTGCACGTGGCAGCGATCACCGAGCCGCCTGACCGCCGATCCACCCTGGATCCTCAGCAGCTCGACGCCCGGATCACCGCGCGCGAACACAAATACCACTCTGATGCCGCGCGCGGCGATCTCCTCCAGCTCCGAGCCCAGATCGTGCGGCAGCCGAATGTGCAGAGCGCGCGCGGCATTGCGCGCGGCGGATTCCACGGCGATACGCACCCGGTGCAGGTAGACGCGCACGATGTGCCAGACGTTCACCTGACCCCCCAGCAACCGCTTCCAGGCCGCCGCGGAGAAGACGCGCTCGCGATATCCGCCGACGTTGCGCACCACCTCTGCCGGTGGCAGGTCACTGCTCATCTGGTCCTCGTCCCAGACGAAATTCTGCGGATTCACCATCAGGAGGCGGTTCACCGGCAGCCCCGCTACCGCTGCGCGCAGGGCGTGGTAGGCGGCCGAGCATAGCCCCCCCAGCGCGACCTCGCGAGCGTCGTAGTGGCGGGCCACGAAGTCCAGCGCGGTACGCACGTCCTCGAGCGCGGCCGGCGGAAAGACTTCGTTATCCGGCTGTCCGGGCCGCGTCGCGCTGTCACCCAGGCCGGCCAGGTCCATGCGCAGCACGACATACCCTCGGCGGGCCCAGCGTCGCGCGAGCGACACGTACACGCGCCCCGAGCCGATGTGATAAGTGGCCCCGGCGTTGAGCAGAATCACTGCGCGGCGACGCGGTTCGTCCGCTGCCGGCTCGGTGATGATGCCGAACAGGCTGCGCTCCGCGCCGAGCAGGACGGGGCGCTCACTCGGCGCCATATCGGACGGGTACCCGTCGCCCGCAAGCGGTAGGAGCGGCGCGGGCAGCCGCGGATGCGCTCGCCCGAGATGCGCTGCGTCATCGTCTGCCGGCGGCGCAGAGCTGGCGCCCGGGAGCGAGGGCAGCCAGTCCCGCATCGCCGCGAGCATGGATTGCGGGGTGACCGCCGTATGCGGCGCCGTCATGATCATCTCGACGAAGCCGGGCAGCGCGACATAGCGCGTGCGGACTCCGAGCCTGGCGAGCGACTCGCTCCAGCCGCGGGCGCCCGGCAGATCATCGCGATCGATGACGAGCACGTCGGAAGCCGGCGGTTGCGCCGGTGCCGACAGATCCAGCTGCGACAGGTGCGCAACGGTGGCTGCGGACAGGGAGAAGCCGCTGACTTCCATCGAGCCGACGCCAGGCGCCTGGGAGTCCTTGTGGATGAGGGTGCCCGGCTCGGCCGCGGCAAGCTGTGTGGTGCGCAGCTCGCGCAGGTAGCGGCGGCCGCTGAGCACGGGTGCGACGACCATCACTGCATTTACAGCCGCGGATGCGCCCGCCAGCAGGGCAAGCAGTGCACCCAGCCGAAATCCGAGCAGACACACGCGCTGCACGCCCGTCTGGCGGCGCAGCTCGCTGACCGCTGCCGCGGTAGTCGAAGCGCAGCGTGGGCACACCGAGCTCCACCGCCGCCTCGGCGAATGCACGCACACTGCGGTGCGCACACAGCGCCTCGTAGCCGAAGGGCTTGCAGATCACGATCCCCAGCCCCGGCGCTGCCGGGACGGCGGGCCGATGCAACCAGGCGAACAGCCGGTGCGCTGCCGAGTCGAAATACAGCGGCACGGCCGACCCGGCGCCAGTCGCGAGGCGGGGTAGATCGGTCGGCTCAGCGCTCATAGTCTTTTCTGCAGAGGGGCCGACATGAAGCCGCAGCATCGGCACGCGCAGCGCCAAGGTGAAGTCTACCGAAAAACCCACCGCTCGTACGACGCCCCGCGCCGCACAGGGCGTGCGCGTGACGGCTATGCCTGAGCTGCAGGCAGTCACCCGATCGATGCACGGTCGAACCTGGCCGCCGCGATCGCCCGTGTTTCACAGGTCTTGAGGATCAATACGGCACGAAGTACTCGGTGTAGGAGAGGATGCGACCGGCACGCACTTCGATCAGATCGATGAGCTCGGTGGACACGACGGCGCCGGTGATCCGGGAATGAATGTCGGCACGCCAATGCACGGCGCTTCGGGCGCCGTCGATCATGCTGCACAGCTCTTCGCGGCGGTTGAGCTTGAACGTCTTCAGCATCATCGCGAGCCAGGAACGTATCTCGCCGATCCCGCGGGCCGCCACCGCGATCGGCTTGCCGTCGCTGGTGCCGGCGATCCTGAAGTGCGCGTCGTCGGCAAACAGCGCACACAGCTCGTCCAGCCGCCCGCCGACGCGCGCCGCATACAGCTGTTGCAGCAGCTGCTCTACCTGAAGGCGATCCACCATCGGGCCCGTCGCTCGCGTCAGGTGTCAGGCGAGCAGCGAGCGCAGGTCCTCGCCGATGAGCCTGTAGGCCGTGGCTGCATAGGGAATCAGTCTCCCCATCCCGTAGAACAGATGGATCATACCGGAGTGACATCGGTAGGTGCTCTTCACGCCGGCGAGCCGCAGCCGCTCGGCGTAGGCCGCACCCTCATCGCGCAGCGGATCGAACTCCGCGGTGTGAATGCAAGTCGGTGGCAACCTCTGCAGCTGTGCCGCGCGCAGCGGTGACACCCGCGCATCCGTGCGATCGACATCCGCAGCGAGGTAGTGCGCGAGATCATGATCCAGGGTCGCCTGATCGAGCAGGTGGCCTTCGGCAAAGGCGCGGCGCGAATCCGTGACGGCGCAGGCGTCCAGGATCGGACAGATCAGCAGCTGCGCCGCCAAGGGCGGCCGGCCGGCCGTGGCGGCCATCTGGCATACGACGGCGGCGAGCGTGGCGCCGGCAGAGTCTCCGCCCAGCACGATCCGATCGGCGTCGATGCCGAGCTCGCGCGGGTGGGCAGCCACCCAGGTGAGCGCCGCGTAGCCGTCCGCGAGGGCCGCCGGAAAAGGATGCTCGGGGGCCAGGCGGTAGTCGACCGAAATCAGCCGACAGGCGCTGGCGTTGGTGAGGGAGCGGCAGATCGCGTCGTGCGAATCGAGACTGCCGGCGACCAGCCCTCCGCCGTGGAAGTAGATGAGCGCGGGCAGAGGCTCGCGCGGCGCGCCGGTGGGCGTGTACACCCGCACCGGCAGCGGGGCCTCTCCCGCGGGCAGGGTGCGATTCTGCACGCACTCCACTTCCTCGCGCAGGCCGGAGAAAGCGAGCAGCTGCTGCAGCGCGCTGCGGCGCGCGCCGATCGTAAGGCTGCGAGCGCTCGGGGGATTGGTGGCAGCGAGCCGCTCCAACAGGCGCTTGGCGTGCGGGTCGAGTGGCATGTTGCGGTAAGGAAGGGGGCGCGCAGCGCGCGCTCGATCACAGCGCAAGCGCGGCGCGCACCGAGCCCGGCCAGCGCGCGAGCTCGAGCCCGTGGACGCAGAACAGCGCGACGGCGAGGCGGTCCATGCCAAAGGCGACGCAGCCGGTGTGCGCGGTGGCACCGGCTTGGTCCTTCAGGCCCCAGATCACGCCGAACTGGTCGCGATGGTAGTTGAAGCTCATGCAGGCGGTGGGCTTCGCGCCGGCGTGGTACGGGATCAGCAGCTCGAACTTCAGTGACTGCTGCAGCTGACTCACCGCCATCACCTGCCCGACGCGCCCGAAGAAAGGGTCGCTGGCCGCATCGAGCTTGCATGGCAGCTCGAGCTGCGCGACGAGAGCCTGCGCGCGCTCCATCCAATGCTGCCGAAACGCCAGCACCTCCTCGGGCGGGCCGATGCGCACGAACTCGCGCATGCGAAATGACTGCAGGCGGTCCAGGGCGCGCGAGGGCTCGCGGCGAAAGCAGTCGGCCGCCACGTCGAACAGCAGTCCATCGGGGGGAACCGCTCCGCGGCGCGCGACGAGAGGATAGACCGGGTAGCACGCCGCGGGCGAGAGCACCAGGTCCGCGGGCGCGAGCGCTCGGGTCCAGTCTGCGCCCTCCTCGTACCGCTCGGCCGCCGCGCGGATCTCGGCCTCCGTGCCCTGCAGCGCGCACACGCACCCGAGCAGATTGGGAAAGCTCTTGAGATACCCGGACTTCTCCAGCTGCTCACGGCTCATGAGCGGCGGGAAACGCAGGATTTCCGCGCGCCGGTCGCGCTGACGCGAGATGAAGGCCGTGAGCCGCTCCACCAGGTCCTCGTACAGAGCGGTGCGCGCGTACACGCCCTCGACCCCGAGCGACCTGAACAGCGCAGCGCCGATGTGCTGCAGGGGATCGGGCGCCTCGGAACTCATGTGAGCTAAGGGCGTCGTCAATCGCCGATCGAGGCCGCAATCGGCGTGAGGAGCGAGGAGCTCCCGAGGTTGGTCAGTATCCGATCGTTGTTGATCATGATCGGCGCGGAGAGTACGTCGCGCAGATGCCGCTCGATGCTGAACTCGCTGTCGCAGCGATATCCCGACAGTCCGCAGGCCCGCATCGCCGACAGGACGATCGACACCGCGAGCTCGGAGGCCTCGACCTTCGTCAGCGTGATCATGGTCTGGAATTCGAGCGACGCCAGCGCCTTGGGGTCGTCCATCGAGCGCTGGTAGGCGCGCAGCGAGCTCGCCAGCATTCCGCGCAGGGTCCGCAGCGAGGCGAGCGCCCGGGTGTACTGGGGCGCCCCGGGTGGAGTCTGCCCGCCACTCTGGCGCACCACCTGGCGGATGAACCCCTGGGCGCGCGCGGTTGCATCCGCAGCGACACCGGTCCAAACCGAGCCCCACAGCAGGTGGGCGCACGGCACCATGGTCTGCGGGTGGATGATCTCGTACGGGTCCGGCACGATCTGATCCGCCGCGCCCGCAGCCTTGAGCGTGTAGCCCTCGCTGCAGGTCCCGCGCATCCCTAACGTGTTCCAGCCCTGCAGCCGCGTGAGGGTGTAGTCGTCCTTCAGGAAAGCGATCAGCACTTGATCGGAGGCCGCCGCATCGGAGGAGCGCCGTGCGGTCGTCACGATGCCGTCGGCGTACGCGCCGTAGGAGATGACGCTCGCGCGCCGCTCCAGACTGATACGGCCGTCGCGGTACTCGACCGGTGCCTCGCTGGCGCGGACGTTCCCGCCGCCCTGGCCCTCGGTGGTCGAGGACGCCAGCAGCAGCTGTTCCGCGCACAAGCGGCGCAGCAGACGCCCGAGCGCCTGGCTGTCGCGCATGTGCCGCAGGAGGCAGGCCGTCTTGATCTGGTGCATCGCGTAGATCATGCCGGTCGAGGCGCACGCCTGAGCCAGCTGGTAGCACACGTCCGCAACCTGCGCGAGGTCTGCGCCTTCGCCCCCGAGCCTCTGCGGCACCAGGATACCGAGCAGGCGCTGTGACTTGACGGCCGCGAACGCTTCCTCGGGGAAGCGCGCGGCGCGGTCGACGGAAGCGGCGTGCTGCGCGGCGACCTCAGTAACCGCCTGCACGCGTGTCTTGAAGTCGGCCGGCGTGCCGGCCGCAGTGACCGATGGTGCTTTGTTCATTCTACCGACGCCGCCATGGCATCGAGCAGCGCTTCGGAAGACTCAGGGCTTTCGCCGCATCCTTGGCCGCCTCGACAAGCTCAAGCTGGTGTTCGTCGCCTCCATGCTTCTTCCGGCTCATCGCCGCAGCGCTGTGCCGGTAGTGTTACCAAGCCCTGACAAGTACCCTACTGCTGCATGACGGGCATCGCAATAAGGCGCGAGGACTAATGCCACTGCAGGTCGAGCCCGCGCGATCCGCAACATCGCCCGCGTACCGGGGCTGCGAACAGCGCGCCGGCTCGCATGCCATCGTCATCGGTGTCCTCAACAATATGCCGGACCCGGCCCTCGAGGCAACCGAGGGCCAGTTCAGCAGCCTGCTGCAAGCCGCAGCGGGCTCTCATCCGGTGCGGCTGTGCTTCTCCTGCCTGCCGGGAGTGCCGCGCGGACCGGCCGCTCGCGAGCGCATCGAGCGCATCTATTGGAGCCTCGAGGAGCTGCTGCGGCAGGCGCCGGATGCGCTCATCGTCACCGGAACGGAGCCGCGCGCGGCCTCCTTGAGCGATGAGCCCTATTGGGCGCAGTTCGTGGAGGTGCTCCACTGGGCCGAAGAGCACACCGCCTCCAGCATCTGGTCGTGCCTCGCCGCGCACGCCGCCGTCGAGGTGCTCGACGGCGTTCGCCGCCAGCGCCTCGGGCAGAAGCGCTTCGGCGTCTTCGAGCACACCGTTCTCGCCGGCCACCCGCTCGTGCGTGGCGTTTCCGCCCCGCTGCGGATGCCGCATTCCCGATGGAACGAGCTGCCGGTGGGAGAGCTGCGCGCGGCCGGATATGCGATCCTCAGCTGCTCACCCGAGTCGGGTGCGGATTTCTTCGTGAAGCAGCGCCGCAGCCTGCACCTGTTCTTCCAGGGTCATCCGGAGTACGAGCGCACCACGCTGTTCAAGGAGTACCGGCGCGATGTCGGCCGGTTCCTGAGCGGGCAGCAGTCGAGCTACCCCCCGCTCCCCTGCCGCTACTTCTCCGCCGCGGCGGCGGCGGCGCTGCGCGAGTTCCAGGAGCGCGCGCTGTCGCAGCGCACGCCCGAGTTGCTCACCGACTTCCCGGCCGCCGCCGCAGCCGGCGCGCACAGCAGCTGGCGGCCCGCGGCGCTGACGATGTACGGCAACTGGCTGTCGTGGGTCGCGAAGGCGAAGGCCGCCGCAGGCACGACCGTCCAGGCGCAGGCCTGATGCTGCGGGCCATGAGCGAGCTCACAACCGAGGGCCTCTCCGACCGCACGACGCGCGAGCGTCTGATCGACCTGATCAGGCAGATTCTCGGGCCCCCGGCCGCCTCCCGACCTCTGCCGATCGATGCGCGCTTGAGCGAGCTCGGGATGAGCTCCATCAAGATGGTGAACCTGATGCTCGCCATCGAGGTCGAGTTCGGTCTCACCATCCCGCAGGCCGAGATTACCCCGGAGAATTTCGAGTCCATTGTCTCGGTCGAGCGGCTGGTGCGGCGGCTTGGCGCCTCAAGCGGCGGTGGTTAGCGCGGCGACGAGCTCATCGACGTCGGCGAGACTCGTCTCCCCGTGCGTTGCACAGACTCTCACAACCTCGCGCCCCTCGAAAGTCGCGCACGCGGCCCAGGCGCGCCCGGAGGCGCGCACCCGCCGCACGATCTCCCCGACCCCGGGGTGCCCGGGCGGCGGGACCGCGCACAGCACCGCCAGCGGCGAGTCATTGGCCACGGACCAACCGTGCGTGAGCAGCCGCGCCCTGATCCGCCCGACCACCTCCACGGAGCGCTCCACGTGTGCGGCATAGCCCTGCCAGCCAGCCGCGGCGAGCGCCAGAAACAGGCGCAGGCCCATGAAGCGCCGCGACCACTGCACGCTGTTCAGGTAGGGATCGAGGCTGTGCGCATTGGAGGGCATGAAGTCGGCTCGGACGCGAAATGCCTCGCTCAACAGCGCCGGGTGTCTGGTGATGAACATGCCGCAGCCCATGGTCGTGGCCAGCCACTTGTGCGCATCGATGGTGAGCGAGTCCGCCAGCTCGATGCCTGCGAGGAACCCGCGCAGCCGATCCGAGCACAGCGCCGCCCCACCCCATGCGGCATCGACGTGGCACCACAGGCCGTGCTCGCGCGCGATCTGCGCACACTGCGCCAGCGGATCGACCATGCCGCCGCCGGTGGTGCCGGCCGTGGCCGAGATGAGCACCGGCACCAGCCCCTGCTGGCGATCCTGGGCCACGCGCTGCGCGAGCGCGCGCGCGTCCATGCGGCCATGGCCGTCGGTGGCAATGAGCCGCAGCGCGGCGCGCCCGACACCGGCCTGGTGCACGATCTTGAACCAGGCGGGATGACATTCGCACGAGGTGTACATGGCGAGCGGGGCGGCAAATGCCCGCACCCCGTCCTCGCCAAATCGCGGTTCCGCGCGCGTCAGCGCGCACACCAGCGCGGTGTAGTTCGCCTCCGAGCCGCTGGTGGTGAAATGTCCCGACGCCTCCGCCGGCAGGCCGGCGCGCCGCGCGAAGGCACGGATGACGTGTGCTTCGATCTCGACCGGCGCCGGGGATGAGCCCGAGCTCGCCAGCTGCGGATTGAAGGCGCCGGCAATGCGATCGGCGCACTGCGAGGGGAAGTTGGCGGCCGGATTGAACAGACCGAAGTAGCGCGGGTGCGTCATGTGGGTGACGCCGTGCTCGAGTTGCGCGATCGCCCATTCGAGCAGCGGCTCGATGGGACGGGGGTTCTCGAAATCAAAGCCGGCGAGCTCGCGGCGAAATCTCGCCATGTCCAGGGTAGGCATGACCGACCCGCGGGCGATGCGCTCGCCGGCGAGCGCAAGCTCGCGTGTCAGATGATCATCCAGGCGCTCGCGCGGCCCGCGAGCGGGGAATAGCGCTGGCACCGGCGGCGGCAGTTCCTCGCTCATGCGCAAGCCCTCAGCCGCGCGTGGCGGCGCTGAGTGCCTGGTCGAGGTCGGCGATGATGTCATCGATGTGCTCGATGCCGACGCTCAGGCGCAGGGTCTCGGGCCCTATGCCCGCGAGGCGCTGCTCCTCCGGGGACATCTGCCGGTGCGTGGTCGAGGCGGGATGACACGCCAGAGACTTCGCATCCCCCAGATTCACCAGCCGCTTGAACAGGCGCAAGGCGTCGTAGAAGCGGGTGCCGGCATCGTAGCCGCCGCGAATCGTGAAGGTCAGCAGCGAGCAGGCGCGCCCGCCGAGATATTTCTGCACCAGCGCATAGTACGGGCTGTCCGGGAAGCCCGCGTAGCTGACGGAGGCGACGCGCCGGTCGGCACGCAGGAATTCCGCGACCCGCCGCGCATTCTCGACGTGACGCTCCACGCGCAGAGCCACCGTCTCGATGCCTTGCAGCAGCAGAAAGGCGCTGAGCGGCGGCAGCACCGCGCCCATGGTCCTTTGATAGACGCTGCGACAGCGGCCGATGTAGGCCTGCGGCCCGTAGTGCTCGGTGTAGACGAGCCCATGGTAGGAATCGTCCGGCTGCGTCAGCATCGGGAATCGTGCACCATACTTCTGCCAGGGGAACTTGCCGGCGTCCACGATGATGCCGCCCAAGGTGGTGCCATGGCCGCCGAGGAACTTGGTCAGCGAGTGCACGACGACGTCCGCGCCGTAGTCGATGGGGCGAATCAGTATCGGGGTTGGAACCGTGTTATCGACGATCAGCGGCACCCCCGCCCGGTGCGCCACTTCGGCAATCGCCTCCAGGTCGCAGACATTGCCGGCCGGGTTGCCGACCGTCTCGCAGAACACGGCACTGGTGCTCTCATCGATGAGGGCCGCGAGATCCGCCGGCTTGTCGGACCTGGCAAACCTCGTCCTGACTCCGAGCTTGGGCAGAATGTGCGCGAGCAGCGTGTGCGTGGTCCCGTAGAGCTGCGGCACCGAGACCAGCGTCCGGCCCGCTTCCGTCACGGCCAGCACCGCGAAGTGCACCGCCGCCTGCCCGGTGCTCACGCTCAGGGCATCCGCACCTCCCTCGAGATCGGCGACGCGCCGCTCGAGCACCGTGTTGGTCGGGTTGGCGATGCGCGAATAGCGGTAGCCCTCGACCTCGAGGTCGAACAGAGCCGCGCCATGCGCGGCGCTGTCGAAGGCGTAGGCAACCGTCTGGTAGATGGGCACGGCAACGGACTTGGTGGTCGGGTCGCAGTCGAAGCCGCTGTGCAAAGCGATAGTCTCTGGTCTCATTGCCTCGCATCACCTGTTGGCTTACAGCCGCTGCCAAGACCGCGCCTGCGCATCACATGCGCTGACGCCATCGGCACCGTTTGCGCATTATGAGCGCTCCCCGGCCTGAAAACATGCGCTCACCTGCGAAGGCGTGGCTACGTGCGCTCGAGGCGACAGCTCCCATCGAGCGCGGCCAGGCACCGATCCTGCCGCTGCTCATCGACACTCTGGCCGAGCGGTTCGAGGCGGCGCCGGCGCTGCTCGCGCGCGAGGGCTCTCTGACCTACCGCGCGCTCGCGCAGGCGGTGAGTCGTTACGCGCGCTGGGGCCTCGCGCAGGGTCTGACCGCCGGGGACGTCGTGTGCCTGCTGATGGGGAACTGCCCCGACTACATGGCCATCTGGCTCGGCCTCACCCGCATCGGCGTCACCGTGTCGCTTCTCAACACGAACCTGACCGGCGAGCTGCTGGCGCACGCCATCCAGGTCGTGGCCCCGCGCTGCGTGCTGGTCGGGGCCGCTCTGAGCGGCGCGCTCCAGGGAGCGCGCGCGCGCCTGCCGAGCACGCTCGCCTGCTGGGCACACGGGGCGGGGGAAGCGGGTCTGCCGCGGCTTGACCTCGAGGCCGCGCGCATGCCGGCAGATCGGTTGAGCGAGGCGGAGGCGCCGGCGCCCTCGCTCGAGCAGCGCGCACTCTTCATCTACACCTCGGGCACGACCGGGCTGCCCAAAGCGGCCAACGTCAGCCATTTTCGCCTCATGCAGTGGACTCACTGGTTTGCCGGCCTGATGCACGCCGCACCCTCCGATCGCATGTACAACTGCCTGCCGATGTACCACAGCATCGGCGGCGTGGTGGCGAGCGGCGCGCCGCTCGTGGGTGGCGGAGCCGTGGTGCTGCGCGAGCGCTTCTCGGCGCGCGAGTTCTGGCAGGACATCGTGGCTGAGCGCTGCACGCTCTTCCAGTACATCGGTGAGCTGTGCCGGTATCTGCTGGCGAGCCCGCCGCAGGCGCAGGAGACGCGCCACGCGCTCAGGCTGTGCTGCGGCAACGGCCTGCGGGCGGAGGTGTGGGAGGAGTTCCAGCGACGCTTCCGCATTCCGCAGATCCTGGAGTATTACGCCGCGACCGAAGGCAGCTTCTCCCTGTACAACTGCGAAGGGCGCGCCGGCGCCATCGGCCGGATCCCGGCGTTCCTGGCGCATCGCGTGCCGGTGGCCCTCATCAAATTCGACACCGAAGCGGGCGCTCCCGTGCGCGACGAGGCCGGGCACTGCCTGCGGTGCGCGCCCGATGAAGTCGGCGAGGCCATCGGCGCGCTGTCGAGGCCGGGGGCTCGGGACGGCGGGCGCTTCGAAGGCTACGCGGATCCTGAGGCGTCGAAGCAGAAGATACTGCGCGATGTCTTTGCCGAGGGCGATGCCTGGTACCGCACCGGCGATCTGATGCGCCAGGACGATCAGGGGTTTTTCTATTTCGTCGATCGCGTTGGCGACACCTTCCGCTGGAAGGGCGAGAACGTCTCCACCGGCGAGGTCACCGCCGTCATCACCGCCTGCCCGGGCGTGAGCGATGCGGTGGTTTACGGAGTCGGCGTGCCGGGGACCGAGGGGCGTGCAGGCATGGCGGCCGTCGTGGTTGCCGCGCAGTTCGAGCTGGCGGCCTTGCGGCGCCACCTGCAGGCTCTACCCGCCTATGCGCGTCCGCTGTTCATTCGGATCGTGCCCTCGATCGAGCTCACCGGCACATTCAGGCTGAAGAAAAGCGAGCTGGCGCGGCAGGGATACGATCCGGCGCGCTTCGGCGACCCGGTGTATTTCGACGACCGCGCGCGCGAGGCTTACGTGAGAGTCGATGCGGCGCTCTACGAGCGCATTGGCGCCGGGAGCCTGCGCCTGTAGCGAGCGCGCCGCGCGCCCTCGCGGAGTTGGAAGGTCGCGCTACGGCCGCAATGCCGCAGTCTTGGGCTCAACGTCAGGCGGTTGGGTCAGCGCGAGGACCGCGTAGGCCGTCGCCGCATCACTCATGAACAGGCCGACGTTGCTCGAGGGATTGCGGCGCTTGTTCAGGGAATGCGTGACCCAGAAGCCCTCCTGCCCACGCACCCAGAGCCCTCCGTGCCCGCGCTGATTGCGCACCAGCCAGGACCGGCCACGTCGCACGGCCTCGAGCGCGCGGGGCATGGCCGCCTGCTCCAGCACAAGGGTGACCAGGCCCGTCGCATAGCCGTCGCTCACCGCATCGCGCAGCAGCTCACCGCGCCTGCTCGAGGGCGAAATGAGCGCGGACAGACTCCAGCCGCCATCCGGGTTCTGCGCGCGTAGCGCCGCTTCGATGAGCGCCTGACGTTGCTCGGAGGCCAGAAGCCCCTCGAGTCTCGTCGAGGCCCACAGCAGCACCAGGCGATGGTGCAAGGACTGCGCCGGGTAATTGCGCGCCAGGTATTCGCGCAACCGCTGCAGAGGATCCTGGATCTGCGGGAGCGATCGATAGTCCTGCGGGGCGACTCCGACCGCCAGGGCAGCGAGGGCGGCTCCATAGTACTGCGCGTCCGGTACTTCCCAGGGCGCCAGATTGAAGTCGAGCCACGCCCACGCTCCGCTATCAGGCCCGCTCGAGAGCTGCACGGCCCACATGTGCTCGAGCGCCGCGCGGGTCGCGGCGCTGAGGCGAGCGCTGCGCTCGTCATCCCAGGCGAGCATCAGCGCGCTCAGGACCGCTTCGGTGCCGCGGGATTGGGCGCTCTTGCCCGGCCCGTGCCGCTCATCGGTGTAGAAGGGGCGGGTCGCGCTCCACAGCCGCACGCGTTGTCTGACGTCCTCCATGAGCTTGCGCTCGGCGGCGGTGGGAGCCACCTCGGCGAGCGCCGTGCGAAGACTCGGGCGCGCGAGCGCATAGGGCACCGCCGTATGGCAGGAGAAGCAGAACGTCCCCTGATCGCGGGCCGCGCCCGACCATCCCATCCACCACTCGATCCTGTGGTCAAGGTACGCGGCCGCGGCCTGCGGATCCCAGGGGTCTGCGGGTACGCTCCGGTGCGAGCAGGCGGCAACGCCGATCGCAACGCAGCAGATCGCAGCGCTACGACTCACCCACGCGCACATGGCTAGACCGTGTTGCCGGCGTCCACCGTGAGTGTGATGCCGGTGATGTTGCGGGCGCGCTCGCTCAGCAGGAACTCGACGCCGGCGGCGACGTCAGCGACGCCGGGGAGCCGCCGCAGGGCGCTGCGGCGCACGATCTGCTCGCGCTGTTTCTCGCCCAATTCGCGCGTCATCTGCGTGTCAACGAAGCCGGGAGAGACCGCGTTGACCGTGATGCCGAGCTGCCCGACCTCGCGCGCCAGTGAGCGGGTGAAGCCGATGAGGGACGCCTTGGTGGCCGCGTAGGCCGACAGCCCGCTATAGCCGGTCGAGCCACCGACGATCGAGGCGATGTTGACGATGCGGCCCGCGCGCTCGACCATCATCCCACGCAGCACGTACTTGGTGAGGATGATCGGCGCGACCATGTTGAGGCGCGCCAGCTCCTCGATCTGCTCATCGCGCATCAGCGTGAGCATGCCGCTCGTGCCGATGCCGGCATTGTTGACGAGCCCGTAAAGAGGGCCGAACTCCTCGCGCAGGCTGCCGACGAGCCCCGCGATTGCGGCGCTGTCGCTCAGATCGAAGGCGCGAAAGCTCACCGCGCCGCCCTGGCCATCCCCCGCCGCGATGGCGCAGCGCAGCTCCTCGCTCGCGGTGCGGGCGATGGCAATCGCGCGATAGCCCGCGGCTGCGAGCGTGGTGGCAATCGCCAGCCCGATCCCGCGGCTGCCTCCGGTGACCACGACGTTACGCATCGGGACGCACCAGTTTGCCGGACGCGGAGACCTCCAGTGCCGGCACGATGCGGATGCTCATCGGTACCTTGTGCGCCGCCAGGTGACGGCGGCACGCCTGCAGCATCTCGCCCTTCAGCAGCTCCTCGGCCTGAGCTCCCGCCGCCGCGCCCTCGATCAGCACCACCTCCGCCGTCACGACGGCCCCGGTGATCGGGCTGCGGCGAGCCTTGACGAGCGACATGCGCACGCCCGGCTGGGCATTGATGATCGCCTCCACTTCCTCAGGATATACCTTGAGTCCCCCGACGTTGATGACTCCGCCGCCGCGGCCGATGAAAACGTAGCGTCCGTCGCGCAGCTCGACGCGGTCCCCTGTCTCGATGAAGCCGTCGCTGTCCTTCAGCGCCGGCGCGTGCGCGCCGAGGTAGCCCATCGCATTGCCGGCGGACCGCAGCCGCAGCGTACCGCCTGTCACGTCGATGTCGACGGCGGCCCCCGGGGCTCCAACCAGGGCCGCCGGGAAGCCGGCGAGCCCGTCGCGCACCTCAAATCCCACGCCCGCCTCGGTGGAGGCGAACGCATGCGCGACGGTCGCTCGCGGAAAGGCACGGTGCAGACTGTCGAGGATCCCCTGATCGGCGATCTCCCCGGACAAGCGCACATAGCGCGGCGAGATCCGCGCGGCGGCGCCGCTCATGAGCGCCCGGCGCCAGTGCGAGGGGGTTCCAGAGATGTGGGTAACCCCGGCCGCGGCGGCGCGGGCGAGGAAATCGGCGGTCGATTCCGCAGCGCTCGAAAGCACCAGCGACCCATGGTGCAGCGCGCGCAGGAAGATCTGCAGACCGCCATAGCGGCGGATGTCATAGAACGTGGCCCATACCACGGGACCCGGAGGAGGCTCCTGAGCGTTGAATGCGCCGGTGAGGCTCGCGAGCGTGTGCTGCACCAGTTTCGGCGCCCCGCTGGTGCCGGAAGTGAGCAGGATCCACTCCGTGTCGTGCGAGCGCCGCCGTGTAAGGCCGAGCGCCTGCAACGCAGGTCCCGAGCTGACGTGCAGCCCCGCGAGGCCGGGTACGGCGGCGGCGCCCGCATCGGTGAGATACGCATCCGCTCCCGAATCGCGCATCACGGCGGGCGCATGCTCGGCAGACAGGTCGGGCGGACAGAGCACCATGCGCCGCGCCACCCCATCGAGCTCGATCAGCGCGAGTGCGGCGGTCAACTGGTCGCCGGCGGCGAGGAGGACGCAGCGCCCACGCAGCGCCTCCAACCCCCCGCCGAGGCTCGATGCGCCGGCAAGGGTGGCAAGGTCGATGCGTGCGCCCGCGCCAAGCAGGCACCCCGAGGGCGGCGCGCCGGAGCCAGTCAACGACCCCCACAGCCACATGGGGCTAGCGCGAGTGGCTTTCGTACAGTCTCACGAAGTCCCCGAACGTCACCGGAAAGCTCTCGGCGGTGTCGAACGGGTCATAGCCGAGCTTGTCCTCCAGCCGCGCGACGATGAGAGCGAAACTGAGCGAGTCAAGGCCCGACTCCAGAAGCCTGAGGTCATCCGACAGCGGCGACAGTTTCCTCTGCTGCTCGCGGGCAACCTGTTCGAACAGCGACGTGATGGTGGCTCGCTCCGACATCTCAGCTGGCTCCCTTCGGGACAATTCATTATACGGACTGAAGGCTCGCGGGTGAGTCTTTCACCACCGTGCTTATTATATAGTCCACAGAGTCTATGCCCGCCGCGGCGGCCCGTACGCACGCCGCTACGAGGAGGCCTAGATGGACCGCCGCGATTTTCTCATGGCGACGACTGCCGCCATCCTTAGCGTTCCGGGGCGTGTGCCGAGCGCGCAGCCGAGCGCACCCGCGGGATCACCCCAGGACCTCGCCGACATCGCCGCGGCAATGACCGACGGGCGCCTCACGGCGCGGGGCCTGACGCAGGTCTACCTCGATCGTATCGAGGCGTTGGATCGTCACGGCCCGCAGCTGCATGCCGTGCTCGAGACCAATCCGCGTGCGCTGGAGATCGCCGCCGCATTGGACGAGGAGCGCCGCACGCACGGGCCGCGCGGGCCACTGCACGGCGTGCCGATTCTGATCAAGGATAACGTCGAGACCTCCGATCCGATGATGACGACCGCAGGCTCCCTCGCCCTCGAGGGCTGGCATGCCCCGCAGGACGCGCCGCTCATCGCGCGCCTGCGGGCCGCCGGCGCCGTGATTCTGGGCAAGACGAACCTCAGCGAGTGGGCGAACTTCCGCTCGACGCATTCCTCGAGCGGCTGGAGCGCGCGTGGTGGGCAGACGCTGAATCCCCATGCGCTGAACCGCACGCCATCGGGCTCGAGTTCGGGCTCAGCGGTCGCAGTCGCGGCGGATCTGTGTGCCGCCGCCGTCGGTACCGAGACCGACGGATCGATCGTCAGCCCAGCCTCGATCAACGGCATCGTGGGGCTGAAGCCGACCGTCGGACTCGTCAGCCGGCGCGGTATCGTGCCGATCTCACACAGCCAGGACACCGCAGGTCCGCTGGCACGCTCGGTGCGCGATGCGGCGCTGCTGCTCGGCGCCCTATCCGGTCCGGACCCCTCGGATGCGGCGAGTGCGGCGGTGGCAGGTCGGTTCGTGGCCGACTATGAGCGCTTTCTGGATGCGGATGGCTTGCGCGGCTCAAGACTCGGCATCGCGCGCCGGTTCTTCGCCGACAATGCGCCGCTGAACGATTTCCTCGATCGGTGTGTCGCCACACTCGCCCAGGCCGGCGCCCAGATCATCGATCCGGCGGATCTCCCCATGCACAGTGACTGGGTGGCGCCCGAGCAGGAAGTTCTGCTGTACGAGTTCAAGAGCGATTTGAACGCCTACCTGGCGAGGCTCCCGACCGGCTTCCCGGTCCGTACCCTGGCTGACTTGATTCGTTTCAACACGGCCCAGGCGCCTCGCGAGCTGCCGCTCTTCGACCAGGAGCTGCTGCGTCAAGCCGAAGCCAAAGCGGGCCTGCAAGACGCGCCCTACCTCAAGGCCCGTGCCGCCTGCCTGCGCGCGACGCGCGCCAGGGGCATCGATGCGGTCCTCGCCCGCCATCGACTGGATGCCATCGTAACGCTGACCTCGGGACCTGCATGGCTGATCGATCCGGTGAACGGCGACTTCGATACCGGCGGCTGTTCCTCGCCCGCCGCGATCGCGGGCTATCCGCACATCAGCGTACCGGCGGGTCTGCACCGGGGTCTGCCCGTGGGACTGTCTTTTTTTGGCGCTGCATTCAGCGAACCGACGCTGCTGCGGCTCGCCTGCGGGTTCGAGCACGTCGCCCCCGCGCGCGCGGTCCCCGCGCTCCTGTCGAGCATCTAGCGCAGAGCCCAACCGCGCTGAAATTGCAGTCGCAGGCAATTCGCAGTGAAATACGCGCTGCAAAAGCGCCGAGCCGAATCAAGAAATCGTCGCGCCGATGTTGTCTGACCCGACACCGGCGCCCGCGGCGGTGCATCATGCCGGGGATACCGCTCAGGGAGAGTCTCATGCATTCAGTCATGGCCATGCTGATGGTGCTCGCAGCACCGCTCGCGCTGGGCTCTACCGCCGAGGAGCTCGCCGCCAAGAACGTCGCAGCCCGGGGTGGGATCGACAAACTGCACGCGATCTCCTCGCTGCGCCTCTCCGGCAAGCTACTGGTCAATGGCGGCACGCTCGAGCTCGGGTACCTGTGCGTGCTGAAGCGCCCACGATCGATCCGCTGCGACGCCGCGCTGCAAGGCTTGACCGAGGTGGAAGCCTATGACGGCACGCAGGCGTGGCGGATCAACCCCTTCCAGGGCCGCAAGGATCCGGAGAAGCTGTCGGCCGACGACGCCAAGGGCCTGGGCGAGGATGCGGCGGATTTCGCCGGCACCCTCGTGGACTACAAGGCCAAGGGCTACACACTCGACTATCTGGGTACCGAGGACGTCGATGGCACCGAGGCGCACAAGCTGCGGGTGACGCGCCCCAACGGCGACATCACCTACGTCTATCTCGATCCGGATTACTTCCTCGAGGTGCGCGCGATCAACCGGCGCATCGAGCACGGCGTGCCCAACGAGACGGTCATCGACTACGGCGATTACGAGCAGGTGGCTGGTGTCTACTTCCCGTTTGCCCAGGAATCGGGGCCCCGCGGCTCGAGCGAGCGCCAGAAGGTGCAGTTCGACAAGGCCGAAGCGAACCTCACCGCCGACGATGCCCTGTTCCACTTTCCCGCCGCGAGCGCGCCCGCCGCCCCGGCCCGATAGGTTCAAGGAGAAGAACGATGCGTATCGAGCTTGCGGCATTGACGTGCGTGCTCCTGCCCGGTCTGAGCTCCGCTGCCCTCGCCGATGCCGCGGGGAGCGGCGCGACGGTGATCGATTCCGGCACGATCTCCGGCCTCGGCGCGCGCAACATCGGTTCGGCCGCCATGAGCGGGCGGATTTCCGCTCTCGCCGGCTACACCGATGCCTCCGGCAAGGTGACGCTGTTCGTCGGCGCGGCGAGCGGCGGGGTATGGAAGTCGACCGACGGCGGCACGACCTTCAAACCGGTGTTCGACGAGCAGCCGGTGCAGTCGATCGGCGCGATCGCGCTCGACCCCTCCAATCCGAAGAACGTCTGGGTGGGCAGCGGTGAGAGCTGGACGCGCAACAGCGTGTCGATCGGCGATGGCATCTACAAGTCCACCGACGCCGGTGAGACCTGGACGCACGTCGGCCTGCCCGACTCCGAGCGCATCTCCAGGATCATCGTCGACCCGCGCTCGGCCGACACCGTCTATGCCTGCGTGCCCGGCAAGCTGTGGAGCGACTCGGCCGAGCGCGGTCTGTACAAGACCGCCGACGGCGGCCGCACCTGGCAGCTGGTGCTCAAGGGCGCCAATCTCTCGACCGGCTGCGGCAGCATCGCGCTCGACCCACGCGCTCCGGACGTGCTGTTCGCCAGCCTGTGGGACTTCCGGCGCAAGGGCTGGACGTTCCGCTCCGGGGGGGACGGGCCGACCGCCTTCTCCGGCAGCGGCCTGTATCGCAGCGCGGATGGCGGCAGGAGCTGGAGCGAAATCACCCCGCAGGCCAATAAGGGCTTCCCCGCCAAACCTTACGGCCGCATCGCGCTCGCCGTGGCGCCGAGCGATTCCACGAGGGTGTACGCCTTCGTCGAGTCGACCGACTCGGCGCTGCTGATCTCGCACGACGGCGGCAGCAGCTGGGAACGCGGCGACAAGAGCCAATGGATGGTCTGGCGACCGTTCTACTTCGCCAACCTCATCGTCGATCCGCAGGACGCCAATCGCCTCTACAAGACCGACGGCAACCTCATCATGAGTGAGGACGGCGGCAAGAGCTTCAGCACCATCGGCGGGTTCGGCGGCATGCACGGGGATGTGCACGACGTCTTCATCGAGGCGGGCAACCCCAAACACGTGTTCGCCGGGGACGACGGCGGACTGTGGATTTCCTACGACGGCGCGAACAAGTGGTGGAAGACCGACAATCTGCCGATCTCGCAGTTCTACCACGTCAGCCTCGACAACGCCGACCCCTACCACGTCTACGGCGGCCTGCAGGACAACAGCTCCTGGGTAGGCGACTCCGCCTATCCGGGCGGCATCACCAGCTCCCGCTGGGAAAACATGTTCAACGGTGACGGCTTCTGGATGTTCGCCGACACTTCCGATCCTGACTATGTGTTCGCCGAATACCAGGGCGGCAACATCGGCCGCGTCAACATGCGTACCCACGAGACGCGGGACATCCAGCCCAAGCTCGGCGCCGCCGACCTCAAGCGCTACACCAAGCTGCGGTTCAACTGGAACACCCCGATCGCGCTGTCCCCGCACGAGCCGGGCACGGTTTACATCGGCGCGCAGTTCCTGTTCCGCTCGCGCGATCACGGCCAGAGCTGGGAGCGGATCTCGCCGGATCTGACCAGCAACGATCCGCAAAAGCAGAAGCAGGAACAGTCCGGTGGCATCACCGTCGACAATTCCTCGGCGGAGATGCACACCACGGTCTATTCGATCAGCGAGTCGCCGCTTACCGCCGGGGTCATCTGGGTCGGCACCGATGACGGCAACCTGCAGTTGACCCGTGATGGCGGGCAGCACTGGGACAATGTCGTCGGCCATGTGCCGGGAGTCGCCAGGAACGCCTGGGTGAGCTGGGTGCAGGCGAGCGCCTTCGCGCCCGGCAGCGCCTATGTCGCCCTCGACCGGCACACGTACGGTGACATGGCGCCGTACGTCTATGCCACCAGCGACTGGGGAAAGTCCTGGAGGCCGCTGGTCAGTGCGCAGGATCCCAAGGGCGTGCGCGGCTACGCGCACGTCATCAAGGAAGACAGCGTCGATTCGCAGCTGCTGTTTCTCGGCACCGAGTTCGGACTGTGGATCTCGGTCGACGGCGGCGCGCACTGGGCGCAGTTCAAGGGCGGGCACCTGCCGGCGGTGGCGGTGCGTGATGTGGCGATCCAGCCTCGCGACAACGACCTCGTGCTCGCCACCCACGGCCGCGGCATCTGGATCGTCGATGACATCACGCCGCTGCGCCAGCTGACGCCACAGCTGACCTCGCAGGACGCGGCCTTCGTGTCCGCGCGCCCCGAGCAGCAGCGCATCGAGGCCAACGGTGGCTGGGCCAACGGCGCCGCCGCGTTCGTGGGCGACAACCCGGCCCATGGCGCCGTGCTGACCTACTACCAGCGTACCCGCCACCTGTTCGGCAAGCTCAGGATCGAAGTGCGGGACGCGAGCGGGGAGCTCATCGACGAGCTGCCGGCGAGCCCCCGCCGCGGGCTCAATCGCGTGGTGTGGACCATGCACCGGCGAGCGCCGCACGTGCCGCCGGCCGCGCAGCTGGCGTTCGCCGGCACGCAGGGGCCGCGTGTGCTGCCGGGCACCTATACCATTCGCCTCCACAAGAACGATAAGGTCTACGAAAGCCACCTCGCCATCGGGCTGGACACGCGCGTCAAGTGGACCCCGGCGGATCGCAAGGCACAGTATGAAGCGGCGATGAAGGTGTATGCGCTGTTCAACGATGAGTCGGCACTGTTCGGTCGTATTGCCGGCCTGCGCGAACAGGTCGCCGAGGCAGGCAAGAGCCGGCCCAAGGGTGAGGCGCTGCTGCGCCGGCTCGAGGACTTCGACGGCAAGCTCGATGCGATCAGGAAGAAGATCGTCGCCACCAAGGAAGGCGGAGCGATCACCGGGGAGGAGCGGCTGCGGGAGCACACCGATCAGCTGTACGGTGCGATCGCCGCCTGGGATGGGCCACCCTCGGCATACCAGCTGGAGAACATCGCCGCGCTGCGCTCGGAGCTCGGCGAGATCGAGGGGGAATTCAACCGCCTCACCTCCACCCAGTTGCCCGCTCTCAACGATGCGCTGAAGAGCAACGGCGCGAGAGCCCTCACCGTGCCGCCGCCGGCGGTCTTCAATGGCGGCGCGCCGGGCGCTGGCGCCAGCGCACCGTAAGACCGCATCGTGCAAGATCACACGCTCACCACGGTCGCCGAGGAGTCGGGCTTCAGCAGAACCGGTCGCACCGATGAAGTGACGCGGCTGTGCGCGGCGTTCGCGGCGGCCTGGCCGCGCGCGGTGCGCAGCCTGGAGTTCGGGCGCTCCGCCGAGGGGCGACCCATGCGCGCGCTCATCGCCTGCCGCGCCGATGCGCGCCAGGTGCCCGTGCTCATGCTGCAGGCGGGTATCCATCCCGGCGAGAGCGACGGCAAGGACGGGGGCTTCATTGCGCTGCGCGAACTGCTGGGCGAGACCGCAGCTCCCGGGGTGCTGGAGCGGATCGCGATTCTGTTCGTGCCGGCCTTCAACGTGGATGGGCACGAGCGCTTCGGCCGCTGGAACCGGCCGAACCAGAACGGCCCCGAAGAGACCGGCTGGCGCACCACCGCGCAGAATCTCAATCTCAACCGCGACCACACCAAGGCGGATGCACCCGAAATGCGCTCGCTCCTGGGGCTGATCCGCACCTGGGACCCGCTGGTGTGCGCCGACCTGCACGTCACCGATGGCGCGGACTTTCAGCCCGATATCTCACTGCAGGTGGAGCCCCTCAACCAGGGAGATGCGCACCTGTACCCGCTGGGCCGCGAGCTGCGCGATGCGCTGATCGCACGGCTCGCGCGCTCAGGCTCGATGCCCCTGCCCTTCTACCCGGACCTGGCCAGGACCGACGACCCGACTTCCGGTTTCCTGCTCACCGTGTACTCGCCGCGCTTCTCCACCGGGTACTTTCCGCAGCGTAACCGCTTCACGGTGCTGGTCGAGACGCACTCCTGGAAGGACTACGCGACGCGCGTGCGCGTCACGCGCAACACCATCGTCGCCCTTGCGGAACTGCTCGCCGCGCACGGCGAAGAGTGGCGCGAGCGCGCCCTGCAGGCGGACGCCGCGGCCGCTCGCCTCGGCGGAGCGCAGGTCGCGCTCGCCTACAGCTCCGGCTGGCGCGAGAGCGGCAGCGGCGAGCCCTTGGATGCGGGCGGCGCCGCCGGCTCCGAGCTCATCGACTTCCAGGGCTACGCCTACACGCGCGAGCCCTCGCCCATCTCCGGCGAGCCGGTGACCGTCTACGACCCGAAGACGCCGCAGGTGTGGCGGGTGCCGTTTCGCGATCGTGTTTCGCCTTCCCTGGTGGTGAAGGCGCCGCTGGGCGGCTACGTCGTGCCGTGCGCGTGGGCGCAGGATATCGGCACGCGGCTTGCCTTGCACGGCATCGCCTGCGAGCCGGTGCGCGCGCGCAGCGAGGGCGTGCGCGTCGAAGCCTTCCGCGCCACGCAGGTGCGGTTCGCCGCCGCACCCTTCGAGGGGCGCATGCGCGTGAGCCTGAGCGGCGCCTGGGGACGCGAGACCCAGGACATCGCCGCCGGCGCCCTGTTCGTGCCGATCGCACAAGCGCTCGCGCGCCTGCTGATGCACCTGCTCGAGCCGCAGGCGCCGGACTCGTTCGCCGCCTGGGGGTTCTTCAACGCGTGCTTCGAGCACAAGGAATACCTGGAGCCCTACGTCGCGGAACAGATCGCGCGCACCGTGCTCGCACAGCACCCGCAGCTGCAGGATGAATTCGCGCGCAAGCTCGAGGCGGATCCGGCCTTCGCCGCGAACCCCGCCGCGCGGCGGGAATTCTTCCTGCGCCGTCACCCCTCCTGGGACTCGCATCTCAATCTCTATCCGATATTCCGCGTGGATGAGTTGCTGGCTGCGGCAAGCCCGGTGCGGAGCTGATATGGCCCGTGGCGGGCCATGATGTCTGGCACGATCGTGCGAGTCCCAACGCCGCTGACCCTGCTCATCGCAGCAGGAACTCTCACCGTCTGTGGCGGCGCCTGGTGTCAGACTTCTGAACAGCCGTCGCCGCCACCGCCGGCGGCGCCCGCGCCGCAAGCCTCCCGCTCGGGCCTCGCGTCCGACATCAAGCGCTACTTCACCGCACCCCTGCACTGGGACCGCGGCGACTGGGCCTGGTTTGGCGGTGCGCTCGTCGCCATCGGCGCCACTCACCACTACGACACCCAGGTGCGCACGCATTTCCTCAAGACCCTCACTTCCGCGCCAACGACCAACAAGGACGTGCAGGACGCGATTCCGGCCGCCGCGGTGTTCGTGGCGACCTGGGGGTACGCGAACCTGATCGATGACAGGAATGGCCGCGCCGAGGCGTGGGCCATGCTGGAGGCCGCGGGCCTGGGCAGCGTCAGTGGTTATGCGCTCAAGTACGCCGTCGGTCGCGAGGGACCGGATCACACCAGTGACCCGAACCAGTGGCGCAAGGGCGGCGGAAATTCATTTCCGTCGGTGCATTCGACCGCCGCCTTCGCGGTGGGCACGGTGCTCGCCGAGTCAGGGAGCGACGACTATCGGTGGATGCGGCGCGTGCTGGGTTACGGCCTGGGCGCCGCCACCGGTTACGAGCGCCTCAAGCACAATGCGCACTGGCTGTCCGACACCGTCGCCGGGGCGGCGCTCGGAATCGCCAGCGCGCACTTCGCCATGAACCGCCGTGACCGGGCGGATGAAGAGACCGGCCTGAGAGTCGTTCCGCTCGAGCGCGGCGCGATGCTGAGCTGCACGCTGACTCTGCGCTAAGCGCAGATCACGCAAGCCCGTGCGCGCAGGATGAATCTGCGCCCGCTGAACCCTACGCGATCACTTCAACCGTGTGGTATCGATGACCGCGGCGAATCCGGTACGTATTGAAATCTGCGCGGTCAAGCGTGAAAACCTTGCGTGTTTCCAGCGCTTCGGCCGCCACTATGAGCGAGGCGTCGGCGAGATCCATAGGACGGTCCGCGTACTGTTCCATGAGTTCGAAGGCGCGCGTGACTGCCGCACGATCAAAAAACCAGATGGCCAAGCCACCCTGCAACGCGAACGCGCGCAGGCGATCGGAACCGATACTCTGCGGCTCGAGCATATGGAAAGCCTCCGTCAGTACCGCCACGGTGCTCGAGAGCGGCGCGCGCAGATTCCTGAGTGTGTTCACCGCTCGCCGATGCTGTCGGTCCCGGGGATCGAATAATGCGACCAGCGGCCCGGTGTCGACCAGAATCATCGACGGCGCTTTTGCTTCAGTCGCCTGCGCAGTGCGGCCCGGACGTCAGTGGAAGGAGCCACGGCGTACCCTCCCGGGCCCAAGTCCAGCTCCCGGTAAATTTCGTACGCGGACCGACTGCTTTCCCCACTCCGCAAGCTCTTCTGCAGCGAACGTAAGCCCGCCTTGAGCGTTGCTGAGATTGGCCAACCTGTTGCCGCACGCACTTCGTCGAGCACGTGCTCTGCTTCGGCATCGAGTCTTACTGTGCGGATGGCCATGAGGATGTATTACACATTGTAATACAGAGGCCCAGCGGCATCAATCTCGAAGCGGCGGCGCGTTTTTCTGCCGCTCGGATCAGACCGGTCTCGGGGAAGGCGTCACGCCCCGAGCGTCTTCGGGCGCTTCGCGATCAGCGGAAAACTCCTGAGCAGCCGCTCGTCGAACGTCGCGAGCGGCAGCGACTCACGATCCGCGAGCTCGACAAACAAGGTGTCGTAGGCGGCGACTCCGGACTCCAAGGCGCGCCGGAGCGCCGCGCGCCACAGCGTTCGACTCGCGATCGAATGGATCCCGAGCTGGCCTGCATAGTCGAGCTTCGAGGGCGCATCTTCCGGCGCGACGACGCCCGCGCGAGCGGCCATCCAGACGACGTTCGCGAACTCCGCCTCCCACAGAGCCGGCGCGAGGGGATCGACCACGCGGCGCCAGAAGTCTTTCGCCTCCGACGCGAACCCCGGCGTACCGAGCAGGTAGTATGCAACGACGTTGGTATCGACGACCGCCCTCACTCGCGGCCACCGGTGATCCAGGCGTCGATCTCGTTCGATTCCGGGCGGCGCGACTGCCGCGCCCAGGAGGCCTCGATCTGCTTGAGGACCGAGTCGCGCTCGGCGAGGTGCTGCTCCAGGATGTCCCTCACCTGCTGTTCCATGGACTTGTTCTGTCGGCTCGCGAGGCGCTTCAAGCTCTTCACCACCCGTGCCGGCACGTCTCTGATCGTCAAGGTTGAACCACGAGCGCTCATGCTAGCAGTGTGCTAGCACGACTCGGGATAGTCAATGATTTGGCGATTATCCCCATTACATCCCATATAATGTGCGCACAAAATAACAAGGCCGCGACTAGCGCGGCCTTGTTATATCGCGGTGGCCGGGAGCGCGGTGCTGACGAATCCCACAAACTTTCCGAGTTGACGGCTTTGACGCCCACAGTGCTCACGTTCTGGCGTCAGCTCTATGGCTCACGCCGCGCATCTCCCCCGGCCCACCGAATCACCCCCGAGCAGGGCTCGATCAACCGCTCGATCCGGCGCCTGAGTCCCATCGTCCGCACGAGCGCAAAGGCCCGAACGTCGGCGTGGGGAAACGCCTCGTGCACCCGTATCGCCGCGGCAAGAAGCGTGCGGCCCTTCGTGATCACATCGTCGACCAGTACTATCCTCGGCGGTGGTGCAGGCCGGCGCGCCACGGAGAAAGACTCGTAA
>Ga0209472_1000293_pt1 | contig 30530 bp, 27 predicted proteins | sample GraSoiAngelo_130_FD_185887 | JGI IMG/M metagenome (GOLD analysis project Ga0209472, IMG submission 185887) | Grasslands soil microbial communities from the Angelo Coastal Reserve, California, USA - 14_0929_02_20cm (SPAdes) (version 2) | ecosystem: Environmental > Terrestrial > Soil > Grasslands ... | reverse complement strand
AGCCCGTAGTGGTCTTGAATGATTCGCTTGCATTCATCGGTGAGCCGAATGGCGTTCATCGCCTTCCTTTGTAGCTATTTGGCTGCTGTGCTGACTTGTGCGCGGCCTCTCGAGCGCCGGCTATGACTTGGTGGCGGGAGATCCTGCATGCTCGGGGTGAAAACCCTACTTTATGATTCATGTTAGCTCGCCCGAGACCGCCAGACAACGGTCCACCCGCCATGACTCGGACTTGCTGCAGCGCACCAGCCGCGCGCCCGCTGGCGTTGCATGGGCGCATCAACGGAGGGCGCTCGCGGCCGTCCTGTCGCGCCCGTTCAAGCCGGTGGGCGTGCGGGTGCTCGTCGCCGCAGGACGCGGGTAGCATGATGCGAGGATCATGCAACCCTTCTCCGGCCTGGCGCTGCTGAGGCGGGGCCTGTCCGGCCAGCGCGGCTGGACGACGCAGTGGCGCAGCCCGGAGCCGAAGGCCGCCTATGACGCCCTGATCGTCGGCGGCGGGGGTCACGGGCTGGGCGCGGCCTACTACCTCGCCCGCGAGCACCACCTCACCAACATCGCGGTGCTCGAAAAAGGCTGGATCGGCGGCGGCAACACCGGCCGCAACACCACCATCATCCGCTCCAACTACCTGTTCGATGAGAGCGCAGCACTCTATGACCATGCGGTCAGGCTGTGGGAGCACCTGTCACAGGTTCTCAACTACAACGTGATGTTCTCGCAGCGCGGCGTGATGATGCTGGCGCACACGGTGCACGATGCGCAGGTTTTCAAGCGCCATGTGCACGCCAACCGCGTCAACGGGGTCGACAACGAGTGGCTGACCCCCGCGGAGGCGAAGGCCTTCTGTCCGCTGCTGAACATAGGCAACATCCGCTATCCGGTACTCGGCGCCGCGCTGCAGCGCCGCGGCGGCACCGCGCGCCACGACGCGGTGGCGTGGGGATACGCGCGCGCCGCGGATGCGCTCGGGGTCGACATCATCGAGAATTGCGAAGTGACCGGCATCCGCCGCGACGCCGGCGGCGCGGTGGAGGGCGTGGAGACCACCCGCGGCACGATCCGCGCCCCGCGCATCGGCGTGGCGGCCTCCGGCCACACCAGCGTCATCATGAAAATGGCCGGTATCGAGCTGCCGCTCGAGAGTTACCCGTTGCAGGCGCTGGTGTCTGAACCCGTAAAGCCGGTGTTTCCGTGCGTGGTCATGTCCAACACCATCCACGCGTACATCAGCCAGTCGGACAAGGGGGAGCTGGTCATCGGCGCGGGCACCGACGCCTACACCTCGTATACGCAGCGTGGCGGCCTGCACATCACCAGCCACGCGCTGGAGGCGATCTGCGAGCTGTTCCCCATGTTTCGCCGCCTGCGGATGCTGCGCAACTGGGGCGGCATCGTCGACGTGACGCCCGATCGCTCGCCCATCATTGCCAGGACACCGGTGCCGGGGTTGTACGTGAACTGCGGCTGGGGCACCGGCGGGTTCAAGGCCACGCCGGGTTCGGCCCATGTGTTTGCCTGGACCATCGCGCATGATGAGCCGCACCCGATCAACGCGCCGTTCACACTGGAGCGCTTCCGCGACGGTCGGCTCATCGACGAGGCGGCCGCGGCGGCAGTAGCGCACTGATGACAGCGCCGCGCCGGTGACGTCGCCATGCTGCTGATCGACTGTCCCTATTGCGGCGAGCGTCCCGAGCTGGAGTTCGTGTACGGCGGGCAGGCGCACGTCGCCCGGCCCGCGCAGCCGGCGCAAGTGTCTGCGCAGCAGTGGGCGGACTATCTCTACCGCCGTGACAACACCCGCGGTGTGCACGCCGAGCGCTGGCGTCACACGCACGGCTGCGGGCGCTTCTTCAACGCGCTGCGCGATACGACTACCGATCACTTCCTCGCCACCTACAAGGTGGGCGAGCCGCCCCCCACCGTCGCGGCCCCGGTGCCGCGGTGAGTGAGGGCCTGCGTACACCTGAGGGCGGGCGGATCGACCGTTCGCGCGGGCTGCATTTCAGCTTCGACGGGCGCCCCTACACGGGTGTTGCCGGGGACACGCTCGCCTCGGCGCTGCTCGCCAACGGCGTGCACCTCATGGCCCGCTCGTTCAAGTACCACCGCCCGCGTGGTGTGCTCGGCTGCGGCGCCGAAGAGCCCAACGCGCTGGTGGCAGTGCGCCGCGACGCCGCGCGCTACACGCCCAACCTGCGCGCCACCCAGGTCGAGCTTTACGAAGGACTCGCAGCGCACAGTCAGAATCGCTGGCCGAGCCTCGCCTTCGACCTCGGCGCCGTCAACGATCTGCTCGCCCCGTTCATCCCGGCCGGCTTTTACTACAAGACCTTCATGTGGCCGCGGCGCGCGTGGCAATGGCTCTACGAGCCGCGCATTCGCGCCGCCGCCGGCCTCGGTCGCTCGCCCACCGAGGCGGACCCCGACCGGTATGCCTCGCGCTATGCGCACTGCGACGTGCTCATCGTGGGCGCGGGCCCCGCCGGACTCGCCGCCGCCGCGGCCGCCGCCGCGAGCGGCGCGCGCGTCATGGTGTGCGATGAGCAGAACGAGTTCGGCGGCTCGCTGCTGGCGGATGATCCGCGCGCGGCCCCCGCCATCGAGGGCCGCCCCGCCCCGCAGTGGCTGCGGGAGACGTTGGCGATTCTGGGCTCGAACACCCGTGTGACGCTGCTGCCGCGCACTACGGCGTTCGGTTACTTCCCGCACAACCTCCTGGGGCTGAACGAGCGCCTGAGCGACCACCTCGCCGACCCGCACCCGGATTTGCCGCGTGAGCGCCAATGGCAGGTGCGCGCCCGCGAAGTGGTGCTCGCCACCGGCGCCATCGAGCGTCCGCTGGTGTTTCCGGGAAACGACCGGCCCGGAATCATGCTGGCCGGCGCGGCGCGCACCTGGCTCAACCGCTATGGCGTTGTGCCGGGCACGCGCGCCGTAGTGGTCACGGCCCATGACGAGGCGTACCCGGCGGCGCTCGAGCTGCAAGCGGCCGGAGTGTTCATCGCCAGCATCGCGGATGTGCGCGCGCGGGAGGACGGTCCGTGGGCTGCACGAGCGCGCGGCGCGGGCATTCCGGTGCTGAGGCGAGCGACCGTGCTCGGCACCGGTGGACGGCGCCGCGTGAGCTCGATCCTGCTCGCGCAGCTGGAGGGCGGTGAGCCGGGCGGCCAGACGCAGCCGTGCGACCTCGTGCTCATGTGCGGCGGTTTCACGCCGAGCGTGCACCTGTTCTCGCAGTCACGCGGCAAGCTCTGGTGGGATGAGGGGCTGCAGGCGTTCCTTCCCGGCACGCCGGCGGAGCGGGTACGCAGCGCCGGGGCCTGCCGCGGTGTGTTCGCGCTCGACGCCGCGCTCGCGGATGGCGCCGCCGCCGGGGCTGGCGCCGCGCGCGAGGCCACGGCTCCCGCGCGCACGGGCGTGTGCCCGAGCGGCGCCGCGGCCGCCGCCGCCGTGCCGCCCGCAGCCGGCGGCGGGTTCGCCGGCGCCCTGCCCCAGCCTGCCGCTGCCCGCGCGCGCGCGTTCGTCGACTGGCAGAACGATGTGACCACCAGGGACCTGGCGCTCGCGACGCGCGAGGGATTCCGCTCGATCGAGCACGTCAAGCGCTACACCACCACGGGTATGGCGACGGACCAGGGCAAGACCTCCAACCTGAATGCGCTCGGCATCGTGTCGCGCGCCCTCGGCAAGGCCATCCCCGAAATGGGACTGACGACCTTCCGCATGCCCTACACACCCGTGAGCTTCGGCAGCTTCGCGGGACTCGCGCGCGGGGAGCTGTTCGACCCGGTGCGCACCACGCCCATGCATGAGTGGGCCCGCGCGCGCGGCGCGGTGTTCGAGGATGTGGGCCTGTGGAAGCGCGCGCGCTACTTTCCGCGCGGCGTCGAACACATGCACGCCGCGGTCGGGCGCGAGTGCCTCGCGGTGCGCAACGCCTGCGGCATTTTCGACGCCTCCACGCTCGGCAAGATCGAAGTGGTCGGCCCGGACGCGGTCACGTTCATGAACCGCCTGTACGTCAATACGTGGACGAGTCTCGCCGTCGGCCGCTGCCGCTACGGCCTGCTGCTGCGCGATGACGGCTTCGTCTACGACGACGGCGTGGTGGCGCGCGTGAGTGAGAACTGCTTCCACGTCACGACGACCACCGGTGGCGCCCCGCGGGTGCTGGCGATGATGGAGGACTACCTGCAGACCGAATGGTCGGACCTGAAGGTATGGCTCACCTCGACCACCGAGCAGTGGGCGGTGATCGCGGTGCAGGGGCCGAACGCGCGCGCGGTGCTCGCGGGGCTGGTGGACATCGATCTCGCGGCGGCTACGCTGCCGCACATGAGTGTCGCGCTGGGGCGAATCTCCGGTGTGCCGATGCGGCTGTTCCGCGTCAGTTTCACCGGAGAGCTCGGCTTTGAGGTCAACGTCCCGGCGGACTTCGGGCCTGCGGTGTGGGCAGCCATCTGGGATGCCGGCCAGGCGCACGGCATCACGCCCTACGGCACCGAGACCATGCACGTGCTGCGCGCCGAGAAGGGTTACATCATCGTCGGCCAGGACACCGACGGCACCGTCACGCCGGATGATGCGGGCCTGGGCTGGGCGATCGGCAAGAACAAGCCCGACTTCGTCGGCAAGCGCTCGCTCGAGCGAGCGGCCATGACCTCGCCGCAGCGGCGGCAGCTCGTCGGCCTGCTCACCACCGACCCGCAGGTGGTGCTGGAGGAAGGGGCTCAGGTCATGGCGCAGGCCGGCGCCCGGGCGCCTGCGCGCGCGCTGGGACACGTCACCTCCTCCTACCACAGCTCCGTGCTCGGTCGCTCCATCGCCATGGGGCTGGTCGCGGGCGGGCGCGCCCGCATCGGTGAGACCCTTTACGTTTCCGTTCCCGCAGGCGATATCCCGGTTCAGGTTGCATCGCCGGTGTTCTACGACCCGCAAGGCAGGCGCCTGCATGCGTGATCTCAGCGCCGCCCGCAGCCTGCCGCAGGTCAGCGCGAGCCTCGTGCTGCACGCGCTGCCGCCCGCGACCCGCTACGTCCTGCGCGGCGGCTCCGAGGTCCGGGCGGCGGCCGAGAGCGCCCTCGGTTGCGGCATCCCGGCGAGGGCCTGCCGGGCCACGGTCGAGGGCGATCGGGCGGCGCTGTGGCTGGGGCCCGACGAGTGGCTGCTGATCGCGCCCGAGCCGGCGCCTCGGCGGTTCGCCGCGGCGCTCGCGGAGGCGCTCACGGGGCTGCCGCATTCGCTCGTGGACGTGAGCCACCGCCAAAGCGCGCTCGCGCTGAGCGGCCCGCAGGCCACGACACTGCTCGCCGCCGGCTGTCCGCTGGATCTGGATGTGGGCCCCTTCCCGGTGGGCATGTGCACGCGCACCATCCTGGCGAAGGCCGAAGTCCTGCTCTGGCGCACCGGGCCGCAGGTGTTCCGCGTCGAGGTCTGGCGCTCCTTCGTCGCCTATGTATCGCAGTTTCTCGGCGAAGCCGCGCGCGGCATCATTTGAGGAGAAAGCCCAAGTGAAGACGCATGTTCGGGTCCTGGTCATCGGTGGCGGCGTGGTCGGGGTGAGCACGCTCTATCACCTGACGAGGAAAGGCTGGACGGATGTCGCGCTGATCGAGCGCACGGAGCTCACCGCGGGCTCCACCTGGCACGCCGCGGGCCTCTTGCCGCTGTTCAACATGAGCTACACCGTCGGCCAGCTGCACAAGTACTCGGTCGATCTTTACAAGCGCTTACCCGCGGAAACCGGCCAGGACGTGAGCTTTCACGTCACCGGCAATCTGCGCCTCGCAACCTGCAGTGAGCGCATGGACGAGTACCAGAAATATTGCGGCACGGCCAACACCATCGGCGTGCCCTTCGAAGTCATCGGTCCCGCGCGGGTCAAGGAGCTCTGGCCGCTCATCGAGCTCGGCGGCAGCGCCGAGACCCCCGCCATCATCGGCGCGCTCTACCACCCGCACGACGGCCACATCGCGCCCGCCGATCTCACCATGGCATTGCGCAAGGGTGCGCGCAGCGCGGGCGCCGAGATCTACGAGCACACCGAGGCGCTCGGCATGGAGCGCACCGCAAGCGGTGAGTGGCGGGTCCGCACCGGCAAAGGCGATATCACCGCGGAGCATCTGGTGCTGGCGACCGGTAACTACGCCCGGCAGAGCGGACGGTTGCTGGGTCTGAACGTGCCGGCGATCCCGGTCGAGCACCAGTACATCGTCTACGACGAGTCTGCGGAGCTGAAGGCGTATCGCCAGGGCGGCGGGCGCGAGCTCGCCGTGCTGCGCGAGTCCGACAGCTCCTACTACCTGCGCGAGGAGCGCCTGGGCTGGATCCTGGGTCCCTACGAGCGGGGCGCGCCGGCGCGTTTTGCAGACGGCGTTCCCGAGTGGTTCGGGCGCAGCCTCTTTCCCGGCGATCTCGATCGCCTCGTGCCGCACGTCGAGGCGGCCACGCGCCGGGTGCCGGCGCTGGAGAGCTGCGGCATCAAGGACATCGTCAACGGACCGATCTCCTACACCCCCGACGGCAGCCCGCTCATCGGACCGGCCTGGGCTCTGCGCAACGTCTGGCTCAACGAGGGCCACAGCTTCGGCATCACCGCCGCCGGCGGCGCCGGCTGGCAGCTCGCCGAGTGGATCGTCGAGGGCGAACCCGGGATCGACATGCTGGCGGTGGATCCGCGCCGCTTCGGCGCGTACACCAGCAAGCGCTACGTCGTCAAGAAGAACGAGGAAACCTACCGCAACGTGTTCGTCATCCACTTCCCGGACGAGGAGCGCCCCGACGCACGGCCGGCGAAGACGAGTCCGGTGTACGCGCTGCTCGACGCCAAGGGCGCGGTGTGGGGACAGCGCTATGGCTGGGAGCGCGCCAACTGGTTCGCTCCGCCGGGTGTGGAGCGCAGGGATCGCTGGAGTTTCCGGCGCAGCAACTACTTCGAGCACGTAGGCAACGAAGCGCGCCTCATGCGCGAGCGCGTCGGTCTCATCGATCTCACCCCCTTCACCAAGCACGAGGTGACCGGACCCGGCGCGCACAGCTGGCTCGATGGGCTCCTCGCCAACCAGGTTCCCGCGAAGATCGGACGCCTGGCGCTGTGTCACGCGCTCACGCGCCGCGGCGGCATTCGTTCCGAGTTCACCGTCACCAAGATCGCCGAGCAGCGCTACTACGTGGTGAGCGCCGGCGCCGCGGAGCGTTACGACAGCGATTATCTGTTCAAGTCACTGCCGACGGACGGCTCGGTGGGGCTTCGCAACATCACCAACACCCGCGGCTGCTTCGTGCTCGCCGGACCCAAGTCGCGCGAGGTGCTTGCGCAGCTGACCGACACGCCGCTCGACAACGCGTCCTTCCCGTGGCTCACGGCGCAGACCATCGAGGCGGGACTGGCGGTCGATGTGTATGCGCTGCGCGTGAACTTCGTCGGCGCCCTGGGGTGGGAGCTGCACTTCCCCCTCGAATACGCGCATCACCTGTTCGACGCGCTGTTTGAGGCCGGCGAGGCCTTTGGGCTCGGCATGGTGGGCATGCGCGCCATGGAATCGCTGCGCCTCGAGAAGTCCTACCGCATGTGGGGCAGCGACATGACGCCGGACTACACACCCCTGGAGGCGAGTCTCGACCGGTTCGTGCGCATGAACAAGGCAGCGTTCATCGGCAAGGAGGCACTCGAGAAGCAGCTGGCCGCAGGGGTCCCCAACCGCTTCGTGACGCTCGAGGTGCACGGCGTGACCGACGCCGACCCGCTCGGCAACGAGCCCCTGTTCGATGCCGGCGGCCGCGTGATCGGACGCGCGACCTCAGGCTACTACGGGCACTGCCTGAAGAAGAGTCTCGCGATCGGCTACACCAGGGCCGAGCTCGCGCAGCCAGGCACGCGGCTCGCCATCGAGATCCTGGGCGAGCGCAAGCAGGCGACGGTCCTGCGCGAGTCGCCCTACGACCCCGACAACCTCGAATTGCGGGCCTGAACCATGGCCATCGACTCCGCCGCGCGGATCGCGCGAGCGGGTCAGTCCCGCCGCCGCGCCACGACGAAGGCCTCGTCGTTGAACCACAACCCGCCGTACTTCTGCAGCACCTTTTGCGTAGCCTCGAGATACGCCCCGTTCGTGACCACGGCGTCCAGGCGCTCATCCTCGATCTGATTCACGTAAATGGCGGCGTTCCACGCGGCGAATAGCGTCGAGGTGCCGATTCGATCCCCGATCTCCGACGGCAGCGTGTGCATCTGGTAACGGAATACCGCCTCTGCATCCGGCAGGGCGCTGAGGTCGAATTCGCGGGCCTCGCGCGCCAGCTCGCGGCGCAAAGTGGCGAGGAGCTCGTGACGGCTCACCTGAAACGGCTGCTCATCCGGCCACAGCTGCTGGATGATCTCCAGCCCCGGATCGTGACCGTATGACTGGATCGCCAGGAGCCTGCCGCCGGGCGCCAGGCTGCGCGCGAGCGGCGCCAGCACCTTCTGCACCTTGAAGTCAGCGCCCATGCGCGCCCGCCAGGGTTGGGACGCCAGGATGAGGTCGTAGTGCCCGGCAATCCCCCCCGGCTTGGGGATCACCGCGTCGAGCAGGAACTTGTGGTCTTCGCGATAGATGACCAGCACCGAAGGCCGAACGACGAGCGGGTTCCCGGTCTTGAGACTCGGGGTGGTCTGCCAGCCGTTCGCCAGCGTCGCACCCAGATCCTCGATCTGCTGCGCGTACTGGTCCGCCGTGATGCCGGTCAGACCCAGCTGCTGCCAGTTGAACGCGGCTGCCGAGACCGCCTCGCGCGGCCTGAGGCGCGGCGCCTCGGCATAGTTGAGGTTGGTCACGACGAACACGGTCGCCGGGTGCTCGAACAGCCGATCGGGCAGCTTCTCGAGCCCCAGCCGTGCGTCCTCGAGACTGATCTCCTTGGCGATGACGCACATCGGCACCGTGGGAAACTGGCGATGCGTACTGCGCATCAGACGCGTGATCACCGTGCCATCGCCCATCCCCGCGTCGAAGAGGCGCACGGCGGGCGGTGTCGGGCGCAACAAGGCCACCTCGTCGGCCGCGCGCCGGGCAATGGCTGACTTCTCGTTGCACGCGGTGACGAACGCCAGGTACTTCTGGCGGTTATCGTAGAACCGAAACGGGGGCGAGCTCGCGGGGCTTTGCGGCGCGGTCGCTCGTTTCGCCGTTGCGCGTTTGCCGGAATTGCGCATCGGCGGCACGGGCACGATCAGAAGCCGCGCACCAGGAAATCGACGGCGGCCAGTATCACCTTCCACTGATCGGCGACGCCGCCCGCCTGGGGCCCCAGATCGGCCCGCGCGATCCCCGCGAGCTGCGGGGTCATCAACAGGTAGGTCTCCCCGTCCACACGCAGCGCCGGCGTCAGGTAAGCCAGCGGGTACTTCGTCAGGGCGGGCGCCCTGGTGAGCGGGATGACCACCCGGGTCTGCAAATCCTCGAACAGCACGGACTGCACATCGAGGAGAAACGGGTAGTCCGCCCTGGTCTGGGGACTCGGGTTTCGATACACCGCAAACTGCGTCACCAGAAGCTCCGGAGCTGCCCTAAAAGGTGCGCGCGCCCTGGAAAGCAGGCGCGTGTTGCCCGACGTACTCGTTGTAGGCTTCGATCGCCCCTGCGTGTTCCCGCCGCCACTGCCTGCGCTTCACCGCGGCAAGCTCCTCCTCCAGGGCGCGCTCCAGAGTCGCAGACAGGTTGATGCCCGCCTCGCGCGCCGCGGCAAGCAAGTCACCGCGAACGGTGAGGTTCGTGGCGCGCCTGGGCCTTGCGGGGGGCGGGGTGGGGTCCGACGTGGGAGGGGTCCGACGTGAGAGGGGAGCTTACAGGTCTCAATGCGTATATGTTATCCACATATCCTATGCGCAGAAACGGTGTCTATATGCGCATTAACCGTACGCATTGAGGGGGCTAAGTCCTCCACACTCGCAGGGTCCAGCGCGCGTCGGGCCGGCCCGTCCCGTACGTCGGCGACCAACCCCGCCACCTGACCTCATGCTGGCGCGAGCCTGCAGGCACCGACCGAAGTCCGCGTCTCGCCGGCCGTCGCAATCAGGCAAGAAGGGCGTAAAATCTGGCATGTGGCGTGTCCCCGCAGCAAGTTCGCGTTTCTGACCCTGCCGCGGTACTCGATGATCGCGCTGTCGACCGCGGTCGAGCCGCTGCGGATGGCGAACAAACTCACCGGGCAGTCGGTGTACGACTGGTCGATCGTGAGCCTCGATGGGCAACCGACGCCGGCCAGCAACGGTCTGCAGCTGTCCCCCACGGTGCCGCTCGAGCAGCTGGGACCGGTCGACATTCTGTTCGTTTGCGGCGGGGTCGAGGTGCAGGAGGCCGTGTCGCCGAAGGTCCTGGCGGCACTCAGGCGGCTGGCGGAGCGGCGCGTACCGCTGGGCGCGCTGTGCACGGGGGGCTATGCGCTGGCGAAGGCGGGACTGCTGGACAAGTACCGCGCGACCATCCACTGGGAAAATCTCTCGGCGCTGCGCGAGGAATTCCCACGCATCCACCTGAGCGATCAGCTGTTCACCATCGACCGCGACCGCTTCACCTGCTCGGGGGGCGTGGCGCCACTGGATCTGATGCTGCACCTGGTGGAGTCGAAGCTCGGTGCGCGCGTTTCGCAGCTCATTTCCGAGCAGTTCATCGTGGATCGGGTGCGCAGCGACCGCGACCGGCAGTACGTGCCACTGCGCGCCCAGATCGGTGTGAGCCACGAGAGCCTGATCAAGGTGGCGCAGCGCATGGAAGAGAACATCGAGAAGCCCCTGTCGCTGGATGAGATCGCCACCGCCACCGGACTGTCGCGGCGCCAGATCGAGCGCCTGTTCAAGCGCCATCTGAACTGTGTGCCCAAGCGCTACTACCTGCAGATGCGCCTGCGCCGCGCGCGCGAGCTGTTGCTGCAGACCTCGATGCCGATCATCGATATCACCACCGCCTGCGGCTTCCAGTCGCCGCCGCATTTCTCGCGCTGCTACCGTGCGCAGTTCGGCTGCCCGCCGAGCGCGGAACGCCAGACCCGTCAGGGCAAGCCGGGCGTGCAGCCGCACGAGCCAGACCCGGCGCGGCTCTTGCCTTAATGTCATGGGGTGCTCCGGCGGTGTCGTTGGCGGACATGCGGCGGTCGCGAAGTAGCCATTGCCCGCGGCACCCTCCCCTTACCATGTAAAGCGCGCACACCCTGCTAGACCCCTGTCGCGCATGGAGATTTCGACAATGGCAGAGCACGCCGACGCCGAATTCAAGCTACGCGATCTGAACGATCAGGAGCTCACCGAGCAGGTTCACGACGACCTCTACAACGGCCTCAAGGCCGAGGTGGAAGAGGCGACGCGCATCTTCCTCGAGCGTGGCTGGAACGCCGAGAAAGTGTTGAATGACGCGCTGGTCGAAGGCATGCGGATCGTCGGTATCGACTTCCGCGACGGCATCCTGTTCGTGCCTGAGGTCCTGCTCGCCGCGAACTCGATGAAGGGCGGTATGGAGATCCTGCGCCCGCTGCTGGCCGAGACCGGTGTGCCGCCCATCGGCAAGATCGTGATCGGCACCGTCAAGGGCGACATTCACGACATCGGCAAGAATCTGGTGTCGATGATGCTCGAGGGCGCGGGCTTCGAGGTCATCGATCTCGGTATCAACAACCCGGTGGAGAAATACCTCGCCGCCCTGGAACAGCACAAGCCGGACATCCTCGGCATGTCGGCGCTCCTCACCACCACCATGCCGTACATGAAAGTCGTGATCGACACCCTGCGGGAAAAGGGTATCCGCAAGGACTACATCGTGATGGTCGGCGGCGCCCCGCTGAATGAGGAATTCGGCAGAGCGGTGGGCGCGGATGCGTACTGCCGCGATGCCGCGATCGCGGTGGAGACGGCCAAGACTCTGCTCGCGGCGCGGCGCGCCACCCGCGCGGCCTGATGGACACTCGCCGCACGTTGCTCATCGCCTGCGGGGCCCTCGCCCGCGAGATCGCAGCGCTCAAGCGCGCGAATGGCTGGACGACACTCGATGTGCGCTGCCTGCCCGCGCAGCTGCACAACCGGCCCGAACGCATCGCGCCGGCGGTGCGCGCCGAGATCCAGGCGAACCGCGCTCGCTATGCGAAGATGTTCGTCGTCTACGCTGACTGCGGCACCGGCGGACGGCTGGACGCGGTGCTCGAGGAGGAAGGCGTCGAGCGGCTGCCGGGCGCGCATTGTTACGAGTTCCTGGCACGGCCGCAGCTGTTCGCGCAGCTCGCCGAGGCCGAGCCCGGCACGTTCTACCTGACGGACTTCCTGCTGCGGCACTACGAGCGGCTGGTCGTGCGGCCTCTCGGCCTCGACCGCCACCCGCAGCTCGCGGCGGAGTATTTCCGCCACTACAAGAAGCTGGTGTATCTCGCGCAGACCGACCGTGCGGACGCCATAGGGCGGGCGCGACAGATCGCGGACTCGCTCGGCTTCTGCTTCGAGTACCGCTACACCGGTTACGGGGAGCTGGGCACGCGCCTGCGCACTCTGGTGACGAGCCAGGACGCCCTGGCATGGCAAGCCTGACCATCATCTCCTGGCGCGACATCCCGGCCCAGGTCGTCGTCAGACGCGGTCGCGAGACCGCCAAAGTGCAGCTGTCGGCGCGCTTCCAGGAAGCGGTGGATCGCGCGGCCATGCGCGCCGGCCGGGGCAGCTCGGATGCCTATCTCGCCGACTGGAAGCGCAGCGAGGGGCGGCCCTGCGGTGAAGACATCCACGCCGAGGCGGCCGCGGAGGCGGCGCGGATCGAAGCGCGCTTCAGCGATGAGCAGCTCGAGGAGCTGATCCGGGCCAAGGGGCTGGCGGCGGGCTCTTAGGTGCACGCGCTCAGGCAGTGGTCGGTGCGTCACGCCCGGGGGCTGAACGGCTTCTACCGCAGCTTCGAAGCCGCGCTCGTGGCGCTGCATCCCCTGTGGAAGCGGCTCGGTTATCAGCGGCTTGAGCGGCCGGTCGCAGCCGTGGAGCGCTCGGTGAAGGGGCTGCTGTTCGACTGCCGCATGTGCGGTCAATGCATCCTGAGCTCCACCGGCATGTCGTGCCCGATGAACTGTCCGAAGAACCTGCGCAATGGCCCGTGCGGCGGCGTGCGCGCCGACGGCCACTGCGAGGTGCGCCCGGAAATGAAGTGCGTGTGGACGGAAGCGGTGGCCGGCAGCGCGCGGATTCCCGGCGGAATGGAGGCGCTGCGGCAGGTGCAGGTCGCCCTGGACCGGCGCCTGCAGGGCAGGTCTTCCTGGCTGCGCGTGGTGCGCGAGCGCGTGGGAGAGAACTGAAGTGATTTTCGAAGACGAACCCGTTCCGGGCTATCCGCTGCCCATTCTTCCCGGACATACCTCACCGGGACGTTTCGAGCGGGTCCTGCGCGCCGGAACTTTCGCGGTCACCAGCGAGCTCGCACCGCCCGACTCCGCGGACCCCGAGGACGTCTACCGGCGCGCGCGCATTTTCGACGGCCACGTGGACGCCATCAACGCCACCGACGGCAGTGGCGCCAACTGCCACATGTCCAGTCTCGCGGTGTGCGCGCTCCTCACCCGGCTGGGCTACGCACCGGTGATGCAGATCTCCTGCCGCGACAAGAACCGCATCGCCATCCAGGGCGACATCCTGGGCGGTGCCGCCATGGGAGTGTGCAACCTGCTGTGCCTGACGGGCGATGGCGTGCAGGCGGGCGACCATCCGCAGGCCCTGCCGGTGTTTGATCTGGATTCGCTGAGCCTGCTCGAAACCGCGCGCACGCTGCGCGACGAGCATCGTTTCCTGTCCGGCCGCAGGATCACCTGCGCACCGCGCGTGCTGCTCGGTGCGGCGGAGAACCCCTTCGCGAAGCCCTGCGAGTGGCGCGCGCAGCGACTGGCGAAGAAGGTCGCCGCCGGCGCACAGTTCATCCAGACGCAGTTCTGCTACGACGTGCCGCTGCTCAGGGCCTTCATGCGCCAGGTGGAAGAGCTCGGCCTGCTCGACAAAGTCTTCATACTGGTGGGAGTGGGCCCCTTGCGCTCCGTCAAGGCGGCCGAGTGGATCCGCACTCACGTTCCCGGCGTGCACATTCCGGATGCGATCATCAAGCGCCTGGCGGGCGCGAGCGACGGCGCACTCGAGGGCCGCAAGCTGTGCATCGATCTCATCCAGGAGATCCGCACCGTCAAGGGCGTGCACGGCGTGCACGTCATGGCTTACCGCCAGGAAGAGACCGTGGCAGAAATCATCGAGCGCTCCGGGGTGTTGGGCGGCCGCGTGCCGTGGTACCCCGGGCGCGATCCCCAGGCGAGCACCAACAGGATGGCCTCATGACCGACACCGTCATCAGTTCCGCAACCCGCGAGGTCGTGATCGGCCTCGAGCGTCCCTTCGTCATGATCGGCGAGCGCATCAACCCGACTGGGCGCAAGATCCTCGCTGCGGAGATGGCCGCCGGAAATTTCAGCCGTGTCGAAGCCGACGCGCTGGCGCAGGTGGCCGCCGGAGCGCACATGCTGGACGTCAACGCCGGCATCCCGCTCGCCGATGAGCCGGCGATCCTTGCCCGGGCGGTGCAGCTGGTGCAGTCGATCACCGACCTGCCGCTGTCGATCGACTCATCCATCGTCAAGGCGTTGGAAGCTGGACTTGCAGTCTACCGGGGCAAGCCGCTGGTCAACTCGGTCACCGGCGAGGAGGAGCGGCTCGAGGCGGTGCTGCCGCTGGTGAAGAAATACGGCGCCGCGGTAGTCGCAATTTCCAACGACGAGACCGGGATCTCGGAGGATCCCGACGTGCGCTTCGAGGTCGCCAGAAAGATCGTGCAGCGCGCCGCCGATCACGGCATCCCGGCGAGCGACATCGTGGTCGACCCGCTGGTCATGCCGATCGGCGCCATCAACCAGGCGGGCGTACAGGTCATGCACCTGCTGCGCCGCCTCAAGAACGAACTGCGGGTGAATACCACCTGCGGCGCATCCAACGTGAGCTTCGGCCTGCCCGCGCGCGAGGGCATCAGCGCCACCTTTCTGACCATGGCGATCGGCGCGGGACTCACCTCCGCGATCATGAACCCGATGCACCTGGAGATCGTCAAGGCGTGCATGGCCGCCGATGTCATGATGGGCCACGACCCGGATTGCGCGCGCTGGATCCGCCGTTTCCGCGAGGCGCCGGCGCTGCAGGCCTCGGGTGCCGCCGCCACCGCGACCCCCGAGGGCGCGGCACGCGGGCGGCGCGAGGGTGGGCACCGGAGGCGCGCCCACAGTCCTTCATGAGCGAGCCTGACGCAAAGAACGTGCGCACGAGTGAGCCCAGCGCATGGGTGGTCTTCACGCCGTCCGGCAAGCGCGGCCGCTTCCCCTTGGGCACACCGCTCCTGCAGGCCGCCCGCAGCCTCGGGGTCGACGTCGACTCGGTGTGCGGCGGGCGCGCGCTGTGCGGGCGCTGCCAGGTGCTGGTGATGGAGGGTGACTTCCCCAAGCACGGCGTGACCTCGCAGGCCGCCAATCTCTCCCCCCTGAGCGCCGCCGAGCAGAGCTTCGCGCGCCGCCGCACGTTGCCAGCGGGGCACCGGCTGTCCTGCTCGGCGCACATCCAGGGCAATCTCGTGGTCGACGTGCCGCCCTCCAGCCAGGTCCACCGCCAGGTGGTGCGCAAGGCCGCGGATGCGCGCCCCATCACCCTCGATCCGGTCGTGCATCTTCATTACGTCGAGGTGCGCGAGCCCGACATGCATGGCCCGTCCGGTGATCTGCAGCGACTGCTCGAGGCGCTGCACCGCGAGTGGGAATTCGGCCCCCTGCGGTGCGACCTCGCGGTGCTGCAGACTCTGCAGGCGGCCCTGCGCAAGGGGCAATGGAAAGTCACCGTCGCGGTGCATGCGGGTTCGCAACTGATCGGCGTCTGGCCGGGATTTCACGATCGCATCTATGGGCTTGCGGTGGACGTGGGCTCGACCACCATCGCCGCCCATCTGTGCAATCTCGAGACCGGCGAGGTGGTCGCTGCCGCCGGCTCGATGAATCCCCAGATCCGCTTCGGCGAGGACCTCATGAGCCGGGTGTCCTACTCGATGATGCACCCCGGCGGGGCGCAGCAGATGACCGAGGCGGTGCGCGCTGCGCTCAACAAGCTCGCCGCCGAGGTAGCCCGCGACGCGAAGGTGTCGGTGTCAGACATTCTCGAACTGACCATGGTCGGCAACCCGATCATGCATCATCTGCTGCTCGGCATCGATCCTGTGGAGTTGGGCGGTGCGCCCTTTGCGCTCGCGACCGATTCCCCGCTCGACCTGCGCGCCGCCGAGCTGGGACTCACGTTGCATCCGGGTGCACGGGTCTACACCCTGCCCTGCATTGCCGGTCACGTGGGCGCGGATGCCGCCGCCATGATCCTCGCCGAGCGTCCCGACCTTTCCGAGAAACTCACGCTGCTGGTCGACGTCGGCACCAACGCGGAGATCGTCCTCGGCAATCATCAGCGGCTGCTCGCGTGCTCGAGCCCGACGGGGCCGGCCTTCGAGGGCGCGCAGATCAGCTGCGGTCAGCGCGCCGCTCCCGGGGCCATCGAGCGCGTGCGCATCGATCCCGCGACGCTCGAAGCGAAGTTCAAGGTCATAGGCTGCGATCTGTGGTCGGATGAGCCCGGGTTCAACGAGGCCGTCGCCCGCTCCGGTGTGACCGGCATCTGCGGTTCGGGGATCATCGAAGTCATCGCCGAGATGTATCTGGCCGGCATCATCAACCAGGACGGGGTGGTGAACGGCGCACTCGCCGCGCGCAGCGATCGCATCGTACAGACCGGGCGCACCTTCTCCTACACGGTGTATCGAGCTGCGACGCCGCTGCAGATCACTCAGAACGACGTGCGCGCGATCCAGCTCGCCAAGGCGGCGCTGCACGCGGGCGTGAGGCTGCTGATGGATCATATGGGCGTCGATCAGGTCGACCGTATCCGGCTGGCCGGCGCGTTCGGAAATCATATCGACGTCAAATACGCGACGATCCTCGGCATGATTCCCGACTGCGAGCTCTCGCAGGTGTCCTCCGCCGGCAATGCTGCGGGCACCGGCGCTCGTATCGCGCTGCTCGATAAGGCCTCGCGCAAGACCGTCGAGGAGCTGGTGCAGCGCGTGGAAAAGATCGAGACCGCGATCGAGCCGAAATTCCAGGCTCATTTCGTGGCAGCGATGGGCATTCCGCACACGACCGAGCCGTACCTGCATCTGCGCCAGGTGGTGCAGCTGCCGGCCACCAAGACCGCCGCGCCGCGCGCACGGGCGCGCCCGCGCCGCGCCGGTACCTGACTGGCGACCTAGACGTTCGAGTCCGGAAACGACGCCTTGCGGCGCTTGATGTAGTCGAGCAGCGCCTCGTCCACCGCCGGATCGAGCGGCGGCGCTTCGTACTGCTCGAGCTGGCGCTTCCACAAGGCGTTGGCGCGCTGCGCCATGTCCTTGCCGCCTTCCGCTTCCCACTGCTCGACGCTGTTGTTGTCGGCGAGCGGCGAGCGGTAGAACGCCGTCTGGAAGTTCGCCTGTGTGTGCGCGCAGCCGAGGAAATGCTTGCCGGGACCGACTTCGCGGATGGCATCGAGCGCCTGACCGTTGTCCGTCAGGTCCACGCCGGCCAGCAGCGTATGCATCATGCCCGCCTGGTCGGTGTCCATGACGAACTTCTCGTAGCCCATCGACAGGCCCCCCTCGAGCCACCCGGCGGTATGCAGCACGAAGTTGACGCCGCCCAGACAGGTCGGAATGAGGGTGTTGGCCGACTCATAGGCCGCCTGCGCGTCCGGGATCTTCGCAGCGCACAGTGCCCCGCCCGAGCGGAACGGGACCCCCAGCCGCCGCGCCAGCGCCGCCATGCTGTACAGGACCAGCGCGGGTTCGGGCGTGCCGAAGGTCGGCGCGCCTGACTGCATCGAGAGCGAGGACGCGAAACTGCCGAGTACCACCGGCGCGCCCGGATTCACCAGCTGCGCGAGCGCCATGCCGGCGAGCGCCTCGGCGAGCGTCTGAGCCACGGTTCCCGCCACCGTCACCGGCGACATGGCGCCGGCGAGGATGAACGGCGTGACGATGGTCGCCTGGTTCGCCCGCGCGTAGGTCTTCAACGCCCCCAGCATGGTCGCATCCCAGGTCAGCGGCGAGTTGGCGTTGATGAGACTGATGATGCAGGTGCGTGGCTTGCCGGTCGCGGGATCGGTGTAGGCGTCCCCGAACAGGATCCGGGTCATCTCGACGGTGTCGCGTGCCCGATCCGGATGGGTGACCGAGCCCATGTACGGCTTGTCGCTGTACTTCATGTGGCTGTACACCATGTCGAAGTGCCGCTTGTTCACCGGCAGGTCGACCGGCTCGCAGATGGTGCCGCCGGAGTGATGTAGTGAGGTCGCCAGGTAGGCGAGCTTCACGAAATTACGGAAGTCCTCGATGCGGGCGTAGCGCCGGCCCTCGTCGAGATTGCGCACGAACGGCGATCCGTAGGCGGGCGCGAACACCGTGCGATTGCCGCCGATCACCACGTTGTGTGCGGGGTTGCGCGCATACTGCGTGAATTCCTTCGGCGCCGAACGCCGCACGATGCTGCGGCACATGCCGCGTGGAAAGCGCACCCGCTCGCCCTGGATGTCGGCACCCGCGTCCTTCCAGATCTTGAGCGACTCCGGATCCTCGCGGAAATCGATGCCGATCTCTTCGAGGATCGTGTCGGCGTTGTGCTCGAGAAGTTCCAGTCCCTCGCTCCCCAGCACCTCGTAATACGGGATCTTGCGGGTGATGTACGGCACGAAGGCGTGGCTGCGCGCGGTGCGTGCCGCGATCTTGGCATCACGGCCGCTGGGACGGCGGGATCGCCCGGGCTGACCTGGCTGCTGCTGCTCGTCCATTAGGGTGTCCTGCGGGGCTTAAGCCCCATTATGGTCACGCGCCACCCCAGGAACTGATCGATTTGCGGCATGGACTTCTCCGGCAGCGCCAAGCTGCCCGCCCGCAGCCGCGGGAGCCCACAACCGCCTCAGTGCTCCACGCCCACGCTCGTCGCGCTAGGATGGCGCCATGGCCGAAAGCGACATCGCCGTCGCGCTGCGCCGCTTCCTGCCCGAGGATTGCGTGCTGTCCCGGGAAGAGGAGCGCCGCCCCTACGAGTGCGACGCACTGACGGTGTTCCGGCAACTTCCCGGCCTGGTCGTGCTGCCACGCACCGAGTCACAGCTGCAGCAGGTGCTGCTGACCTGCAGCCGGCTGAAGGTGCCGGTGGTCGCACGCGGTGCGGGCACCGGCTTGTCCGGGGGCTCGACGCCGCACGCGCAGGGCGTGCTGCTGTCGTGTGCGCGGCTGAACCGCATCCTGGAAATCGATCCGCACGAGCGCATCGCACGGCTCGAGCCTGGAGTCCCCAACCTGCGGGTGTCGGAAGCAGCCCTCGCGCACGGCCTGTATTACGCGCCCGACCCCTCCTCCCAGGTTGCCTGCTCCATCGGCGGCAACGTGGCGGAAAACTCCGGCGGCGTTCACTGCCTCAAGTACGGTCTGACCGTGCACAACGTGCTCGGCGTGCGCGGCTACACGATGGAAGGAGAGCCGCTCGAATTGGGCGGCCGTGCGCCGGACGGCCCGGGCCTGGACCTGCTGGCGCTCACCATCGGGTCCGAGGGCCTGCTGATGATCGTCACCGAGGTGACCGTGAAGCTCATTCCCCGGCCGCCCTGCGCCCAGCTGGTCATGGCTTCGTTCGCCGACGTCCACAGCGCCGGCAGCGCGGTCGCCGCGGTGATCGCCGGCGGCATCATTCCGGCGGCGCTCGAGATGATGGACCGTAAGGCGACCGCCGCGGTCGAGCCCTTCGCGCACGCCGGGTATGACCTCACCGCGGCCGCGATTCTGCTGGTCGAGTCGGATGGCACGCCCGAGGAAGTCGCCGACCAGGTGCGCGAAATCGAGCAGGTGCTGTGCAGCGCCGGCGCCAGCACGCTGCGGGTGTCGGGCTCGGAAGCGGAGCGCCTGCGCTGGTGGTCCGGACGCAAGAACGCCTTCCCGGCCGCCGGGCGCCTGTCGCCGGACTACTACTGCATGGACGGCACGATTCCGCGCCGGCATGTTGGCGAGGTCCTGCAGGCGATCGAGCGGATGGAGGCCCGTTACGCGTTGCACTGTATGAACGTGTTTCACGCCGGCGACGGCAACCTGCACCCGGTGATCCTGTTCGACGCCAATGATCACGACTCATGGGAGCGCGCCGAGCGCTTCGGCGCGGAGATCCTCGAGCTGTGCGTGCAGCTCGGTGGGACCATCACCGGGGAGCACGGGGTCGGTGTCGAGAAACTCAACTCCATGTGCGTGCAATTCTCTCCCGCGGAGCGCGCGGCCTTCGCCGCCGTGAAGGAGGCGTTCGACCCGGCGGGCCTGCTCAATCCGGGTAAGGTGATTCCAACGCTCGCGCGCTGCGCGGAGTACGGCAGGATGCGCGTGCACCACGGCGCGCTGCCGCACGCGGATCTGCCGCGCTTCTAGAGAAGGACCCGATGGCCGCGACCGCCGACGCCCACCTGGCCGAGTTGCGTGAGCGGGTGAGCGCCGCGCACCGCACGCACCAAGCGCTGCGGTTGAAGGGTTCGGGCACCAAGGACTTCTACGGCGAGAGTCTCGCGGGGGAGGTGCTCGAGCTGCGCGCTCACCAAGGCATCGTCGACTACGAGCCCTCGGAGCTGGTGATCACGGCTCGCTGCGGCACGCCCTTGTCGCAGATCGAGGCCGCACTCGCCGCGCACGGCCAGTTTCTCGCCTTCGAGCCGCCGGCGTTCGGCGCTGACCCGAGCATCGGCGGCGTGATCGCCGCCGGCCTGTCGGGACCGCGGCGTGTGTACGCGGGCGCGGCGCGCGACTTCGTGTTGGGAACCAGACTCCTCACCGGGGATGGCGAGTTGCTGCGCTTTGGCGGGCAGGTGATGAAGAACGTCGCCGGCTTCGACGTCTCGCGGCTGCTGTGCGGCTCGCTCGGTATCTTAGGCGTCATCACCGAGATCTCGCTCAAGGTGCTGCCACGGCCCCGCGCTGAGCAGACCCTGCGGCTCGAGTTGCCGGCTGCGGCCGCGGTGGAATCCTTCAATCGCTGGTCGGCCCTCGGCCTGCCGATCTCCGGCGGCGCCTGGTGGCAGGGCAGTGCCTGGGTGCGGCTCTCCGGGGCAGCGCCGGCGGTGCGCTCCGCGCGCGAGCGAATCGGCGGCGAAGCCATCGACGCGGCCAGCGCGCAGGCGCGGTGGGATGCCCTGCGGCACTGCCAACTACCCCTGTTCGACCGACGCGTCATCTGGCGGCTGTCGGTGCCCGGTGCAGCCGCGCCGCTCAGCCTGCCCGGTGAGCTCCTGATCGACTGGGGCGGCGCGCTGCGCTGGTATGCGGACCCTGCGGAGGGTGCCGATGTGCGCGCCGTGGCCAGCGCGGCTGGCGGCACGGCGCTGTGCTGGCGGGGCGCCGCGCCCGCTGGACGCTTCCACCCGCTGCCACCCGTGCTCGCCCGGCTGCACCGGCGGCTGAAGGAGCGTTTCGACCCGCACGGGATTTTCAACCCGGGGCGTCTGCTCGCCGGGCTGTGACGGCACGGTGCGCAGTATCCGCGCCGGCCTTAAGGGCACGGTCCGTCTACGAACGGCGACACCATGCCTGCGACTGGGACGTGGACCATACTCGCCGCGCACCCGAGGAGGATCTGAATGCTCAGGTCATCGGCCTTAGGCACGACTTCTGCCCTGTCCGTTTGCGCCCTGTTGCTGGGCTCCTGCGGCGGGGGAGGCTCCGCATCGATGTCGACCCTGAACCTCGGACTGACCGACGCACCGGTCAGCGGCGTCGCCAAGGTATGGATTCAATTCACCGGCGTCGAGGTCAAGCCGACCGGCGGCAAAGCGATCGACTTCATGTTCTCGCCCGAAAAGGGCTTCGATCTGCTGAGTCTGCAAGGGGGCACCACCGCCACCTTTCTCAATGGCACCGCTATTCCCGCAGGACAGTACCAATGGGTGCGTCTGATGGTGGATACGAAGCCCGGCGCGTCCTACGTGATGGACTCCACCGGCCAGCACGACCTGACGATCCCTAGCGGAGCTGAGACGGGTCTCAAGCTCATTAAGGGCTTCACCATGCCGGTCGGCGCCGTAGCGAGCTTCACGGTCGACTTTGTCCTGAGCAAATCCCTGATCGCGCCGCAGGGCCTGTCGCCCGACTACCTTCTCAAGCCGGTTCTTCGGCTGCTCGACAACACTCAGGTGGGCACGATCAGCGGGACCTTCCAGGCCTCGACCCTGTCGGCACAATCCAACTGCGGCACGCGGCCGCCGGTCGTCTATGTCTATACGGGAGCCGGCGTTCAAGCAGACGACATCTACAACCCGCCAACCGGCACGACCGACATGGACCCGGCCTCGTCGGCGGAGCCCTTGACCACCGCGACCGCGGCGCTCAATTCGATGAACGACTACGCGTACAGCGTGGCGTTCCTGCCGGCCGGGACCTACACCGTGGCGTTCACGTGCGATCCGGACGATCCGACGGTCGATGAAGACACGCTCACACCCGATCCCATCCATTTCAACATCTACCCGCAAGCGGTTGCCGTCACGACGAACATGACGACGACGGTCAATTTCTAGAGATTGATCGTCCCCCGGCCAAGCTCGATGACGTCGCCGCTCACGAAGATCTGGCGCTCTGCGTCCACCCGCAGCCGCAGCGCCGACGGGCGTCCGATGTACTCGCCCTGAGAGATTTCGAACTCGCACGGCAGCGCGCGGCCCATCGCCAGACACCAGCCACCCAGATTCGCCGTCGCCGACCCGGTCGCCGGATCTTCCAGCGCCGTACCACCATGGGGGAAGAAAAAACGCGCCAGGAGCCCGGCGCCGGACGGTGCAAACACATACGCCATGCTGCGGCCGTCGACGCTCGGCAGCTGCTCCAGCAGATCGGCGCGCACCCGCAGGCGCCGCACCGCGGCCTCGCTCGTCAGCGGCACGATGAGCTGCTCCGTGCCCGCGTTCACCCACAGCGGCCGCTCCCCTATGTCGTGCTCGTCGAGTCCCAGCATTGCCGCCAGTGTCAGGCGCGGCTCCTGTACTTCGCGCCAGCTGGGGGCCTTGGCCTGCAGGGTCCAGCGGTCACCGCTTGCGTGCACCGTGATGATCCCCGCGGGCATTTCCAGGGTAAGACGCTCGCCCCCCAGACCTAGCGCGCGGCACACGTGCGCCGTGCCGAGCGTCGGATGCCCGGCGAAGGGCATCTCGTAACTGGGCGTGAAGATCCTCACCCGGGCGCTGGCGCGCTCGGAGGGCAGGATGAAGGTGGTCTCCGAGAGGTTGAACTGCAGCGCCAGCGCCTGCATTCTTGCGGCATCGAGCTCCTGGGCCCGCTCGAACACGCACAGCGGATTGCCGCTCAGCGGGGCGCGTCCCTGCGTGAACACGTTCACGATACGGTAGGCGTAGGAGCTCATCGGGAGAATTCTATCCTCACACCGACGCGATCACAGCCATGATGACCGAGTTGCTGTTCCGGGACGACGCTTATCTCAAGACCGCCACCGCACGGGTACTCGCCGCCGGCGAGCGCGGCATCGAGCTCGACCGCACCGTGTTCTACCCGCAGGGCGGCGGGCAGGCGGGCGACACCGGCACACTGCTGCGGGCCAGCGGTGAACGCCTCGCCATCACCGATACCCGCAAGGGAGAGGCAGCCGATCGCGTCCTGCACATCGTGGCGCCCGGCAGCTCCCTGCCGCAGCCCGGCGAGGCGGTCGCGCTGGAGATCGACTGGCAGCGCCGTTACCGACTGATGCGTCTGCACACGGCACTGCACCTGCTGTCGTGCGTGATCGTGGCGCCGGTCACGGGCGGCAACATCGTCGCCGACAAGGCGCGCCTGGATTTCGACATCGAGCTCAGTCTGCTCGACGCCGCGCGGATCGAAAGCGAGACCAATGCGTTGATCGCCTCTGGTCTCGCCACCGAGAGCGTCTGGATCACCGACGCCGAGCTCGACGCCCAGCCGGAGCTCGTCAAGACCATGAGTGTGCAGCCGCCGCGCGGCGCCGGCCGGGTGCGGCTGCTGAGGATCCCGGGAATCGACCTGCAGCCGTGTGGCGGCACGCACGTCGCCAACATCGCCGAGATCGGCGCAATCCGCGTGTTGCGGATCCGCAGCGAGGGCAAGCACAACAAGCGCGTGGAGATCGCGCTCACTGGTAGCGGCTGAGCTCGAGGCCGTTGCCGACCGCGAGCAGCACCGAGCTCATATCGGCGGCGGCACGCACCCGCTGCCGGTAGGCGCGCGCGTCGGCCCGTGCGCTCTCAGGCTGCAGCATGTTGTCGGCGACGATGATCGCACCCTGCGCCAGCTTCGGATGCAGCAGCTCGAACACCGGCACGTACAGATTCTTCCACAGGTCGATCAGCACGAAATCGAACGGTCCTGCGAGCTGCCCGAGCGATGCGAGCGCATCGCCGACGCGAAACTCGACGTATTGCGCGAGCCCGGCACGCGAGAGTTGCGCGCGCGCATACTCGGTCTTGGCCGCCTGCAGCTCGAGCGAGACCACCTTGCCGCCGACCGCCCGCGCCGCCTCCGCGAGCCAGGTCGTGGAGTAGCCGTACGAGCTGCCCACTTCCAGGATGCGGCGGGCCCCGCCTTCCTTGACCAGCAGATTCATCAGCGTGCCAGCTGCCCGGCCCACGGGCAGCAGCATCTCATCGCGCCGCCGCATGCTTTCCTCGGCAGACAGCGTGCTCCAGAGCTGCTCCTCGCGCTGCGCCCGGATTTCGTACTCCTCGAGCACCACCCACACCGCCTGGTCCATCGATCCCGGATCCCGCATGCTCACTCCTTGATCCTCACAGCGCACCGGAGAAATACTCCTGCAACGAGGCGACCCCCAGCCGCTTCGCTTCGAACAGACTCTCGAGATGCTCGCGCGAGTTGACCAGGCCGCGCGCGCGCAGGATGCCGTGCTCGTCGAGCAGCGCGGCGAAGGGCAGGCGGCCGACCTGGTACGCCAGCCCCAGGGCCGCCGACACCACGTACGGAATGCCGTCGAGCCCCTGGCTGCGCACGAACTGACGCTGCTCGAGGGTGTCGCCGTCGCTCGCCAGGATCACGTCCATCCAGGCGCGCTCGTCCTTGCCGCTGGACTTGACCGCCGGCAGCAGGGACTTGCACACCGGGCAGGTCGGAGACACGAACAGCAGCAGCGTGCTGCGGCCGTCCGCTCGTGCGGCACCCACCCGGTGGGCATGCCCTTCGAGATCGGCCACTTCCAGGACCGGCGCCGGCTCACCGACCGGCGGGCCGCGATTGAGCATGAGAGCACCGGCGGGCGCAATGCGCTCGTGCAGCACGCCCAGCTGCCGCACCAGCGCCAGGACGACGACCGACAACAGCAGCACCAGGATCCACAGCACCACATTGGAGACCGCCAGCGCCGTCATCGTGAGCCTCGCAACGGCGCGGTCCGCGGCGTGACCTGGGCGAGCAGCCGGTCGAGGCTCATATATAAGAGTGCGGCGACCGCGGTCCCCGCCCCGATGGTGACGGCGTCGGCCGCCGCCATCGGACGCGCGATCCAGGGCAGCAGCATCGTCGCGAGCAACCCCGCCAGCAGCAGATTGCGCCACGCCATCCAGGCGGCAATCGGCCGCCGCGCGTGCGGGCCGCCACAGCCGCAGGCCAGATCGCGATGGCCGCGCTGCAGGTTGATCGCGATCGCAGCAGCGTAAGCCACCAGCAGCGCCGCGCCCGCAGCGCCCGCGCCGGCACGCGAGCGGCGCGCGAGCAGTCCCACGCCCACCGTCAACTCGAGCGCCGGCACCAGCCATGACAGGCGCGCAACGCCATCCGGCAGCAAGCGATAGGCGCGAAACACCTCGGCAAAGCCTTGCAGACTGCGCAGCTTGTCGAGCGCGGCGCTCACGAACAGCAGCGCGAACGCTCCGGTGAGCATGGCGCCGACGGCCGGGTCGATCATGGTGCGCACATCATAAACCACTGACCCGTGTAGTATCGCCGCACGCCGCGTATGCCAAGGGGTCCGCCTCATGAACGCCCTGCATCTGCCGAACGCCGAATTCCGCTCCCTGGCCGCGCGCGTGACGGACCTCGCCGCCGACCTGCTCGCCGGACTCGACGAGCTGCGGGCTTTCCCAGCCGTGCGCGGCGAGCAGGTGGCGCGGGCATTCGAGGCGCCGCTGCCCGAGGAGGGTCTGCGGGCTGGTGCGCTCGATGCCCTGGGCGAGGTGCTCGCCCTGTCGCGCGCGCCGACACCACGCTTCTACGGATACGTGCTCGGCTCGGGTGAGCCGGTGGCCGCGCTCGCGGATCTGCTGGCGAGCATCCTCAATCAGAACGTCACGGCCTGGCGCTCGGCGCCGGCGGCGGTGACCATCGAGCGGCAGGTCGTGCGCGGCCTCGCGGGCGCGCTCGGCTGCGAGGGCTTCAGCGGCAGCCTGTGCGGCGGCGGCTCCATGGCCAACCTGATGGGTCTCGCGATGGCGCGCGAAGCGCGACTGCCCGCCAACGAGTCCGGCGCGCAGCCCGGCGTGGTGTACGCCTCGAGCGAAGTGCACATGTCGATCCTCAAGGCGATGGCCGTGCTCGGACTGGGGCGCGAGAACCTGCGGCTGATCGGCGCGGACGAAGCCTATCGCCTGGACCCGCAGGCGCTGCGCACCGCCATCGCCACGGACCGCTCAGCGGGACGCACGCCCCTGGCCGTGGTCGCCACCGGCGGTAGCGTCAACACCGGCGCGATCGATCCGCTGCCGCAGATCGCCGCGGTGTGCCGCGAACAGCAACTGTGGCTGCATGTGGACGGCGCGTACGGCGCGCTGGCGGCGCTCGCCATCCCCGAACGGTTCACCGGCCTGAGTGCTGCGGACTCATTGTCGCTGGATCCTCACAAGTGGCTCTATCAGCCGCTCGACTGCGGCATGCTGCTGTTTCGCAGCGCGCACGCGGCGCGCACCGCGTTCTCCTGCAGCGGCGACTACGCCAAGTCGCTCGCCGAGGACCCGCTGGAGTCGTTCGCGTTCTTCGACGAATCGCTGGAGCTGTCACGGCGCTTCCGGGCGTTGAAGTTATGGTTGTCGCTGCGTTACCACGGGCTGGCGGCGTTTCGCAGCGCGATCCGCAGCGACCTGCGACATGCGCAGAATCTCGCCGAGCTCATCCGCGGCACGGCGAGGCTCGAGCTGCTCGCGCCCGTCGAGCTCAGCGCCGTGTGCTTCCGCTACCGCTCGGGCGCGCCGTGTGCCGCAGCTGATCGGTTGAACGCAGCGATCCTCAGGCGGGTCATCGAGCGCGGACGGGTGTACCTGTCCAATGCGACGCTGCGGGGACGATTCGCACTGCGCGCGTGCTTCGTCAATCACCGCACCACCGACCGCGATGTCGGGCAGATCGTGCCCGAGGTCCTGGACGCGGCGCGCGAATGTCTCAACAGCTAACGCAGATCCTCCTCCCAGAACTCCTGCGGGCGCCGCGTCGCATCCGTGCCGCGCGCCTGCTCGAGTTTGCGCAACTCGACCCGGCGGATCTTGCCGGAGATGGTCTTGGGGAGCGGTGCGAATTCCAGCCGCCGGATGCGCTTGTAGGGCGAGACGCGCTCGCGCACATGCCGCAGGATCGCGCGGGCGGTCTCGGCGTCCGGGTTGCAGTGCGCCGCCAGCACCACGAACGCTTTCGGCACCGACAGGCGCAGTGCGTCGGGGCTCGGCACGACCGCGGCTTCGGCCACGGCGGGATGCTCGATCAGCACACTCTCGAGCTCGAAGGGGCTGATGCGGTAGTCGGAGGATTTGAAAACGTCGTCCATGCGGCCGACGTAGGTGAGGTAGCCTTGCGCATCGCGCGACGCCACATCCCCGGTGTGGTAGTAGCCGTCGCCCATGGCGCTGGCATTGCGCGCCGGATCATCCAGATACTCCCGCATGAGTCCGAGTGGCCGCCGTGCCAGGTCGATGCAGATCTCGCCCTCCTCGCTCACGCGCCCGTCCGCGCCGAGCAGCACGATCGGATATCCGGGGAGCGGGCGCCCCATCGAGCCGGGTTTGACCGGCTGCCCCGGGGCGTTGCCGACCTGGGCGGTGGTCTCGGTCTGACCGAAACCGTCACGGATGGTGATGCCCCAGGCATCGCGCACCTGTGCGATGACCTCGGGGTTGAGTGGTTCGCCGGCGCTCGCGAGCTCACGCAGCGACACGCGCCAGGTGCGCAAGTCGCTCTGGATGAGCATTCGCCACACCGTCGGCGGCGCGCAGAAGCTCGTCACCCGACAACGCACCAGCTGTTCGAGCAGTGCCCGGGCGTCGAAGCGCTCGTACTGATACGCGAGTATGGTGGCCTGCGCATTCCAGGGCGCAAAGAAGCTCGACCAGGCGTGCTTCGCCCAGCCCGGGGAGCTCAGATTCAGGTGCACGTCCCCGGGCTGCAGTCCCAGCCAGTACATGGTCGACAGATGCCCGACCGGGTAGCTCACGTGCGTATGCGCGACGAGCTTCGGCCGTGCGGTGGTGCCGGAGGTGAAATACACGAGCAGGAGGTCGTCGGCTCGCGTTGGCGCCTGCGCCACGAACTGCCCGGCGGCGCTGCGCGAACGATCGTAGGCCACCCAGCCCTCTACGTCCCGTCCCACGGCGATGCGCAGCGGCGCACCCGGCAATCCGGCGAAGCGCCCCGCCAGGCCCGCATCGGTCACGACCGCCTTCACCCGGCCGCGCTCGAGGCGATCGCGCAGGTCTTCTTGCTCCAGCAGCGTCGTGGCCGGGATCATGACCGCGCCGAGCCTGATGGCCGCGAGCATGGTCTCCCACAGCGGCACGCAGTTCGGCAGCATGATCAGCAGCCGATCCCCGGCGCGCAGACCCTCGGCGGCGAAGAAGCTCGCGACCTGCGCAGAGCGTTGCGCCAGCTCGCAGAATGCCAGGGATTGATCGGCGCCCGAGTCGTCGACGACGCGCAACGCGGGGGTGCTGTTGCCGGCGGCGACCACATCGAAGTAGTCGCGCACCCAGTTGAATTCCTCGAGCGCCGGCCAGCGGAACTGCCGCTGCGCGCCCGTCCAGTCCTCCCGGCAGCGCAGCAGTTGATCCCGCACCTCGATAAACCGGCGGCCGGGGGTCATGACGGCGCCCTCCCACGCGCCACGCCAGCTTAACATCGCAGGCCAGCGCGCTAGCGCGGAAGGCGCCGCGCCCGCTTCATCCGCCGCCCTGAACCATGAAATATTCATGTGATTTAATAATGGCTTGCGAGCATAAATGCACGTAGGATCTGCGTCATGAAAGCAGCCCGTCTGGAAGCGTTCACCGATGGCGTGGTGGCCATCATCATCACCATCATGGTGCTCGAGATCAGGGTTCCGCACGGCAGCGACCTCGCGGCGCTGCAGGCGGACCTGCCGGTGCTTTCCGCTTACATCCTGAGCTACGTGAACGTCGGCATTTTCTGGAACAACCACCACCACATGCTGCACGTCAGCGAGCGCGTCAACGGCAAAGTGCTGTGGGCGAACCTGGCGCTGTTGTTCTGGCTGTCGCTGGTGCCGTTCGTGATCCGCTGGATAGACGATACGGGATTCACCGCCCTGCCGACCGCGGCCTATGGCATCGTGTTGACGGGCGCCGCGGTGAGCTATCGCATTCTGCAACAGCAGCTCATCGCCTATAACGGCCGCGACTCGCGCCTGGCAGTGGCGCTCGGAGATGACTTCAAGGGCAAGCTGTCCGTCGTCCTGTACCTCGCCGCCATCGCCCTCGCGTTTCTGCGACCGTGGATGGCCATCACGCTGTATGTGGCGGTAGCGCTATTGTGGCTCGTGCCGGACACGCGCATCGAGTCGCTGGTGAAGAAGTAACCCCATGCTTGAACGCATCGAAACACGTGTCGCGGAGATCGGCGGCGGGCTCATCGTCAGGCGCGCGCTGCCCAATCGGCGCCGCCGTACGGTCGGAGCGTGGTGCTTCCTTGATCACGCCGGGCCGATGGAATTCGGGCGCGGCGGCGGCATGGGCGTCGGACCGCATCCGCACATCGGGTTGCAGACGTTCACCTGGATGATCGAGGGCGCGGTGATGCACCGTGACAGCCTCGGCAATGAGCAGCTGATCACCCCCGGGCAGGTCAACCTCATGACGGCGGGCCGCGGCATTGCCCACGCCGAAGACTCTGACTCCGCCGGCGGCCCCCGCCTGCACGCCGTGCAGTTGTGGATCGCGCTGCCCGATGCAGAGCGCCACCGCGCGCCGAGCTTTCGGAACTATCCGCACCTGCCCCTGGTCGAGCTTGGCGGCTTCGGCGTGCGGGTGCTGGCCGGCAGTGCCCTCGGTCAGACCTCCCCCGCCGAGGTCTACTCACCGCTGGTGGGCCTGGATCTGGCTGCCGCCGGTCCTGCCAGCGTCAGCCTGCCCCTGATCGTCTCGTTTGAGCACGCCGCCCTGCTGCTGAGCGGCGCCGCGAGCATCGAAGGTGAAGAGCTGACACCGGGCGCGCTGCTCTACC
>Ga0209472_1000292_pt1 | contig 30609 bp, 22 predicted proteins | sample GraSoiAngelo_130_FD_185887 | JGI IMG/M metagenome (GOLD analysis project Ga0209472, IMG submission 185887) | Grasslands soil microbial communities from the Angelo Coastal Reserve, California, USA - 14_0929_02_20cm (SPAdes) (version 2) | ecosystem: Environmental > Terrestrial > Soil > Grasslands ... | reverse complement strand
GCCGTGCTCACGTTGCTGATGAGACCGCCTTCGGTAAGCTCGAACTTCAAATGCCCGGGTGGCGTGCGGGTCTCCTCGAGCACACGCGCGACGTAGTCGCGCAGCCCCGGATCGCGCAGTACCGTCGCGGAAAGATTGACGCTGATGTAGAAGCTCACGCCTTGCGGCAAGCGCCTGCGCCACTCGGCCGCGAGTCGGCACACTCGCTGAATGATCCAACGCGTCACCGGAACGATCACTCCGGCCTCCTCCGCGATGGGCAGGAAGTCGTTGGGCGTCAACAGGCCTTCCACCGGATGCCGCCACCTGAGCAGTGCCTCCGCGCCCACGACGCGCTGGCCGCGCAGATCGACGATGGGCTGGAAAAGCAGGCGGAACTCGTTGCGCTCGAGAGCGATATGCAGGTCGGCCTCGAGACTGACCAGGCTCACGGCGGCGCCGCCCATGCCCGGCGTGTATGCAACGGTGAGCTGATTCTGCTGCCGCTTGGCGACCGACAAGGCGACGTCCGCCTCACGCAGCGCGTCCTCGGCGCGCTGCAGCCCCGAGTCGATGCAGGTAAATCCCACTCGCGTGGCGATCTTCACGCGGTGCTGGCGCAGCGCGAACGGCTCCTGGCGCGCGTTTTGAAGCGCGGTGGTGATGGCGTGTGCGGCCGCGGGCGACTGCACCTCGTGCACGAGCACGGCCAACTGCTCGCTCCCCCAACGGGCCAGCACGCATTCCACGCCCTCGAGCGCCTTGGCGAAGCGCTGCGCCACCTGCAGCATCAGCTCATCGCCGGCGGTGTGACCCAGCGTGTCGTTGATGAGCGTGAAGCGGTCAATGTCGATCAGAACTATCGCAATGCGCTGCCGGCGTCGATTGCGCAACTCGCGCAGGGCTCGATCAAGTTGATCCATGAAGTAGCGGCGGTTCGGCAGCCCGGTGAAGGGGTCGTGGTAGCGTGCATGCTCGAGGCTCCTCTGCAGCGCCTGGTGCTGCTCGATCTCGGCGCCGAGGCGATCGTTGACCGCGTGCAGCCGTTTGCGCGCCTGCGCGAGCGCGCTTTGCATGCGGCCGAGGCTCGCCGTCATCTCGTGCGCGCCGAACACCAGCGCCCAGGCGAGCAGAAGAAGGAGACCCGTCCTGGTCGCCAGGTCGCCCGTCGGGTACCAGCCCGTCCGCGGCCGCAGCGCGAGCTGCAGGTAGGCTGAGGCGTTCGGCGGGGAGAAAGCCGCGGGCGCACGAATCGCGCTCGCCACCGCGTCGGACGGCATGTCCGGGCGGGACCCGAAGAGCTCTCTCACCCCATGGGTCAGCGGATCGGTCTGGTTGATCTGGAAGGCGAATCCGTCCTTCACCACTCGTCCGAAGCCCGCGCGCACCAACAGCGCGTCGAGGCTCTGGTAACCCACGGCCCAGGCGGGAGAGGCCGCCGCTGCCTTCGCCTGCGGGGCCTCGATGGGGGCGTACGCCGCGATGATCCACTGGCTGCCGTAGCGCACCGGACCGAAGATCCCGGTCGGCGCGCGCGCGCTCGCCGCCGTCACCGCCCATTCGTTCGCCAGGGCCCGGCTCACGGCCGTGTCGGCGTCCCCGGCACGCGCGACCGTGCCGCCGGCGCTCATCCAGAAGGCGCCCCGGCCGGGACCCGCGCCGGCGGCCGGCGCGGAGTCGGCGCCCTGCGCGAGCGTGCGGGCCGCGCGGCGCGCCTCATCGCGGGTGCGATCGGTGAGCGCCTGGAGCTGGGCCTCGATCAGCCGCGTCTCACGCGTCACCGTGCTCTGCGCCGCGCTGCGCATCTGCGCGGCGTGGTCACGCATGCTCAAGGTGATCAGGCGCGCGCCCGCCAGCAGCACCACCGCCGCGACCAGCGTGGCGGGCAGCCATCGCGAAAGGTGTTTGAGGTCGATCGTGGTCATGGCACTTGAGCTGGTGGGTGCAGGTGAACGGTGCACGTCAGCGAGAGGCTGGTGCGCCTGGTTCCACCCACGTTCTGGTAGTCACCGATGAGCAGCCAGTCGGTGGGCCCCAGGGGCTTGCCGACCCCGACAAAACCCTCGCGCAGCTGCGGGCCGGGCGCCACCACGAGCCCGTTCAGGTCGAGAACCGCCGGCGCGACCGGCCCGCCCGATATGCCGGCAATCGCGCTGAAGCTGTGCCCGGTGTAGTCAATGCGCCCCGTTCCGAGGTGGGTGCCGAGATTGCCCCCGAGAGAAACGGCGTACGAGATCGAAGCCAGGAGCTGGGGTGTGACCTGGAACGAAAGCCCGAGCTTGGGCAGGTTGCCGTGGCTCTTATCGATATCGATGCGGCGCTCCTCGAGCTGCACGGAGAGCTCAGATGTGAGCTGCTCGAGCAGGCCGGCGACAAGGAGCGAATAGTGGAAGGCGCGGTCGCCGACATCCCCCGCGCCCTCGCGACCCTCGAGGTACAGGTGGGTCCTGAGCCCGGGCGCGAGCGCGCCGCTGAAGGTGCCGAGTGTCCAATGGGAATTCGAGATCGTCTGGTACTCGGCACCCGCGCCGATCACGGTCCCGTTCCCGAGGCCCCCCACCCAGGAGGCTGAGCCGCCGCCCCCGCCGATCCCGCCCGTCAGCCTCGATCCGTTGGTGCTGAACACCAGGCGCTGGTCGGCCACCGCCGCCGGGGTGGGTGATGGCGAGGGCGGCTCGACCGCGGCGGCCTGGGCGCAGGGTAGCGCCACAGCCACGCACACCGTGATTGCACGGGTGCTCAAGGCCGCTCCACCACTGTAGTAGAGCCGACGGGACTTTGATCCGCCGCGGCGACCCGCGCCACCGGGAGGAACGCGACAACGTACAGCCGCGTATCTTCGCCGGGCAGCGGCACCGACGAGGTGGTGAGCTGATACACGCGCCGCATGACCGTCACATGCATCTTGCGACGGCCGCTCAGCCCTGGATCCCACCAGCGCGTCCCCGGCTGGAATTGCGGCAGCAGGCCCGACACCTCGGCGCCGACTTGGGTCCCGGAGAAGAGCGCGCGAGCGGGCCTGTTGAACGCCAGGATGCGCCCCTGCGGGTCTGCGACCAGGGCGGCGTGCTCGGCTACGTCGAGCGCGGCCCGCACGCACAGGGCCTCCGTCGTGTCATTGACCACGACCAGGGCCAGGCGGCGCCCATTCTGCGCGAGGTGCTGCACGCGCACCTCGGTTGCCAGCAGTTGTTCGCCCAACCGAACCATGCTCTGTGGCTCCACGCCACCCGCGCCGTCGATCAATTGCTGCACGGCCTCCGGGTAGGAGAAGTGGATGGCCTGGAAGAAGTCGCGGCCAACCACCGACTCTTCACCGCCGAAAAACTTCGCCACTGCGGGCGCGCTTGCACCCACGACTTCGTGCGTATCGGCATCCAGCAGAACCGCCGGCAGCGGCAGCTGTTCCAGGAGCGCGGACCACAGCGCCTGACTGCGCGCCGTTTCAGCGCGGGCAGAGGCGGCCTGCCCACGCAGTCGCTCGAAGATGCCGGCGAGATACTCCGCCGCGACCGCGCAGCCGAACAACATGATCACGAACGCTTCGAGCAGTATGACAAAGTACGCCGCGGGCGCGTAGAAGCCCGCGAACGGCAGACTGCCGGCACCCGTTGCCTTGACGAGGACGCCGCCCAGCCAGTCTGCTGCCGCGCTCAGCCCCGCCGGTGCATACCAGCGCAACTCGGGTGCCTGGCTCGAAGCCATGAGCGCGACCATGACTGCAGCCAGCGTGGCCATGAGATACGGCTGCCAGCGTGAAAGAAAGATGGCGCCGATGACCGGCAGCGCGAACACCAGCAGAAAGAGCGGGTTCTGCACACCGCCGGCGTGCTGCCAGATGAACGCCACCGTGATGACGCCGAGCGTGTGCAGGGCCGTGAGCGTGCGCGTGAGCCGAATCGGGTGGCGGGTCTCCCGACTGGACAAGACCGTGAAGGCGAGGTGGATTGCCCCGAGAGTCAGCAGCCCCATGGTGGTGGCGACAAAGTCGATCTGCAGCCCACTGTTGAACCAGGGCAGCGCGATCGCCGGCACGATGGTGAATATCGTCAGTAACCACGTGTCGTCGAGCGGGTGAATGCGCGGATCGTGCCATAACAACGCCGGCAGCAGCTGTGTCCGGTAGCCGTCATTCATTGCGGTCGCGCCGTTGCTGGAACCGGGCCGTTGTCGACTTGCAGCGCATCCGCGCGGAAATTGTTGCCCTCCAGAAATGGCTGCGACCGCACGTTCTGAGCACCGGGTTGCTGAAAATCGACCACGTGCAGCGCGAACAGGTGCGGTTGCAGCACCTGGTTGTGTCGCAGGATCGGTGAATCTCCGATCACGTCGATGCCGTTGAACTTCGGTTCGATGATGGTGTTGTCAACGGCAGTGCTGGGGTGAGCACGATCGCCGAGCACGAAGGCAATACCGTAGCCGCAGTTGTGCACACGGTTGGCGCGCAGCAGCGCGTTGGCCGAGCCACGCACCATGATGGCGTAGGCCGTAAGATGCTCGAGCTCATTGCCGTCGATGATCGCGTCGCGGGCATTTTCCGCGATTATGCCCATCGGCGCCTCGCCACCGATGTGGTTGCCGCGAATGACCGCGCCGGCACCGATCAGGTGCACCGCGCCGTCGGGAGCATTGGCGAAGTCGTTGCGCTCGACGAGTATCGCAACGTTGCCGGCCACGACGCCGCTGCCATCGCCGTTGAAGTGGTTGTCGCGAACGGTGATGGCGCCGCCGCCCCTGGCGCCCCCCTCGCCGCGCACTGCCCATAGACCCGCCACCTTGTCCTGTATGAAGCTGTTGCCGGCCACTATCGTGTCGCGATTCGGGGCCGTGAAGCGCACTCCGACCCGGTCGTTCGCGAAACGATTGTGCTCGATGAGGATGTTGCTGGCGTTTTCGGCGACTTCCACGCCGACGTTACAGGATTCAATGGTGCTCGACTGCAGATGGAAATGCGCGGCGCGCACCAGGATGGCCGCCGCCCGGCAATTGCGCAGCACCAGGCCTTCGAGCGAGGTGTTGGCGCCGGTGACGTCGAACACCGGTGCATCGGCAACTCCCTGCGCGTCGATCTCGACGCCGGGCGATTCGCCGACGATCCGCACGCCGTGCAAATTCATGAGCGGCGGCAGCGCGGTCTTGAGCGTGATGCTCTTGGTCCTGATCAGGACGTTCGCCTTACCGGTGGCTGCGGCGACGACGAACAGTGCTTCCCGCAACGTGCCGGGCCCAAGGTCATTCGGGCTGGTGACGTTCACCGTCAGCGTCCCGGCGGCCCGCCCGGGTGCCGCCTGTCCGGAGTGGTACCACCAGCCCAGCCAGGCAAGAACTCCGAGCAGGAGGAACGTGCCGGCGGCAAGCGCAATTCGTTGTTTAGGGTTCATATGCGCTCCAGAATGAAGACAGCGTGCCACGAACGCTCGACCGCTCCGCGGCCGAATAGCACGTCGATCGGGATCGACAAGGCAGTGACGACGGCCAGCGCTGCCGTGCGCAGCCGCTGCGGCAGCCGCGGCAGGTAGGGCCACAGCCAGGTCTTGAACGGCGCGGGGTCGACCCCGGTGATCGCTCGCACGCGCAGACCGCAGTCGGCGAAGAGTCGCAGGTAGGCGCTGCGCTGGCGCGCTCGGAAGATCGGGCTGTCGCAGCTCTCGACCGCGCGATTCGGCGCAGCCTCGAGCAGGATCAGCGTACCGCGCTGCGCCAGGTGAGCAACCATGCGGTGCATGGCAGCGCGTAAGGCCTGCGGTTCGAGAATGTGCTGCAGAACCGTGACGCCCAGGACAAGATCGAATTTCCGGCCGGCATCGAGCAGCGCCAGATCCTGCACCAGGAATCGACAGCGACCCGCAACACCCTGCGCCGCAGCGCGCCGCTTGGCCTGCGCGATCATGGTGGGACTGAGGTCGATACCCGTCACCCGCGCGCCCCGGCAAGCGAGCTCGCGACTCCAGCGTCCGACCCCGCAACCGACGTCCAGCACACTCGTGCCGCGGCGCACCCGCAGCCACGGTTCGAGGGCCAAACGCTGACAGGTATGAATCATCCGGTTATAGAACGCGGGCATGCCGTACGAGCACACGGCCGCGAGCCCGTCACCCTCGGTTGCAAAGCGACGTGCGCGCTCTTCCCAGTACACTGCGGGCCGGATCATGCTGTTGCCACCCTCGGCACGGCAGCCGGCGGGCGTAGTTGCGCAAGCCCGGCGGGGAGCTCGCTGCGCACTGCCTGCGCGTCGGCAAGTTGCGCAAGCCCGGCGGCGGGGAGCTCGCTGCGCACTGGCTCCGCGTCGGCAAGTTGCGGAAGCCTGGCGGTGAACTCGCTGCGCACTTCTTCCGCGTCCGCAATCGGCAGTCCCTGCTCGGCCATGGCCTGCACAGAGCACTGAATCCACAGCAAAGAGCGCAGCCGGGACGGCAAATGCGCGGCGCGCGGCTGAAGCTGCAGCAATGACTCCTCGAAGTCGCGCTCGATGCGCAGAATGGTCTCCCGTACCGCCGGGTCCATCGGCAGGATCTTGCTGGGTTGATCCCACGCAACCTGCGTCCCGGCGACCTGCCGGCGCTCGTAGACGGTGAACGGTCGCAGTGCGGGATCTGCCGACATGGCGGCTCCCGAAAACGGAATCACGTAGGGATACATTCCGACTTCGCACCCCTGCCGCAGCCAGTGATAGGCCTCGCGCAAGGTCGCGGCAATGTCTGCGAGCGTTGCGCGCGGTGAGCTCAGGATCAGATCCAGGAACGGCGTGATGCCCAGCTCCAGGGCCGTTGTCAGCGTCGGTCGGATATGGCTGTAAATATGGGCTTTGTTGAATTCGCTGAGCACGTTGTGCGAGAAGTTCTCGATCCCGAAACCGAGCACGCGGAAGCCGGCCTGCCGCATGGCCGCCAACCGCTCGGGCGACATGGCGTCGATACGGTTGGTGCTGATGAACTGCAGCTCGCGCGGCAGTGCGCCAGTGTCTTTGGCGGCGATGATCGCCTCACACAGCGGCAGAATGCGCCGGTCCTTCGTGAATACGAAGATATCATCCTGGAAGATGACGGTGCGCACGCGAGGGTGCGCACTCACGATACGCTGCAGCATCTGTACACATTCTTCTGCATCGAGCCGCGCAATGCTCGCGACACTTCCCTGGGCCTCGTGCAGGAAGTTCGTGGACGAGCAGAAAGTGCAACCCATGGGGCAGTAGTTGAGCGTGATCAGGCGCACCGAGCGGACCTCGGCAAGTCGCGCCTCGCGAGCCGCCTTGGTCGGCAGGGCGCCGACGCGGTACGCGTCTTCGAGCCGGTCCCAGTAGCTGCTGTAAGGCATCTTTTCATAGGGCGTGCGGAAGATCGCGTCGCGCAGCTCCGTGCGGTCGAGCGCCCGCTGCGGCATTCTCACGTAACCCCCGTCAGCGGCGCGCTCCGCGGTTCCGGTGATCCCACGCAGGGACGCCCCGGAGCGCAGTCGCGCGACCAACTCGAGCATCGGGCGCTCGCCCTCCCCCAGCACGACGCAGTCGAAGGGTCCGAGACGGAACATGAGCTCGGGTCCGAAGGTCGCCTCCATACCACCGGCGACCAGCAGCGCCCGGGGCGCCAGACGTCGCGCGAGGTGCGCCAGCTCGAGATCAAATCGCAGCGTCATGCCGGTGGTCGAGACGCCGATGACGTCCCACGGACATGCCAGGAGCTCGCGCTCGAGGGCGCGACCGGGTGGCCCTGCACAACAGTTTGGATCGAAGACTTTCGCTTCGGCCCCGGCGGATTCGAGCACGCCCGCGAGGCGCCACACCCCCAATGGAGGAGCGAGAAAGGTGTATTCCCCGCAAAGCGGGTCGTAAGGTCCAATCAGCAGGATCCGCGGCGAGCGCATCAATTGAATCGGCCTCCCTGTCCGGCCTTGCGTTGGATCACGCGGTCCTCGAGTGGCACGATGCTAAGGGACGTCCCTGTGAAACACCACCGGCACGCGCCTGCAGCGTTTTCTCCCGCATTTGCTCTAGAAACTCTTGGAGGAGCGTTTTCTCCCATCAAAGAAACGCTACAAGCCTAGTAGCCCGGCGTTGTGGGTCAAACCGGGGAAAGCCGCAACAGCGCGTCGGCCAAAGGCGCAACACCACATCAGGAATTTCCGGATGCTGCGCTGCACACTGCACCTGGCTCACACTCCCGCGCCCCGGGACCTGGAGCGGCGTGACCCGACGGTGTTCGAGCGCCGCCCGATGGCACGGCGATCAGGTGTCGCAGCGGGCGTTCGCGGGCCGCGAACAGGGCGGTGATGCACGTCGGCGCGGCGTACGCCTGGACGGCTGCGCTTGCGACATCCGCCCCGGGGCGCATCTCGTCACGGCACACACATTCGATGGCCGGCACCCGGCCGTCGAACACGCGGTCACGATACGACGGCGGTTCGCCGTGTCTCGCCACTCAACGATGCGCACATCGGGTCTGCGGCGTCTTGGCGGGTATTTCACGGAGTCCCTCTTGATCGCATGCCGATACTGCCGCCGGCCGCCGCCAACTGCGTGTCAATGGCCTTGGCGAACTTCAGGCCGACAGCACATTGATCGCGGTCCAGGCGCTGGCAGTACACGACTTCGGCGTCGACGTGATAATCCCCGCCGACCAACTCAGTGAGTACCAGCTGCTCGTGTGGCTGCCAGTTCCGGTGGGAGAGGACGCGGGCGCCATGACTGCTGATGTTCACAATCATGACCGTCTCGACGATTGGTGGTTCGCCACGACTCTGCAGACATGCAGTGAGATGCATGGCGGCCCGATGTTCATTTCTTCCCGATAGCACGATTGCATCCTTGACTTACAGCCCTTCGATCCGCATGGCCAGCCGTCAGTGGATGAGCCACAGCCCTAGCCATGCAATACAGTGCTCAGGTTGCGGTCGGGTCGAACCAGTTTTGCCAGCTTGTCCTCGTACATCACCAGATCCGCTTTGCGGAGCAGGTCCGAAATCGAGCTCGGCTGGCGCGGATTGAACTGTGCGAACCCTACGCTCAGAGACAGAGACGGCTCCGCACGCGAGAGATTGTCGGCGGCTATCGCAGCTTGTAAACGACGCACGATGAGATCGCAGGCACCCGCATCGGTTACCGCAGCGAGTGCCGCGAATTCATCGCCACTCAGCCGGCCGATCACGTCAGTGTCGCGAAACACTGACCGCAGTACCTGCGCAGTCCGGATCAGCAGCGAATCCCCGGCGGCGTGACCGGCGGTGTCGTTGATGGACTTGAGATCATCGACGTCGATATAGAACAACAGCGCCCCGTGCTTGTCTCGGCTCGCGGCGCTCAAGAGTCGGTTGCCGGCTCGCAGGAACCCCCGCCGGTTGTAAAGGTCTGTCAGGTCGTCGCTGAGGGCCATCGACCGCAGCGTCAGGAATAAATGCAGCAGCACCCCCAGCTGTGAGGGGAGCGGCTCGCCCGATCGTCGCAGCTGACAGCTCAACAGGGTCGTCAGCATGTGCTTGACCATGCCCTCGTCGGCATCGATGGCGGCCGCGCTCAGCTGGCTCGCAATCTCGCTGCTGCTGGCGTTTGCTGATGGTTGTAGCGCCGCAGAAACGTCCGCGCTTGCGTCCATAGACGGATTGCTCCCGTGGGCATCGTTATTGCCCGCGGACAGGATACCGAGACCGGGGCCAGCACCCAGCCGGCAAAACCCGCATGGTGTGTCGATTCAATGACCGGTTTGGCCATAGGGAAATTCCGGAGTCCTGCGGGAAGCCCACCCGCACGTGTCGCCCCGGTGCAACGTTTTTGTGCCCCGGGGTGCCTGTCCGGGGCTCGATTGCGCCCGTGGCGGGCGCCGCCGTTCGGTACTGAAGTCGCGTGCTATCTTAAGAGTGGATGGTCCTGAGGCAGCTGTTTGGAGTACCAGATGGCGAGTTTGTGTCTCATGGTGACTTCGGAAACCTGGTCTTCGGGCAGGGGCTGAATGACTTTATCGTGGACCAGGAGCCTGTATATGTACCAGAGCTTCTGACTCGCGGAATCCGTGGGCTCGAACTCCACCGCGCCCCTGCCCTCCGCATACTTGACGCCTGCGAGCAACGCCGCCTTGAACAATTCCGCTTCGTGTTTCAGTTTTTTCATGCACGGCGCACCCGGCGCGTCAGCCGTCACAATAGCGCCTCTTTCCTGGTGGTGAAACCTGCAGCACCATGATGTTGTTCCTGCGCGGATTGTTCGATCGATTGTTTCTGGTGACCGCGACGGTGGCCGGCGGTCTGGTGCCGGGTTTCATCGCGCAGTACCGCCAGCGCTTGGGGGGTCGCCTCGATCAGGCCCGACTCGATCTCGAGCCCTGGCAGAGAATCGCCGATCAGTTCTATCAGGGCGATATCGGCAAGTTGATTCAATATCACCTGGACAGCAAGGACGCGACGTTCCACCTGGAAGGCAGCGTCATCCAATCTCTCATCGCCACCGTGCAACGACTGCAAGGCGCCGTCGACGCGTTGCACGGCAATCTGTTTCATCAGCTCGGCTATCTGGCACTGCATGCCGATGCCGGCCTGGTGCGCGCGACCTTCACGGACTGGGTACCCACCTTCGCGCTGTCCGTGGACGGGGTGCTGTTTGCACTGCTGTTTGCCGTCGCGGTGTGGTTGCTGTTTCACGCCTCCTGGCGGCTGATCGGGCTGGGAAGCCGTGGCTTGCTCGGGGCGATCCAGGCGCCGCGCTCCGGGCGGCAATCCCCGCACACGTATCCCTAGCGCGCACGGGCCAAAACGGCTGCCGAGAAGCGCTGCACGCCTTTTGCAATCTTCGGGCATTGCTCGCCGTGGGAATCGGCGGCCTCGGCGGGATACAACGCCATCAGCTTGCGCATCACGCCGTTGGTCCAGCCAAACCCGTCCTGTAGCGGGTATTCGCCTCCGCCGCCGCTGCGGCCGCTGCTCATCACGTCATACTTCTCGACCAGCTTGCCGGTCTCGCCGTACACGCGGTTGACGCTGACCATCCAGCGGCAGGCAATGGTCTCGGCGAGGCGCCCCTGCGCATACTGGCGCAGACCCGAAACAGCAATCCACTGCAGCGGCGCCCAGCCGTTGGGCGCATCCCATTGCTCGCCCGTATTCTGCGTCGTCGTAACGATGCCCCCTGCCGCGAGGAGTTGCCTGCCAATGGTCGCGGCGACCGAGTCCGCCTGCTCCCGGGAGGCCGCCTTCACGAACAACGGATACAAGGTTGCCGCAGAAATTCGTGGCACCCGAATACGCTCTGTCCAGTGATAGTCGAGATACGCTCCGGCCGCCGTATCCCACAGGTAACGGTCCATGGCCGCGCGCCGCTGGTGCGCACGGCGCTCGAACTCCCTCACGCAGGGCTCATCGACCGTGCGCTGGCAGGCGGCGCGAATGGCCTCCTCGAGGCCGAACAGCAGGCTGTTGAGATCGACCGGAACGATCTCGGTGGTGATGATCGTGGCGCGCGTATGTGCATCGGCGAACCAGCGAGAGCCGAAATCCCAGCCGCTTTCCGCCGCCGCGCGGATATCGCGGTAAACCTGCTTCGGGTTGCGCCCGCTGGTGCGCGCCAGCTCGGTGTCATGCCGATACGCCTCGTCCCGTGGGCTGTCGCGGTCGTCCCAGTAGCGGTTGAGCAGCGCGCCGTCGGCAAGGGCCACCACGCGCCGGTGAGCCGTACCGGGTCGCAGGCCCCGCGCGCCTTCCATCCAGAAGGCGTGCTCGCGCCTGAGCTGCGTGAGGAAGCGTGCCAAGGAGGCGGTCGGGTCGTCCCTGGAGAGCAGGCCCACCATCGCGAAGAAGAACGGCGGCTGAGAACGGCTCAGATAGTACGTCCGCACGCCGTTGGGAACGTGGCCGTAGGTGTCGATCAGATAGGCGAAGTCGCGAACCATGTCCTCGATCAGATCATGCCGTCCACTCTCCTCCAGACCGAGCATCGTGAAGTACGAGTCCCAGTAGTACATCTCGCGGAACCGCCCGCCCGGGACGACATACGGCCACGGCGTGGGTAGCAGCGAGGAATACGCGGGGGCGGTCGGTGTGCGCCGCGTCAACGGGTCCCACAGCTCGTCGATGTGGGTGACGATTGCGACGTGCTCGGGCCTGGAGGGCACCGTGCTCGCTTCCGACGGCAGCGTGAAATGCGAGGCCACGAAGCGCCTCAGCGCCTCGGGCGCCTCGGGTCGCTGCGCATGGTACTCCGCGAGGATTGCCGCCGGCGCGGCCTTGGCCGCGGCATCGGGAAACGCTTTGTCATCGCCGTAGACCCTGGCGCTCTGCACCGCCACGAACAGGTCCTTGAACAGCACCTGCGGTGGTTGCGGATGGCTCGCGGGCGGGGTCGTCCGTGGTTGCGTCCGCGTAACGGGCAGCAGGACGGCTAGCGCCGCTACCAGCGCCCCGCATCGGCGCGGGCTCATGCGCTCCTTCCGCTATCAGTTGCCGAGATTGCTGGTTCGGCGAATGAACGCCGCGACGTTATCGTGCAACATCTTGAGCGATGAGTCCTTGGCATAGACCATGTGCCCCGAGTCGTAGAATTTGTACTCGATATTGGCCTGCAGGTTCGCGGGAATCGGCAGGTGGTGCATCTCATAGACGCCCTGATAGAAGGGTGTCGCGAGGTCGAAATACCCGGCGTTCAATTGCACCTTCAGGTTGGGGTTGATCTTCATCGCGTTCGCGAGGTCGGGCATGACGTTGGAGCCCTGGCGCGAGGACATCGGCTGCTGAGTTTGTCCCGGCAGCCGGTGCTGGAAGTTCCAGGTGGTGAAGATGCGGATGCTCGGTTTGAAGACTTTGCCGTCGCCGTAGTGCAGATCCCTGCGCACATAATCGTTGAATGCAGAGACGTAGGCCGAACTGAGTGCGGCGGCCTGCGGATCGTAGTCGGCGCGCTGACTCAGAGGATCGATGTCGGGTCCGGAAAAACGCGAGTCGAGCCGGCCGGTCGTCCTGCCATCATCGCCCTGCAGGTTCTGGCGAAATTCCCCGCCGTCGATGCGCAGGTCTGCCCTGAGTATGTAATCGACGGGAAGGCCGGTGTACTGGTGAAGCTTCTCGGCGATGGCGGCGCGTTCCGCCGCGCCGAGCTCGGAGCCCCTCGCGAGCGCATGGGCATAGTCCCCCATGGCGAACTGCTCCACTTCGGCCAGCAGAGCATCGAGACTCTGGTGCTCCGCGGGGAGCTTGTGGTGGTACCAGGCGGTTGCGGCATAGGTCGGCAGCGCGGTCTGGTACGGCAGATCGATGCCGGGATTGCCCGTCGGACGATCGGGACTCAGATCGAAATTGAGGATCTGGGAGAGCAGGATCACCCCGTTGAAATCGATCGAACGGTCCGCTTGCAGCTGATTGACGAGCACCGCCGAGCGCGGCGTACCGTAGCTTTCGCCAAACAGATACTTGGGTGAATTCCAGCGGCCGTATTTCGACAGGAACTGGGAAATGAATTCAGCGAATGCGTAGGCATCCGGATCGACGCCGAAGAACGCCTTCTCCTTGTCTTTGCCGGCGATGCGGCTGAAGCCGGTGCCAGGTGCATCGATGAAGACGAGGTCGGTTGCATCGAGCAGGCTCGAACCGTTGTTGACCACGGCGTACGGCGCAGCCGGGGTGTGTACGTCGGTCGCCGTGACAATCCGGCGGGGCCCGAACGCGCCCATATGCAGCCACAGGCTCGCCGAGCCGGGACCGCCGTTGTAGAAAAACGTCACCGGTCGCGGACTGCCGCCGCTTTTGAAGTAGGCCACATAGAACATCGAGGCCTCGGCAGTCGGGTTCTTGGCTTCCGCGCCCTCCTCCGCAGGCGCCGGGCCTGCCCTGTCGGCCTTGGGATCGCGCGGCACGTCGTCCCAGTCCTTCGGATGCACGATGAAGGTACCCGCGATCGCCTGGTAGGAGATCGCCTGACCGCCGACCGTGACAGTGCCGGCGCTGGTCACTGCTTCGGGCTTGAAGGGCTCGAACTTGCGCTCGTCCGGCTTCTCCCGCTCGCTATCCGCCTTCTCGGACTGCGGGTTCGGCGCGTTCGAGGTCGCGAACGAAGTCGCGGACCAGGTCAGCGCGAGGGCCGTTACCAGGCAGGTTGCACACCCGAATTGACCCATGCTCATCCTCCCGGAAACCCATGCCGGCACTCGCGGCCGACGCCGGTAATCATTAAACATCCCGAGAGCCCGAACCGGTAGACCGGTACTCGCACGTTCTGCACAATCCTCTCGGCGGTGACTCGAGCCTGTACTGCGCGGTTGCGATGACGGGCCACGCCTGGGGGCGCGGGGCGAACGATAGTGAGGCAGCCGTGATCGTGTATCGCCTGTTGGCATGCGGTGCGTCGTGGTGTGGGTGCTTCGCGCTGGCGGGGACCTTGAGTCATCCGGTGTTCAGCGACTACTCCGCGCTGTCCACCAACCTCGAGCTCGCGCGCCGCTCCTTGAGCCCCCTGACCGCGGCGCAACTGCCGCGAAGATTGACACAGTCTGGCACGCGGCTGAGTGAACAGCCCATCGATCTTTCGCAGGAGACGTTCGTTCTCTACGTACCCTCGCCGGCGCCGCCGCAGGGCTACACGCTGCTGGTGTTCGTGCCGCCGTGGCAGGATGCGAGACTGCCTGTCGGTTGGACTTCGGCTCTGGATCGATATCATGTCATCTTCGTCAGTGCGGCGCGCTCCGGCAATGAGGAAACCGTTCTCGGTCGGCGCGAACCGCTGGCCCTGCTCGCCGAGCACAACGTCGTCGTGCGTTATCCGGTGGACCCGCAACGCGTCTATCTGGCGGGGTTCTCCGGCGGAGCGCGCGTGGCGCTGCGCCTGGCGCTCGCCTACCCTGATGTGTTCCGCGGCGCGATTCTGAACGCGGGCAGCGATCCGATCGGGGACACCGACATTGCGCTGCCTCCCAGGGATCTGTTCCTCCAGTTTCAGAGCTCCTCGCGTCTGGTTTACCTCACCGGGGAAGCGGACCTCACTCATCTGGAAATGGCTGCAGTCAGTATGCGATCGATGCGCAAGTGGTGCATGTTCGACACCGACGCCGAGGTCATCTCCCGGGTGGGCCGCTCGGTGGCCGGTCACGAGGTGGCTGACTCTGCGGCACTGTCCCGGGCGCTGGAAGCCGTGCTCAGGCCCGTCACGCCCGATCCACACACGCTGGCCTCGTGCAGGTCAGGTCTCGAGGGCGAGCTGCTGGCGAAATTGCAGCAGGTGGAATCGCTCATAGCAACCGGCCGGCGCGATGCGGCCCTGGAATCCCTCAAGGAAGTCGACCGGCGTTTCGGCGGACTGGCGGCGCTGCGCAGCCTCGAGCTGGCGGGAAAGATTGCCCTGCTGCCGAAGTGAGCCAGCAGTTTCGATCGCTGAGCGCCGCAAGCCTGCGCCGCACGAGCCGCTCCGTCAGTGCGGCCCGTGCGGCCGGTCCACGGTCATCCAGACGGCAAGGTCCCAGGCATTGCGAATCCCGATGAACAGCAAGAGAAGGGAGGCCGCGGCGACGCCGTACAGTGCCGGTAGCGGCTTGCGCCAGACCAGCAACGCCATGACGAGCAGACCGCCATACACCAGTGCTGGCAGGGCCACGTTCCAGATCCAATCTTCGTGCACCGGGACGTAGCCACTGCCTTGACGGCGCATGTTGGCGGCGATCACGCCGCCGTAGATCAGCCCCACGAGCCCGGCGACCGCGAACCCGACACTCAGGCTCATCACCCCTTGATGCGGCATGCTCAGATACGCCGCCAACGCCAGCACCCCGCCGAAATGGACGATCGTCGGAGTCAGAAAGGCGCGTAGACCGGTACCGCTCGGCCGCTGCACATCGCGGATCAGCGCGATGACGACGAAGGTCAACCCCGTCAGCCCTCCGGCACACGAGCCGACGATGACGTAGAAATTCTCCCAGCCCGCCAGCAGTGACCCGTCCATCGCCTGGACTCTTTATTTCTCACGGGTATTTACTCTCGACGACGCCGCGCACCGGATGGGTGTCGTACACGAGCACGATCGACTGGATTCGCCCGCTGCTCGGGTCAAAATTGAACACATCTGCGCAGTCGAACGCCACACGGGAGCCGTCGTTCAGCCGCCAGTCGTACAGGTAGTAGGCCACGGCGCGCAGATGACCTTCCGCGCTCACCAGTACGTCGTGCACGGTCAGCTTGGTTCCCTTGGATGACTCCGCAACCTTCTTGATGAACTGCCGCACCGGCAATCGACCCAGAAACGGGGACTCCACCCAGCCGTCGGGGATGAACAAGGACGCGGCCTTGTCGGCATCGCCGGCTTCGAGCGCCTTCAGATAGTCGTGCACCGTTCGCTGCATAGGCTTCTCCACACGGAACGCGCGCCCCGACAGCCAACCCTGAGGCGTCCCCGGCGATCGGTCAAGTCCGCCGCCAGCGCTCGCGGTGCGCATCGGGCCGGCGAGCGGCGCGCTGCCGGAAGGCTCTTCGCCCCGCCGTGGAGCCTCGCGCCGACGCGCCACCTCGCCCGCGGGCATCGCGCCTGCGGGGCCGCCGTGACCGCGTCTGGCGGATCGTAAAGCTCTTTGTTTTCATTGACTTCCAACGCAAGAACCCCTGAGGTCGCTGCCGCGGCCTGCGGTGCGTGTGGGCTCGAGCGCGCCCCCAGCCAAGCGAGCGAGCGCACCGGCACGAGCCCCTCGAGGTCGGGCAATGGTGCGCTCGCGGCCGGCGCGCGCCGCCTCGCCGCGCGCGCCCCACAGATCAATTGCACGACTCACCTACGCCTTTTGAGAGGGGCAGGCCACCGCGACGGCGCGGCAGAATAGCAGAAACCCGCGGCGAGTCGATCTTTCAAAGGATCGCGCTGGCCCGTACATTCTACTCACGGCGCCGACGCCGCCGGGCGCGCCACACAGGACCGCCGCCAAACAGCTCGGCGGCAGCCTCGAAGATAACGCCCACTTCATTGGGAGCGCGACCATTAACATCGACTCGCAGGCAGGAGAGCCGCGCATGCAGACGCGCGTACAAGAAAAACCGAGCACCACCAAGCGCATGATTGTCATGATTGTCGCCGTGCTCGCGCTGATCGCCGTGATCGCGGGAATCAAGGTGCTGTCGATCATGAGGATGATCGCCGCGGGCAAGCCGCCGCCGCCCGCGGTGGTCAGCACCGCGAAGGCCGCCTATCAGGACTGGCAGCCCGAGTTGCGCGCGGTGGGGACCCTGCGCGCGGTGCGCGGCGCCGATCTCGCCCTCGACGTCGCCGGGCTCGTGACCCGCGTCAACGTGAAATCCGGCGACGAGGTCAAGGAGGGCCAGGTGCTGCTGCAACTGCGTGACAGCGAGGACGTCGCCCAGCTGCATCAGCTCGAGGCAGCCGCCGCGCTCGCCGAGCTCACCTTCGCTCGCGCCAAGGAGCAGCTGGCGGTGCAGGTGATCAGCAAGGCCGATTACGACCAGGCCGCCGCGGATCTCAAGGCCAAGCAGGCGGCGGTGGCGCAGCAGCAGGTCAATGTTGCGAAGAAGCAATTGCGCGCACCGTTCGCGGGGCGGGCCGGCATCGTCACCATCAATCCCGGGGCCTATCTGAGCTCCGGCACCATGATCGTGACCCTGCAGCAGCTCGACCCGGTCTATGTGGATTTCCATCTGCCGCAGAAGGATCTCGCGGAGCTGCGCACCGGCCAGAAGGTCACCCTCATGCTCGATGCGTTTCCGGGCAGGACGTTCGCGGGCACCGTCAATGCCATCAGCCCGAAGGTCGACAGCGACACGCGCAACGTGCAGGTCGAGGCGCGAGTACCCAACCCGGATCGCGTGCTGACACCCGGCATGTTCGCCAATGTCAGCATCGACGTCGGCGCGAAGCAGCGCCACCTGACGCTGCCGCAGACCGCAGTGGTCTACAACCCGTACGGCGAGACGGTGTTCGTGGTCATACCGAAGCGCGAGGCCGACCGCAGGCTGGCGGCTGCCGCCGCGGCCGACGACGCGCCCAAAGAGCAGCAGCCCGCGCCGAAGGCCAGCAAGGGGCCGCAACTGCCGCCGGACGCGCTGGTGGTGCAGCAGACCTTCGTGACCACCGGTCCCACTCGTGGCGATCAGGTCGCGATCCTCAAGGGACTCGACGAGGGTGTGGAGGTCGTCAGCAGCGGCCAGATCAAGCTCAAGAGCGGTGTGCCGATCCGGATCGACAACAGCGTACAACCGGCCAACAGTCCGAACCCGACGCCCCAGGAACATTGAGCACCCCGGCACGCGATGAACTTCACCGATATCTTCATCAAAAAACCGGTGCTGGCGATCGTCGTCAGCCTGTTGATTCTGGTGCTGGGACTGCGCGCGCTCGCCGACATCTCGGTCCGCCAGTATCCGAAGACCGAGAATGCGGTGGTCACGGTCACGACCGCCTATTACGGCGCCGATGCACAGACCGTCGCCGGCTTCATCACCCAGCCGCTCGAGCAGGCGATCGCGCAGGCGCAGGGCATCGACTATCTCTCCTCCAGCAGCGTCACCGGTCAGTCGACGATCACCGCCACCCTGCGTCTGAACTACGACGCCAACCGCGCGCTCACGCAGATCCAGACGCAGGTCAGTTCGGTGCGCAATCAGCTGCCCCCGCAGGCTCAGCAGCCGGTGCTGAGCGTGCAGATCGGCGAGACGATCGATGCCATGTACATGGGCTTCAGGAGCGACGTGCTGCCGGCCAACAGCATCACCGATTACCTGGCGCGCATCGTCAAGCCGAAGCTCGACGCCGTGCGGGGGGTGCAGACTGCGGAAATCCTCGGCGGCCGCCAGTTCGCCCTGCGTGCCTGGCTCGATCCCGCGCGGCTCGCCGCCCACGGCATCACCGCCGCGGACGTCTACCGGGCGCTGACTGCCAATAACTACCTCGCCGCGGTCGGCACCACCAAGGGACAGATGGTCAGCGTCGATCTCACCGCCGGTACCGACCTGCATTCGGTCGAGGAGTTCAGGCAGCTCAGCATCAAGCAGAGCAACGGCGCAATCGTGCGTCTCCAGGACGTCGCCACCGTGGTGCTCGGCGCGGAAGACTACGACGCCAACGTCTCCTTCAGCGGCAAGTTGGCGGTGTTCATCGGCATCAAGGCCGCGCCGGACGCGAACATCATCGAGGTCGCGCAGCGGGTCCGCGATACCATGCCCGAGATCCAGGCGCAGCTGCCGACCGGGCTCTCCGGTGAGATCGTCTACGACAGCACGAAATTCGTCACCGCGTCCATTCGCGAGGTGGTGAAGACCCTGATCCAGGCGCTGCTGATCGTCACGGCGGTGATCTTCCTGTTCCTCGGCACCTTGCGCGCGGTCGTCATTCCGGTCGTCGCCATGCCCCTGTCGCTGATCGGGACATTCTTCTTCATGCTGGCGCTCGGCTACTCCATGAACCTGCTGACGCTGCTGGCGCTGGTGCTCGCCATCGGCCTGGTGGTGGACGACGCGATCATCGTGGTCGAGAACGTCGACCGGCACATGAAGGAGGAAGGCAAGACGCCGCTGCAGGCGGCACTGCTCGCGGCCCGCGAGCTCGGCGGCCCGATCCTCGCCATGACCGTCGTGCTGATCGCCGTCTACGTGCCGATCGGTTTCCAGAAAGGCCTGACCGGCGCGCTGTTCACCGAGTTCGCCTTCACCCTCGCCGGCGCGGTGACCGTTTCCGCGGTCATCGCGCTGACCCTATCCCCGATGATGTGTTCGCGCTACTTCCGCACCGAGCAGGAAGGCGGGCGCTTCGTGCGCTTCATCGACCGCCAGTTCGAGCGCGTGCGGCGCGGCTATCAGCGCGTGCTGCAGGGGCTGCTGCAGACCTGGAGCGTGGTCGTGGTGATGGGCCTGCTGCTGTTCGGCGCGACGCTGCTGCTCGGCATGACCTCCAAGTCCGAGCTCACGCCGGAGGAAGACCAGGGGTTCCTCTTCTATCAGCTCAAGGCTTCCCCGGACGCGACCGCACAACAGATGCTCGGCTACTCGCAGCAGATGTTCGCGATCGGCCGGCGGCTGCCGGAATACGAGATGATGTTCCAGATCATCACTCCGGGCCAGGGATTCGGCGGCATGCTGTTCAAGCCCTGGGATCAGCGCAGCAACAGCGCCGCGCAGCTGCAGCAGGTGCTGCAGGAGAAATGGAGCACCATCGCCGGCGGGCAGATCTTCGTGTTCTCCCTGCCCGCGCTGCCGGGCGCACAAGGAGCACCGATCCAGGTAGTCGTCAATACGACCGAGCCGTTCCAGAACCTCAACGAGGTCGTGCAGGCGGTGCTGGCGAAGGCCCGCGACAGCGGCAAGTTCTGGTTCATCGACGCAGATCTGAAGATCGACAAGCCGCAATCGACCGTGGTGGTCGATCGCGACCTGATTTCCACCCTGGGCCTGACCCAGCAGGATGTCGGCAGCGCGCTCGGGGACGCCCTCGGCGGCGGCTATGTCAACTATTTCTCCATCGCCGGGCGCTCGTACAAGGTCATCCCGCAGGTGCTGCAGGCCGATCGGCTGAATCCGAATCAGGTGCTCGACTACTACGTGCGCGCGCCTGACGGCGCGGTGCTGTCGGCCTCGACGGTCGCGAGTCTCAAGCGCACCACCGTACCGCAGTCGATCAACCGCTTTCAGCAGCTCAATTCCGCCACCATCACCGGCGCGAGCGGCATGTCGCAGGGCGAGGCCCTGAAATTCCTGCGCGATGCGCTCACCGAAGCCGCCCCGAGCGGCTATCAAATGGATTACTCGGGCCAGTCACGTCAGTTCGTGCAGGAATCCGGCGGCTTCGCCAGCACGCTGATGTTCGCGATCATCATCGTGTTCCTCGCGCTCGCGGCGCAGTTCAACAGCCTGCGCGATCCGATCGTCATCCTGGTCTCGGTGCCGATGGCGCTGTTCGGGGCGCTGATCTTCGTCAACCTGATCTCGAGCCTCAACATCTACACCCAGGTCGGCCTGGTCACGCTCATGGGCCTGATCTCCAAGCACGGCATTCTCATCGTGCAGTTCGCCAACGAATCGCAGCGTGCCGGCTTAGCCAAGCGCGACGCGATTGTCCATGGGGCCGCGGTGCGACTGCGCCCGATCCTGATGACCACCGCGGCGATGGTGCTCGGCGTGATCCCGCTCGTCATCGCCTCGGGTGCAGGGGCCGCGGGACGCTTTGCCATGGGCCTGGTGATCGCGACGGGTCTTTCGATCGGCACGCTCTTCACGCTGTTCGTCGTGCCGGCCTTCTACATGCTGCTGGCGGCGGACCATCACGCCGAACAGGCGAAACGCGTCGACGCCGGCCTTGGTGGAGAGCCCGAGCGCGCCTAGCCAACTGACCCTGGGGTTCATCGCCCATTGCCAACACCGACGAACCTGCCCGGCCGCGGTGTTCAAGCGGCCTCCCGCGCCGGAGCGTCAGCCCCCTGCGCCGGGGTGTGCGGGAGGCATTCCCGCCCTAACGGGGTCGATAAACCGCGAGCTTGCTGTGAGTGCGGTCGGATGCGGGATCGATGCTCGAGTCGGATTTGCGCTGTGATTCGCGCAGCAGGTTGGCGAAACTCGCCGCCGGCACCGCCGGACTGAACCAGAACCCCTGATACTGATCGCAGCCGAGACGCTTGAGCAGGGCGAGCTGCTCTTCGGTTTCCACGCCCTCGGCGACCACCTTCAGATGCAGGCTGTGCGCCAGCGACACGATCGCTTCCACGATCGAGGCATCGTCGGCCCGCGATATCAACTCGGCGATGAAGCCGCGATCGATCTTCAGCTTGTCGATCGGAAAGCGGCGCAGGTAACTCATGCTCGAGTAGCCGGTGCCGAAGTCGTCGACCGACACGACCACCCCCATGCGGCTGAGCTGCTCCAGGATGGTCACGGACTCTTCCGGATCGCTCATCAGCGCGCTCTCGGTGATCTCCACCTCGAGAAAACGTGGCTCGAGCCCGGCGGCCTTGAGCGCCTCACGGATCATCTGCAGCAGGTTGCCGTCCCGGAATTGGAATGCCGACAGATTCACCGCAATGCGCAGCGGCGGCAGACCCTCGAGTTGCCAGGCGCGCGCCTGGCGGCAGCCCTCGCGCACCACCCATTCACCGATCGAGTCGATCAACCCGCACGCTTCCGCCAGCGGAATGAACTCTCCCGGAGGGATGAGTCCCCGCTGCGGATGCCGCCAGCGCAGCAGCGCCTCGACGCCGTGAATTCCGCCCGTGGCGGTGTCGACCTTCGGCTGGTAGTGCAGCTCGAACTGCCGCAGCGCCAGCGCCTCGTGCAGGTCGCTCTCCAGCTTGACCTTTTCCTGTGTAACGGAATTCATCCCCGCCGCATAGCATTGAAGGTTGTTGCGGCCCCGCTGCTTGGCGCAGTACATGGCGGCGTCGGCGTTGGCGAGCAGGGTCTCGACGCTCGTGCCGTCGGCCGGAAACATCGCGATGCCGATGCTCGAGGAGGTATGGATATCGACTCCACCGATCCGGATCGGCACCTGCAGCGCAGCGACCGCCCGGCGCGCGATGTGTTCCGCATCCTCGCGCTTCGGAAGCCGATCCATGATGAACAGGAACTCGTCGCCTCCCAGCCGGCCCACGGTGTCGGTGCTGCGCGCGATACCGGCGAGGCGGTGCGCCACCTCCTTGATGAGCTCATCACCGGCCCGGTGCCCGAACGAATCGTTGACGATCTTGAAACGGTCGAGATCGAACATGGCGATTGCGAAGATGTGGCCGTCGCGCTCCGCGTGCGCCACCGCCTGTGCCAGGCGATCATCCAGCAGTACCCGATTCGGCAGACCCGTCAGGGCGTCGTGGCTTGCCAGGTGCCGCAACTGCTTGTTGGCGGCTTCCAGCCCCTGGGTGCGGGTCTCCACGACATGCTCCAGGTGCTCGACCTGGCGGCGCAAGGTCCGCTCATTGTCCCACTTGCGTGTCAGCGCGTTGGCGCATTGCAGCACCTCGATCGGCTCGAACGGCTTCTTGATCACCAGCAGCTTGTCGGAATGATCCAGACGCGCTACCACCTCCGTCCAGTCGTAGTCCGAGTGCGCCGAGCAGATGACCACCTGCACGTGCGGGTCGATCTGCCACAGGCGCTGAATGGTCTCCAGGCCGTCCCAGCCCGGCGGCATGCGCATATCGATGAACGCCATCGCGTAGGGCTGATCCTCCTCGAGCGCCTGCTGCACGCGTGCCACACCCTCCTCACCCTGCAGGGCCGTGTCGATCTGGAAAGTCGGGCGCGGCGTGGCTGCGAGCGCCTCGCCCAGCAGCAGGCGCTCGGCCGCCAGCAGCTCGGAACTGGCGCCGGCCTTGCCGCTTAGGATCTTCACAAAGTCCTCGTGGATCGCGCGGTTGTCATCCACCACCAACACGCGTCTGGTGGGCAAGGGGTTGCTAGCCATGTGAATTCTCGGGAGGTTTCAGGGGAAGTTCGAGAACGAAAGTTGCCCCGCGGCCCGGACCGGGGCTCTCGGCGCGCAACACACCGCCAATCTCCTTGGCCGCGAGTGCTCCGCTGTGCAGCCCGAAGCCGTGACCGGTCGTCTTGGTCGTAAAGCCATGAGTGAAGATGCGATTCATGTGCTCAGCGGCGATCCCGCTGCCGTTGTCGGCGATCGCGATCCGCACCCCCGCAGCGCACCGCTCGATGCCCATCGTGACGCGCCGTTCCTGGCCGCCCATGCCCTCGCAGGCGTCCTTGGCATTGCGCAACAGGTTGACCAGTATCTGCAGCACCTTGTGCTTGTCGACGGTGATCTGCGGTACATCGGCGAACTCGCGCATCACCTTGACGGCATGACGCTCGAAGGCGCTGGCATTGATGCGCATGCTCTCCTCGACCAGGTGCCTGATGTCGATGAGCTCAGCCAGGCCGCCGAGTTTTGCATAGCGCTGTTGCATCGCCACGATGTCCTTGATGTGGTCGATGTTGCTCTTGAGGGAATCCAGCTCCTGCAACGCGTTCCGGTTGTCGGCGCTGAGGTGTCGGGACAACTCGGCCAGGTAGACCGGCAGGATCTTGCCGCGCTCGTCGTGCGCCACGAAGCGGCCCAGATCGCTCTGGTGCTCCTGCAGCAGCGACACGACCCGACCCAGCCCCGCCGCCCGCGAGCGCTTCAGGCTCTCGGTCACGAGGTTCGCCGAGACATTGACGCTGTTGAGCACGTTGCCTACGTTGTGCAGAACGCTGGTCGCCACGTCCGCCATGCCGGCTTGCCTCGAGGCGTCACGCAGCTGTTGCTGCAGGACGTCTTCGCGCTGCTCGGCGGCGATTCGCTCCGTGACGTCGAGATCGATGCCCACCAGGCGCGCCCCGCCTTCGGATGAGTCGCTGACCACGGCCGCTACGGATTCGACGTGCCCGATGCTGCCGTCCGGGCGCACGATCCGGTACTGGTTGTGCAACTGCTTGCGTTCACGCATCGCCGCGGTCATGGCGGCCTGGGCGGCAGCGCGGTCGGCGGGGTGAATCAGCTCGAGCCAGCCGTCCAGCGTCGGACGGAATGTCTGTGCCGACTGTCCGTAGAGCTCCTTCATGGTGTCGCTCCACCACACCGTGCGACCACTCTCGTGCACCTCATACACGCCGGCGCGGGCCGCGCGCGTCGCCATGCCGAAGCGAATCGAGATGGTCTCGAGCTCCGCTCGCCGCCGCCGCTCGATCGCCGCGTCGGCGTCAAGCTGTTCTTTCAGGCGTCGCCGCGTGGCCAGCACGAATATGACCGTCAGGATCGCACTGATGAGCAGTGCCACGGTCACTTCCTGCTTCTGGCGTCGCGCCGACTCGACGGCATCGCGAATCACCGTCGCGTCGCGCAGCTCGAAGTTCTCATCGATCGCCCGGGTATCACGGTCCGCCAGCGCGATCTGCCCGCGCAGCGCCATGAGTTTGTCCAGGGTCGCGCCGCTGCGCACCTGCGCCGCGAGGTCCGCCACCAGCCTGGGCGTATCACCCAGTGCCGCCGCCTCGCCGCTGGCGGCCAGCTTGCTCAGCAACCCGGCGGCGCTGTTCAGGGCTTCGGCGGACTGCCGGCCGAGCGCACCGGTGTCAACCGCATCCGCAGCCCCGTTGGTGAAAGTGCGATAGTTGGCGCGCGCCTCGTTCGCAAGCGTCCGCAACGGGCGCGAGTGCTCCAGGGCGGTGGCACGGCGCGCGTCTGCGACCATCTGCGCCAGCAACACAAATGCAATGGGCACGGCAACGGCCAGGAACTGCAGCGCGATCAAGCGATCCGTCGATCGCCTCATCGTGCGTCCTCCGGGGCGCGCCGCGGTTGCGCCGCCGGGCGCGCGCCCGGCGGGCAGGAATATCCGACCAAAAGCATAGCAATCCCCATGTGCGCTACGTCACGTCTCGCACCGCGTCGGGACGGCAAGATCGCCTGTGATTTCACCTGCTTAAGCGATAACATGTTCACTGGGTGGGGGGCGAGATGCGGGTCACGCTTTGCCAAGTAACGAGGCGTAACATCCGCGCAGCGTGAACTCCTGAACACAATGCGTGAGGCCGGCCAAGTCAGCTGCGCGTCAGCCATTGCAGCCATGCGCCGCAGCACCCTGTGCCTGCTCCTCGGACTCCTCGGTGCCGCCCCGCCCGGGCAGGCGGCAGGCTTCGACTTCGCGTCCCTGCAGTCGCTGCTGTCACATCAGGATATCGGCAGCGTCGAGAAGTTGATCGCGGCGCTGCCGGCGGCGCAGCGCAACCGCTACGCCCTGGTATTCGAGAGCCGCAGCCTGCAGGGCGCCAGCCCGGAGAATCCGCGGGTCATCCTCTACGGACCGGACGCGCGCTTCATCGTGACTTTCAGTGGCAGTCCGGCACAGCGCGGATTCCGGGTCGTGGAGACCATGGAGTTCGACGACGACAGCAAGGAGTTCCGGCTGCGTGAGTTGCTGTTCCCCGAGCGGGCGGCGGGCCCCGACAAGGTCGTGGTATCCGAGGTCAATCCGCAACGCTGTACGCGCTGCCACGGAGCGCCGCCGCGCCCCGTGTGGGACACGTTTCCATTGTGGCCGGGCGCTTACGGTGAGCGCTACCGAGCCACGCTGTCGGCACGCGAGCGCGCCGGCCTGGCGGCGTTCCTCGCGCTGCAGCCGAAGCATCCGCGCTATGGTGAGCTGCTCGACGTGAAGCGCTTCGCCGACCCGCAGACCTTCCGCTCGAGCGCGCTGACTCAGTACGCGGGCATACCCGAAGAGCCACCGAACGCCGAGCTCTCGGTTTACCTCGGCAGGTTGCAGTCGCAGTCCATCGCGCGCCAACTGGTACGGCAGCCGGCTTTCGAGCTCTATCGATACGCACTACTCGGTCTTGCGGACACCGCCTGCGGGCGGCTCGCGGATTTCTATCCCGACGCCCTGTGGCGCACCCAGCGCCACGGCCTCGAGCGCTTCGCCCGGGACACTGCTGCGACCAACGCCCGACAAGCGCAACTCAAGGCGGCGCGCGCCGCTTCCGGCGGTGGCGCTGCCGTCGCCGCAGACGGCGGCACAAGCGACAACTCCCTGATGCAGTTGCGCTTCGTGGCTGAGTCAGCTCTGGGCATTGCCACGCAAAACTGGACGCTGGCGCTTGAGAAGGGGACATACGATTTCACGATGCCGTCCTTGCCTGCGCAGCCCCTGCGCGAGACTCTGCTGGCAGAGGTTGCCGCGCGCGATGCCGCCGTCCGGGATCTGAGCCTCTACCGGACCTCTTCCGATGGCGACCGCTATTGCAGTTACCTGAAGCGACGCAGCCGCGCCGCGCTCACCCCGGCAGAGGACGGCGCGCAGGGTGTGATCGCGCCGGATCCAACATCACCGCTCGCGCGCGCCGGGGCCGCCCCGGCGATTGGTGCGCTCGCCAACGCGCCGGCCGCCGCGAGCATTACGCGTCCGGCGGCCCTGCAGCTGTGTGTCAACTGTCACGAGACCGGAGTTGCTCCACAGGTGCCGTTCTCCAGCCCGGCGCAGCTCATGCAGCAGCTGCGCGTGCGACCGTCCGCGCACGGGACTTTGATCGACGAGATCCGCTTTCGTCTGTCGGCCGCGGCCGGCGCACAGCACATGCCGCTGGGATTGAATCTTTCTGATGCCGACCGTGAGAGCCTCGAGGCTTACTTTGCGGCACTCGCCGCTTCTTCGAACTGAGATCTGCCTTCTTCCGCCGCCGGGCTCGCTGTGACGTACATAACATTTGACATAGCGCCTTTCGGCCGATACTTTGGCCCTCGGACCGCAAGCCGGCGTACTCGAATGCACAACAGCCACCGCGTGTCCTCTGAGACCTATGGCAAGCCGCAGCGGCGGCCGCGGAAACTGCGGCGCTCTACGGGGTCGCTACTGATCGCCCTGCAACTTGTCCTGGCCGTGCCGGGTGTGTGGCCAGCCCTCGTGTGCGCGTCCGCGCCCCAATTGGCCGGGCTGCCCGGCGGCTGGCGCGACGATCGGGGTCAACCGTTCGATTTGCGGACTCTGCAGGGGCACGCGGTGGTGCTGACCATGGCTTACGCCACCTGTCACCGGGTCTGCCCGACGACCATGCGCCGGCTGCAGCAGATGCAACGCGAATTCGACCGGCGCGGCAGCAGCGCGGAATTTCTGGTGATCGGCTACGACCCCGAACGTGACGATGCGCCAGCCTGGCGCCAGTATCGCGAGACCCGACATCTCACGCGCAGCAACTGGCACTTCCTCATCGGCACGCGGACCGCCGTCGAACAGACGGCGCGGCAGCTGGGGTTCGTGTTCTGGAAATACGACGAGCACGTCATGCACGACACACGCATCCTGTATTTCGACGAGCGCGGCGCGCTGGTCGAAACCCGCGAGGCAGCAGGGTATGAGACCACATCGAGGTAGCAGGGCCATGGGCACAACAACACCCCGGCGCGCCGGAGCGAGCCGAGCATGGGTCGGCGCGTTACTCGTGGCCGGTCTCGGTCATACGCCGGTCACTCACGCCGCCGTCGCTGACAGCGATCGCATCGCAGCCCTCGAACAGAAGCTCGATCAGAGTCTGCAGCTGATCGGGCAGCTGTCGGCGCGGGTTCACGATCTGGAAGCGCAGGTGGCGCAGGGCGCCCCGGTGGCCGCAGCCAGGCGCCCCGGCACGGCGGCCGCGGCAGCGGCCCCGGTCACGGCCGCAGCGGCCCAGCCCGGCAGCCCCGCCGCAACACCGCCGGCCACGGCCGCGGCAACACCGCCCGACACGGCGCAACGCCTGGCGAAAGTCGAGCAGACGGTGACTGAGATGACGGCCAGTGCCGGACGGCGCGCGGAGGAAGGGATGGCGACCCACGGTTTTGCGGACGTCGGCGTCGGAAACCACAACGCCACGTTTCCCAACTACCAGGGTGCCAATGTCGGTGAGCTGGATTTCTTCCTGACACCACGGCTTGGCAGCCGCACCCGCGCCCTCTTCGAGCTGAACTTCGAAGTGGGCTCGGACGGCAGCGTGGGCGTCGATCTGGAGCGCGCGCAGCTCGGCTACCAGTTCGCGGATTCCGCGACCGTGTGGCTTGGCCGGTTTCATACGCCCTATGGGTACTACAACACCGCCTTTCATCATGGTCAGCAGATTGCGACCTCCCTCAGGCGCCCGCGCTTCATTCAGTTCGAGGACCAGGGCGGCATCATGCCTGCGCACACGGTCGGGGCCTGGCTCACCGGCTCGCAGCGTGTGGGCGACGAGAAAGTTACCTATGACGTTTTCATCGGTAACAGCCAGCGCATCCAGGACCACACCCTCGACATGAATAACGCCGGCAATACGCACGGCAGCACGATCATGGGCGGAAACCTGGGTCTGCTCCTGAGCGGAGCCTTCGATGGCCTGAAGGTCGGTGTGGACGTTTTTCAGACCCGTATCCAGGACGAGGACCAGTCGCCCTCATACATCACCCAGCTGCGGAGTTACGGTGCGTACGCCGCCTACGACACCGACAGCTGGGAAGACATTGCCGAGTTTCATGTCTTCAGCAACCAGGACCTCACGGGTCGTACCGGGACGCATCACAGTGATGCCGGGTTCGTGCAGCTGGGCTACCGCGCCGGCCGCTACACTCCGTACGCGCGTTACGAGCGCGGCGCGTTCCAGCAGTCTGACGACTACTTCTTCGCGCAAGCCAGTGGGAGTTCCTACTACCGCACGGCCCTGGGTCTGCGTTTCGACGTCGATCTGGTGTCTGCGCTCAAGCTGGAGCTCGCCGACACCCATCTCACCGATCGGCTCATCGGGAGCTATGACGAAGCACTCCTGCAGTACGCGATCCGGTTCTGATCGGTCGTTACCGGAACTGCGAGATGCTCACGAGCTCAGCGAAACTTCTCCTTACCGGCCTGCTGTGCGCGGGATGCGCCGTGGCGGGCGCCGCTGACCTGTCCGTGATCTGCAACTCGCGGGTACCGCTCACGGCGGGCGACGTCCGTGACCTGTTCCTCGGTGAAAAACAGTTCGCCGGAGCGGTAAAGCTGGTGCCCGTCGACAACAGCTCGGCGCAGAGCGTGTTTCTCGACAAAGTTCTGAAAATGAACGCCGCAAAATACTCGACTACCTGGACCAAGAAGTCGTTCCGCGACGGCATAAATCCGCCCTTGCTCACCGGTAGCGACGCCGAAGCGCTCGCTTACGTCAAGCGCACCCCCGGCGCCTGCAGCTACGTCACCACTGCGACTCCGCCGGACGTGGTGGTGGTGGCGCGGCTCTAGGCCTGGCGCTGCCGCGCCGGCGCTCGCTCACCGGCCCCGCATGCCCAGATTCTCGGCCAGAAACGCGTACACGTCCGCGCTCTGCGCGATCGCCTGCGTGACGGTCTCGCCCCCGCCGTGACCCGACGACAGGTCCACGGCCAGCAACACCGGCGCCGGCCCGGCCTGGGCAGTCTGCAGCGCGGCGGCGAATTTGAACGAATGCATCGGCATGACCCGGGTGTCGTGATCGCCGGTGATCACCAGGGTCGCCGGATAGTGCGTCCCCGCATGCACGTTGTGCACCGGCGAGTAGGCGTACAGTGCCTTGAACTCCCGTGGATCCTCGGGCGAGCCGTAGTCCCCCTCCCACCCCGCGCCCTGTCCAAAACGATTGAAACGCAGCATGTCCAGCACGCCCACCTGGGCGATCGCCGCCCCGAACAGCTCCGGCCGTTGCGTCAGACACGCGCCGATGAGCAGTCCGCCGTTGGAGCGGCCGTGAATCGCCAGCCGGTGCACAGACGTGTAATGCCGGGCAATGAGCCACTCGGCGGCGGCGATGAAGTCGTCGAACACGGTCTGCTTGTGCGTGCGAATGCCCTGACGGTGCCAGACTTCCCCGTACTCCCCGCCACCGCGAATGTTGGCGATCGCAAACACGCCACCCATTTCCATCCAGGCGATGCGCGAGGCGTCAAAGACCGGCAGGCTCGACAGCCCGAACCCGCCATAGCCATACAGCAGCAGCGGGTTGTCGCCCTGCAACTTGAGCCCCTTGCGGAAGGCGAGCAGCAGCGGGATGCGCGTGCCGTCGCGGGCGGGGTAGAACACCTGCCGCTGCTCGAACGAGGCGGGATCGAACGCGAGCCGCGGCGCGTGTACGCGGGTGCTGGCCCCGGCGTCCAGGTCATAGCGGTAGATGGTCGGCGGGGTAATCAGGTCGGTGAACGAATAGAACGTCTCGCGATCACCGGGATGGCCGTCGAAGCCGGCTGCGGTGCCGGCACCGGGAAGGGTGATCTCGCGG
>Ga0209472_1000291_pt1 | contig 30642 bp, 26 predicted proteins | sample GraSoiAngelo_130_FD_185887 | JGI IMG/M metagenome (GOLD analysis project Ga0209472, IMG submission 185887) | Grasslands soil microbial communities from the Angelo Coastal Reserve, California, USA - 14_0929_02_20cm (SPAdes) (version 2) | ecosystem: Environmental > Terrestrial > Soil > Grasslands ... | reverse complement strand
GATGTCGAGGATGATCATCCCCGCGCCGCCGTAGGGCAAGAATACTGTGTTGCCGACCACCTCGGGGGGGCCGTGCAAACTCGTCGATTGCGGTGCGACGGCTGCCTCGCCTTCTTTTTGGCCCGGGACCCACCAGCGGCCCGCCTCGACCGGGTTTGCCGGATCGCTGATGTCAACGATGACGTAGATGTTGTCCTTGTAGCCGGGCATGCCCGCAGCGAGGTGCATGTACTTGCCGCCTGCGTAGAAGTTGCGGTGCGTACCGGTCCCACCGGTTTTGTACTGCCCCAGTTTCTTCGGATCGACTGGGTCGCTGATGTCCCAGATCAGCACGCCCTCGTCATTGGGCCTGTTCGGATCGCCACCCCATCCTGGCGCGATCTTTTCGAGCGCTGTGATCATGCGATTACCGGAAATCTCCATTTGGATGGTCCATGTATTGTCTGGCCCGGCGACAAATTTCACCACTTCGGGCTTGGTCGGGTTGGTCACATCGACAATGCTCCAGCCGTAGTGCCATAGATGGCCCATGTACAGATACCACCGATCCCCGACTTGGCGTATCGACATTTTGAAACCGGGCCGTCCCTGCAAATCGCTGTAGCCGACTGCTTTGATGTTCTTGGCCGCCGCGCCGCGGGGAATCGCCTCGGCCGATGCGGCAACAGGAATCGTGAAAGCAAGCGCGAATGCAACCAAACGGCATGCGTCATGCAACATCTTTCGTCCGAAAGAATCCATTTGTTCCCCCTTTCGTTCGGTCCGTCACTCCGCCTTGATGCCGCGCTCCTTGATGACCCGCCCCCACTTCTTCTGCTCGCCTTCCAAGTGAGCGGCCGCCTCCTTCGGCGTGCTCGCGATTACCGTCAGCCCCCGCTCCTCGTAGAACTTCACCTGGCCGGGCCCGGTGAGGACCTTACGGATGTGCGAATTTAGCGTGTCCACAATCGCGCGCGACGTGCCTTTGGGCGCCGCAACGACGAACCAGGTCTCGAACTCGTAGCCGCGCAGTGGTCCTTCCGGGGCGGCCTCGGCTACGGTCGGCAACTCGGGCATCGCAGGATTGCGCTTCGCGCTCGTTACGGCCAACGCTCGCATCCGTCCGGCTTTCACGTAGCCGATCTCCTGCGAGATGTTGCCGAACGTGATTCCCACGTCCCCGGCAATGACTGCCATGTCCGCAGGACCGCCGCCCTTGAACTGCACGGCCACGATATTGACGTCCGCGAGCAGGTTGAAAAGTTCGCCGGCAATGTGCGGATTGGTGCCAACGCCTGCGGCCGAGTAGTAGAGCTGGCCCGATTTCGCCTTGGCGAGGGCGATGAGCTCCTGGATCGAGCGCACCGGCAGGGACGGATGCACGGTAACGAACGACGGCGACGACGCGACGACCGAGATCGAAACGAAGTCGCGCAGTGGATCGTACGGCGCGCGAGGCATCAGGAACTGGTTGGTGACGAAGGGGATGGTGTTGATAAGAAGCGTGTAGCCGTCTGGCGGCGAGTTCATCACGACCTCGGTGCCGATCAACCCGGACGCCCCCGAGCGGTTGTCGACGACCATCTGCTGGCCCATGGTCTCTGAGAGCTTCGCCGCCAGCAGCCGACCGACGACGTCCACGCTGCCGCCCGGCGGAAACGGCGAGACTAGGCGTATCGCCTTCGACGGATAATTTTGCGCGAGCGCAGGCAAAGCGACCATTGCCGCGGCGAGCGCCAGCCCGGCTGCCATGAGGCCGCACAACCTGCATGCAGTAAGCACTGATTCCAAAAAGTTCACGCACCGGCCTGCGGTGCGGCGGCTCAGTCCAGGGGCTCGACCTTCACGATCCGGTGGTCGTGGTTGCAGGTTTTGGCGAAGGACAGCAGGTCAGAAGCAACACGCCCACGAGATGTGACCCGATTTCACCCTATTCCTTATGGATCGGTTGTTATGGTAAACAGAATATCCGACTGATTGTTAGGATCATCCGTGGTTATTCCAAACACCGAGTAAATGACGCCATTGAAACTCTTCACGGTCTGATAATCACCCAGGAATAATCCAGCAGGACTGATCGCCGTACCACCAAGAGCGGGTGCTTTCAGATAATCAAACGATGTTGCCGTCAGACGTACTTCATTTTGGAAGGTGAGCGTATCTGAAGCTGGATCATAGCTATAAATATCCAGCCACCGATCCGTTTCCAGTTTGGAAGAACCTGCTTGATGATTACGAAAATCATAATAACTGATAGCGATCCGGCCATCGTTCAATACCGCAATACCTTGGTTGAAGGCTTGAGTCGATAACACACGGTTAACGGGTCCGATCAGTGTCCAGGAAGTGCCTCCATCTTTCGAAACATACAGATCAATGCGGCACGGCGTGTGATCGTAAATGAGTGAATGCTCTTGAATCACGGAATAAATCAAATTCCGAGTTCTATCTACATCGGCTTGATCAACGGCATCGCCACTGCGAATGACCTGAGAGTTGGAATGATTAGTGATGAAATCCTGACTCGCATCGTAGTGTTCCGGATTAACGGCTGTTCCTACCAAACCATCGGGATTGACAACAGAAGGTTTACTCCAGGTAGTTCCCTGATTATCTGACGTCACCACTTCAGTGAAATTATGTGGTGACACATCCGGATTCACCAAACCAGTTTGCACGCCCATTAAGTCCACCAGACGTGAAAACTGATCGGTTTTAGAATTGTTAGCCAATACAATATGTGCACCAGACACTTGAACATCGGGAGCATATTGGGAAGCTAGATCAGTATAAGTATTGAAAATGGGTTTAGGTTGACTCCATGTGGCTCCGTCAAGGGATTTGGAAAAATACAGTTTTCCCCTATCACTCAATACATGGGGGTTACCTGTGAAATAAGACCCTTGGAAATAACGGTCCCAAGTCAAATATAAGGTGTTGCCGCTTGGATCGTTGGGCTCCACAGTCAGTTTGGAAAAGTCTGTTGCTGCAGGCTGGGCAATGCCTTTCACTGCGTTTAATTCTGTTAAATCAATGAATGATTGAGTCGCCAAATCATATCGAGCGATACTCACTGCATTAGGATCAGTGGCATGATCAAAGCCCAGTCCCACGAAATATATTATTCCGTTGGAAGAAATGGTTACCCGGGGATCGGAGGAACGTTCAAATCGCCCACCAAAGCAAAACACATTTCTCATCGGAATCATGGAACCAAACGTCGCACCACCATCCATTGAAACACGCATATAAATATCATTTGCACCACCAGCGCGCGTATAGCGGTCCTGCTGCCAAGCGGCTACGACAATGGGTGGAGAAAGGGGAGACGCTGGATTTAGCGCTACATCCAAATCGGGCTCGACTTCACTATTCAATACTGGGTGGCTGCTAGCAGTATTAGAGGTTGGTGCGCATGGAAAAGGGGATAAACCGGTGATGACTTGGCGGACTGTCGTGGTGTTGGGTCCAGCCGCCATTACCATAGAAGATAAGAGGGCCAGAGATACGCCAGACACAAGCCAGGAAATCGTTGTGTTCTTATGCACCATAGTATCTCCTCGTTGATGGTAGGACTGTGCCGGACCAGATCGGACGTGTCAAGGCGCCCTTCCGATCCTCATAGAGGGAAATTGGCTTTTCTGGAACTTCTTGGGACTTGCTGGGACAGGTTCTGGCGGAGAGTGAGGGATTCGAACCCCCGAGCCCTCGCGGGCTAACGGTTTTCAAGACCGCCGCATTCGACCGCTCTGCCAACTCTCCGTTGCCTTCAGAGGCGGGGATTCTACGCGCCTGGAAATCCGCCTGTAAGATTGACCATGGCCGGGCCCGCCAGCGGAAAGACGCCCCTCGTGAAGATCTATGGCCGCCTGGGCTCGGCCGAGGCGTACCAGTTGCGCGATTTCCTGCAGCGCTGCGATGTTCCCTTCGAGTGGATCCCGCTCGAAAGCGACGCGCAGGCGCGCCTGCCGGTCTGCGAATTCCCGGACGGCACCCGCATGGAGTCGCCGACGATCCGCCAGGTGATCGAGAAGCTCGGCTGGTTCGCCAACCCGTCGCGCGCGGAGTACGACCTGGCGATCTACGGCGCTGGGCCGGCGGGGCTGAGCGCCGCGGTCTATGGCTCCTCCGACGGTCTGAAGACTGTTCTGGTGGAGCGATGGGCGATCGGCGGGCAGGCCGCGTCTAGCCCCAAGATCGAGAACTATCTCGGCTTTCCCGAGGGCACCAGCGGCGCGGAGCTCGCCGAGCGCGCGCGCGAGCAGGCCTACAAGTTCGGCACGGAGATCCTGCTCGCGCGCAAGGGCGTGCGCGCCGAGATGACAGCCGGCAAGGGAGTCGGGTACCTGGAGGACGGCACGAGGATCGTCGCGCGCGCCTCCATCTGTGCGACGGGCATCGAGTACCGCCGCCTCGAGGTGCCCGAGGCGGAGCGCTTCCTTGGCGCGGGGTTGTATTACGGTGCCGGCGCGAGCGAGGCCGCCCTGACGAAGGGCGAGGATGTGTACCTCGTCGGCGGCGGCAACTCCGCCGGGCAGGCGGCGATGCACCTCGCCGGCTTCGCGAAGCGGATCTTCATTGTCATCCGCGGCGAGTCGCTGAAGGAAACGCTCTCGCAGTACCTGCTCGACCGGCTCCGCTCAATCCCCAACGTCGAGGTGCTCCCGCATACCGAGGTCGCCGCATTGCGCGGCGGCAAGCTGCTGGAGGAGATCACGCTTGCGGACCGGGTCACCGGGCAGGAGCGCAGCGCGAAGACCCGCTGGCTCTTCGTTTGCGTCGGTGGCGTGCCGCAGAGCGATTGGGCAGGCGAAGTCGGCATCGCGCGCGACGAGGGGGGCTACCTGCTCACCGGCCCCGACCTGCTGCGAGGTCGCCAGCTGCCCGCCGGCTGGCCGCTCGACCGCGATCCGTTCTACCTGGAGACCAGCGTCCCCGGCGTATTCGCCGCCGGCGATGTGCGCCACGGCTCGGTGAAGCGGGTTGCTTCCGCGGTGGGCGAAGGCGCCATGGCGGTCGCGTTCGTGCACCGCTACCTCGCCAATGGCTAGGTTCGCCGCTCTGTCAAGCTCAAACTCTCGTTGAAATTCCTCATTGCCGCCCGCATATTGGCGCTACGGGACCATCAAGTGCTTGAAACTTGGGGCCGCTTTGGTAGTCTTATGCGCAGGAGGAGTCGATAACCATGGAACTGAAACCCATACGCACCGGCGACCCGGCCATCAGTCGGGGCGTCACTTACGACGCGGCGGAGATCGCCGCGGCAGAGCAGGGCCAGAAAGTCCTGCGCAACACCTACCTGCTGCTCGCCCTGACGATGGTGCCGACGGTGATCGGCGCTTTCATCGGCATGGCGACGGCCGGCGTGATCATCGCGCATCCCATCATCGGCACCTTTGTCATGCTCGGCGCGGTGATCGGCCTGCAGTTCGGCATCGCCGCCAACCGCAACAGCGCGCTCGGCATTCTGCTGCTGCTTCTGATGACCGGGCTGCTCGGCTGGTGGCTCGGGCCGATCCTCAATTTCGCCCTGGCGATGAGGAACGGCGCGGCGCTGGTCGGCTACGCGGCGCTCGGCACCGGCGCGATCTTCCTCGCCATGGGGGTCGTCGCGACCACCACCAAGCGCGATTTCGGCTTCATGGGCAAGTTCCTGTTCGTCGGCATGATCGCGCTGCTGATCGCGATGCTCGCGAACATGTGGCTGCAGATCCCCGCCCTGGCGCTGACCATCTCGACGCTGGTGATCGTGGTGTTCTCGCTGTTCCTGCTCTACGACCTGAGCAGGATCGTGCGCGGCGGCGAGACCAACTACGTGATCGCCACGACCGGCGTCTACATGAGCCTGTTCAACATCTTCGCCAACCTGCTCAATATCCTGCTCGCGCTGAGCGGCGAACGCGACTGATCCGCTGAGAAACCATTAAAGGGCGCTGGGTGGCGCCCTTTTTTGTTGCCGGCTCATTCGACCTTGACGCCGGCGCTCTTGATCACCCTGCTCCAGCGCGCGAGGTCCTCGCGGATCAGCGCGCCGAATTGTTCCGGCGTGTCGCCGACCGGCTGCACGCCCAGGCTCGCGAAGCGCTCCCTGACCTGGGGCGTGGCGAGCGCCTTCACAGCGGCCGCATGCACCCTGGCGACGGCGTCGAGCGGCATGCCGGCGGGCCCGACCAGGCCGGTGAAATTATCGATCTCGAAATCGCGCAGGCCGGCCTCGGCGAACGTAGGCGTGTCCGGCAGCGCGCTCTGGCGGCTGCTCGAGGCGACCGCCAGGGCGCGGATCTTGCCGCCGCGCACGTTCGGCACGGTCGAGCTCGCCTGGTCGAACAGCAGGTCCACCTGCCCGCCGGCGAGGTCGACCAGCGCCGCGCCGGTGCCCTTATAGGGCACATGGCTCAACTTCAAGCCGGTCATCATCTGGAACAGCTCGCCGACCAGATGATTCGACGAGCCGTTGCCTCCCGAGGCCATGCTCAGCCGCCCGGGCTTTTCCTTCGCCAGCTTGACGAACTCGGCGAGCGATTGCGCCGGCAGTCCCAGCCTCACCACCAGGACGAAAGGCGTGATCGCCAGATTGGAGATCGGCGCGATGCCCTTGATCGGATCGTACGGCCAGCTCGCGTAAAGATTCGGCGCCACGGCGAGCGAGCTGTTCGAGCCCATCATCAGCGTGTAGCCGTCCGCCGGGGAGCTGATCATCGCCTGCGCGCCCACCATCCCTGCAGCGCCTGGACGGTTCTCGACCACCACCGGCTGGCCGAGCGCGTCCCCCAGCGCCGGCGCAACGGTGCGTGCCGTGATGTCCACGTTTCCGCCCGGCACGAACGGCACGATGACGCGGATCGGCCTGCTCGGGTAAGGCTGCGCCCACGCCGTGCTCGCCAGCGCGAAGCATAGGACCGTAAGCCATCGTTTCACTTTCGTTCTCCTCTATCGCTCGAACACGGCGATGCTCTCGACGTGCGCGGTATGCGGGAACATGTTCACGACACCGGCTGCGGCGAGCCGGAAGCCCTTAGTGTGCACCAGAACCCCGGCATCGCGCGCGAGGGTGGCCTGGTCGCAGGACACATAGACGACGCGCCGCGGCCAGTCGTCGGGCAACGATTTGACGATCTCGATGGCGCCCTCGCGAGGCGGATCCAGCAGCATCTTTTGAAATGGTCCGTAGGCTTTAACGTCCTGCCTGAAAAGGTCCACGGCCTCAAACTGCGCCACCGTACGGTTGGCGACGGCATTCTGCCGCGCCCTTTCCACCAGCTCGCGGCTGCCCTCGAAGCCGACCACCTGGGCGGCGCGCGTGGCGATCGGCAGGGAGAAATTGCCGAGCCCGCAGAACAGGTCCGCGACGCGCTCGCCGGGCTGCGGGTCGAGCAGCCGCACCGCGCGCGACACGAGGATCCGGTTGACCGCGTGGTTGACCTGGGTGAAGTCGGTCGGGCGGAACCGGATGCGCAGGCCGAATTCCGGCAGGTCGTAGTACAGCTCGCTCGCTTCCGGATGAAAGGCATGCGCCGTGTCCGGCCCGCCGGGCTGGAGCCAGACGTGAACAGAGTTTTCATCGCCGAAGCGGCGCAGGAGCGAAAGATCGTTTTCCGACAGCGGCAACAGATGGCGGAACACCAGCGCGGTCGCGTTGTCGCCGACGGCCACCTCGATCTGCGGCACCCGCTCCCGGATGGACAGCTTTTCCACCAGCTCCTTCATCGCCGGGATCAGCGCCGAGACGCTGGGAGGCAGGACATGGCATTCGCGCATGTCGGCGACGTGAGTCGAGCGCCGCTCGCGGAAACCGAGCATCACGCCGCCCTTCTTCTCGACCCGGCGCACCGAGAGCCGGGCCCTGCGCCGATAGCCCCACTCCTCGCCGTAGACGATCGGCAGCAGCATTTCGGGCTGCACTTTTCCGATGCGGGCCAGGTTGTCCTCCAGCCAGCGCTGCTTCGCCGCCATCTGCGTCGCGGCATCGGCGTGCTGCGTCGCGCAGCCGCCGCACACGCCGAAGTGAGGGCAGCGCGGCGCGCGGCGGCCGGCGGACTCGCTCAACACTTCCACGGCCCTGCCGAGGTCGAATTTCGGCTTCTCCCGGAAAATCCGGCAGGCGACGCGCTCGCCTGGCAACCCGCCTTCGACGAACACCACCTTGCCTTCCGGGTTGCGCGCGACACCGCGCCCCTCGGCGTCCAGCGCGTCGATCCTCAGGATCAGGTTTTCCAGAGCGACAGGAACTCGCGCCAGTGCGGCAGGTTTTGTCTTTCCAGGGTGGTCTTCAGCAGATTGCATTCCCGGGCGTACTGGTCTCTGGTGAATGCGCCGCGCTGCAGCTGGAAGCGAAGATACAGCAGGTAGGTGTTCACGCAGTCGGTCTCGCAGTAGTCGCGGATGCGCCGGATCTCGCCCTGGCGGTACTGCTCCCATACGGCAGCTCCGCCCATCCCGAGCTTGCCCGGGAAGCCGGCGAGCCGGGCCATCTCGTCGAGCGGCACGTTGTTGCGCGGCTGGTACATGGCGAGCACGTCCATCAGGTCGAGGTGCCGCGCGTGGTAGCGGTTGACGTAATTGTTGTACCTGAAGTCGCGGTCGTCCTCGCCCTGGTCCCAGAACTTGACCGCGCAGCCGCCGCACAGGAGCGTGCGGCAATTGAGCACCGGCAGATCGAATCCCGTGCCGTTCCACGACACCAGCTGCGGAGTGTACTTGTCGATGCCGTCGAAGAATTTCCGGATGATCGCCGGCTCGTCGCGCTCGGGCTCGGCGATCGAGAAAACCTGGACGTTATCGCCTTCGCGCAATACGCAACCGATGACGATGATGCGCTGCAGGTGCGGCGGCAGGAAATCGCTCCCGCTCGAGACGCGGCGCTTCTGGAAAGCGAGCTCGGCGACGTCGGCGTCGGGCAGGTCGGCGGGCAGGTCGTAAAGGCCGCGGATCCCGGCGCAATCCGGAATGGTCTCGATGTCGAAGGCGAGGACCGGCGTCATCAGTCCGGGAACACGCCGGTAGTGAGGTAGCGGTCGCCCCGGTCGCAGATGATCGTCACGATCAGCGCGTTCTTCAGCGCCTTCGCCACGCGCAGCGCGACATGCACCGCCCCGCCGGAGGAGATCCCCGCGAAGATGCCTTCTTCGCGCGCCAGGCGCCGCGTCATCTCCTCGGCCTCGGCCTGGCTCACGTATTCCAGCCGGTCGACGCGCTTCCGGTCGTAGATCTTCGGCAGGTAGGCCTCGGGCCACTTGCGGATGCCCGGGATCTGCGAGCCCTCCTCGGGCTGGCAGCCGATGATCTCGATCCTGCGGTTCTTCTCCTTGAAGAAGCGCGAGCAGCCCATGATGGTGCCGGTCGTGCCCATGCTGGAGACGAAATGCGTGATCCTGCCTTCGGTGTCGCGCCAGATCTCCGGCCCGGTGCTCTCGTAGTGCGCGAGCGAGTTGTCTGGATTGGCGAACTGGTCGAGCATCGTGCCCTCTCCCTCGCGCACCATCTTGTCGGCGAGGTCGCGCGCCGCCTCCATGCCGCCTTTCTGCGGCGTGAGGATGATCTCGGCGCCAAAGGCGCGCATGCTCTGGCGCCGCTCGGCGGACAGGTGCTCGGGCATGATCAGCACCATGCGGTAGCCGCGCGTGGCTGCCGCCATGGCGAGCGCGATGCCGGTGTTGCCCGAGGTCGGCTCGATCAGCGTGTCGCCGGGCTTGATGCGGCCGCGCTTCTCGGCGTGGCGGATCATCGAGATCGCGGGCCGGTCCTTCACCGAGCCGGCGGGATTGTTCCCCTCCAGCTTTGCCAGAACGACATTCTTGTTCTTGAAATTTTCCGCGCCCGGCAGCCGCTGCAGCCGCACCAGCGGCGTGTCGCCGATGAAATCCTCGATCGTCTTGTTCATTTCTGCTGCAGCGCCTTCACGTACGCGGCGACGCCCTGCTCGACCGACATGAACTGGGCGCTGTAGCCGGCGGCGCGCAGCCGCGACAGGTCGGCCTCGGTGAAGCTCTGGTACCTGTCGGCGAGGCCCGCGGGAAAGGGGACGTACTCGATGAGCCCCTTGCCGACCAGCTCGGGCACCGGGAGCTGCGTGCCCTGCACCGAGTTGATCACCGCCGCGGCGAGCTGGTTGAAAGTCTGCGCGCGTCCGGTGCCGCAATTGAAGATGCCGGACAGCTCGCGCTGCTCGAGGAACCAGAGGTTCACCTCCACCACGTCGTCGACGTGGATGAAATCGCGGCGCTGCTCGCCGTTGCCGTAGCCGCCGGAGCCGACGAACAGCTTCACCCGGCCGAGCTCCAGCAGCTGCCGGTAGGCGTGGAACGCCACCGACGCCATGCGTCCCTTGTGCGCCTCGTTCGGCCCATAGACGTTGAAATAGCGCAAGCCCGCGATCTGGGCGGTGCGCGCCGCAAGCCGCTCGCGCACCGCCTGGTCGAAGAGGAACTTGGAATAGCCGTAGACGTTGAGAGGCCGCTCGCCGCGCCGCTCCTCGCGGAACTCGGGACCTGAGCCGTAGACCGAGGCCGACGACGCATAGAGCAGCGGCACTTCCTCTTCCTGGCACCACTCGAGCAGGATTTTCGAGTAGCGGTAGTTGTTCTCCATCATGTAGCGGCCGTCTGACTCCATGGTGTCGGAGCACGCGCCCTGATGGAGCACGGCGTCCACCGCGCCCTCGTACCGGTCGAGCCTGGCGATGAACTCCGCCTGGTCGACGTAATCGGCAATGTCGCAGCCGGCGAGGTTGCTCACCTTGTCCGCCTGCTGCAGGTTGTCCACGGCGATGATGTCCGCGATGCCGTGCCGGTTGAGCGCCTCGACGATCTTCGAGCCGATGAAGCCGGCGGCGCCGGTGACGACGTAGTACATCAGCCTTTCCCGAAAAGTTCCTGGTAACTCGCCGCCGCGGTGCCGAGCTTGCCGACGACGATGCCGCCCGCGCGGTTGGCGATGCGCACGGCGTTCTCCAGCCCGACGCCCGCCGCGAGCATGACCGCCAAGGCGGCGATGACCGTATCGCCGGCCCCCGTGACATCGAAAACGTCGCGCGCCTCGGCCTTGATGCCAACGGCGCCGCCGCGCCGGTACAGCGTCATCCCATCCCCGCCGCGCGTGAGCAGCAGCGCTTCGAGATCGAGCTTCTCGCGCAGCGCCTGCGCACGTCGCCCCAGGTCTTTCTCGTCGTGCCAGCTGCCGACCACTTCGCGCAGCTCGGCCAGGTTCGGCGTCAAGATGCTCGCGCCTTTATATCGCGAATAGTCGTCGCCCTTGGGATCCACCAGCACGCGCTTGCCGGCGCGGCGTGCGCTGCGGATCATCTCTGCAATGTGCGCGAGGCCGCCCTTGCCGTAGTCCGAGAGGATGACCACGTCGCAGTCCGCCAGCGCCTGCTTGAACTCCTCCAGCTTCGAGGCCAGCACCTCGCTCGAAGGCGGCTTCTCGAAGTCGATGCGCAGCAGCTGCTGCTTCCTGCCGATGACGCGCAGTTTCTGCGTCGTGTGCACGCCGCGGTCGCGATGCAGGCTCGCCTCTATGCCCTTGCCCTTGAGAAGCTTCTCCAGCCTCTCGCCCGGCTCGTCGCGCCCCACCACGGAGAGGAGCCGGATGCGCGCGTTCAGCTCCTTGCAGTTCCACGCGACGTTGGCCGCGCCCCCCAGGCGCTCGTCCTCGTGATCGATGAGGACCACCGGCACGGGTGCCTCGGGCGAGATCCTGGAGACTTCGCCGAACCAGTACCGGTCGAGCATCACGTCGCCTACGACCAGCACCCGCGCCTTCGACGTGTCGGGGGCTTTCAAGGCTTCCTTCCTATGGCGAAATACTCCAGGCCCTGCGCGCGCACCGCGGCCGGGTCGTAAAGATTGCGGCCGTCGAAGATGGCGGGTGTCTTCAGCTTTTCCCTGATGGCGGCGAAATCCGGGCTGCGGAATTCCTGCCATTCGGTGACGATCGCCAGCGCGTCCGCGCCCTCCAGCGCACCGATCGCGCTGTCGACGATTTTCACGTTGCCGTTTTTCTCGAACAGCGTTCTCGCCTGATGGCCCGCGGCCGGATCATAAGCCTGCACGCTCGCGCCCTCCCGCGTGAGATCGTCGATCAGGCTGAGGCTCGGGGCCTCGCGCATGTCGTCGGTGTTGGCCTTGAAGGCGAGCCCCCAGAGCGCAATTGTCTTTCCCGACAGGGAGCCGAAATGCCGCCTGATCTTGCCGGCGAGCACGTGCTTCTGCGCCTCGTTGACCGCCTCGACGGCGGCGAGCAGTTTCAAGGGGTGCCCGGCCTCGCCGGCGCTGCGCTGCAGCGCCTTCACGTCCTTCGGAAAGCACGAGCCGCCGAAGCCGGCGCCGGCGTACAGGAACTGGTAGCCGATGCGCGGGTCCGAGCTGATGCCGCGCCGCACTTCCTCGATGTCGGCGCCGATCGCTTCGGCGAGGTTCGCCACCTCGTTCATGAACGAGATGCGGGTGGCGAGCATCGAGTTGGCGGCGTACTTGGTGAGCTCGGCGGAGCGCACGCCCATCACGATGACGCGCTCGCGGTTGCGCTGGAACGGCGCATAGAGCTGGCGCAGCAGCGCGACGGCGCGCGCGTCGTCCGAGCCGATGATGATCCGGTCCGGGCGCATGAAGTCCTCCACCGCCGCGCCCTCCTTGAGGAATTCGGGGTTCGCCACCACCGTGAAATCGCTGCCGGTGCCGCGCTTCTTCAATTCCTCGATGATGGCCTGTTTCACCTTGTCCGCGGTGCCGACCGGAACCGTCGACTTGGTGACCACGACCCTGTAGCCCTGCATGTGCCGGCCGATGGCGCGCGCCGCGGCGAGCACGTGCTGCAGGTCCGCCGAGCCGTCCTCGCCTGGCGGCGTGCCCACAGCGATCAGCTGCAGCTCGCCGTGCGTCACGCTCGCCGCGACGTCGGTGGAAAAACGCAGCCTTCCCGCTTCGCGGTTGCGCCTGACGACCGGTTGCAGGCCGGGCTCGAAAATGGGAATTTTGTTTTCATTTAAGAGATTTATTTTTTTCTCGTCCACATCCAGGCAAAAAACGCTGTTACCCGCGTCCGCGAGGCAAGCGCCGGTAACGAGCCCTACGTAGCCGGTTCCTATGATCGTGACGTTCATGATCTGTTCATGGAGTTAGATCGAATTCCTCAGTGCGCCGCGGCGGGTAGGTCTCCCAGCCGCCGCAGGCGGGACAATGCCAGTGGAACTGGCGCGCCTTGAAGCCGCAGTTCTCGCAGCGGTAGCGCGCGAGGCGGCGGGTGTGGCCGTGGACCAGGTTGCGCACCAGCTCCAGGTCGCGCCGCCGCTCGGGCGAGCCGGCGGCGATGATCTGCGCCTCGAGCAGCCGGTCGAGGCCGAGCAGCGTCGGGTTGCGACGCAGCTCGTCGCGCACCAGCGTGTACGCCGCCTCGGCACCCTTCTCTTCCAGCGTCTGCTGGAACACGGTGTCGAGCAGGTCGAGCGAGGGATAGCGCTCGAGATAGCCGGCGAGCAGCCTCAGCCCGTCCTCGCCCCGCCCTGCTGCGCCATGCGCCTCGAGCAGGCGCTGCGCCGCGAGCGCGATATACGCCGGGTTCTGCGACTCGATGCGCTTCCAGTGCTCGATCGCGACGTCGAGATTATTCGAGCTTCTTTCCAGGTCTCCCAGCTGCAGGCTCGCCCGCACGCACTTGCGGTTGGCCTCGAGCGCCGCCTCCAGGTGCCTGCGCGCCGCCTCCGGGCGCGACTGCGCCGCCTCGGAGGCCGCCAGCTCGCAGAAGTACTGGGCGAGGTCGCGCGGGTCGGATTCCACCTGCTTGGTCATCTCGATGGCGCGCGGCCAGTCCTTCTCCTGCTCGAAGATCTGCAGCAGGTGGCGGCGCGCCTGGATCGCCTGCGGGCCGTCGGAGAGCCGCTTGAATACCTGCTCGGCGCGATCGAGGATGCCGGCCTTGAGGTAGTCCTGGCCGAGCTCCGCGAGCGCTATTACTTTCTGCTCCGCGCCCAGATCGGCGCGCTCGAGCAGGTTCTGGTGCATGCGGATGGCGCGGTCATACTCGCCACGGCGCCGGAACAGGCTACCGAGCGCGAAGTGCAGCTCGACCGTCTCCGGGTCGACCTTGACCACCTCGATGAACGCCTCGATCGCCTTGTCGGGCTGCTCGTTGAGCAGGAAATTGAGCCCCTTGAAGTAGGAGCGCGGCAGCGCCCGCGACTCGGAGACGATCTGCTTGATGTCGATGCGCGCCGCAATCCAGCCCAGGCCGAAGAACAGCGGGAAGCCGAGCAGCCACCAGAAATCGAACTCCATCGCTACAGGCCCGCTACCGGCGGCGCCGGCGGTTCGGCCTTGGAGACCTGCTTCTTGAGCGCTGCAATCTGCCTTTGCTGCCTGGCGAGCGGCATGAGAAGCGCGAGCACGCCGAACAGCGCGCCGGCGACGAAGAAGGCGAACAGCACCAGCACCAGCGGCGCCTCCAGCGCGAGGCCGAAATAGAAGCGCAGCGGCACCGGCTCGGCGTTCTTCGCGGCGAACGCCACCAGCAGCAAGAAAACGGCTAGGCGGATCGCCCAGGTGACGATGCGCATGGCGCCACCGGCTTCGCAGCCGCCCTAGCGAACCGGCTGCGAAGCGCGCTGTGGCGGCGCGGCCGGGGCTTCGGGAGTCGCTCCGTCTACCCGCTCGCGCAGCTCCTTGCCGGCCTTGAAGTGCGGCACGTACTTCTCGGGCACCTGCACCTTCTCGCCCGACTTCGGGTTGCGGCCGGTGCGCGGCGGCCGGTAATTCAGCCCGAAGCTGCCGAAGCCGCGGATCTCGATGCGGTTGCCGGCGAGCAGCGCCTGGGTCATCGCGTCGAGAATCATCTTCACCGCGTACTCGGCGTCCTTCGCGACCAGCTGCGGATAGCGCTGGGCGAGGCGCGCGATCAGTTCGGACTTGGTCATGGCGGCCCTTCCCCCTTGGTGGCTGGTCCCGCTTATTGCTGCGGGTTCGAACCGCTCTTGTCGAGCTTCGCGCGCAGCAGCGCCCCGAGGTTGGTCGCGCCCGCGCTCGCCGCCGCCTGCTCGCTGCGCAGCTGCTTCATCGCCTCGGTCTCCTCGGCGAGATCCCTCGCCTTGACCGACACGTTGATCGACCGGCTCTTGCGGTCGACGTTGATGATCATCGCCTGCACCGTATCGCCCTCCTTCAAGTGGGTGCGCAGGTCATCGACGCGCTCGCGCGAGAACTCCGAGGCGCGCAGATAGCCCTCGACGTCGCCGCCGAGCGCGATCACCGCGCCCTTGGCGTCGACCGCCTTCACCGTACCGCTGACCAGGCTGTTCTTCTCGTGGCTGGCGATGAAGTTGGTGAACGGGTCGCCCTCGAGCTGCTTGACGCCGAGCGAGATGCGCTCGCGCTCGACGTCGATCGACAGCACCACCGCCTCGACTTCCTCGCCCTTCTTGAAGTTCTTCACCGCTTCCTCGCCGGCCGCCGACCACGACAGGTCGGACAGGTGGACCAGGCCGTCGATGCCGCCCGGCAGGCCGACGAAGACGCCGAAATCGGTGATCGACTTGATCTGGCCCTTCACGCGGTCGCCCTTCTTGTACTCGCGCGCGAAGTCCTCCCACGGGTTCGGCATGCACTGCTTCATGCCGAGCGAGATGCGCCGGCGCTCCTCGTCGATCTCGAGGATCATCACCTCGACCTCGTCGCCGACCTGCACCACCTTGGACGGATGCACGTTCTTGTTGGTCCAGTCCATCTCGGAGACGTGGACCAGCCCTTCGATGCCCGACTCGACCTCGACGAACGCGCCGTAGTCCGTCAGATTGGTTACTTTTCCAAATAATCTTGTTCCCTGGGGGTAGCGCCTTGCGATGCCGACCCAAGGATCCTCGCCCAGCTGCTTCAGGCCCAGCGACACCCTGTTTTTCTCGGCGTCGAACTTGAGCACCTTCGCCGTCACCTCGTCGCCGACGTTGAGCACCTCGGAAGGATGCTTCACGCGGCGCCAGGCGAGGTCGGTGATATGGAGCAGCCCGTCGATGCCGCCCAGGTCCACGAATGCGCCGTAGTCGGTGATGTTCTTGACGAGGCCCTTCACGGTCGCGCCTTCCTGCAGCGAAGCGAGCAGGTTCTGCCGCTCGGCGCCGGCGGTCTCCTCCATCACGGCGCGCCGGGACACGACCACATTGTTCCTCTTGCGGTCGAGCTTGATGACCTTGAACTCCATCTCCTTGCCCTCGTAGGGCGTGGTGTCCTTCACCGGGCGCAGGTCGACCAGCGAGCCGGGCAGGAACGCGCGAATGCCGCGCGTCATCACGGTGAGGCCGCCCTTCACTTTGCCGGTGATCACGCCCTGCACCTTCTCGCCGGTCTCGAGAGCTTTCTCCAGCTCGAGCCAGGCGGCCATGCGCTTCGCCTTGTCGCGCGACAGGCGCGTGGCGCCGTAACCGTCCTCAAGGGCCTCGATGGAAACGCTGACAAAGTCGCCGGGCTTCACTTCCACCTGCCCGGCGTCGTTGCGGAATTCGTCGACAGCGATGATGCTCTCCGACTTCAGCCCCGCGTTCACCACCACGAAGTTCTCGTCGACGCTGACGACCTCGGCGGTGATGACTTCGCCGATGCGCATCTCCTTGCGGTTGAGGCTTTCCTCGAAAAGCGCCGCAAACGATTCGCCGGCGCTGGACGTCAGATTCGAGGTCGGAGCTGGGGAAATACTGGCCATGTAGGAAAAAACCTTTTCAAGCCGCAGGCTTAGCAGCCACGCTGCGGGTCAAGTTAATGAAAGGCCGCGCGTTAACGCAGCCCGCCTGTCCTCTCCCGGTACCAGCGCACGATCAGCTCGGCGACGGCGTCGATCGAAAGCGCAGAAGAATCGAGCACTTGCGAATCCGGCGCGGGAACCAGAGGCGCGACCGCGCGGTTTCGGTCGCGCGCATCCCGTTCCGCCAAGTCCCGGGAAAGGGAGCGAAGATTAGCAGGGATTCCTTTGTCGATCAACTGCTTATATCGCCGCTCGGCCCTCACTTCCGGGCTCGCTGTCAAGAACAGCTTGAGCGTCGCGTCGGGAAAAACAACAGTTCCCATGTCGCGGCCGTCGGCAACCAGCCCGGGTGGCCGGCGAAAGGCGCGCTGGCGCTTCAGCAGACGCTTCCTGACCTCGGGAATTTTCGCTACCTCGGACGCGCGCCTGCTTACCTCCTCGCTGCGCACGTCCAGAGTAACATCTTGATTCGACAAGAAGATTTGTTCCCCCACGAAATCGACGGCCATGCGCTCGGCGACCTCCGCCAAGGCCTTCTCGGCGCGCATCCTGTCCCTCAATGACACGAGCGCGATCAAGCGGTAGAGCGCGCCGCTCTCGAGGTAGTGAAACGACAGTTCATCGGCCACGCGCCTGGCGATCGTGCCCTTGCCGGAGGCCGAGGGACCATCGATGGCGATCACCGGCGCCGCTGTCATGCGGCCGCGATGCTGGCGAAGGCGCTGAAATACTCCGGGAAGGTCTTGGCAACGCAGCCCGGGTCGTTGATGCGCACCGGCACGCCGCCCAGCGCGGCGAGCGAGAAGCTCATCGCCATGCGGTGGTCGGCGTACGTATCGATCACCGCGGTCTTCAGCTTCCCCGGGGAAATCCGCAGGGAATCCCTGCCCTCCTCCACGCGCGCTCCCAGCTTGCGAAGCTCCGTCGCCATCGCCGCGAGCCGGTCGGTTTCCTTCACCCGCCAGCTGCCGATGTTGCGCAGCGTGCTCGGGCCGTCGGCGAACAGCGCCATTACTGCCGCGGTCATCGCGGCATCGGGAATGTGATTCAGATCCATATCGAGCGCCTTGAGCTTGTTTCCGCCGGCAGCTTCTATCCAGCCGTCCCCCATCGATACCCGCGCCCCCATGCGCTCGAGGACCTCGGTGAAGCGCACGTCTCCCTGGATGCTGTCGCGGCCGACCCCCTCGACGCGCACCGGCCCGCCGCCGATCGCGCCGGCGGCGAGAAAGTACGACGCGGACGAGGCGTCGCCTTCGACGTAAATCCTTCCCGGAGAGACGTAGCGCGCCGCCGGGACCTCGAACGAGTGCCATTCCCTGCGCGCCACCTCGACGCCGAAGCGGCGCATCACGTTCAGGGTGATTTCCACGTAAGGCCTGGAGATCAATTCGCCCTGCACCTCGACCCTCGACTTCGAATCGAGAAGCGGCAGGGCCATGAGCAGCGCCGTGAGAAACTGCGACGACACGTCGCCTTTCACCGTCACCGGTTCATTCAGCTTGATGGCCGCGGGATGCAGGGCGAGCGGCGGGTAGCCGTCCGCACCGAGGTATTCGACGTCGGCCCCGATCCCGCGCAGCGCGTTGACGAGATCGCCGATCGGGCGCTCGTGCATCCGCGGCGCGCCGGCAAGGCGGTATTCGCCGCCGGTCATCACCAGCGCGGCGGTGAGCGGCCGCAACGCGGTGCCGGCATTGCCGAGGAACAGCTCCGCTTTTTTGACCGGGAACGGGCCGCCCGCGCCCCGAACGCGCCGCTTTGAGAATCGAACTCCCAGCTTCGAGAGAGCGTCGCGCATGACGCGGGTGTCGTCGGCGTCGAGCAGCCCGCTCACCTCGGTATCGCCGGAGGCGAGCGCGGCGAGAAGCAGCACGCGGTTGGAGATGCTCTTCGAGCCGGGAAGCCGCACCTTGCCCGCCGTGCGGCGGATCGGCTTCAGCTCGAGGCTGTCCATCAGGACTCGAATTCGCCGTCGAGCCAGCGCTGCCGGGCGGCGCGCGCCTCGGTGAACAGCTTTTCAAGCGCCGCCGGATCCGCTGCTGCAATGATTTTTCTTATGGAGCCCAGGTTTTTCGAATAGCGGTCGATCTCTTCCAGCAGCCGGTCGCGGTTGGCGATGCAGATGTCGCGCCACATTTCCGGATGGCTCGAGGCGATGCGGGTGAAGTCGCGGAATCCGCCGGCGGCGTAGGAAAAAAGCTGCGCCGCGTTCCCGCGCGCCGCGATGTCGTGCGCCAGCGCGAAGGCGAGCACGTGCGGCAGGTGGCTCACCGCCGCCAGCACGCTGTCGTGCTCATCGGGATTCATTTTCGCGATCCGCGCGCCGCACGACTCCCATGCTCGTTCCACTTTGTCAACCGCTGCGGCAGGGTTTTCAGGCAGCGGGGTCAGAACGACTCGCCTGTTTCTGAACAGCTCCGGCGTCGCCGCCGCGACGCCGCTCTTCTCGGCGCCTGCGATCGGATGCCCCGGGACGAACTGCGCAATTTTTTCCTTCAGTGCGCTGCGCGCCGCGACGATGACGTCGCGCTTCGTGCTTCCGGCGTCGGTGACGATCAGCGTCGAATGAAGGCTCAATGAAGAGAGAATTTTCAGGTAGTGCGAGACCGGGGTGGCGAGTAAAACCAGGTCCGCGCCACGCGCCGCGGCGGCCGGATCCGGAGCGATCGAATCGATGGCGCCGCGCTCGAGCGCGAGTTTCAGATTGGCCGGGTTGCGGCCGACGCCGACGACGTGCGATGCGACCTTCGCCTGCTTCAGCGCCAGGGCAAAACTGCCGCCGATGAGGCCGACGCCGATGACGGCAAGCTTCATTCCTTCAGGCTGGCGGCGAGCGCGGCGAGGAACTTGTCGTTTTCCTGCGGCGTGCCGACGGTGACGCGCAGGTGCTCGGGCAGCCCGTAGCCGCCCACCGGCCGCACGATCACGCTCCGGCGCAGCAGCCGCTTGTAGATCTCGGCCGCTTTGCCGACGCGGAGGGTGAGGAAGTTGCCATGCGACGGAATGAAATCGAGCCCGAGGCGGCGGGCACCTTCCTCGAGCTGCTTCAGGCCCTGCAGGTTCTCGGCGTAGCTGCGCGCGACGAACTCCATGTCATCGAGCGCGGCCCTGGCCGCGGCGAGCGCGACGCTGTTCACGTTGAACGGCTGGCGCACGCGGTTCATCACGTCGGCGACCGACGCATGCGCGAGCGCGAAGCCGACGCGCAGCCCGGCCAGGCCGTAGGCCTTGGAGAAGGTGCGCGTGATCACGAGGTTCGGATGGCGCTTGATCCACTTAGCGCTGTCGGCGCGCAGCTCTGGCGTCAGGTACTCGTTGTACGCCTCGTCGAGCACCGCGATGACGCGCTCGGGGACGCGGCGCAGGAACGCCTCGATCTCGTCCGGGCGCGCCAGGGTGCCGGTCGGATTGTTGGGATTGGCGATCCAGGCCACGTAGGTCTCGTCGTCGATCGCCTTGGCCATCGTCTCGAGATCGTGGCCGTAGTTCTTCGCCGGCACCACGATCGCGCGCGCGCCGCGCGCCTGCGTGGCGAGCGGATACACCGCGAACGCGTGCTCGGACAGCACCGCGGCGCGGCCGGGTCCGAGGAAGGCGAGCGCCACCAGCTCGAGCACGTCGTTCGAGCCGTTGCCGAGGACGATCGACGACGCGTCGACGCCGTAGCGCGCCGAGAGCGCCTGCTTCAGCTCGAAGCCGTTGCCGTCGGGGTAGCGCGCGACTGCGCCGATCGCCGCCTCGATCGCCGCGCGAGTCCGCGGGCCGATGCCCCGCGGGTTCTCGTTCGAGGCGAGCTTGACGATGCCGGCTTCGTCGAGCCCCATCTCGCGCGCCAGCTCGGAGATCGGCTTGCCCGGCTGGTACGGCGCGATCGAGCGCACGTACGAGGGCGACAGCTCACACGGGTCGATCAGCATGCCGAAGGGTAAGAGCCGAGTATTTTCAGGTACGGCGCCTTGGAGCGCAGCTCGGCGAGCGCCGCGGCAACGCCCGGGTCCTTTTGATGGCCCTCGATGTCGATGAAGAACATGTACTCCCACAGCGCGGCGCCGGCGCGCGACGGGCGCGACTCGATGCGGCTCATGCTGACGCGGTTTTGCGCGAGCGGCGTGAGCAGCGCGTGCACCGCGCCTGGCCTGTTCTCGGCAGACATCACCAGCGAAGTGCGGTCGTTGCCGGTCGGCGCCGGATCGAGGTTGCCCAGGACCAGGAAGCGCGTGGTGTTGTTCGGCGCGTCCTCGATGGAGCGCGCCAGCACGTTCAGCCGGTAGCGCTCGGCGGCGGCCTCGCCGGCGATCGCGGCGGCTCCCTCCTCGGTGCTGGCGCGCTGCGCCGCCTCGGCGTTCGAGGCGACGGGAACGCGCTCGGCGCCGGGCAGGTTCTGCGCCAGCCAGCCGTTGCATTGCGCGAGGGATTGGGCATGCGAGTAGACGCGCCGCACGGACCGCAGGCTTTCTCCCTTGAAAAGGAGATTCTGCTGCACGCGCAGCTCGATCTCCGCGCAAATGCGAAGCGGCGTGGCGAGCAGCAGGTCGAGCGTGCGCCCGACGGCGCCTTCGGTCGAGTTCTCGACCGGCACCACGGCGAACTGCACGGCGCCCGACTCGCAGCGGCGGAACGCCTCATCGACCGAGCCTGACGGCTGGCCCTCGACCGCGCGGCCGAAATGCTTGCGCACTGCCTGCTCGCTGAAGGTCCCTTCGGGCCCGAGGTAGGAGACGCGGATCGCTTCCTCCAGGCCGCGGCAGGCCGAGATCACCTCGCGGAATACGGCCGCGACGCGCTCCGCGGGAAGCACACCAGGATTCTTGGTGATTCTTCTCAATATTTCAATTTCCCGCTCCGGCCGGTAGGCCGGCGCGCCGGACTTCAACGCGCCGATGCGCTGCGCGAGGCCAGCGCGGCGGTTGAGCAGCGCCGCCAGCTGGTCGTCGAGCGCATCGATCTCGCGGCGCAGCTTTTCGATTTCGTCAGACATCGGCGGGAAGATAGCGCACCGCCAGCACGCCTTTCAATTGGCCCAGCTCGTCCAGCATCGCGGCGGGAACCGGGCTGTCCGCATCCACCAGCGTGTACGCCATCTCTCCCTTGGACTTGTTCAGCATGTTGTGGATGTTGATCTTGCCCCGCCCGAGCGCGTGCGAGATGGCGCCCAGCATGTCTGGAACGTTGGCGTTGGCGATGGCGAGCCGGTACGGCGCCTCGCGCGCCATCGCGGCGTCGGGGAAGTTCACCGCGTTCTGCAGGTTGCCGTGCTCGAGGTAGTCGCGCAGCTGGTCGACCACCATGATGGCGCAGTTGTCCTCGGCCTCGCGCGTCGAGGCGCCGAGGTGCGGCAGCGCGATGACCCCGGCATGACCGAGCAGCCCGGCGCTCGGAAAATCGGTCACATACCACCTCAGGCGGTGGCTGTTCAGCCCCTTCGCGACCGCGTCATCGGCGACCACGCCGTCGCGCGAGAAATTGAGCAGCACCGCGCCGGGGCGGAAGTGCTCGATGTTCCTGGCGTCGATCATGTGGCGCGTCTTCTCGCCGAGCGGCACGTGCAGCGAAACGAAATGGCTCTGCTTCAGCACTTCGTCGACGGCTCCGGCCTTGCGCACCTGCGAAGGCAGGCTCCAGGCCGCGTCGACCGTGATGTGCGGGTCGTAGCCGAGCACGTTCATGCCCAGGCGGATCGCAGCATCGGCGACCAGGCTGCCGATCTTGCCCAGGCCGATGATCCCCAGCGTATGTCCCGGCAGCTCCGACCCGGCAAACTGCTTCTTGCCGTCTTCGACCTGCTCCTCGAATTGCGGGGAAGTTTTCAGCCCCCGGACAAAATCCAGGGCGGGCGGCAGGTTGCGCGCGGCGAGCAGCATGCCGGCGAGGACCAGCTCCTTCACCGCGTTGGCATTCGCGCCCGGCGCATTGAACACCGGCACGCCGCGCTTCGACAGCGCGGCCACCGGGATGTTGTTCACTCCCGCCCCGGCGCGGCCGACGGCCTTGAGGGAAGGCCCGAACTCGCGCCTGTGCAGGTCGGCCGAGCGCACCAGGATGGCCTGCGGATCCTTCGCCTCCTTCACCACCGCGTACTGCTCCGCGGGGAAGCGCTTCAGGCCGACCTGGGCGATGTTGTTCAGCACCAGGATCTCGCATTTCTTGGCGCGCGCCCTAGCCATGCTCGGCTTCGAATTCCTTCATGTATTCGACGAGCCGCTGCACGCCCTCCAGCGGCATCGCGTTGTAGATCGACGCGCGCATGCCGCCGACAGAACGGTGCCCCTTCAGCTGGACCATGCCGCGCTCCTGCGCGCCCTTGAGGAACGCAGCGTCGAGTTTTGCATCTGCAAGGGTGAAAGGCACGTTCATCCTGGAGCGGTCTTCCTTGGCCACCGGATTCTTGTAGAAGCTGCTTGAATCGAGCAGATCGTACAGCAGCGCCGCCTTTTGAATGTTTCTCTTCTCGACTTCGCGCACGCCGCCCTGCTGCTTCACCCACTTGAACACCAGCCCGGCAATGTAGATCGAATAGGTCGGTGGCGTATTGAGCATCGAATCGGCCCCGGCCTGCAGCTTGTAGTCCATGACCGACGGCGTGCCCTTCGCCGCGTTGCCCAGCAGGTCCTCGCGCACGATGACGATGCTGAGCCCTGCCGGCCCGACGTTTTTCTGCGCGCCGGCGTAGACCAGGCCGAACTTCGAGACCTCGAGCGGCCGCGACAGGAAATGCGACGACGCATCCGCCACGAGAGGAATGCCTTTCACGTTCACGACTTCATGATATTCAACCCCGCCGATGGTTTCGTTCGAGCAGTAGTGGACGTACGCGGCATCCGGCCGAACCTTCCATTGCTTGGGGGCGTAGGTGAAATTGCGGTCTTCGGAGCTGGCCGCGATGCCGACATCGCAATAGCTCTTCGCTTCCTTCACTGCCTTCTTGGACCATTCTCCCGTGAGCACGTAGTCGGCCTTGCCCTTGCCGCGCAGCAGGTTCATCGGCACCTGCGCGAACTGCAGGGTCGCGCCGCCCTGCAGGAACAGCAGCTTGTAGTTCTGCGGCACGGCGAGCAGCTCGCGCAGGTCGCGCTCGGCGTCGGCGGCGATGCCGACGAATTCCCTGCCGCGATGGCTCATCTCCATCACGCACATGCCGCTGCCGTGCCAGTCGAGCATCTCGTCGCCGGCGCGCGCCAGCACCTCGGCGGGAAGCATTGCCGGCCCGGCGCTGAAATTGAAGATGCGCGACATCAATGCACGGTCGGGCCGGAGGGCGCCGGCGGTGGCTCCGCGGCGGCTTCGCCGTCGCCGCCGTTGCCGTTGCCCTCGAGTTCGCGCTCCTCGATGCGCTCCAGGCCGGCGAGCTTTTCGCCGTCGCTCAGGGAGATCAGCGTGACGCCCTGCGTGGAACGGCCCTGCTCGCGGATCTGCGCCACGCGGGTGCGGATCAGAACACCGCCGGTCGAGATCAGCATCACCTCGTCGTGGTCGTCGACCAGCACCGCGCCGACCACCTTGCCGTTGCGCTCGGAAGTCTGGATCGCGATCACGCCCTGGCCGCCGCGGCCGTGGCGCGGATATTCGCCGATCGGCGTGCGCTTGCCGAAGCCGTGCTCGGTCGCCGTCAGCACCGACTTCGATTCATCGTGCGCCGCGAGCATGCACACCACGCGCGAGCCCTCGCCCAAACGCATGCCGCGCACGCCGGTCGCCTGGCGGCCCATCGGACGCACGTCGCCTTCCTGGAACCGCACCGCCTTGCCATCCGACGAGAACAGCATCACGTTGTACTTGCCGTCGGTCAGCGCCGCCCCGACCAGGTAATCGCCCTCGTCGAGCCCGACCGCAATGATGCCGCTCGGCCGCGGGCGCGAGAACTCGGCAAGCGGCGTCTTCTTCACCGTGCCCTGCGAGGTGGCCATGAACACGTAGTGGTTCTCGTCGAACTCCTTGACCGGCACGACCGCGGTGATCTTCTCGCCTTCCTCCAGCGGGAACATGTTGACGATCGGCTTGCCGCGGCTGGAGCGGCTGCCGGCGGGCACTTCGTACACCTTGAGCCAGTACAGCCTGCCGCGGTTCGAGAAGCACAGCAGGTGATCGTGCGAATGCGCGACGAACAGGCGCTCGATGAAGTCGTCCTCCTTCATCGTGGTGGCCATCTTGCCGCGGCCGCCGCGGCGCTGGGCGCGGTAGTCGGCAAGCGGCTGCGACTTGACATAGCCGCCGTGCGAAAAGGTGACCACCATGTCCTGCGGCGCAATCAGGTCCTCGATCGCGATGTCCTCGGCGACGGTAACGATCTCGCTGCGCCGCGCATCGCCGAATTCCTCCTTTATCTTCTTCAGCTCCTCGGCGATGATCGCCATGATGCGGCTGGGCTTGGCGAGGATGTCGAGCAGGTCGACGATGTTCTCGATCACCTCGCGGTACTCGTCGCGGATCTTGTCCTGCTCGAGGCCGGTCAGCCGCTGCAGCCGCAGCTCGAGGATCGCCTGCGCCTGCTCGTCGGACAGGTGATAGCCGTCGTCCTGCATGCCGAATGATTCGGGCAAGCCCTCCGGGCGGAACTGCTGGGGTGTCGCCTTGTGGAGCATTTCCCCCACCAGAGGTGAGCGCCAGGAGCGGCTCATCAATTCCCGCTTGGCGTCGGCCGGGGTGGCCGCCTTCTTGATGAGAGCGATCACCTCGTCGACGTTGGAGAGCGCCACCGCGAGGCCCTCCAGCACGTGGCCGCGCTCGCGCGCCTTGCGCAGGTCGTAGACGGTGCGCCGCGTCGTCACCTCGCGGCGGTGCGAGATGAACGCCTCGATCAGCTCCTTCACCGACAGCAGCCGCGGCTGGCCGTCCACCAGCGCCACCATGTTGATGCCGAAGGTGTCTTGCAGCTGCGTCTGCTTGAAGAGGTTGTTGAGCACGACCTCCGGGATCTCGGCGCGCTTGAGCTCGATCACCACGCGCATGCCGGAGCGGTCCGATTCGTCGCGGATGTCGGAGACGCCTTCCAGCTTCTTCTCGGTGACCAGCTCGGCAATGCGCTCGAGCAGCGCCTTCTTGTTCACCTGGTAGGGCAGCTCGTCGACGATGACCGCCTGGCGGTCGCCCCGGCCGACCTCCTCGAAGTGCGTGCGCGCGCGCATCACCACGCGGCCGCGGCCGGTGCGGTAGCCCTCGTGCACGCCGCCGAGGCCGTAGATGATGCCGGCGGTCGGGAAATCGGGCGCCGGCATCAGCTTGATCACTTCCTCGATGGCGCAGTGCGGCTGGGCGAGCACGTGCAGGCAGGCGTCGACCACTTCGCCGAGGTTGTGCGGCGGGATGTTGGTCGCCATTCCCACCGCGATGCCCGAGGAGCCGTTGACCAGCAGGTTGGGAACGCGCGTCGGCAGGACCGCGGGCTCGAATTCCTTGCCGTCGTAGTTCGGCGTGAAATCGACCGTCTCCTTGTCGATGTCGGGCAGCATCTCGGAGGCGATCCTGTCCAGCCGGCATTCGGTATAGCGATAGGCCGCTGCCGCGTCCCCATCCACCGAGCCGAAATTGCCCTGGCCGTCGACCAGCGTGTAGCGCATGGAGAAGTCCTGCGCCATGCGCACCAGCGCCTCGTAGGTCGCGGTGTCGCCGTGCGGGTGGTACTTGCCCAGCACGTCGCCGACGATGCGTGCGCACTTCACGTACGGCCGGTTCCAGGTGTTGTTCGCCTCATGCATCGCGTACAGCACCCGGCGGTGGACCGGCTTCAGGCCGTCGCGCACGTCGGGGAGCGCGCGGCCCACGATCACGCTCATGGCGTAATCGAGATACGAGCGCCGCATCTCCTCTTCGAGGCTGATCGGCAGGGTTTCTTTGGCGAACGGTTCCATTTCTCGGTCGATCGGCACGGGCGCCTGGGAGGGCGGAAAAGCGCGTCCGGGGAAAATGAAATTTTATCATGCGAAGCCTCGGATTCCTCTCGAAAAAATGTTGTGTCGGCCCGCGGCCATGTGCTTAAATTCGGCGGTCGCCAATACATAAGAACAGGGAGACCCCTTGACCACCAAACCGACTTTATCCGCGACGCTCGCCAGCGCTGCGATGACGTTTTCGCTGGCCGCCTTCGAGGCCGGCGCGCAGGGATACGTGACCTCTGCGCCGGCGGGGTCCGTCTGGAAGAGCGGCTCAGGCGGCTGCGTGCGAACCGGCTACTGGACGCCTACGCTGGCCGATGCCGATTGCGATCCGGATCATGTGCCGAGAGCGGCGCCGGCGGCGCCCCGGCCGCGCGCGGAAGTCGCGCCGCCGCCGCCGCCGCCCAAGGCGGAAGTCGCGCCGGTGGCGCCGCCTCCGCCGCCGAAGCCGGCGCCGCTCAAGCCCGTGCCGCTCACCCTTGCTGCGGGGGAGTTGTTCACGTTCGATCGCGCCACGCTGACTGCGGCCGGCCGCGCCAAGCTCGAAAAAGAAGTAGTCGACCGCGTCAAGCAGGACTATTCCGACATCCGCGTCATCAACATCAACGGGCATAGCGACCGCCTCGGGGGGACGCAGTACAACCAGCGGCTATCGGAGCGCCGCGCCGAGGCAGTGCGCAACTACCTGGTTTCGAGGGGCTTCGACGGCTCGAAGATCGAGACCTACGGCTACGGCAAGACGATGCCGGTAAAGTCCTGCCCGGACCAGAAGAACCGCAAGGCGGTCATCGAGTGCCTGACGCCGAACCGTCGCGTGGAAATCGAGGTACAGGGCACGCGCAGATAATCGCGCGACAATAGAGGCACGCGAGGCCCCGGCGCTCCCGGGGCCTTTTTTTCATGGCCAACGGCTCACTTCTTCTTCCGCGCTGGGTAGTGCCGGTCGAGCCCGCGGGCAAAGTGCTCGAAGACCACGCGGTGGCGATTCGCGATGGCCGGATCGAGGCGATCGCGCCCGCGCGGGAGGCGCGCGCACGATTCCGGGAACACGAGCCCGTCGAGCTTGCGGGGCAGGTCCTGATTCCCGGTCTCGTCAACGCCCACACGCACGCCGCCATGACGCTGATGCGGGGGCTTGCCGACGACTTGCCGCTCATGCGCTGGCTGCAGGAGCACGTCTGGCCGGCCGAAACACGGCATGTGTCGCGCGACTTCGTGCGCGACGGCACGCTCCTCGCCTGCGCCGAGATGCTGCGCGGCGGGATCACCTGCTTCAACGACATGTATTTCTTCCCGGACGCGGCGCTCGAGGCCTCTCTTTCGGCGGGAATGCGTTCGGCGCACGGCCTCATCGCCGTCGAGTTTCCCTCGGCCTACGCGTCCGACCCCGCAGACTACCTGCGCAAGGGCCTTGCGATCCGCGATCGTTACCGCGACCACCAGCTCGTCTCCTTCTGCCTCGCGCCGCATGCGCCCTACAGCGTGTCCGACGCGACGTTCCGCCAGGTGGCGACGCTCGCCGCCGAGCTCGATCTGCCCGTGCACGTGCATGTCCACGAAACCGCGGACGAGATCGAGCGCTCGATGAGCGAGCACGGGGTGCGGCCGCTCGAGCGCCTGCGCCGGCTCGGGCTGCTCGGACCGGGCCTGATCGCCGTGCACGCGGTTCACGTTCGCGCCGAGGAAATCCAGCTGCTTTCGCGTCACGGCTGCTCGGTCGTCCACTGCCCGTCTTCCAATCTCAAGCTCGCCAGCGGATTCGCGCCGGTGGCAGCGCTGCTGAAGGCGCAGATCAACGTCGCCCTCGGCACCGACGGCGCGGCGAGCAACAACCGGCTCGACCTGTTCCAGGAGATGCGCAGCGCCGCGCTGCTCGCCAAGGCGGTAGCGCGCGACGCCGAGGCGCTGCCGGCGCACGCGGCGCTGCGCGCCGCGACGCTCGCCGGCGCCCAAGCCCTCGGCATCGCCGCCACGACCGGCTCGATCGAGCGCGGCAAGGCGGCGGACCTGGTTGCCGTCAGCATGAGCGCGCCCGAGCTCGCGCCCTGCTATGACCCGGTGTCGCATCTGGTCTACGCCGCGGGGCGCGAGCACGTCACGCACGTTTTCGTGAACGGCGAGCTGCGAGTGCGCGACGGCGTTCTGCGCGGCAGCGCGTTTTCCGGCTTGGACACTCGCTGGCAGTTATGGCAGAATGCGCTCGAGCAACACAAGCAACGCGCAGACTCCTGATACGAGAAGGTTTTCGGAACCGGAGGGAGAATGATCAAAAACAGTTGGCTGCTCCTCGTGGCGTTTGCGTTTGCAGCCGGATGCGCGACGCAAGAACCCCCGAAGCCCGCTCCCCCGCCCGCGCCACCACCTGCCCCCGCGCCCGAGGTCAAGCCCGCGCCGCCCGCGCCGAAGCCGAAGCCGGCCGCCGAAAAGGTCACCTCTGCCGGCACCGTTCATTTCGACTTCGACAAGGCGGAGCTCAGGCCCGATGGCAAAGCGACGCTCGATGAGCTCGCGAGCAAGGTCCGCGGCATCAACCTCGAGGTGGTCATCGCCATCGGCCATGCGGATATGATCGGCTCGGACGCCTACAACCAGAAGCTGTCGGTGCGCCGCGCCGAAGCGATCAAGGCCTATCTGGTGTCGAAGGGCATCGAGACGAACCGCATCTACACCGAGGGCAAGGGCGAGAAGCAGCCCGTGACCGGCGACAAGTGCAAGAAGATGGGCCCCGAGCACCGCAGCAACAAGAAGCTGGTGGCGTGCCTGGCGCCTGATCGCCGCGTCGAGATCGAGGTCATCGGCACGCGGCAGCCGTAAGCTCTCTCCGGCTCCGGCAAGCCCCGCTCCGGCGGGGCTTTTTATTTGCGAAAATCGGTGCATGAACGCGGACCCTGCGGAACTCGCCAAATTCAACTCGCTCGCGCACCGCTGGTGGGATCCGCAGGGCGAATTCAGGCCGCTGCACGAGATCAACCCGCTGCGCCTCGGGTGGATCGATGCGCACCTCGGCCTGAGCGGCAAGAACGTGCTCGACGTCGGCTGCGGCGGCGGCATCCTGGCCGAAGCGATGGCGCAGCGCGGCGCGCGCGTCACGGGCATCGACCTCTCCGACAAGGCGCTGAGCGTCGCGCAACTGCACCTGCTGGAAAGCCGGCTGCCGGTGCGCTACGAGAAGGCCGTGGTCGAGGACTTCGCCGCCGCGCACGCTGGTGAATTCGACGCCGTGAGCTGCATGGAATTGCTGGAGCACGTTCCGCAGCCGGCGAGCATGGTCGCCGCGTGTGCGAAGCTGGTGCGGCCCGGCGGGCAGGTATTTTTCTCGACCATCAACCGCAATCCCAAGGCCTACCTGTTCGCCGTGATCGGCGCGGAGTACGTCCTGAAGCTGCTGCCGAAAGGCACGCACGATTACCTGCGCTTCGTGAAGCCCTCGGAGCTCGCGCGCTGGAGCCGGGACAGCGGCCTGCGGCCCGACGAGCTGATCGGCATGACCTACAGCCCGATCTCCCGGCAATACCGCCTCGGACGCGATTGCGGCGTCAACTACCTCCTGCGCTGCCTGCGTGACGCCTAGCGCGGTGCTGTTCGACTTCGACGGCACCCTGGCCGATACCGCGCCCGACCTCGCCGCCGCGGTGAATCGGCTGCGCGCCGAGCGCGGGATGGAAAGGCTCCCGAGCGAAGCCGTGCGCCCTTACGCGTCGATGGGCGCGCGCGGCCTGCTGCGCATCGGCTTTGGCCTCGCGCCCGGCGACGCGGATTATCCGAGCCTGCGCGACGCGTTCCTGGAGCGCTACGCCGAGTGCGTTTGCGTCGACACGCGCCTGTTCCCCGGCATGCCCGAGCTCCTGCATGAACTCGAGAGCCGCGACATCGCCTGGGGCATCGTCACCAACAAGGCTACGCGCTTCACCGACCGAATCGTCGAATCGCTTCGTTTGAGACCCGACTGCGTAGTGTGCGGTGACAGCACGCCGCATCTCAAGCCGCATCCCGCCGGGTTGCTGCTTGCCGCGGAAAAATTGAAGCTGCCTCCCGAGAATTGCTTCTATCTGGGCGACGACTTGCGCGACAT
>Ga0209472_1000290_pt1 | contig 30815 bp, 28 predicted proteins | sample GraSoiAngelo_130_FD_185887 | JGI IMG/M metagenome (GOLD analysis project Ga0209472, IMG submission 185887) | Grasslands soil microbial communities from the Angelo Coastal Reserve, California, USA - 14_0929_02_20cm (SPAdes) (version 2) | ecosystem: Environmental > Terrestrial > Soil > Grasslands ... | reverse complement strand
GCCTGCACGAACGCTCGCGCCTGCCTGAGCCGCGCCGCCGCGACCTGGATGCTGCTGTTGCTGCGGTTGGCGCGCTCGACCAGCTCGTCGAGCACCGGGTCGGAGAACGACCGCCACCATTCGCCGCGCGGCTGGGCTTCGGCGGGCGCGGCAAGGGTCCATCTACCGTCGCCTTCCTTGAAGCTCTGCGGGGCCGCGGGAAGAGCGGCGGGATCGATGGCCGGCAGCGAGGCTGCGCAACCGGCGAGAAGCAGGGTGATCAGAGACAGCGCGATGAATTTCATTCGATCTCTTTCAGTTTTCCGCCGGCCATGGCGCTCGAGCCGGCGAAGGCTTCGCCATGGGGAATCTCGCCGTGCAGCTTGAGCGGCCGGTTGCCGGTGAGGCGACGAAGAAGGACATAGAACACCGGCGTGAGGAACAGCCCGAAGGCGGTGACGCCGATCATCCCCGAGAACACCGCCGCGCCCATCGCGCGGCGCATCTCCGAGCCCGCGCCTGTCGCGTAGGCGAGCGGCAGCACTCCCATCACGAAGGCGAGCGAGGTCATCAGGATCGGGCGCAGGCGCAGCCCGGCCGCCTGGATGGCCGCCTGCAGCGGCGTGCGGCCGGCGAATTCCAGCTCGCGCGCGAACTCGACGATCAGGATCGCGTTCTTCGCCGACAGCCCGACCAGCACCATCAGGCCGATCTGGGTGAAGATGTTATTGTCGCCGTGGCCGAGCCACACCCCGGTCATCGCGGCGAGCAGTCCCATCGGCACGATCATGATGATCGAGAGCGGCAGCACCAGGCTCTCGTAGAGCGCGGCGAGCACCAGGAACACGAGCAGCACCGAAAGCGGGAACACCCACAGCGCCGAGTTGCCGGCGAGGATCTCCTGGTAGGTGAGCTCGGTCCATTCGAAGCTGATGCCCGGCGGCAGGGTCTGCGCCGCGATGCGCTCGACGGCGTCCTGCGCCTGTCCCGACGAATAGCCGGGCGCGGCGCGGCCGTTGATGTCGGCCGCGAGGAAGCCGTTGTAGCGCATCGCGCGCTCCGGCCCTGCGCTCGGCTTGACCTTCAGCAGCGCCGAGAGCGGCACCATCTCGCCCGAGTTGGAGCGCACCTTGAGCAGGCCGACGTCCTCGGCGCGGGCGCGGAAGGGCGCATCCGCCTGCACCCGCACCGAGTAGGTACGCCCGAAGCGGTTGAAGTCGTTGACGTACAGGCTGCCGAGGTAGATCTGCATCGTGTCGAACACCTCGGTCACCGGCACGCCGAGCTGGCGCGCCCGGGTGCGATCGACGTCGGCGTAGAGCTGCGGCACGTTGACCTGGAAGCTAGAGAACAGGCCGGCCAGCTCGGGGGTCTGGTAGGCCTTGGCGAGGAAGCCCTTGGTCGCGGCGTCTAGGGCTTCGTAGCCGAGCGACGCGCGGTCCTCGATCTGCAGCTTGAAGCCGCCGGTCGTGCCCAGGCCCTGCACCGGCGGCGGCGGGAAGAGCGCGATGAAGGCGTCGGGAATGGCGGCGAACTCGCGGTTGAGCTGCCCGGCGATGGCGCCGCCGCTCATGCTCGGGCTCTTGCGCTCATCGAACGACTTGAGCGCGGCGAACGCGATGCCGGAGTTCGAGCTGTTGGTGAAGCCGTTGATCGACAGGCCCGGGAAGGACACCGCGTGCTCGACCCCCGGGTGCTTCAGCATGATCTCGCCCATGCGCCGTACTACGTCCTCGGTGCGATCGAGCGTGGCGCCGTCGGGCAGCTGCGCGAAGCCGATCAGGTACTGCTTGTCCTGGCTCGGCACGAAGCCGCTCGGCACCGCCTTGAAGAGAACCCCCGCGGCGGCGACCAGCACCAGGTACACGCCCATCATCAAGGCCTTGCGCGACAGGACGCCGGTGACGCCGCGGCCGTACGCCTGCGCGGATGCGCCGAAGTAGCGGTTGAAGGCGCGGAAGAAGGCATTTTTCTTCCCGGAATGCGCTTTCAGAAGAAGCGCCGCCAGCGCCGGCGAGAGAGTGAGCGAATTGACCGCGGAGATGACCGTGGAGATGGCCGGAGAGGCCGCTGATGAAGGCGAGCGGCACGAACACCGCCACCAGGGTCAGGGCGATGGCGATGATCGGGCCGGAGACTTCGCGCATCGCGCGGTAGGTGGCATCGCGCGGGGAGAGGCCCCCCGCGATGTTGCGCTCGACGTTCTCGACCACCACGATCGCGTCGTCGACCACGATGCCGATCGCCAGCACCAGGCCGAAGAGGCTCAGGGCGTTGATCGAGAAGCCGAACAGCCACAGCACGGCGAACGTGCCGATGATCGACACCGGCACCGCGGCCAGCGGGATCACCGAGGCGCGCCAGGTCTGCAGGAACAGGATCACCACCAGCACCACCAGCGCCAGGGCTTCGAGCAGCGTGTGGACCACCGCCTTGATCGAGGCGCGCACGAACTGCGTCGGGTCGTAGACGATGCTGTAATCGACGCCCTCCGGCATGGTCTTCTTGATCTCGGCCATCGTGGCGCGCACGTTGTCGGAAATCTGGATGGCGTTCGAGTTGGGGGCGGCGAAGATCGGGATCGCCACCGCCGGCTTGTTGTCGAGCAGCGAGCGCAGCGCGTAGTCCGAGGCGCCCAGCTCGAGCCGCGCGACGTCGCGCAGGCGCGTCACCGCGCCGCTGGCCTCGGTCTTGACGATGATGTCGGCGAACTCCTCCTCGCTTTGCAGCCGGCCCTGCGCGTTGATCGACAGCTGCAGGTCGACCTTGGCGAGGCTGGGAGATGCGCCTACCACTCCAGCGGCCGCCTGCACGTTCTGCTCGCGGATGGCGCGCACCACGTCATTGGCCGACAGCCCGCGCTCGGCGACCTTGCGCGGATCCAGCCACACGCGCATCGAATAGTCGCCCGAGCCGAACAGCAGCACCTGGCCGACGCCCTCGATGCGCGCCAGGCGGTCCTTCACGTTGAGCACCGCGTAGTTGCGCAGGTAGGTCATGTCGTAACGCTCGTTGGGCGACACGAGGTGCACCACCATCGTCAGGTCGGTCGCGCCTTTCACGGTGGTAATGCCAAGCCTGCGCACCTCGTCGGGCAGCCGCGGCTCGGCCTGCGCGACGCGGTTCTGCACCTGCTGCTGCGCCTTGTCTGGGTCGGTGCCGAGCTTGAAGGTCACCGTGAGCGTCATCAGCCCGTCGGTGGTTCCCTGGCTGCTCATGTACAGCATGCCTTCGACGCCGTTGATCGCCTCCTCGAGCGGCGTGGCCACCGTCTCGGCGATCACCTTCGGGTTCGCGCCGGGGTAGTTGGCGCGCACCACGATCGAGGGCGGCACCACCTCCGGGTACTCCGCGATCGGCAGGCTGCGCAGGGCGATCAGGCCGGCGAGCAGGATCAGCAGCGACAGCACGCCGGCGAAGATCGGGCGATCGATGAAAAACCGCGACAGGTTCATGGCGCCGCCACGGGTTGCGGCTCGACCAGCGAGCCGGGCCGGATGCGCTGCAGGCCGTTGACGACGATACGCTCGCCCGGCGCGAGGCCCGCGGTGACGATGCGCTGGCCTTCCACCGTGCCGCCGAGCGTCACTTCGCGGTAGGCGGCCTTGTTGTCCTCGCCGACCACCATCACGAATTTCTTGCTCTGGTCGGTGCCGACCGCGCGCTCGCTCACGAGCAGCGCGGGCTCGGTCTTCGCCTGCCCCATGCGCAGCTTGGCGAACTGGCCGGGGATCAGGCTGCCGTCCTTGTTATCGAACACTGCGCGCACGCGCACCGTGCCGCTCCTTGCATTCACCTGGTTGTCGATGAGCTGCAGGCGGCCGCGGGTCGTCGTGCCGCCGGCCGTCTCCATCTCTACCGGTATTCCCTGCGGCAGGTCCTTCAGCGCGCGCAGGACCACCTGCTCATCGGCGTCGAAGCTCGCGTAGATCGGGTTGACCGAGACCAGGGTGGTCAGCACCGGCGCGCCCGGCCCGGCGGCGACCAGGTTGCCGACGGTGATCTCTAGCTTGCCGACGCGCCCGGACACCGGCGCGCGCACCTGGGTATAGCCGAGGTTCAGGCGGGCCGACAGCAGCGCGGCCTCGGCGGCGCGCAGGTTGGCGTCGGCTTCCTGCCGCGCATTGACGCGCTCGTCGAGCTCGCGCTGCGCGATGGCGCTTTCGTTCCACAGCCGCTGCGCGCGCTCGTGCTCGCTTTTCGTGTACGTGACGCGCGCCTGCGCCGCGACCACCTGCGCCTGCGCGCGCTCGACTTCCGCGGCGTAGGGAGCCGGGTCGATCGTCACGAGCAGGTCGTCGCGCTTGACCAGCGCGCCCTCGACGAAGTGCACCGACTGCACGGCGCCCGCGACGCGCGAGCGGATGTCGACGCGCTCGACCGCCTCCAGGCGCCCGGAGAACTCGTCCCACATCGTCACGTCGCTCTGCACGACGGTGGCGACCGGCACGGGAGTCGGCCGCGGCTCGGTCGCCGACGGCTTGGTCTCGGCGCTGGAAGGCCGCAGGTACAGCGCTCCGGCCGACAGGCCGGCGAGGGCGGCGAGCGTCGCGGCCACCACGACGCGCCTGCGCAAGGGAACGAAATTCATCGGTCATGCTCCTATATCTATACCGAGCGCTACAGTAATGGCTTTGCTTAACAATCGCTACAGATGTAATATTCGGACGCCATGAAGCGCGCCAACGGCAAGCCGGTGAAGCCGCGCGGGCGTCCGCGCGAGTTCGATCGCGAAGCCGCGCTCGAGCGGGCCATCGATGTTTTCTGGCGCCACGGCTACGAGGCGACGTCGATGAGCGACCTCACCGCCGCGATGGGCATCAACCCGCCCAGCCTCTACGCCGCTTTCGGCGACAAGGAGAAGCTGTTCCTCGAGGCGGTCGAGCGCTACCAGCAGCAGCGGCGCCGGAGCGTGACCAAGGTGTTCGACGAGGCGCCGACGGCGAAGGAGGCCGTCCACCGGGTGCTGCAGGATGCCGCTCGCGAGCTCTCCTGCTCGAGCCATCCGCGCGGCTGCCTGCTGGTGATGTCTGACACGAATTGCTCGGATGCCTCGGCGCATGTGCAGTCGGACCTCGCGCAGCGCCGCGCGGCGATGAAGGCGACCCTCAAGGCGCGCATCGACCGGGGCGCCGCCGCGGGCGAGCTGCCGCACGGCACCGACACCGCCGCGCTGGCCGAGTTCTACTCGACCGTGTTCCAGGGCATGGTGATGCAGGCGCGCGACGGCGCGACGCCCAAGAGGCTGCGAGCGACGGCGGAAGCGGCGATGCGCGCCTGGCCGCGCAGCGTCAAGCGCTCTTAGGGACACGCGGCGTAGAATCCCTCCTTCCCGCGAGGAGGGTTCCATGCCGAAACGCCTGCCCGGTTCACGCGAAGAAGACTCCTGGCTGTCCGAGCGCCAGCTTTCCGGACTGGCGCGCGCCGATGAGGCGGACGCGCTGGGCTCGCCGGTCCCTACCCAGGTGGTGTCGAACGGCGAATACTTTCCGCTCCCGCAGACCCTGCAGCAGCGCCAGGTCGAGCTGCGCATCGCCGAGCTGGCCGGGCAGGCGAGCAGGCGGCTCGGCATTAGCCGCAGGCGGTTTCTCGCCTCGTCGGGCGGGATGGCGGCGGCTTTCATCGCCATGAACGAAGTGTTCGGCCGCTTCTTCGACGTGAATCCCCTCGAGCTGATGGGATCGGCGCACGCCCAGGGCGCCGTGCCGCGCGATCTGTTCGTGTTCGACGACCAGCTGCACATGATCCGCGAGTCGTTCAGCGGCCCGCTGGCGCTGCGCGCGATGTCGCAAGGCGCCGGCGCCGCGGCTGCCGCCGCCGGCTTCGACAAGAACCCGTTCAACGCCGAGGGCCTGCCCGATGAGCTGGGGCGTCCCTGGAGCGCGTGGAACCCGTCGCTCGGCCAGACGCCGATCACCGGCGCGAACTTCCATCTCGTGAAGTTCATCAAGGACGTCTATCTCGACAGCCAGGTGGCGGTCGCGATCCTGAGCAATGCGCCGCTCGGGCTGTTCGAGCCGCCGGGCGGCGCCAAGCCGCGCATCCCGCGCAGCGTCGACGAGTCGCTCAGCGCGATGAACCTCACCGGCTACCAGACCGCGGCGGTGCGGGACTGGGTCAACGGCATCGCCGGCTCCACCCGGCTGCTCGCGCACGGGCAGATCTTCCCGGGCAGGCAGAACCTCGGCTTCATGCAGCAGCAGATCGACCAGTTCCATCCCGACTCGTGGAAGGGCTACAACATCGCCTACACCGCGAAGCTCGACGACGATCCGCAGAGCGAGCTGAAGCAATGGCGGCTCGACGACGAGCAGGTCGCGTACCCGACCTTCGAGCTGATCCGCAACAACCAGAAGGAGCTCGCGGCCCATCCGGGCTTCTTCAATATCTGCATCCACAAGGGCCTCGCGCCTGCCGCGCCGGACACGCCGGAGCAGGGCAGCCCGAGCGACCTGCCGAAGGTGTCGCGCGACTGGCCGGAGTTCAACTTCATCATCTACCACGCCTGCTTCGGCCCGCGCTTCTTCGATGCCGAAGCGCTGCAGGCGATCCGCGCCGGGAAGCTGCGCAACGGCGTGCCGGACCTGCGCTGGCTGACCGAGTTCGCGCAGGCCTCGGCGCCCCTGAAGAACGTGTACGCCGAGATCGGCACCACCTTCGCCTCGTGCGTGGTGACGTTCCCGAGCGTGTGCGCGCACATGCTGGGGCAGCTCATGAAATACCTGGGGCCGGAGCGCATCGTGTTCGGCTCGGACTCGCTCTGGTACGGCGCGCCGCAGTGGCAGATCGAGGCCTTCTGGCGCTTCCAGATCCCGCAGGAGATGGCGAAAAAGTACGGCTATCCGCAGCTCAGCGCGCAGGACAAGCGCAAGATCTTCGGCCTCAACTCGGCGCGGCTCTACAAGCTGCCGGCCAGCGTTGCCGCGTACCAGCCGGTGCCGAGGGATTACGAGGCGCGCATCCCGGACCGCCTCAAGGCGACTCTGAACTATCCCGGACACTCCACGCCGGGAAGCGACCGCGGCGACAAGCTCTCGAAGCTGCGGGAGGACTACCTCGCGGCAGGCGGGCACCCGAGCAACCGGCGCTACGGCTGGATCGACTGCGCGTGAGCTGCCGGCGCAATGAGGCTCGGCTACTTCACGATGCCGCTGCACCCCTTGCACCGCGACCCGGCGGTCACGCTGCAGGAGGACCGCGAGGCGGTGATCCTCGCCGACAAGCTCGGCTTCCATGACGCCTTCGTCGGCGAGCACCTCACCGATCCCGAGGAGAACATCACCAACAGCTTCATTTTCCTCGCCACGCTCATCGGCGAGACGAAGGCCATCAGGCTTGGCACCGGCACCTCCAACCTCTCGCACAGCCATCCGGCGCTGATCGCGGCGCACGCCGCGATGTTCGACCACCTTGCCAAGGGCCGCTTCATCTTCGGCATCAGTCCCGGGACGCTCGCCTCGGACGCCGAGGCGCTCGGCATGAGCCTTGCGATGGAGGAGAGGAGCAGGCTTTTCTCCGAGGCGATCGACGTGATCCTCGCCATCTGGGCGCGCGACGCGCCGTATGACATCGACTTTCCGGGCAACCGCTTCAAGGTCTCCACCGCGAAGACGCAGGTGCCGGCGGTCGGGCGCGGCCGGATGTACAAGCCCTACCAGAAGCCGCGGCCGGAAATCGTCGGCACGGTGGTGGCGCCGCATTCGAAGGGGGCGATCGCCATGGGCGAGCGCGACTTCCATCCGATGTCGGCGAATTTCCTGCTGCCGCACTGGCTGCCGTCGCATTGGAAGAACTACGCCGAAGGCAAGGCCAGGGCCGGCGCGAAGGCGGACCCGGCGGACTGGCGCATCGCCCGCACCATCTTCGTCGCCGACGACGACAAGCTGGCCGAGGCCTACGCGCGGCGCGATGCGAATAGCCCTTACCGCTATTACTGGGATAAGCTGCGCGGAAACATGATGCGCGCCAAGCGCCACGTGATCTTCAAGCGCCACGAGCAGGAGGACGACAGCGCGGTCACGCTCGAACGCCTGGTCGATGAGCTGGTGATCGCCGGCAGCGTGGGCAAGGTTGTCGACGGCATCCTCGCCCTGCGCGAGCAGGCTGGCGAGTTCGGCGAGATCGTCTATGCGGGCATGGACTGGGTCGATCCGGCGCTGGCGCGCCGCTCCATGGAGCTGATGGCGACGCAAGTCATGCCGCGGGTCAATTCCCGGTGAGCCTCGCCGGCCGGATGCTGAAGGTCATCTCTTCCCTGGCGATCAAGGCGGCCTACCTGGAGCTGGTGCCGCAGTTCGAAAAATCGAGCGGCTGCCAGGTCGCGACCGAATGGGCCGGAATGGTGGACATTCGGAAGCGCGTGCAGGCGGGCGAGCCCGCCGATGCGCTCATCGCCTCGGCGGCGCTCATCGACGAGCTGACGCAGCTCGGCAGGATCGTGCCCGGCAGCCGCGTCGACCTCGCGAAATCGGGCGTCGGCGTGGCCGTGCGCTCGGGCGCGCCCAGGCCCGACATCGGCTCGGTCGAGGCGCTCAAGCGCGCGCTGCGCGCGGCGAAATCGATCGGCTATTCCAGCGGACCGAGCGGCGTCTATCTGTCGGGGCTGTTCGAGCGCCTGGGGATCGCCGGGGAGCTCAAGCCGAAGCTCACCCAGACGCCGCCGGGCGTATTCGTCGGCGAGCTGATCGCGCGCGGCGAGTTCGAGATCGGTTTTCAGCAGGTGCCTGAGCTGCTCGCGGTCGCCGGCATCGACCTGGTCGGCCCGCTGCCGCGCGAGATCCAGGCGATCACGGTGTTCTCAGGCGGCATCCCGGTCGCCGCCAGGGAGCCGGAGAGCGCGCAGGCTCTGCTCGGGTTTCTCGCCTCGCCGCAGGCCGCCGCGGTCAAGCGCAAGACCGGCTTTCTCGGCTAGGGAGGATCGGCATGCCGGTCCAGGTCCGCGACATCGTCCGCAATCCAGTCAAGGAGAAGCTCGCGCGCGGCGAGCTGGTGTCGTCGATGACCGCGCGGCTGGTGTCGAGCATCGAGATCGTGCGCATCGCCAAGAGCGCGGGGTTCGACTCGCTCTACATCGACCTGGAGCACTCGAGCTTCTCCATGGAGACGACCAGCCAGATCTGCGTCATGGCGCTCGAGGCGGGGATCCCTGCGTTCGTGCGCGTGCCGGCGAATACGCCGGAGTACATCTCGCGCGTGCTCGACGGCGGGGCGCTTGGGGTAATAGCGCCGGGGGTGCGCTCGGCCGGGGAGGCGCGCGCGGTGGTAGCGGCGGCGAAGTATCCGCCGCTAGGCGAGCGCGGGCTGTCGGCCGGGCTGCCGCAGCTGCAGTTCCGCGCTTTTCCGGCGACGGAGACCCTGCCCGCGCTCAACGACGCGACGCTGGTGAGCGTGCAGTTCGAGTCGAAGGCGGCGCTCGAGGCGATGGACGAGATCGTCGCGGTCGACGGCGTAGACCTGGTGCTGATCGGGACGAACGACCTGATGGTGGACCTCGGCATTCCCGGGCAGTACGACCATCCCAGGGTGCGCGACGCCTATGAGCGCACCATCGCCGCGTGCAGCAAGCGCGGCAAGCACGTCGGCGTCGGCGGCCTGGGCTCGCGGCCCGACCTGATGGCGCAGTACGTGAAGATGGGCGCGCGCTACGTCTCCACCGGAACCGATCTCGCGTTCCTGATGGCGGCGTGCACGCAGCGGGCGAAGCAGGTGCGGGATCTCCAGCTCTGATGAGATTTGTACTGGTTCTCCTGCTGTTTTTCAGTGGCGCAGCCGGCGGGCAAGGGTACCCCTCAAAACCCATCAGGATCGTCGTACCGCTGGTGCCGGGCGGGAACCAGGACATCATGGCGCGCGCGGTGGCCGAGGAGCTGTCGAAAGGCCTCGGCCAGCAGATCGTGGTCGAGAACCGCCCGGGCCAGAGCGCGATCATCGGCACTCAGGCCGTGAAGGCCGCCGCGCCCGACGGCTACACGCTGCTCTCGGTGGCGATCACTTTCGCGCGCGTGCCCGCGATCGTGAAGAGCGCCGGCTACGACCCGGCGAAGGACTTCGCCGGCGTCAGCCTCATCTGCCGCATCCCGCAGGTGCTGGTGGTGAATCCCGGCGTTGCGGCGCGCTCGGTGCAGGAGCTGATCGCGCTCGCGCGCTCGCAGCCCGGCGGGCTGAGCTATGCCACCTCCGGAAACGGCTCCACCGGCCACGTCGCGGGGGAGATGTTCATGCGCAGGGCGGGAATCCGCATGCTGCAGGTGCCGTACAAGGGCAACGCGCAGTCGCTGGTCGACGTGATGGGCGGGCAGGTGGCGATGATGTTCGACCAGGTGAGCACCTCGGCCGCGCACATCAAGGCGGGCAAGCTGCGCGCCCTCGGCGTGACGACGCTCACGCGCTCGCCGCTCTTTCCCGACGTGCCGACGCTCGACGAGTCCGGGCTCGCCGGGTTCGAAGACGTGACCTGGAACGGCTACGTCGCGCCCGCCGGCACACCGCCCGAGGTCCTGACGAGGCTGCACGCGGAAATCGCGCGCGCGGTGAACCGGCCGGAGTTCAGGCAGCGCTACCTCGAGCGCGGCATCGAGACGCGAGCGAGCGCCTCGCCGCAGGAATTTTCGGCGTACATAAAGTCGGAAGCCGAGGCCTTTGCCGCGCTCGCGCGTGAAGCTGGGATCAAAGCGGAATGAAACTGTTTTTTCGCACCGTTGCACTTGCCTTGGTTTTCCTTTCGGGGGTAACGCAAGCACAACCTTATCCCTCGCGCCCAGTCCGCCTGATCGTCCCCTTCCCGCCGGGCGGCAGCAACGACATCGTCGCGCGCATGGTGGCGACGCAGCTTGGCGAGCGCCTCGGCCAGCAGGTCGTGATCGACAACCGCGGCGGCGCCGGCGGCGTGCTCGGCACCGACCTCGCGGCGAAGTCGCCGCCCGACGGTTACACGCTGCTGCTGATCTCCGTCGCGTACGCCTTCGGCCCGGCGCTCTACAAGAATCTGCCTTATGACCCTGAGAAGGCGTTCGCTCCGGTTGGCATCCTCGGCAGCGGCGCGGCGGCGCTGACCGTGCATCCGTCGCTGCCGGTCAGCACGGTGCGCGAGCTGATCGCGCTCGCAAAGGCGAAGCCAGGCGCGCTCAATTACGCCTCGGCCGGCGTCGGCAGCCTGCAGCATCTCGCCTGCGCGCTGTTCATGATCCAGGCCGGAATCGACGTGGTGCACGTGCCGTACAAGGGAGGCGGACCGGCGATGGCCGACGTCATCGCCGGCCAGGCGCAGATCGTGATGCCGTCGCTGATCCAGGTCGTGCCGCACATCAAGAGCGGGCGGCTGAGGGTGCTGGGCACGAGCGGCACCCGGCGCAGCGCAGTCCTGCCCGACGTGCCGACCATCTCCGAGTCGGGCGTTCCTGGCTACGAGGCGCACAACTGGTGGGGCCTGCTCGCGCCCGCCGGCACGCCTGCGCCGGTGATAGAGAGATTACACAGGGATCTGACTAGCGTGCTCGCTTCGCGGGAGACGGAAAAGCGCTTCGAGACGGAAGGCGCCGAGATGGTGCGAATGACGCCCGCCGAGTTCGGCGGCTTCATCTCCGCCGAGCTCGTGAAGTGGTCCAGGGTGGCGCGCGAAGTCGGCATCAAGGCGGAATGACGGTGAGCCTGTTCGCGCCGCCGGAGCGGATCGAGACCAAGGTGTTCGCCGAAGTGCCGGCGAAGCTGCGCAAGAGCAAGGCGCCGCCCGAGCGGCTCGCCGCGGGCAAGGGCCCGACGCCCGCCGGCTCCTTCCTGGAGGGGCCGGCGTTCGACCGCGAGGGCAATCTCTACGTGGTCGATCTCGCCTTCGGCCGTATTTTCAAAATCACCCCCCGCGGCGAGTTCCACGTGGCAGCCGAGTACGACGGCGAGCCGAACGGCATCGCCATCCACAAGGACGGCCGGCTCTTCGTTGCCGACCACAAGCTCGGCATCCTGGCGCTCGACCCCCAGAGCGGCCGCATCGCCCCCGTGGTATCGCGCTACCACCAGCAGGCGTTCAAGGGCGTGAACGATCTGACCTTCGCAATGAACGGCGATCTGTACTTTACCGACCAGGGGCAAAGCGACCTCGCCGATCCGAGCGGCTGCGTCTACCGCTACACCGCGGATGGCGTGCTGCACCGGCTTGCGAGCTGCATCCCCAGCCCCAACGGCCTGGTTCTAAGCAAGGCTGAAACCACTCTCTTCGTGGCGGTGACGCGGGCCAATGCAGTCTGGCGGCTGCCCTTTGCGCCCGACGGCACGGTGGTGCGCATGGGCGTGCAGATCACCCTGTCCGGCGGCCGCGGGCCCGACGGCATGGCGATGGACGAGGCCGAGGGTCTCGCCGTGGCGCACCCCGACATGGGCGCGGTGTGGATCTTCAACCATCGCGGCGAGCCGCTCTATCGCGTGCAGTCCTGCGGCAGCGACCTCGTCACCAACCTCGCGTATGGCGGCCCGGAGCGCCAGACGCTCTACATCACCGACTCGGGCATGGGCCTGATCCTGATCGCCCGCGTGCCGACTGCCGGGCGGGTGCTTTTCTCCCATTCATGAAGAGTTTTCTTCTGGCTTTGCTGCTGCTGGCGGGGGTGGCAGAAGCCTTTCCCACCAAGCCCGTGAGAATCGTCGTCGCCTTCCCGCCGGGCGGCGGCACCGACATCGTCGCGCGCGTCGTCGGCCAGAAGCTCGGCGAGGGGTGGAATCAGGCGGTCGTGGTAGAGAACCGCGCCGGCGCGAGCGGCACCATCGGCACCGAGAGCGCGGCCCGCGCCGAGCCCGACGGGCACACGCTGTTCATGGCGACGATGGGCAACATGACCGCCAACCAGCATCTCTACCCGAAGATGGCGGTGGACCCGCTGCGCGCCTTTGCGCCGATCACCAAGGTGGTCGACGTCCACTTCGTCTTTCTCGCGAATCCTGCGCTCGCCGCGAACAGCGTCGGCGAGCTGATCGAGCTGGCGAAGAGGCGGCCCGGCGACATCGCCTACAGCTCCTCGGGCCCGGGCGGCGCGCCGCACCTGGCGATGGAGCTCTTCAAGCGCCAGGCGAGCGTCGATCTCATCCACATCCCGTACAAGGGCAGCTCGCCGAGCATCAGCGACCTGATCGGCGGGCGCGTCATGCTCAGCATGGACAGCCTGGTGCAGTCGTTCCCTCACCTCAAGGCGAAGAGGTTGAAGGCGCTCGCCGTGCTCGGGCCCAGGCGCGCCGCGCTGCTGCCCGAGGTGCCGACGATCGCCGAATCCGGGCTTCCCGGCTACGCGCTCACCAACTGGTTCGGCCTTCTTGCGCCCGCGGCGACGCCGAAGGAAACGGTTTTGAAGATCCACGCCGACGTGATCCGGGTGCTGAGGGATCCGGAAGTGAAAAAGCGCATCACCGACCTCGGTGCCGACGTCGTCGGCAATTCGCCGGAAGAGTTCGGCGCCGCCATGCGCGCCGAGTCGGCGCAGTGGGCCGAGATCATCAAGGCGGCGAATATCCGCGCCGAGGAATGAACGTCCCTGCAGAGCGTGTTCGCGAGCAGATCGTCACGTTGCTGACGGCGTGGGGGATGGACAGGGAATTGGTGCGCATCACTGCGGAAGTGATGGTCGAGACCGATCTCGCCGGCGTCGACTCGCACGGCGTGTCGATGCTGATGGACTACGAGAGCTCGAAATCCAGGGGCAAATTGAATCTGCGGGCCGTTCCCAGGGTGGTGCGCGAGAGCGCCGCCACCGCCCTGGTCGATGCCGACGCCGGCCTGGGCCATCCCGCCGCGGTGATGGCGATGGGGATCGCCATCGAGAAGGCGAAGGCGATGGGCGTCGGCGTGGCGAGCGTTTTCAACTCGCACCACTTCGGCGCCGCCGGCTATTACGCGGCGATGGCGTCGAAGGAGGGCCTGGTCGGCATGGTGACGAGCGCCACGCGCTCCATCGCCGTCGTGCCGACGCGCGCCGCCGTGCCGGTGCTCGGGACGAACCCGATCGCCTTCGCCGCGCCGGCGCGCCGCAACGCGCCGTTTCTCCTCGACATGGCGACCTCCACCGTCGCCAACAACAAGATCAAGGTGCACGAGCTGAACGGCAAGCCGCTGCCGCCGGGCTGGGTGCTGGACGAGCGCGGCCGGACGGTTACCGATCCGACGTCTGCTTTGCAGATTATTTATGACAAAAAGGGCGGGGGCGGCCAGACCCCGCTCGGCGGCACGGCGGAGCTGTCGAGCCACAAAGGCTACGGCCTCGCGCTGATGGCGCACATCCTCGGCGGCACGCTCTCCGGGGCGTCGTTTTCGCCGATTCGAGTCAAGACACAGGGACCGGGCGATCCCGACCGCCTCGGCCACTTCTTCCTCGCCATCGATCCGAAGGCGTTCCGCCCCGAGGGCGCGTTCGAGGACGATCTCGACGCGGTGATCGACGTGCTGCACGCGACCCGGCCGGTCGACGCGGCCCTGCCGGTGCTCGTGCCGGGGGACCCGGAGAACGCGGCGCGCGCCCGGCGCCTGCGCGAGGGGATCCCGATTCCACCCGGTCTTGCCGAAAAGATCAGGCAGATCTGCCATCGCGCCGGCGTTCCGTTCCTTCTCGAATGAAGATCTACATCCTCGACGCGTTCCACAGGGCGGGCGTCGACTATGCCGCCAAGCACGCCGAGGTGGTGCGCTGGGACGATCCGCGCGTCGGGAACTGGGCCGAGGACGCCGACGGCGTCATGGTGCGCATGACGCCGATCCGCGCCGCGGACCTCGCGCGCGCGAAGAAGCTCAGGATCATCTGCAAGCAGGGCGTCGGCGTCGACACGATCGATCTCGAGGCGGCGAAGGCGAGGGGCATCCCCGTGTCGCGCACGCCCGGGGTCAACAGCGAGGCGGTCGCGGAGCTGGCGCTCGCCCTGGGCCTCGCCGCCGCGCGGCGCGTCGGCGAGCTGGACCGGCTGCTGCGGGCCGGCGCGAAAATCGAGCGCCTGAAGCTCCTCGGCGTCGAGATGCTCGAGAAAACCGTCGGCGTGGTCGGCTGCGGAAATATCGGCTCGCGGGTGGCGCACAAGTGGCAGCGCGCGTTCAACGCCCGCATCGTCGCCTATGACCCTTACGTTGCGGATTTGCCGTTCGAGAGGAAATCCAGGCTGGAAGACCTGCTGCCGGAAGCGGACCTGCTTACGCTGCATGTCCCGCTCACCGACGAAACCCGCCACATGATCGGCAGGCGGGAGCTGGCGCGAATGAAGCCGACGGCGGTGCTGGTGAACACCTCGCGCGGCGGCGTGATCGACGAGGCGGCGCTCTACGAGGCGCTCAATGCCGGGCGCCTCTTCGGCGCCGGGCTCGACGTGTGGGAAGTCGAGCCGCCGCCGAAGGAGCATCCGCTGCTGCAGCTACCCAGCGTCGTGGCGACGCCGCACGCCGCGGGCGGCACCGAGGAAACGCAGATCCGCAGCGCGCTCCAGGTGGCGCAGCAGGTGGTCGAGGTATTGCAGGGCAAGCCGGCGCGCAACCGGGTGGCTTGATCATCAGACCTTTACGAACAGCGTAACGAGAGGGCGTTTGCCGCGCTGAGCGCTCCAGTGGCCGTGTACTTTCGAGTCGAAGCTGGCCCCTGCCGGCAATACGTCCGCCGAAAAGAAGTGCTCGCCCGGCTTGAAGACGCGCGTGCTGCCGTCCTGCAGCCCGATCTCCATCTCGCCGCCCAGGATGAACACCCACTGCGGCCTCGGCGTGCAATGCCACGGGCTGCGAAACCCCACCGGGCTGTGGCGCAGCTGGTAGCCCGCGGATGGAAACACCGCGGAGAGCATCGCCTGCGGCGTGCCGTCGGCGAGCGGCAGCTCTTCCTCGCGCCACTTCGCGCGGCCGTCGCGATCGGTGTAAAGCGTGACCTTGGTGAACATTGCCATATACTGGGTCCCGAGAGGAGAGCGACATGAAAGCATATCTTGGCGCGCTTGCGGCGGCGCTGGTTTCGCTTGGCACCACGGCGTTGGCGCAGGACGGGCCGCGGTTCAGGCCGCTTTCCGTCAGCGAGCTGAACGACGCGCAGCGCAAGGTGTACGAAGAGATCGCGGGCGGGCCGCGGGGCGGCGTGCGGGGACCGTTCAACGCGCTGCTGCGCAGCCCGCAGCTTACCGACCGCGTGCAGCGAATGGGCGAGTACATCCGCTTCAACAGCTCGCTGCCGCCGCGCCTGAACGAGTTCGCGATCCTCATCACGGCGCGCCACTGGAGCTCGCAGTACGAGTGGTACGCGCATCACCCGCTCGCGCTGAAGGCGGGTCTTGCGCCGGGCGTCGCGTCGGATCTCGCGCAGCGGCGCCGCCCGGCGGCCATGCAGGACGACGAGGCTGCCGTCTATGACTTCTGCACCGAGCTGCACGAAAGGAAGTTCGTGAGCGACGCCACCTACAAGGCGGTGCTCGAGCGCTTCGGCGAGCGCGGCGTCGTCGACCTGATCGGCGTGTCGGGCTACTACACGCTGGTCTCCATGGTGCTCAACGTCGACCGCCATCCGGCGCCGGAGAACCTTCTCGCCGGTCCGCCGACGCAAGTCATGAACATCGTGCGCGAGGCCGACATCAAGTTTCAGCCGGCTCGATATCCGGGAATCCAGAGCGCGGTCATTTCCGGCAACCTGACTTCGCCGGGACAGCCGTACGTGCAGCGCAACAAGTTTTCGCCGGGCACGTTCAGCCCGCCGCACTTCCACCCGGAGACGCGCTACATCGTCGTGCTGAAGGGCACCTGGTGGGTCGGCTCCGGGCCGAAGTGGGACAAGGAAAACACTACGCCGGTCCCCGCCGGCAGCTTCGTCGTGCACCACGCCAACCAGATCCACTACGACGGCGCGAAGGACGAGGAGGTCGTGCTGCAGATCATGGGCATCGGCCCGAGCGCCACCATCCCGGTCGACGAGTCCGGGCAGCCGAAGAGATAACTAGCGCAGTTCGGCGCGCACGATGGCGGCGCCCTCGGCGAGGGCTTTCAGCTTGCCGAACGCCGCCTCGCGCGACAGGTATTTCATGCCGCAGTCGGGCGCGGCCACCAGGCGCTCGGGCGGCACGTGCTCGAGCGCGGCGCGGATGCGCCGCGCGACTTCTTCGGCGCTCTCCACCTTCTCGGTGCCGAGGTCGATCACGCCCAGGACCACCGTCTTCGGCGCGAGATCCTTCAGCACGCCGAGATCGAGCCGCGGCTGGGCGGCCTCGATCGAGATCTGCGCCGCGCTCGCGTCGGCGAGCTGCGGCAGGAACGAGTAGCCGCTCGGCTTGTCGTGCACCGCGGCGGCATAGCCGAAGCACAGGTGCACGACGGTGGGGCCGGGAATGCCGGCGAGCGCGCGGTTGATCGCCTTCACGCCATAGCGCGCGGCGCGCTCGGGCCGCGCCTGGAGCCAGGGCTCGTCGATCTGGATCACGTCGGCGCCGGCGGCCTTGAGATCGCGCGCCTCGGCGTTCACCGCGTCGGCGTAGGCGAGGGCGAGGGCCTCCTCGTCCTTGTAATAATCGTCCTGCGCCTGCTGCGCCATGGTGAACGGGCCGGGCAGGGTGATCTTGATCATGCGCTCGGTGTTCGCGCGCAGGAACTGCACGTCCCTCACTTCGATCGGGCGGCTGCGCACGATCGGGCCGCGAATCCGCGGCACCGTGGCGCGCCCTCCGCTGCGGTTGATCGTCGTGCCGGGATTGCGCAGGTCGACCCCGCCGAGCGACGTCGCGAAGCGGTTCGAATAGCTTTCGCGGCGCATCTCGCCGTCGGTGATGATGTCGATGCCCGCGCTCTCCATGTCGCGGATCGCAAGCAGCGTGGCGTCGTCCTGGGCCTGCTCCAGCCAGGGTTCCTCGACCCGCCAGATCTCCGGCGCCCGCAGCCGCGGCACCTTCGAGCCGAGCTTGTCGCGGTAGATCAGCCAGCCGGGCTGCGGATAGCTCCCGACCACGGTCGTCGGCAGAATCTTGTTCACGTGACCTCGACTCGCATCGAACCGATGCGCTCGATCGATGCGAGCATCATATCGCCCGGCCGGACCGGCCCGACGCCTTGCGGCGTGCCGGTCAGCAGCACGTCGCCTGGATACAGCGTGTAGAACGAGGACCCCCAGGCGATCAGCTCCGGCACCTTGAGGATCAGGTCGCTCGTGCGCGCGTCCTGCCGCGTCTCCCCGTTCACCTTGATGGACAGCGCGAGCTGTCCCGGGTCCGGTATCTCGTCCGGCGTGGTCAGCCACGGCCCGAGCACGCAGTACGAGTCGGGCGACTTGCGCAGGCTCCTCTCCTCGGGCCCGCGGATCGTCATGTCGAGGCCGATGCAATAGCCGGCGATGCAGCCTGGAGCTTCGGCCGCAGAAACGTTGCGCGCCTTCCTGCCGATCACCACGGCCAGCTCGACCTCGTGGTCGTTCCTGCGGTCGAGGTGAACGAGCTTCACGCCTTCGCCCGGGCCGACCAGCGAGCTTGGCGCCTTCAGGAACATGCCTGCCTTGTGGATCTCGCTCACCAGGTTGCCGTGGTGGATCCCCTTGTCGGCGAGCGCCTCCTCGAGGTGCTTCTTGTAGTTCACCGGCGCGGCGATGATCTTGCCCGGGTTGGCGACCGGGCTGAGCAGCCTTACCTGATCGACGGGGATCGGGCTCGCGCGCCGCGCGGCCGCCGGCATCTCCGGCAGCAGGTCGCGCAGCGCGGCGATGAACGGATCGTGCCGCGGCAGCGGATAGGTGACCTGCGGCAGGCGGTCGAGAACCGCGGTCACATCGCGGATGCCCTCGCCGGAGACGATGCCGACGCGATTGTCGTCAAACCGGCAGATCCGCATGACGCCGCATTTTAGCGGCATCAAAAAAGGCCCCGGGCGCCGGGGCCTGAGCCGGTGCGAAGGAAGTCAGCCGGACGAACGGCGATCGGGACGCATATTAGCGGCCAGTTTTGCCGCTGCGTTCCTGGTCGCCTCAAACTGCAGCTGCAGGAGCCGCGCGTGAAAGGCGTCCAGCTCCCTCAAGATTTGCAGCCTGAGAAAATGCGCGCCTCGCATTTCCGCTCGCGCCCATTTCAGGTGTCCGGATTCTGAGAACAGGTCGGCGGCGTAGCCGTCGACTGCCGAGAGCAGCCGCTTGCAATCGCTATCGTCGATCGCCGCTGCTGCCTTCCGGGACAGGTCCCCCAGCCTCTCCAATGTTCGTTCGTCTCGCGATCCGCCACGATGATTGATGATCAGATTGCGCATTGCGGAGTAATGCTTGCGGGCGGTCTCTACGTCATGTACACCACTTTTTAATCTCCGGTCCATCTCAGGTCCCCTTCGTGAGGGCCCCCCCGAACCATACTGTGTAATTGGCGAGCCGCGTTTTTGGAGTGTCGTGACCATGGATCATTCGGCATGGTCGGGAAAATCCCTACGCGCGGTATTTGCAAATGCTTTTGAAATCATGTTGATAGGCAGTATGAGAATCTGCGTTTTCGGCGCCGGCGCGGTCGGCGGGCATATCGCGGCGAAACTCGCTGCCTCGGGAAACGAAGTGTCGGTGGTCGCCCGGGGCCCTCATCTGCAGGCCGTTCAGAGAAATGGACTGAAGCTGCTCCATGGCGAAGAGACCATCCTGGGACGCGTCCGCGCGAGCGAGAGCGCGGCCGGGCTCGGGCCGCAGGACTGCGTCATCGTCGCGCTGAAGGCCAACATGCTGGGCGCGTTCGCCGAGCAAGCCGCGCCGCTCCTGGGACGCGAGACGTCGGTGGTCTTCGCCCAGAACGGCGTTCCATGGTGGTATGCATTCGGGTTGAAGGCTGACAGGCCGAAACCGCCCGATCTCTCCGCCCTGGACCCCGGGGGGAAACTGCAAGCCGCCGTAGCGCCCGAGCGCATCATCGGCGCGGTGGTCTACTCAGCGAACGAGGTGATCGAGCCGGGCGTGATCCGCAATTTCGTGCCGGGACGAAACATGCTGGTGGTGGGCGAGCCCGACGATTCTTTCTCCAGGCGAGTAGAACAATTGAGAAACACCCTGGAAAGCTCCGGCATGTCCTCGCCGCCGGCCGCCGATATCCGGCAGTCGGTGTGGAGCAAGCTCACGCAGAACCTCGGCAATTCGACACTGTGCCTGCTGACCGAGGCGACCGTCGGCGCGGTGCGCGCTGACCCGGCCCTGTCGAAGCTGCTCGGGCGAATGGGCGATGAGGCCCAGGTGATCATGCGGGCGCACGGCATTCCTACCGAGGGCGCCGTGGAGCGGCCGGGCGGCGGCCAGTCCCCGGGGCTGATCGGCCACAAGCCCTCGATGCTGCAGGACTACGAGCGCGGCCGTCCGATGGAGATCGAAGCCCAGCTGATGGCGCCCCTCGCCTTTGGCCGGGCGGCCGGCGTCGCCACCCCGACCCTGGATGCCCTGATCCCCCTAGCTACTTTCAAAGCCGCCGCCAAGGGCCTGTACGCAATGAATTTTTTACACTGACGCGCCGGGCAGGAAATGGGCGCGAGGATTAGAATCGCGTCCAGGGAGGGCTATGCCGAGGACGCGACAGGTGGCAAAAGCCAAGGCAACCGAAGCCGCAGTCCGAACAGCCAAAGCCGGCAGCCCCGCTCCGGTCGATGCCGCGTTGCAGCTGGTCGAGGCGCTGCCCGTGCCGATGTTCGTCAAGAGCCGCGACGGCAGGTATCTCGGGGTCAACCGGGCCTGGGAGGAGTTCTTCGGCGTATCGCGCGCGAGCTTCCTCGGCAAGCAGGTCGAGGACCTGTATCCGCAAAACCCGGCGATCGCCGAAATGCACCTCGAGATGGACGGCCAGCTGTGGCGCAATCCCGGCGGCCAGAGCTACGAGGCCACGGTCACCGCGCGCGACGGCCGCTTGCGCGACACGATCTACTACAAGGCGACTTTCGCCAACGGCAGCGGCGAGGTCGCCGGGCTGCTGGGCGCGATCGTCGACATCACGGCGCGCAAGCAAGCCGAGGCGAGCCTGCTCGAAAGCGAGCGGCGCTTCCGGCGCACCTTCGAGCTGGCAGGCTCGGGAGTCGCGCACATCGGCATGGACCGGCGCTTCATCCGGGTCAACCGGCGCTTGTGCGAGATCCTCGGCTATCCGCAGGCCGAGCTGCTGCGCCTCACCGGACGGCAGATCTCGCATCCCGACGACCTCGACGTCATCAATGCACAGCGGCCTCGCCTGTATGCGGGCGAGGTCGATTCGGTGCGCGTCGAGAAACGCTATCTGCGCAAGGACGGCTCGATCGTGTGGGTGTCGTTCACGATGGTGGTCGAGCGCGACGCCGCCGGCAAGCCGCAATACGAGATCGCGTTCTACGACGACATCACGGCGCGCAAGCACGCCGAGGCGGCGCTGCGCGAGAGCGAGGAGCGCTTCCGCTCGGTGGTGGACTCCGCGAATGAGGGCATCCTGGTCTACGACAAGCAGCTCAATGTCGTTGCCGGAAACCTGGCCGCCGAGCGCATCCTCGGGCTGCCGCTCGCCAACATCATCGGCGCCGCCGGCTTCACCTCGCTGCTGCCGTGCGTGCACGCCGACGGCTCGCCGGTCCTGCCAGACGAGCGGCCGACGCGCCTCACCGTCAAGAGCGGCAAGCCGCTGACCGGGGAGATCGTCGGCATCTACCGCGCGGACGGCTCGATGAACTGGGTGTCGGTGAACACCGGGTTCCTCAGGCGCCCGGGCGACACCGACTGGTACGGTGTCGTCTCCACCATCGGCGACATCACCAAGCAGCGCCATGCCGAGCTCGCGCTGAGCGCGAGCGAGGCGCTCTACCGGCAGACTTTCGAGCTCGCGACCGCCGGCATCGCCCACGTCGATCTCAGCGGCCGCTTCATGAAGGTGAACCGCCGCCTGTGCGAGATCCTGGGCTACGGCGAGCAGGAGCTGATCGGCCGCCCGGTGAAGGAGATCTCGCATCCCGAGGACCGCAACCTGACCGATTCGCAGCGCATGCGCGTGCGCAGCGGCGAGAAGCAATCGGTGCGCTTCGAGAAGCGCTACCTCAGGAAGAGCGGCGCCATCGTGTGGGTCGACCTGTCGGTGGCGCTGGCGTGCGACGCGAGCGGCGTGCCGCAATACGAGATCGCGCTGTTCGACGACATCACCGAGCGCAAGAAGGCCGAGGCGGCGCTGCGCGAGGCGCACGAGGAGCTGAAGCGCTCGAACGCCGAGCTCGAGCAGTTCGCCTATGTCGCCTCGCACGACCTGCAGGAGCCGCTGCGCATGGTGTCGAGCTACACCCAGCTCCTCATGCGCCGCTACGGCGACAAGCTCGACGGCGACGCCAGGGAGTTCACGGCGTTCATCGTCGACGGCGCGACGCGAATGAAGCAGCTGATCGAGGACCTGCTCGCCTACTCGCGCGTCGGCACCCGCGACAAGAACTTCAAGCCGGTCGACGCCGGGTCGTCCCTCGGGCGCGCGCTCACCAACCTGCGCGCCGCGATCCAGGACTCCGGCGCCACGGTGACGCACGACCCGCTGCCGACGATCCCTTGCGACGAAGTACAAGTCGCGCAGCTGTTCCAGAACCTGATCGGCAACGCGCTGAAGTTCCGCAAGCCCGATGCCGCGCCCGCCGTGCACGTGGGCGCCGCCGACCAGGGCGCGGAATGGGAATTCATGGTGCGCGACAACGGCATCGGCATCGAGCCGCAGTACTTCGAGCGCATCTTCATGGTGTTCCAGCGCCTGCACGACAAGGGCGAGTACCCGGGAACCGGGATCGGCCTGGCGATCGTCAAGAAGGTGGTCGAGCGCCACGGCGGCCGCATCTGGGTGCAGTCCCAGCCCGGCGCCGGCACCACGTTTCATTTCACCATGCCAAAGGAGAGGAAAGCCGCGAATGGATGACGCAACCAAGGGCAGCCGGCCGGTCGAGATCCTGCTGGTCGAGGACAACCCCGGCGACGAGCGCCTGACGCGGGAGGCCCTCAAGGAGGGCAAGGTCTACAGCAACATGCACTGGGTGAAGGACGGCGTGGAAGCCATGCAGTTCCTGCGCCGCGAGGGCAAGTTTACCGGCGCGGTGCACCCGGACATCATCCTGCTCGACCTCAACCTGCCGAAAAAAGACGGGCGCGAAGTGCTCGAGGAGATCAAGCAGGACCCGCAGCTGAAGTGCATCCCGGTCGTGGTGCTCACCACCTCGAAAGCCGAGGAGGACGTGCTCAAGACCTACGGCCTGCACGCCAACTGCTACGTCACCAAGCCGGTCGACCTCGACAAATTCATCCACGTGGTGAAGTCGATCGACGCGTTCTGGCTGTCGGTGGTCACGCTGCCGTCGGGCCAGCGCTGAACATGAGGCTCTTGAGTTTCATTTTTCTGGCTGTCCTTGCCGTTGCCGCCCGCGGCGAGGAGATTCGAGTGCTTTCCGGCGGCGCGGCGAGAGCGTTTGTCGAGCCCCTGGCCGCGACCTTCCCGGGGCATGCGGTGAAGCTCGAGTACCAGCCGATGGGCAAGCTGGTGCAATCGCTCGCGGGCGGCTACCGGGCCGACATGGTGATCGTGACGAGCGAGGTGCTGCCGCAGCTAGAGCGCGACGGCAGGGTGGCGGCGCTCGGCGGCAAGCCGGTCGCGCGCGTCGGCATCGGCGTGGCGGTGAACGAGAAGGCGCCGCTGCCCGATATTTCCACCCCCGAAGCCTTCAGGCGCACGCTGCTCGCGGCGCGCTCGGTGGTCTACATCGACCCGAAGACCGGGACCAGCGGCAAGCATGTTGCCGACGTGTTGGAACGTCTAGGTATTTCGGAGCAAATGAAATCCAAGACCAGGCTGGGACAAGGTGGCTATATCACCGAGCCGGTCGGGCGCGGCGAGATCGAGCTCGGCATCCACCAGATCAGCGAGATCCTGCCGGTGAAGGGCGTGCGCCTGGCCGGCCCGCTGCCGCCCGAGCTGCAGAAATACACCGTTTACGTCGCTGCTCCGGTCCTCGACAGCCAAAACAAGCCTGCAGTCGACGCCTTCATTGCGCATCTCAGCGCACCGGAGGCGCGCGCGCGGCTCGCGGCCTCCGGCTATACCCCGCCCGAGTGAGCGCGGAACGCCCGGTCATTCTCGTGGTCGACGACTCGAGCGATCTCCTTGCGCTGACCACGAGAATGCTGGCAGACGACTACCAGGTGCTGACCGCCGAGGACGCCGGGACCGCGCTCGAGCTGGCGGCCGGCACGCCGCGGCCCGACCTGATCCTGCTCGATGTCGAGATGCCCGGCGCCACCGGGTTCGACGTCTGCCGGGTGCTGAAGTCGGAAGGCAACACCTACGACATCCCGGTGATCTTCCTCACCAGCAAGGCCGAGGGCGATGCCCAGCTGGAGGGCTTGGAGATCGGCGCGGTGGATTACGTGCTCAAGCCCGCCAACGCCGGGGTGCTGAAACTGCGCATCGGCCTGCACCTCGGCCTCGCCAGCCGGCAGCAGGTGCTGGAGCGCGCGGTGGCGGAGCGCACCGAGCAGCTCGACAAGACCCGCACCGAGCTGATCCGGCGCCTGGCGCGCGTGATGGAGCTGCACGAGAGCTCGGCGGTGGGCAATCGGGTCATGCGCCTTTCGCAGTACGCCAAGCTGATCTCGCAGGCGGCAGGCGCCAGGCAGGCGATCTGCGACATGATGATGAAGGCCGCGCCGCTGCACGACATCGGCAAGCTCGGCGTGCCCTCCGAGATCCTGCGCAAGCGCGAGCGGCTCTCGGCGCCGGACTGGGAGCAGGTGAAGCGCCACCCGAAGCTCGGTGCCGATATCATCGGCGAGCACGACGACCCGCTGCTGCAGCTCGCGCGCCAGCTCGCGCTCACGCACCATGAGCGCTGGGACGGCTCGGGCTACCCGGAGCGGCTGAAGGGCAACGCCATCCCCTGGCCGGGGCGGGTGATGGCGATCGTCGACAGCTTCGAATCGATGACCACTACCCAGTTCTACCGCGATGCGATGCCGATCGAGAAGGCTGCGGCGGAGATCATCTCGGGCAGCGGCAAGAAATACGACCCGGCGCTGGTCGAGGCTTTCAAGAAGGCGCTATCGGTCATGACCAAAGTGCGCGAGACTTACTCCGATTCCCTCGGGGACATGATCAATCTAGACTTTTCCCCCGCCAAGGCCAGGGCCAAGCCCAGCAGATGAGCAAGCTGTTCGACAAGCTGAAGGAAGCGGACCGCTTGCGCGCCGGAGCGCAGCGCGACCGCATCGAGGCCGAGCGCAGCGCCGGCCAGGCGGCGCAGGCGAAGCTGGGCGAGGAGAAGCGCGGGCTGGACATGGCGCGCGAGCGCCAGGCGGCGGAAGTCGAGCTGCGGCGCATCGCCAATGCGCGCGCCGAAGCCGAGGCGAAGGCGGCGCGCGTGGTCGCCGAGCGCCAGCGCGCCGAAGCGCAGGCGGCCGCCGAGGCGAAAGCGCGCGAGGCAGCGGAGAAGAAGGCCGCGGCGCTGGCCGAGGGCCGCCGCCAGAAGGAGGAAGAGGCCGCGCAGCACGCGCGCGAGCGGGCCGAGTCCGAGAGCCAGGCGGCCGCGGCGATGCGCGAGCGCGCTGCGGCCGAAGAGCTGGCGCGGCGCGCGGCGCGCGAGCGTCTGCAAGCCGAGCAGCGGACGCTCGAGGCGGCAAGAGAGCGCGCGGCGGCTGAAGACAAGCTCAAGCGCGAGGCCGAGGCGCGCACCGCGGCGGAGTCCGAAGCGGGGCGCCTGGCAAAGGAGCGCGGCGACATCGAGCGCGCGCATCTCGAGCAGCAGCAAGCGCGGCGCGATGCCGAGAAGCGCGCCGGGCAGCTCGCCGACGAGCGCCGGCGCCTCGAAACCGATGCCGCGCAGCTCGCGCGTTCGCGCGCCGATGCCGAGGAGCAGGCGCGCGTCGCCGCCGAGGAAAGGATCGCCGCCGAGCGCAACGCCATGACGGCGGTGCGCGAGCGCGAGGCCCAGGATTCGCATGCCGCGCGGCGCGCGCAGGCGCGCGCCGATGCCGAGGCGGCGGCCGGCGAAATGGCGAAGGAGCGCCAGGCAGCCGAAATGCGCGCGCTCGAAGAGGCGAACTCCCGCGTCGCGGCGGAGAAGCGCGCGACGGTGCTGGCCGAGGAGCGCCGCGGCATGGAGCTCGCGGCAGAGCAGAAGGCGCGCGAGCGCGCGAATGCCGAGGCGCAGGCGCTCGAGGCGGCGAAGCTGCAGGCCGCGGCGGAGCAGGCGGCCAAGCACGCGGCGGACGTGCGCGCCCACGTCGAGGCCGACGCGGCGCGCCTCGCGCGCGAGCGCGAGGCGATGGACGCCGAGCTGCGCCGCAGCGCCCAGCAGCGGCTGGAGGCCGAGGCAAACCTCGCGCTGGCGGCGGGCGAGAGCGAGGAAGTCAAGGCGCGCGCGCTCGCCGAAGCGCAGGCGCGCATCGCGTCGGAGCAGGCCCTCGCCGCCGCCGCGCGGCAGCGTGCCGAGGCGGAAGACCGCCTGAACGAGCGCGCGCAGGCGCTCTCGGCGGCGGAAACGGCCGCGATCCAGGCGGCGCGCGAGCGCGAGGCGGCGGAGGCCGACGCGCGCGATGCCGCCGAGCTGCGATCGCGCATCGCCGCGGAGGAAGCGCTGCGCCGCGAGGCCGAGGAAGCCGCGGCGGCGGAGGCGGCGGCGCTGGAGGGCATGCGCCAGCGCGTGGCGCTCGACGACGAGCTGCGTCGCGGCGCCCTGGCGCGGGCCGAAGCGGCCCAGGATGCGATCAAGATCGCGCGCCGGCGTGAAAAGGCGGAAACGAAAGCGGCCGCCGCGCTGCAGGCGCGCGTCGAGGCCGAGCGCAGGAGCGAGGCGCTCGCCGCCGAGCGCGCCGAAGCCGAGTCGCGCGCCACCGCGACGCTGCAGGCAAGGATCAGCGAGGAAGAGATGCTGACGCGGAAAGCCCTAGATGCGGCGGAAGCGAAACGCCGCGCCGCGCAGGCGGCGCAGCAGCGCACCGAAACGGCGGCGGAGCTTGGCCTCGCCCGCGCTGCGCATGCCAGCGCCGAGAAGGCGCTCAGGGGCGGCGGCAGCGCCTGGCTGATTGCGCCGCTCGCGGCCGTGGCGGTGGCCATCTTCCTCGGGCTTCTCGAGGTGAAGCCGCTCGCCGACAGCCCGGCCGCGACACCTCTGGCGCTGCGGCTCGATTACCGGCTGCAGTCCTACAAGCCGTAAAAACGCTCGGCGTTGTCGGCGAACACGCGCTGGCGCGCGACCGAGTCGGGCAGCCATTCGAGCGCCGCGCCGATCAGCTCGAGGTCGTCGGGCGCGCCGCCGCTCAAGCCCGGGTGCGGCAGGTTCGAGCCCCACATCAGCCGGTCGGGAAAATCGCGCGCGAACAGCTTGACGATCGGCGCCACGTCCTTGAACCCCGCGTTCGGCAGCAGGCGGTAGAAGCTGCTCAGCTTGAGCACGAAATCCGGGCGCTTGTCGAGCAGCCGCAGCACCGCGCACAGCCCCGGCGCGCTGGCGCCCTGCTGGTCCCCGATGCGCCCGAGATGCTCGAATACCACCGGCACCGGGGATTTCGCGAGCCGTGGCTCGAGCGCCACCCATTCCTCGCAGGCGTCGACGTTGATCTCGACGTGCCAGCGATGCGGCAGGCAGCGCTTCGCCACCTCCTCGAACGCCTCCAGGCCCAGGCTGCCGATGCGCGAGGTCATCAGGCGCGCGCCGACGAAGCCGCCGCGCGCCAGCTTCTCCAGCTCGACATAGCCGATCTCGGGATGGATGGTGGCGACGCCGCGCGCCGCGACGCCGTTGGCGCGGCACTCGTCGAGCGCGTAGCGCGTCACCGAGTTGTCGAGGCCGTAGCAGCTCGCGTTGACCTGCACGCAGCGGCGGATGCCGAGCGCCTGCGTCCAGGCGAGGTAGTACTCGAGCGGATAGGGCAGAGGATCGAAAGCCCGGACGGCGGCGAGCGGGAAGCCGCGCTCGAAGACATGGGCATGGCAATCGACCGCGCCGGAGATCGGCCAGGCGTCGCCGAGCCGCGCTTGCACTTCCTCGGCCGAAGGCGCCAGGCGCATTGCAAGCCATCGTAATCCAATTTGCATTTTGTGCGGTGCGGGAGTAGTTTTCGGCGCTCCTTGGACCGCGAAAGCCACTCCAAACGTTCCTGGCGCCCGGCACTGACGCTCGCTGCACTGGGCGTGGTTTTCGGCGACATCGGCACCAGCCCGCTCTACGCGGTGAAGGAGACTTTCTCTCCGGACCACGGCATCGCGCTCAACGCGGCCAACATTCTCGGCGGACTGTCGACGGTGTTCTGGGCGCTGATGATCGTGGTGTCGCTCAAATACGTGGTTCTCATCATGCGAGCAGACAACCGCGGCGAGGGCGGGATCATGGCGCTGATCGCGCTCGCGCTCTCGGCGATCAAGGGTCAGCCGCAGTGGCGCGTGCCGCTGCTGGGGATCGGCATTTTCGGCGCGTCGCTGTTCTACGGCGACGCGGTGCTGACGCCCGCGATCTCGGTGCTGTCCGCGGTCGAGGGCCTGGAAGTCGGCACCCGCGCCTTCAGGCCGTACGTCGTGCCGATCGCGGTCGTCGTGCTGGTGGCGCTGTTTGCGTTCGAGGCGAGCGGCACCGCCGCCGTCGGCAAGCTGTTCGGCCCGATCATGCTGACATGGTTCATCGCGCTCGCGTCGAGCGGCATGCACGGTATCGCGCAGGCGCCCGAGGTGCTCGCGGCCCTGAATCCGGTCCACGCTTTCGGCTTCCTGAGCAGCCACGGCGCCGCCTCGTTCATCGTGCTCGGCGCAGTGGTCCTCGCGGTGACCGGCGCCGAGGCGCTGTATGCCGACATGGGTCATTTCGGCAAAGCTCCGGTGCGCCTCGCCTGGTTCGGGCTGGTGGGCCCGGCGCTGGTGCTCAACTACTTCGGGCAGGGCGCGCTGCTGATGGTGAAGCCGGCGGCGGTGCAAAACCCCTTTTACCTGCTGTTTCCCGGCTGGGCCCTTTACCCGATGGTCGCGCTCGCCACGGCGGCCACGGTGATCGCGTCGCAGGCGGTCATCTCGGGCGCTTATTCGCTCACCAAGCAGGCAGTGCAACTGGGCTTCCTGCCGCGCATGACCATCGTCCACACCTCGGCGCGCGAGATGGGCCAGGTGTACATCCCGGGCATCAACTGGGTGCTGTGCGGCGCGGTGCTGGTCGCAGTCATCGGCTTCGGCTCCTCGTCGCGGCTCGCCGGCGCGTACGGAGTCGCCGTGACGGCGACGATGCTAGTCGACACGCTGCTCACCTTCTTCGTGATCCGCTTCGGCTGGCGCTATCCGCTGCTGCTGTCCCTCTTCGCCACCGGCTTCTTCGCGATCATCGACCTGACCTTCTTTTCCGCCACGCTGCTGAAGATCGCCGACGGCGGCTGGTTCCCGCTGGTGATCGGATCGGCGATCTTCCTGCTGATGAGCACGTGGCGGCGCGGACGCCAGGTCCTGTTCGAGCGGCTGCGCGCCGAGTCGGTGCCGCTCGCTCCCTTCCTGAAGTCGCTGTTTCTGGAGCCGCCGCTGCGCGTGCCGGGGACGGCGGTCTACCTCACCGCCACCCCTGAGAGCACGCCTCATGCGCTGCTGCACAGCCTCAAGCACTTCAAGGCGCTGCACTCGCGCGTGGTGTTCCTGTCGGTCGAGTTCCTCGACGTGCCGCACGCCGCCTTCGAGGAGCGCCTTACCTGCGAGCGGCTCGGCCGCGAGTGCTGGCGCGTGCGGGTGCGCTACGGCTTCATGAACCGGCCCGACGTGGTGCGCGCGCTGGAGGCCTGCGGCGCGGTGGGCCTGGAGATCGACTTCATGGACACGTCGTTCTTTCTGTCGCGCCAGACGATCGTGCCGGTGCCGGGGCGCGGCGGCATGGCGTTCTGGCGCGAGCGCCTGTTCACCGCCATGGCGCGCAACGCGGGCAGCGTCACCGACTTCTTCAACATTCCCGCCAACCGCGCCGTCGAGCTCGGCACGCGAGTCGAAATCTAGTCCTCGTCGGCCAGCAGCCGGTAGCCGACCCCGGTCTCGGTCAGCAGATGGCGCGGCTGGACCGGATCGGCTTCGAGCTTCTCTCTGAGCTGCTTCATATAGATGCGCAGGTAATGGGTATGCTCGACATGCGAGGGCCCCCATACCTCGAGCAGCAGCTGGCGGTGCGTGACCACCATGCCGAGGTGCTTCGCCAGGCAGGCAAGAAGGCGAAATTCCAGCGCCGTGAGATGGACCTCCACGCCGTCGCGCTTGACGACGTGCCTTTCCAGGTCCGCAGAGACCTGGCCCAGCCTGAGTGCCGACTTGCCGGAGCCGGGCCGGGCGGAATTGCGCAGCGCCACGCGCACGCGCGCGAGCAGCTCGCCGACGCCGAAGGGCTTGGTGACATAGTCGTCCGCGCCGGCGTCGAGCGCTTCGACCTTCGAGCGCTCCTGCGCGCGCGCCGACAGCACCAGGATCGGCATCGGCGACCAGGCGCGAATGCGCCGGATCACGTCCACGCCGTCGATGTCTGGCAGGCCGAGGTCGACGATCGCCAGGTCGGGCTTGTGGCTGCCGGCGTCGATGGCGCCGCGCGCGCCGCTGCCGGCCTCGACCACGCGGTAGCCTTCGGCGGCGAGCGAGGTGCGCAGGAACCTGCGGATCTCCGGCTCGTCCTCGACGACGAGGATCGTCCCCCGGGTTTCGGTCATCCTTCCCGCGGCACCTGCGGCGCTGGCTCGACCGGCAGGGTAAAGCGGAACGCGGCGCCGCCTTCGGCGCGCGTCTCCGCCCAGATGCGGCCGCCGTGCAGGCGCACGATGGCGCGGCAGATGGCGAGACCCAGCCCGACCCCGGCGACGGTGCCCTCGGTATTGCCGCGATGGAACTTGGCGAACAGCTGCTCGGGATCCCCTGCCGGCAATCCGGGCCCGGCGTCCTCGACGGAA
>Ga0209472_1000288_pt1 | contig 30849 bp, 28 predicted proteins | sample GraSoiAngelo_130_FD_185887 | JGI IMG/M metagenome (GOLD analysis project Ga0209472, IMG submission 185887) | Grasslands soil microbial communities from the Angelo Coastal Reserve, California, USA - 14_0929_02_20cm (SPAdes) (version 2) | ecosystem: Environmental > Terrestrial > Soil > Grasslands ... | reverse complement strand
GAAGCGCACAACAAAGCAATGTAAGGACACAAGGCCATGCACACGACGATCCTGCGGTCGATTGCGCTCGTGAGCCTGACGCTCGCGGCGGCCCCACTGCCGGCACAGGTCGAGAGCATTACGGTCGATGCGGCTGCGCCGACGCAGCCGTTTCCGCACTTCTGGGAGCGCATGTTCGGATCAGGACGCGCGGTGCTGTCGCTGCGCGAGAGCTATCGCGAGGACCTGCGCGCCGTGCGCGCCGTGACGGCGGTCGCTTACGTGCGTTTTCACGCCATCCTGCACGACGAGGTCGGCGTGTACTCGGAGGATTCCAAGGGTGAGCCCGTCTACAACTTCTCCTACATCGATCAGATATACGACGGCCTTCTCGCCAACGGCGTGCGCCCGCTCATCGAGCTCGGCTTCATGCCGCGGCAGCTCGCCGGCGCGGACATCCGGCAGAGCTTCTGGTACCGACCCGTGGTCGCGCCGCCTAAGGACTACGGGCGGTGGGATGCGCTGATCGGCGCCTTCGCGCGCCACCTCGTCGAGCGCTACGGAGTCGACGAGGTGAGCCGCTGGTACTTCGAGGTGTGGAACGAGCCGAATCTGGATTTCTGGGGGGGCGAGCCGCGACAGTCCACGTACTGGACGCTCTACGACCACACCGCGCGCGCACTCAAGGCGGTGGATCCGCGGTTGCGCGTCGGGGGTCCCGCGACCGCGCAAGCGGCATGGGTCCCGGCGTTCATCGAGCACTGCGAGCACGAGCACGTCCCGGTCGACTTCGTCTCGACGCACGTCTACGGCGACGATACCGCGCAGGACGTCTTCGGCACCAAAGAGCGCATTCCTCGCGAGCGGATGGTGTGCCGCGCCGTGCAGAAAGTGCACGCGGAGATCCAGGCTTCTGCCCGGCCGTCGCTGCCCCTCATCTGGACGGAGTTCAACGCGACCTTCGCGAACCACCCGGAGATAACCGACGCGCCCTACATGGGGCCGTGGCTCGGGGAGACGATCCGCCAGTGCGATGGACTCCTCCAGGACATGTCCTACTGGACGTTCTCCGATGTCTTCGAGGAGCAGGGTGTGGTGAAGACTCCCTTCTACGGAGGCTTTGGACTCCTGGCCGCGGGGGGCATCCCCAAGCCCGCCTTCAACGCGTTCGCCCTGTTGCACCAGCTCGGCGAGCAGCGCTTCGGCGGCGCCGCCGAGGGAGCGCTCCTGACCCGCCGCGCCGACGGTGCGCTGGTCGTCGCGCTCTGGAACTACGCCGACGTCGGTGCGACCGCGCCGGTCCGCAAAGTCGCGCTGACCGTGAAGAACTTCGACGCGCGCACGGCGAGCGTCGAATCACTCGACGAGGAGCACGGCAACGTGCACAAGGCGTACGAGAAGATGGGATCGCCGCGCTATCCGACGCAGGACCAGATCGCCGAGCTCCGTGCCGCCGCCGCGCTTCCCGCGCCCGAGTCGCACGCGCTCAGGAACGGCACCCTCGATGTCGCGATTCCGTCCCAAGGGCTCATCCTCGTTACAATTCTCGCAAAACGGTGAGGCGCGCACCATGACTAAGGGTTGGGCGATCGTCACGGGCGCATCCGGTGGCATGGGTGCGGAGTTCACGAGGGCGCTGACTGAGCGCGGCCATCCTGTGCTTGCGGTGGGGCGTGGCGCCGAGCGGTTGTCGCGGCTGGCCGCGCGAGTGAGGGCGAACGGCGCAATGATCGAGACGCTCGCCGCGGACCTCGCGACCCCCGAAGGTGTCGAGATGGTGGTCACGCGCGCACGCGCATTGGGCGATGTGGAGCTGCTCGTCAACAACGCCGGGCTGTCCACCTCGGGTCCCTTCCTCGACCAGCCCGCTGACAGGGAGATCGAGTCGATCCGGGTCAACGTGGAGGCCCTTTACAGGCTGACACGCGCGATCCTTCCCGGCATGGTGGCGAAAAAACGCGGCGGCGTCCTCAACATCGCATCCATTGTCGCGTTCCAGGCGATTCCCTACTGGACGACGTATGCCGCCACCAAAGCCTTCGTTCTGGCATTTGGAGAAGGGCTCGCCTATGAGCTGCGTGACAGCGGGGTGCGCGTCGTGACGGTGTGCCCGGGTTTCACCAGCACGGGACTGTACGCAGATTCGGGTGTCCCCGGTCTGGCCGGGCGGCTCCTGCCCTTCGCAAAGCCGGAGACAGTCGTGCGCGCTGCGCTCGCGGCCTACGACGCCGGTCGCGTGGTTCAGGTTGTGGGCTTCGTGAACCAGCTTCTGGCGGTCTCCGGCGCCCTGACCCCGCGCTTCGTCCTGCGCTGGCTCATGGCGCAGATGTTTGCGCCGACCGCCGCGCGTCCGGGGTAGCAACACATCATGGGATCGCGCCCGCTGGCACGGCGGCCAACACTTCGCGCGCGGCGCGGATGCCGCTTCGCAGAGCCCCCTCGACGGTGCCCGCCTCGCCTGCGGTGTCCGTTGCCTCGCCGGCGAAGTGCAGCGTGGCGTCGAGCGGCCGTGCCAACGTCTCGCGGGCATCATCGCCGCCGACGGTGACATAGCTGTAAGCGCCGCACGCGTAAGGATCCTGCTGCCAGTCGTGGTAGTGATAGCCCTCGAGCTGGCGTGCGACCTCGAGCCCCTTGCCGAACAGCGGCTGCAGACTCGCGGTCGCGGCGCGTACGATGTCGGCCGGCGTAGCGTTCGATGCGAGATCCCGCGCGCGCGCACCGCCCGCCCAGGCGACGAGCAGCGGTACGTGCGCGGGAGCCTGAGTCCAGAATGTCGGCACTTCGGCATCGGGCAGGTGAAGGAACGACACCTCGCGGTAGCGCCCGGCGTGCACGTCCTCCCAGAAGCACGAGGCAAAGCGCAGCAGCACCTTGACCACGGGTCCGGAGGCAAGCTGTTGCAGCGCCGCGTGCTTCGCCTCGAGTTCGGGCATGAAGCGTACGGCGCCCAGGGTGGGGGAGGTCTGCTGCAGCACCCCGAGCGGCACAGTGACGATCGCGCGCGCGCCATGTGCCTCGAAAGGCGCGCCGAGGCACTCGCCGGCGACCTGCACCGATCCCTTCGACCAGCGCACACTCTGCACCGGCGACTGCAGCTGCAGCTTCTCGCGCGGCAGTCCTGCCGCGAGCGCGGCCAGCAGTCGCTCGTAGCCATCGCGCGGACGCGACTGTGGCGTGTCGCCGAGAATGTCACCGGTCCATTCGGTCCGCAGCGCCCGGGCGCTCGCGCGCGCGGTGTCCGCCGCATCGAACCCTTCCGCCATCCGCCGCGCGGACTGCCGCTCCTCGGCGGACAGGGGCAGGCGGTCGAGGAAGTCATCGAAGGACATGTCCTCACGGGCAAGCAGCTCGGAGCGCTGCATCGCCTGGAGGATGCGCACAAAGAATCCATCCCGCGGCCTGAGCTCGCCCTGCTGCAGGCTCAAGTGGAGGTCCGGGCAGTCGATGCTGCTGCTGCCGGAGCGCGCGAGCAGCGCCCGGGTGATCGGGGCGTGCCCGTGGATGAATTCCGCGCCGAGCTCGATGGGCGCCGGGAAATCCGGCTCCCTTCGGGTCCACACGCGCCCCCCGACGCGGTCGCGCGCCTCGAGCAGCAGAACCGAACGGCCCGCCGCGACCAGCTCGGCGGCAGCGGCCAGCCCCGCGGCGCCGGCGCCGATCACGATGACATCGAAGGAGGAGGCGGCCACTGCTATCCCGTCCCGGTGTCGCGCAATTCCACCCAGGTGGGTGCGTGGTCGCTCGGCTTCTGCCAGCCGCGCACATCCCGGTCGACGCCGGAGCTCACCAGCCGAGCCGCCGCCGGCGGGTTGAGCAGCAGGTGATCGATGCGCAGCCCGGCGTTGCGCCGGTAGGCATCGCGAAAGTAATCCCAGTAGGTGTAGATCGTCTCGTCGGGATGCATCGCCCGCAGGGCATCGGTCCACCCCTGCCGGGTGAGGCGTGCAAAGGCCTCACGCACCTCGACCCGGAACAGGGCGTCGTCGACCCAGCGCTCGGGCTTGTAGACGTCGCGCTCGGTCGGGATGACGTTGTAATCGCCCGCGAGGACCACCGGCGCCTCGGCGGAAACGAGTTGTGCGGCGTGAGCGATCAGCCGCTCGAGCCAGCGCAGCTTGTAGTCGAACTTAGGGCCCGGTGCGGGATTGCCGTTGGGCAGATAGAGGCAGGCGACGTGGATGCCGTCGACCTGCGCCTCGATGTAGCGGCTGTGGGCATCGTCCGGATCGCCGGGAAGCGCGCGGCAGATCTCGGTCGGCTGCGAATTGCGGGCCAGGATCGCGACCCCGTTCCAGCTCTTCTGACCGCGCCAGACCGCTCCGTACCCGGCGTCCCGGATCGCGCCGTCGGGAAAGCTCTCCTGCGGCGCCTTCAGCTCCTGCAAGCAAACGACCTTGGGCGAGGCCTCCGCGAGCCAGCGCAGAAGGCTCGGCAGACGTGCGCCCATGCCGTTGACGTTGTAGGTGACGATCCTCACCTTGCGCTGACGCCGTGTGGGGGGTCACCGCGGGCGCGCTAGCGCGTGACCGGCCCCTGCGCGGAACGCGCCGCCCGGCCGGCGCCAAAGTGCCGGTCAGCAATCAGACACAGGATCTCGAACATCATCGTGGCGCCGACCAACGCGGTGTTGCCCGTCTGATCGTAGGGCGGGGCGACCTCGACCACATCGCCCCCGACGAGGTTCAGGCCCCGCAGGCCGCGGAGCAGTCGCTGGGCCTCGAGCGTCGTGATGCCCCCGACCTCCGGCGTCCCGGTGCCCGGCGCGTACACCGGATCGAGGCCGTCCACGTCGAAGGAGATGTAGGTGGGGCCGTCGCCCACCACGCGGCGGGACTCCTCGATGACGCGCTCGACGCCGAGCTCGGAGAACTCCTCGATGAAGACCACGCGCATGCCGTGCGAGCGGGAGAATTCGATGCCATCCATGAAGTTCTGGCCCCCGCGGATGCCGATCTGAATCGTGCGCCTGGGGTCGAGCACCCGCGCCTCGACCGCGAGGCGAAACGGGGCTCCGTGAGTGAATTTCGAGCCGAAGAACTCTCCCCAGGTATCGGTGTGGGCGTCGATATGCACCATCCCGATCGGCGCCGAGGGCGAGGCAATGGCCCTGAATATGGGATAGGTGATCGAGTGATCACCCCCGGCGCTCACCGGCAGGATGCCGGCCGCCTTCACCTTTCTATAGAAGGCCTCGATCTCCTCGACCTGCTTCTCGAGGTCGTAGCGATGTGACAGGCGCACGTCGCCGAGGTCGGCGATCCGGCAGAGCTCGTAGGGATTCACTCCCAGGCCGAGGTTGAAGCCCCGCATGAGGCTGGAGGAGTTGCGTATCTCGCGCGGACCGTGCCGTGCGCCGGGTCTGTTCGTGACTCCGAGATCGGTCGGCACGCCGATGAGTCCGATGTCCACGTTCTCGAGCGTCGCGGCCAGCGGCGCGCGCATGAAGGTTGCGATCTCGCTGTAGCGCGGCTCCTTCATCGGGTTGTAGGCGTCCTCGCCCCCGATGTCGGACCTGAAGTAATTCTCGGTGCTCACGCCTGCGCCTCTTTTCGCCTTTCGGTTTTGGGAAATGCTGCGCCGCTCGAGATCATAGCGCTCGCGGTGCCTGGAGTCGCTTCCAGTCGCGGCGAATCTCGCGCGCGGCGTTGTGGCCCGGAATTCCGGAGACGCCGCCCCCCGGATGGGTCGAGGAGCCGCACTGGTAGAGTCCGGTGATCGGGGTGCGATAGTCGGCCCAGTGCGGCGCGGGGCGCTGCCAGAAGAGCTGGTCGGCCGACAACTCGCCATGGAATATGTGTCCCTGGGGCAAGCCCACGATCGCCTCGAGGTCGGGGGCCACCAGGGTCTCGGCCTCGATGACCTGCCCTGAAAAGCCCGGGGCCATCTCGTCGATCACATCGAGCACGGCCTTGGTGAGGTTGCGCTTCTCGTCGGCCCAGGAGGCGCCATCTTTCAGCTTATAGGGGGCATGGCCGCCAAAGATGTTGATCACGTGCTTGCCCGCGGGCGCCAGCGAATCGTCCACGATCGTCGGCACGACCGGCGTCACGAACGGCTTGCGCGAGTACCAGCCGTACTTGGCGTCGTCGTAGGCGCGCTCCAGATAGTCGATCCCGGGGGCGATGTGCACGTAGGTCGGATAGCGGAATCCCTGCCGCGCGGCGTCGAAGGCGCGGTAGCGCGGCGGCTGGTGCGCGGCGACGTTCATCTTGAAGGCGGTCGAGAAGGTCCGGAACGTGTCGATCTCGCGCAGCAGCTCCGCCGGCAGGTGTTCGGGTGCGATGAGGCGACGGAAGAGCGTCGTCGCCGCGGCATTCGAGGCCACGGCCCTGGCGCGGAAGTCCCGCCCGTCGGCGGTGCGCACGCCCGTGACGCGCCCCGCGCTCACCAACACCTCCGCCACCGGTGCCTGCGTCACGATCTCCATGCCGAAGCGCGCTCCCGAGCGCGCAATCGCGGCGGTGATGGCGCCCATGCCGCCGCGCACGAAGCCCCAGCCGCCCGCTCCCTGATGCTCGCCCATCAGGTGATGCATGATGACGTAGGCCGTGCCGGGTGACCTCGGGCCCGCGAAGGTGCCGATCGAGGCGTAGTAAGCGAGCACGGACTTGATCGTGTCGTTCTCGAACCAGGCGGAGAGGTAATCGACCGCGCTCTGGGTGAGGAGATCGACCAGACGATAGGCGCGATCGCCGATGCGGCGATGGCGCCACAGGAGCGAAGCGCTCTTCCTGAAGTCTCTCCAGCTGCGTCGGACCGGGTCTACCGGCGTCTCGAGGAGGAGCTGCCGTACCACGGCGGCAGACTCTTCGAGATAGCGCGCGAACTGTGGGTAGATCTCGGCGTCATGACGTGAGAAGCGCGCAAACTCCGCCTGGGTCTTGCGCATGTCGTCGCTGAAGACGATGTAGTCATCGCCGCCGAGAGGGCAGAAGAGATCGTTCGCCGGCAGTACCTCGAGCCCGAAGGAGTCGAGCTCGAGATCCCGGATCACGCGCGGATGCAACAGGCTCATCACGTAGGAGAAGCGGGACGCGCGGAATCCGGGGGTGAATTCCTCGGTGACGGCGGCGCCGCCCACGATCTCGCGCCGCTCCAGCACCAGCGTCTTGAGGCCCGACTTGGCGAGATAGGCGCCGCAGACCAGTCCGTTGTGGCCCGAGCCGATAACGATCACATCGTACGTGGTCGACACAGTCTGCGCCTCCCTAAGGCAAGTGCCGCCGAGCTATCGTGTCGCGCCGCCGCCGCGAGGGCAACTTTGTGCGCCGGAAGCGGCCTTGCGGAGCCGCCGCGTGCAGAGCATTCTGCGGCGCGAGAATGGAGTCATTGCTGGTGTCGTTTTCGACCGTGGCGATCGCGGAAATGGGCGACCGCACGCAGCTCTTGTCCCTCATGCTCGCGGCGCATTACCGCAGACCCTGGCCGATCCTCGCCGGGGTGCTGTGCGCCACGCTCGCCAGTCACCTGCTCGCGGGCATCATCGGCGTTCGGCTTGGTCGGTTTCTCACGCCGGCCATGCTGGATGCCGTGGTCGGTGTCAGCATGATCGGCATGGCGCTCTGGGCTCTCACGCCCGATGCGCTCGGGGAGGATGCAGCCCGCGTTGGTCGCGCAAGCGCCTTCCTCGCGACTGTCGTGACCTTCTTCATCGCCGAGATCGGCGACAAGACCCAGATCGCCACTGTCGCTCTGGCCGCAGCCTATTCCAACCTGACCGCCGTGGTCGCGGGCACGACCGCCGGGATGGTGCTGGCGAATGCACCCGTGGTCTTTCTCGGCAAGGCCTTCTCCGATCGGCTGCCGTTCAAGGCCATTCACTACGTGGCGAGCGGCCTGTTTCTCGGGCTCGGCGTGGTCTTTCTCGTTCGTGCGGTTCACCGCGCCTTTTAGCCGTGCCGAGCCTGGAATCTCCTCGCCTTCATGCGATTCCCGCACGCCTGCATACTGCACCAGCGGCGCGTGTGGTTCTTGCTCGTGTCGAGAAAGAGCCAACGACAGCTCTCCGCCCCACAGGCGCGAACGAGCGCCATGGCGTCCGAGGTCATGAGCTGCCGCGCGGCGAGCGCGAGCATCCAGACCGGAAGCTCTGCGTGGGCGCTGAAGCGACCCCAGTGCCACTCAAGTGCTGCGCGCTTGTTCCGGCCTGGCGCCGCCTGCTCCCAGCGAAGCTCCCGATGCCCGCTCGCATCGTGGAAGTGCTGCTCGAGCGTCCGGATATCCCCATCCGCGGCAGGCCGTCCGTCCACGGCGGAGTAGAGCACTGACGCCAGCGCCTCGCGCAGCTGCCGCGCGGACCGCAGCGCCCGCGCCGCCGCTTGCCGGGGCACGGAGCCCGCGAGCCGCCGCGCCTCGCGGACATCGAGCGGCCCCGACTGCTGCGCGAACCGCAGCAGGTCGCCGTAGTCGGCCAGCAGCTCCACCGGCCCGTCCTCCGTGAAGCGGTCATCGAGCGAATTGACGAAGTCGAGCGCCGGGTGCCCGCCGCACAGGTCGAAAAGTGGTGGTTTTCCCTTGGCTTGCGTCACGGATGCCTATAACCCCCAAATACAAGTTTACAGGTTACAGGGGAACTGTCTATCCTAACCCCTTATGGCTCATTCAGAGGTTATCGGGGCGCTGCCGCGCTCGCGCGGGCGCCGCTTCGACGCGCGGATACCGCTGGCCTTCATGGCCATCTATTTCCTCTGGGGCGCGACGTTCCTCGCGATCCGGATCGCGGTGCTCGAGATCCCCCCGTTCTTCACCGCGGGAGTGCGCTTCCTCGTCGCCGGGGGGCTGCTCTATGGCTTCATGCGCCTGCGCGGGCAGGCGGGTCCCTCGGCGACGGAGTGGCGCAGTATCGCCGTCACCGCGCTGTGCATGTTCGTTGCGACCTACGGAGCGCTCTTCTGGGCAGAGCAATACGTGCCTTCCGGCATCGCCTCGGTGATCGAAGCCACGCTCCCCATCACGACCATCGCCCTCGAGGTGTTCATATTCCGGCAGCAACCGTTCCGCTGGACTTTGCTGGGAGCGGTAGCGCTCGGGTTCTGCGGAGTCACCTGGCTCCTGATGAAAGGGGGTCCGCAGCAGTTCGCCGCCGTTCCCTGTCTCGTCATCGTGGCGAGCGGCATCGCCTGGTCGCTGGGCGCCGTGCTGACCCGCTCGCTGCCGCGTCCGAGGTCGCTCGCGCTCGCGGCCGGGGCACAGATGATGCTCGGCGGGGCGGTGCTGCTCGCTTTATCGCAGCTCACCGGGGAGCTCGATCCCTTCCCCCATATTTCGCTGCGCGCGGGGCTGTCGCTGTCGTATCTCATCGTCGGCGGGTCGCTCCTCGGCTTCACCGCCTACGTATGGCTGCTGGCGCGCATGCCGGTTACCCGCGTCGCGAGCCACGCCTACGTCAATCCCGTGGTCGGCGTCGCCCTGGGTTACTTCGTGGCCGGCGAGGCGATCACCACGAGAATGATTCTCGCTTCCCTCCTCGTGATCGCCAGCGTCTTCCTGATCCTCAGCACCCCGGCCGACCGCGACTCCAGAAGCCGCTGACCTCCTTCCCATCGCCACGGGACGGCACTAATCTGCCCTCGGGCTCAAGGAGTCACTCAGCCAAGGTGAACGGTGTTCGCTACCCGCCATACTCCTCTGCACGCGCTCAGGTGGCTTGGGATCGGGCTCCTCGGCGGATGGCTCGGCTCCTGTGCGAAGCCGCAGAGCTCGCCCGTGATCGTCGTCGGAAATGCCCGCTTCGAGTTTCTCACTCCATCGCTCGTGCGGATGGAATACTCGCCTTCGGCAAAGTTCGTGGATGCGCCCACCGCAGTCGTGCAGAAGCGAGACTGGCCGGCGGTCCGGGTCGAGGCGACTGAGAAGGACGGCTGGCTCGCCGCCGCGAGCGGTGTCGTGACGCTCCGCTATCGGCTCGGGTCCGGACCCTTTACCGCGGCCAACCTGGAGGTGAGGTGGAGCGATCCCGCCGGCGCCGCGCACGCCTGGCATCCGGGCGATCGGGATCCGCTCAACCTGGGGGGGCTCACGTATTCGCTCGACAACGTGAGCGAGGCGAACCTGCCGGCGGGGCAGTCCGATCTCGCGAGCCCGGTCAACGACGCGATTCCGGGGATCGACCTCAAGCTCCCGGAGGCGAAGCCGGGGCTCCTGAGTCGCAGCGGCTACGCGTTCATCGACGACAGCCCAACCCCGGTGTGGAGCGCGGAGAAAGCGTGGATAGAGCCCCGGCCGCAGCCCACCGGCCAGGACTGGTATCTGTTCACCTACAACCGCGATTACCGCAAGGTGCTCGGTGAATACGCGCAGCTCTGCGGCCCGATCCCGATGATCCCGCGCTGGGTCCTCGGCCCCTGGATCACCGATTTCAATTTCGAATACTTTCCCGACAGCGCGGAGTCCCGGCGGCCCGACTTCCAGCGCTACAACCAGCAGTACCTCGAGGACGAGGTTTCGCGGCTCCGCCAGAGTCAGATTCCCTTCGACGCGCTGATTCTGGACTTCGCCTGGCACAACTACGGCTGGGAGGGCGGCTACGACTGGAGTCCGCTGATCCCGCATCCACAGGAGCTCATGAACCGGCTGCACGGCCAGGGCATCAAGCTGAGCCTCAACGATCACCCGGGCTACGTCAACACGGAGCAGAGCATCCTCTCTTTCGACGACAGCCACGCGCCCGAGGTGTTGAAAGCGCTCGGCCGGCCGCCGCCGCCCAGCCCCAAGTTCGATCTCGACCTGTCGGCGCTGTGGAGCTTTCGCACCGATCATGACGCGGGCGGCTGGAAGCCGATCCGCATCGGGCCCTGGCGGGAACGGGGCTACGGGGGCTACCGGGGGGTCGGGTGGTATCGGGCATCGGTGCAGCTGCCCTCGAAGCTCCCCAACGCGCTCTATCTCTATCTCGGCGAGGTCGGCAAGACCTACAGGATCTTCGTCAACGGAAGGGAAGCGACTCACACCGAGGCGCATTGGCCGCGGCGGTTGACCTATACCGACGTAACTCCCTACGTCAAAGCGGGCCAGCGAAACGAGATCGTCGTGCGCGTCGAGCCGGGCGAGCGCGCCGGCGACGGCATCCTCCGCGGCCCGGTCGCACTCCGGGATGTCGAGCCGCCGAAGCGCATCTATTTCGATCTCTCCAACCCGCGGCAGGCCGATGTCTTCATGCGCGAGCTGCACGGACCGCTGATGCGCCAGGGCGTGGACGTGTGGTGGGTCGACGGCGGCAACGGTGCCGTCGACATGCCCGGGCTCAACAAGCAGCTATGGGCGAACAAGGTCTTCTACGACTACTCGCAGCGGGAGAGCGGCCGGCGCGGCTTCATCTTGAGCCGCTACGGCGACTGGGGAAGCGAGCGTTATCCGGCGTTTTTCACCGGCGACACCTACTCCGAGTGGCCGGTGCTCGCCTACGAAGTCGCATTCACCGCGCGCGGCGGCAACGTGCTCGTCCCCTACATCACTCACGACATCGGGGGCTTCCACGGCGCAAAGCTCGACTTCGACCTCTATGCGCGCTGGATCGAGTTCGGCGTCTTCAGCCCTCTGCTGCGCCTGCACAGCGCGCACGCCAACCCGCGCGAGGGGAATCTCCGCATGCCGTGGGTCTACGGCAGCGAAGGGATTGCCCTCATGAGGAAGTACTTCACGCTGCGCACCCAGCTGATCCCTTATCTCTACAGCTACGCCTGGCGGGGGCACCAGGAGTCGCTCCCGATCCTGCGGCCGCTGTACCTCGAGTACCCGGACCTCGAGGAAGCGTACCGGCACTCACGCGAATACTTCTTCGGCCGGGAAATGCTGGTCGCTCCCGTGCTCGACCCGAGCGGCAATCAGACCGTCTATCTTCCGCCTGGCAGCTGGATCGATTTCTTCTCCGGCAAGCGCCGCCAGGGCGGCGTCACGTTCACCGCTCACTACGCGGTGGACGAGACGCCGGTCTTCGTTCGCGAAGGAGCGGTCATTCCGGAGCAGGCCCCGAGCGAGTACTCGAACGCGAAGCCGCTGGATCCCCTCATCGTCAATGTCTATGGCGCGGGCGAGGGCAGCTTCGATCTCTACGAGGACGACGGCGTCTCGCTCGCCTACGCCCAGGGCGCATCCGCCCACACGCCGATCAGACACGCCCGAGGCGGTGATGGCCTCGAGCAGCTTCTCATCGGGCCGACCCAGGGCGCGTTTCAGGGTCAGCTCGAGGAGCGCTCCTACGAGCTGCGCATCCATACGACCGACAGGCCGTCGTCGATCTCCCTCGATGGCACGCCGCTCAGCCAGTGGACCTGGGAGGCCGATCAGACCACCGCGGTCGTGTCGCTCCCCAGGCGGTCGATCCGCAACCGGATCGGCGTGGAGTGGCGGTGAAATGACTCATCGGCATCGTGCGTGCCTACATGAGGTAACCGCAGACTCCCGGAGCACGCAGCAGATCTGAACGACGTCAGTGCCCGACCGACCCTGTCTTGCTTTTTACTGTATTTTGTCTTACAGTGATTCCATGCAGAGTGAGACCCTCTCGTTGCGAATCTCGAAAGCGGAGAGCCGGGCGCTGCGCGAGCGTGCGCGGCGCGAGAGGATTTCCCAGGGGAGCCTCGTACGGCGCGCGCTGCGTGCCTATGGCATAACACCCGAGGCCGACACCAAGTCCGGTTACGACGTCATCAAGCACTTGATTGGGCGCAATCGCGGTGGGCCGAAGGATCTGTCCACGAATCCGCGACACCTGGACGACTACGGGCGGTGAAGATCTGGCTGGTCGACACCGGCCCGCTCATTGCCTTGCTAGCGAGGGATGACGCCCACCACGAATGGGCCATCGAGCAGTCGAAGGCCGCCCCCGCGACGGCGCTCACCTGTGAGGCTGTGATCTCTGAAGCGCTATTCCTGCTCAAGCGCGCCGGCCACGACGTCGACGATCTGTTCACGCTCGTAGAAGTGGGATTTCTGCGGAGCGATTTCAACTTTCAGGCCGAGGCGCGCGCGGTGCGAAATCTGATGAAACGCTATCGGGAGCAGCCGATGGGCTTTGCGGATGCGTGCCTCGTCAGAATGGCCGAGCTGAACCCCGACGCCTGTGTGTGGACGCTCGACGGCGACTTTCGTGTATATCGAAAGAACCGGCGGCAAACGCTCTCGCTCGTGATCCCGGACGCATAGTCCAAGGCCTTGTTCGCCGCGTTCATCCTAAATTCCGCACGCCTGCTTCCGTCGGAGCGATTCGAGGCGTCGTTCGCGCAATGAGCCCGGATAGCTCAGCGGCTCATCCGCCGCTGAGCTACCGGCCCTTCTGGTACGTCCCGACGAGCTGCGCTTCCGCGAGCACGTGTCCCTTCAGGGCATCGAGGAGCTGGGTCTTGGTGGGGCGCTCGAGGCCCTCCAACAGCGCATCGACCGCGTAGAGCTTGTGGAAATACCGGTGTCGGCCGACGGGCGGGCAGGGACCGCCGTAGCCCGCGCGCTTCCAGTCGTTGAGTCCCTGTACGGCTCCGGCCGGGAGGCCGCGGCCGCTCGCGCCCTCCGGCAGACCCCGGGCTTCGTCCGGAATGTTGTGAACTACCCAATGGACCCAGGTCAGCTTCGGAGCGCGCGGATCGGGCGCGTCCGGGTCGTCGACGATGAGCGCAAAGCTCCGGGTGCTCTGCGGGGCCCCGGACCAGTTGAGGGGCGGTGATATGTCGGCACCCTCGCAGGTGTACTGCTTCGGGATCGCGCCGTTGTCGGCAAAGGCGGGCGAGCTCAAGGCGAAGGCCATGGTCAGGTACTCCGCGGGCTGATCAGTCGCTGCCGAAGTCGTATTCCTTATCTTATAGTAGCGATACCAGTCCTGCTTTTCATGCCCGGTGCTTCCCCGAGTCCCGTCCGGCTGCGGACGTTTCGCCGACCGGGGCGAGATCCGCGAGCGTTGCGCGGACTTCGGTGAGCCGCGGCGGCTTGCTGAGCACGCGGTCGACATGTGTGGGTATGTCGTTTTCCGCGACTAGCCGCTGGCCCCATCCCGTCAGCAGGATGACCGGGGTATGCGGGGACACTGCCTTGATCGCGGCGGCCACTCGGCGGCCGTCGACGTAGGGCATTCCGAGGTCCGTAATGACGAGCGAGAACGTGGGGCCGTGGGAGAGCGCGGCGGTGAAGGTATCGATACCCTTCTGGCCGCCGTCGGCGACCGTGACGACGTGGCCGTCCTGCTCCAGGATGTCCCGTAGCGATTTTGTGAGCATCGGGTCATCGTCCACCAGCAGGATCCGCAAGCGGGACAGGGGCTGCTGCGGACGCGGACGGGCGCCGGCGGCCGGCACGATCGGATCGGCCACCGCGAAGATCAGGCGCACGAGAGTGCCGTGGCGCACGGCACTCTCGATCTCGAGCTCCGCGCTGTGACGCTGCACCATGCCGTAGACCATGGCGAGCCCGAGGCCCGTGCCGCGCTCCCCCTTCGTGGTGTAGAAGGGCTCGAGGCATCGGCGCCGCGTCTCCTCGTCCATGCCGATGCCGGTGTCGGCGACTTCCACCTGCACCTGCCGCGTGATGTCGCCGCCGCTCGACACGAGCCGCGTGCGCAAGGTGAGCGTCCCGCCTTCCGGCATGGCGTCCACGGCGTTGAAGATCAGATTGGTGAGTGCGTCGCGGATCTCGACCTCCGAGCCCATGATGTCGGGCAGGTTCTCGGCGAGCTCGGTCTTGAGCTGAATGAACACTCCGCGCTGCTGCGCCTGGTCGCTCCAGCGGGCGCGCGTGAGGTTGACGACCTGATCGATGAGGCGATTACACTCGACGCGCGACAGCACCAGCTCGGCCTCGCGCGGCCGGTAGAACTCGCGCATGCGCGCGACCGTCTCCGCCACGTCCTCGATCGCGGTTCGAATGGTGCCGAGATATTCGCGCGCGTGCTCACTCAACCCTGGCTCGCGCTCGAGCAGCGACTCGGTGTAGAGAGCGATCGGCGAGATGGCATTGTTGATGTCGTGCGCAATGCCGCTCGCCATCTCGCCGAGCGCGCGCAGGCGCTCCTGCTGCATCATCGCCTGCTGCGACTGGCGCAGGTCGTCGTAGGCGCGCTGCAGCGCACCGTACAGCTGGGCCTGATGGGCCGCGAGCGCGACGTGCTCGCTCAGCTGCCGCAAGAACTCACACTCGGGGCTGCTGAAGGAGTCGGAGGCGCGCCGCGCCGCAACCAGCACCCCGAAGACCCGCTTTTCGACGAGCAGCGGAGCGACTACGAGCGACCTGAGGCCCGCCTCGCTGAAGCGTTGCGGAAACGGGGAGCGGATCTCACGCGTGTCCGGCTCGTAGACGAGCTCTCCCCCGAGGCAACGCGCCAGTGCGTTCTGATCGACCGGCAGCTGGTCGCTCTCGGCGAGGCGCAGAGCGCTCGCGCACTGCGCACTCTTCGGCCCGATCACCGCGATGGACAGGGCGTCGGCGCTCGCCTCGTATACGCACATGCAAGCGAAATCGACCGGCAGATCCTCCTCCAGGTTGTGCAGCACGACCCTGAACAGGCTCGGCAGGTCGTGACGCGCGCCGGTCGCGTGCGTGATCCGGTGCAGCAGATCGAGCCGGCTCAGCTGGCTATGGAGCCTGGTCTGATCGCCCTCGATGCGCGTCAACATGTGGTTGAAGGCGTCGGTCAGCTGGCTGAACTCCTGACCCTGGGTTCTTGTGGCGCGTACGGAATAGTCGCGTCGCTCGGACACCTGCCGCGCCGTTGCGGCGAGCGCCAGGATCGGTTTCGAGATCACCCCCTGCAGGCGTCCCGAGATCAGGTAGGCGGCGGCAAGACAAGCGAGCGTGAACAGCGCGCCGATGCCGAGAAAGAACTGGAAGTGCTCGTAGATCTCACCGAGATCCGACTCGAGGTAGAGAGTTCCCATGCGCCGCCCGTCCTGCACGACGGGCTGCACGCCGCGCAGGAGGCCAAACTCGAAGCGGTAGCCGTCGTTGCCCGGCGCGGACGGTGCGGGGGCGTGCGCGGCGGCATCCGGGTAGGACGCCATCAGGCGTCCGTCGTTCAGGTACAGCCTTGCCGCCACGACGTGCGGCTGCGCCTTCAGGGCGGACAGCACCTCGCGCGCATCGCCCGGATTGTCGAAGGCGAGCGCCGCGGTGCTGTTCGCGGCGATCGCCTTGCCGAGAATCTCGAGGTTGCGGAGCGTCAGCTGCCGGAAGGTCAGATACTCATAGGCGAAGAATGCGGCGGAGGTGATGAGCATGACCGCTCCGCAGGTGAGCAGGATGACGGTCATGAGAGTGCGGCGGATCGGGCGTGTGTGCGCGGACATGGCGCTAGCTCCCGGCTCCCACGATCTCGGCCGGACGCAGCAGCTTCGAGCTGATCGTCAGGTTGTTCGCTCTGGCGGCCTCGAGATCGATGCGCAGTCGAATCCTGTTGTCCTGTCTGAGCAACCCGATGATCACGCCGCGGGGCGCCGCACCATCGCTATCGGTGATGGTGAGAACGCTGCGGCCCTTGAGCGCCCCCAGAATCCGGTCGAGATGAGTGAGCTCGGCGGCGGGAATGAAGAGGATCTGACATTCCCGGATCTCCGCGCTGCTGGAATAGCGCTCGACCGCGAGCGGATGCCCGTTGACGCTCTCTCCGCGCACCACGTCATCGAGATAGCTGCCGAAGGGATCCTTGCCCAGCACCCCGATCACGAACGGTGCGCTCTGCTGCGGCAATGAGGCGGCCGGCCACTCGACGAAGTGGGCGAAGTTGAAGAGGAACACCGCCTTCAGTTGATACTCGGACACGGGCGCCGCGGCCCCCGCGAGGGCGCAGGCGATGAGGAGCAGCGCGAGGCAGCGCCGCCAGGCGGGCACTACGGCGCTTCTCAATACGCCCACGTGATCTTTCCGAAGACGCTGCGCACGATCTGCTCGCGCAGCGGCAAGGGGAAGCCGTACTCGATGTGGCGGGCGTGCAGCAGGTTCTGGCCCACGACCGAGACCTCGAGTCTCGCGTTGACGCGCCAGGCGAGTCGCGAGTCGAGCCCGAAGTAGCTTGGCACCGTGCCGGTGACCGGACCTCCGGTCGGCCCGTTGTTGATGTGCACGGTGTCCACCCAGCGCAGCGCCGCGTCGAGCGTCACCGCATGAGGCAAGTCCATGCTCGAGCGCAGCGCAAGCTGCTGCTGTGGATCGGCCGTCTCATTGGTCGCGCCCGTGGCGTCGCTGCGCCCGGGCTCGGCGTGAATGTTCTCCCGCAGCAGGTCGTAGCCGGCGTGCAGCCGCCACCAGTCGAGCAGCTGATAAGAGCCGCTGAGCTCGAGGCCGTAGGTGTCGCCTTCGACGTTGTTCTGAAAGTAGACCGGATACGGAAAGACATACGTGGCCGTGGTTGGCGTCGCCGTGGCGCTGCGCAGATCGTGGTAGTCGTTGTAGAAGGCCGAGAGCGAGCCCGTGAGCCCCGGGACAAGCTCGGCGCGGTAGCCCGCCTCATAGGCCACGAGCGCCTCGGAGTGGAAGTCCGCGCTCCCCTGAAGATACGTGGCGGGAAACTGAAGCGGAGGCGGAGCGTTGATCAGGCCGCTCGGTATCAACAGATCACGGTCATAGCGCGAAGGGCTGCGCACGGCGCGCGAGATGGCTCCCCACAGCAGCTGCCGGGAATCGAGGCTCCACTGCACCCGCCCGCTCGGCTCGACCTCATAGCCGGTGTAGTCGTTGTGCTCGAGCTTCGAGCCCACGGTGAGATACACGCCCGAGCCGAGTTGGATCTCGTCCTGCAGGAATCCGCTGTAGAGGGCCTGGTCGAGAGCCGAAGGCGTGAAGCGCACGAGCGACAGATCGTTGTCAGTCTCGTGAGTGGAGCGATAGCCGAGGCCCCAGGCGAGCTTCTGCCTCGTGCCCCAGCCGAAGTGGTATTGAAAGTCCACGTCCGTGGTGTTGAGAGTGTCCGTGAGCGACGCGGCCGGGAAGCCGGCAAAGAAAGGAGGATTGGGCGGAGCTGCGGCGAAGGGCTGAGAGAGATAAGTGTGATCGTAATAGACCTGCACACTCATGGACGCCCCGCTCGCGGCCGTGTGCCTCCAGCGGCCGAGCACGTTGGCGCCCGAGCGACCCGCCTCGCCGTTGATGCCGTCCGCTTCGGTGCCGTTATAGAGATCGCCCTGCAGGGTGAGGCGGTCCGGTGCCGAGGGCTGCGCGTCCAGGCGGAATCCGCCGCGACCCATGTGCGGCGAATCGGCGGCGCTGGCGCCGGTGGCGGTGACCTCGTCGGCGTATTTCGTGTACTTGCCGTAGACGCGGAGCTGGATATCGGGTGATGGCGCGGCGCCGAAGCGGACCCCCGCCTGCTCCCGCAGCTGCTGGCCGCCGCCCCCCGAGACATAAAGACCCTGTGTGTCCCGGGCGGCGCGGGTGACGATGTTGATGACGCCATTGACCGCGTTGGCTCCCCACAGCGTGCCGCCGGGACCGCTGATGACTTCGATGCGGTCGACATCCTCGAGAAGGTAGTCCTGTACGTCCCAGAGCACCCCGCCATAGAGCGGCGTGTACACCGCCCGACCGTCGATCAGCACCAGGAGCTTGTTGGCGAGGTTGGTGTTGAAGCCGCGGGCACTGATGGCCCAGTCATGCGCGTTGATCTGCGACACCTGCAGATTGTCGGCGAGCCGCAGCGCTTCGGGAATGCTGGTGGCGCCGGAGCGGCGGATGTCCTGCGCGGTGATGACCTGGATCGAGGCGGCGGCCTGCAGGAGCCTCTGGGGCTCCTTGGCGACGGACGTCACCTCGACGTTCATCAGCTCCTCGACGCTCAGGCGCTTGAGCTCGCCCGCCGCGTCGGCCTGCGCTGTCGTGTCGGCGTGCGCCTGCCCGGCCTGCCCGAGCAGGAGGCATGTCACCAAGCTTGCGACGCCCGGCGCGCCCCGCACTACGGCCGCGGTACCGTTCGCGCTGGCGGGAAGAGTGTTCCGTGTCAGGTCCCTGGACATGGATTGCCTCCGGCACGGTCCGCGCATCCCTCAGGTAGACGCCAGTGTGCGGATCGCGCACGCCCGGTGGTCGCTCGTGCGCCTCGGGCCAGAGTCGCAAGGTACGTTCGAAGTGGGTTTCCTGCCGCGGATTACGTCACATGCGACAGTGGAAGCCGCGGGCGAAATGTGACCCGCGTCTCAGGCGGTCGAGGGCTCGAAGATCAGCAGCGTGGACGTGGCCGAGGCGTACAGCCGGCCCTCGGAGTCCCGAAGCCTCGCATGACGCCGGGTCGATGAGCTCACGGCTTCGGGGCGCTCCAGCCAACGCGCTCCAGGCCGCCCGAGGGCACGGCGGCGAGGCGCCCGATGAACTGATCGTCCGCGGGACAGGTCGTCCCTGCAAGCACGACCCGTCTTTTGGCGGCGCCATCACTGTTTTTCTGCTGAACCCGAGTCCACAGGCGACCCGACTCCGCGCACACCGAGGCATAGGTGAAGAGCGCGCGCTGTGCCTCGGGAGCGAAGTCGAACGCGCCCGGCAGGGGATAGGCCACCGGGATGGCGGCATAGTCGAGAGAGATCCCCCGCCCGCGGGTCGCGGCCATGGTCTGTTCCAGAGTCGTCCTCGTCATGCGGCTGAGCCCGGCGGACACACTGCGGCGGAAGATCGAAAGCGCGTTCGCCTTGGCCGCACGCGGGAAATCGCGGAGTCGACCGTCGATGATGACGCGCACGACGGTGGGCTGCGCCTCCGCGCCGGCAAATTGCGGCAGGTCCTCGGGGGCAGGCGCGATGAAGAACGGCAGCGTGACGCCACCGTCCACGTGCGTCTCCTCGCGCCAGCCGCTCTCGGTGCGGACCCTGATGATCACGGGTGGAAATATGCCCGGAACGCTGGCCGACGCCAGGAGGACGCTTCGAAACAGCTTCCTGGCATCGTGGCCGCCATACAGCGCTATCGATCCGAGATCCCAGACGACCGGCTCGCCGGTTGCAAGGTCGGTCGTGGCCACGAGCAGCAGCCGACCCCTGGCGGCCTGCGTGGCGACGGCCTCGATCATCCGGTCATTCGCATAGCGATCGACGAGCTTCTTCAAAGGAGTGCCGCTGTACATGCTCGAGCCAAAGACGGCCCCGATCAGGCGCGGCTGTAGCAGGCTGGTGTCGATCTCTTCGGTATAGATCGCGGCCATCTCCGGATCCCATGTCGGGCCGAGAAACGCGAACGGTGCGATCAGCGCGCCGGCACTGACGCCGGTCACCACCGAGAATTCCGGGCGGCTACCGGTGCGAGTCAGCCCCACCACGGCTCCCGCTCCGAAGGCTCCGCTGGCACCTCCTCCGGAAAGGGCGAGAATGCTCAGGGGCCCGTCGGCGAGCTGCGCCTCGAGTCGCCGCGCGATCAGGCTCGAAGGCAACAGTTCGAATTCGCCATCAGGTCCGAGGGTGCGAACCGGGAACGACAGCCCCTGCGACGGGACGTCGTCCCCGGGCGCCATCGGAAGCTGCGGTCCGAGCGACGCACACGCGGCGAGCACCGCGAGGGCGCTCCAGACGAGTAACCGGGCAGATTGATGACTGACAGCTGACATCGTCTTGTCTCATGAAGGCACGGGCGGCGCCGCGCTCGCGATTTCCCCGAAATCCCTGGCTGGCCATGAGCATAAGTTGCCTAGGCAAATGAATACAAGACGACGGCGGGATAAGAAGCGATCCCTCTTAGGAGGGACGTGATGTCAGGAGACCTGATGTCAGGAGGGACCTCGCGTCAGGGGTGACCTTGCGCGCGGTTCGGGGCGAGCGACTCAGCGATCAGGCAGCGGCTTTGGGAGTGACGTCGACGACCGAGAGGCTGGGTCTCACCGCGGGACGCGCGGGCTGCTGTACCAGGAACTCGGGGATGTAAGGCGGCTCCTCGGGCTTTGTGGCCTCGCCACGCAGCTCGCGCTCCAGTTGCAGGACGCGCGCTCTCGCGCGGTGCAGCTCTTTGAGCTTCAGCGTCTTGCCGATTACTTTTTCGAGTTCGGCATCGATCATGGCAAAGGCTCTCCTTCCTGGTGATGAAGCCTACGGGCGGGGCACCCGGCCGCGGAAGTCGTCTCTTTGGATAGCGGCGACCCGCTCAAACGGGGTAGCCCGGTGCGTTTCTCCGTGGGTGTGCGCATACTCACTGTGGGAAGCGGGTGGGGGAATGCACGGGGTTTGCGAGTCGAGGCAATGATCGAGCAGGTAATCGATCAACGGCGGCGCAGTATCGGCAGCTTCGAGGTGGGACGCCTGTTGCCGTCCGGCAGGCGCCGCTTAGTCGGGCCATTCATTTTCTTCGACCACATGGGGCCGGTCGAGCTCCCCAGGGGCCTGCCGCGCGAAGCCGATGTGCGGCCGCATCCGCACATCGGTCTGTGCACCGTCACCTATGTATTCGCGGGCGAGATCGTGCACCGCGATTCCACCGCGGTGGAGCAGCTCATCCGGCCGGGAGAGGTGAACTGGATGACCGCAGGCCGGGGCATCACCCATTCCGAGCGCTTCGAGCGTGCGCGCCGCGAGGGTGGACCGATGCACGCGATCCAGTCATGGGTCGCGCTGCCGGACGGCGAAGAGGAGATCACGCCCGCGTTTGCGCATCACGAGGGCGATGATCTGCCGGCGCATCGCGACGGCGGCGTATGGCTGCGGCTGCTGGCGGGGGAGGCGTTCGGCTTGCGCGCTGCGGTGAAGACGCATTCGCCGCTTTTCTACGCGCACATCGCACTCGCTCCGGGTGCACGGATCGCGCTACCGGGCGAGCACGCGGAGCGTGCCGCCTATATCGTTTCCGGCACGGCGGAAGCGGACGGGCGTGCGGTCTCGGCCACGCAGATGGCAGTGTTCGGCCGCGGTGCGCAGGCGGTACTCGAGGCCACGGCGCCGAGCGTCGTGATGCTGCTCGGCGGCGCGCCCGTCGGTGAGCGCTTCATCGAGTGGAATTTCGTGTCATCGTCCAGGGAGCGCATCGAGCAGGCCAAGGCCGACTGGCGCGCCGGCCGCATGAAGCTGCCGGACCTCGACAACGCGGAGTGCATTCCGTTGCCTCCCGATCCGCCCCCGCGGGCGGAGGCGATGTCGTGACCGCCGAACCCGGATCGATCCCGAACTGTTGACACCAGGAGCACACGATGATCGCGCGAATGTGGCGTGGGCCGGTGAGGAAAGCGCAGAAGCAGGCCTACATCGAGTATCTGAAGGAGACGGGTCTGTCCGACTACGCCCGCACGCCCGGGAACCGCGGCGCGTGGCTCCTCTGTCAGGACAAGGGTGCCGAAGTCGAATTCACGACCCTTACCCTGTGGGATTCGATCGAGTCCATCAAGGCCTTCGCGGGAGAGGACTACGAGCGGGCCCGTTACTACCCGCGCGATCGGGAGTTCCTCACGCGCTTCGACCCCAAGGTCGAGCATTTCGAGGTCGTCGAGGTGGCTCCGCGCTAGCGGTCATCGAACCTAAGCGAGCCATCGAGGGACTCCCGTGCTCGACCGAGAATTCGCCCGCCTGCTCGCCCGGTACAAGGCCTGGGCGGACCGGCTGACTTTTGAGGCCGTCGCGGCCCTGCCCGCGGGCGAGGCTGAACGCGGGCGTCCGACGCTCTTCAAGAGCATCGTCGGCACGCTCAACCACAGCTACGTCGTGGACTTGATCTGGCAGGCGCACCTGGAAGGGCGACCGCATGGGTTCACGGCGCGCAACGTGGTGCCCCACCCGGAGCTGGAGGCATTGTGGCCTGCGCAGCAGCAGGTGAACGACTGGCTCCTCGCCTGGAGCGACCGGCAGTGGCGCTCGAGTCTCGAGGAACGCGTCGCATTTCGACTCGTGTCCGGTGAGGCGGGCACGATGACGCGCGGCGAGATCCTCATGCACATCGTCAACCATGCGACCTATCACCGTGGCTGGGTGAGTGACCTCTTCTTCCAGGTTCCGGCAAAGCCGCCCACGACCGACTGGAATGTATTTCTCAGCGAGTGTCGGAGCAGCGGCCCGTGACATACGGTATCAGCGAAGCCTAGGCCGCGGGTGTCAGCTCGCCGAGCAGCGTCGGGATCAGCTCGCTCACGGTAGGATGGATGCGCACGCCGTGCTGCACTACGGTATAGGGGAGCCGGGCGTACATGGCATCGACCAGGGAGTGCACCACTTCGTCGCCCCCCACGCCGAGGATGGCGGCGCCGAGGATCTGCTGGTTGTCGGCATCGACCAGCACCTTCATGAACCCCTGCGTCTCGCCCTTTTCCCGTGCCCGGGAGACCTGGGTCATGGGCATGCGCCCGATCAGGAGCTTCCGACCGGCGCGCCGCGCCTCGGCCTCGCTCATCCCGACGCGGCCCAGGGGAGGGTCCGTGAACAGGCCGTAGATCGGTATCCGGTCGCTGACCTTGCGGTTTGCCCCGCTCAACAGATTGTCGGCGACGATCTCATAGTCGTTCCAGGCGGTATGCGTGAACGCGCCGCGGCCGTTGCAGTCACCGAGCGCATACACGCTCTCGACGCTGGTGCGCAGCGTGTCGTCGACCTTGATGTAACCGAGAGCGTCGACTTCGATTCCGGCTTCCCTGAGACCAAGATCGTCGGTATTCGGCACGCGACCGACCGCAAGCAGCACGTGAGTGGCGGTGGCTGACGGTGCGCCATCGACGCAATCGAGGCGCATGAGGATTCCGTCGCCCGTCGGCTCGAGGGCCAGGCACTCCGCGCTGAGGCGGATCTCGATGTCTTCGGCCGCGAGAATGTCCCTCAGGGCGTCCGAGACCTCCGGGTCCTCGCGGCCGGTGAGGCGCGGCCCCATCTCGACGATCGTGACCCGGCTCCCGAACCGGCGATACATCTGCCCGAACTCGAGTCCGACATAGCTGCCGCCCACTACGATCAGGTGCTCGGGCAGGAAGTCGATGTCCATCATGCTTTCGTTCGTCAGGTAGGGCACTCGATCCAGACCGGGCATCTTCGGCACGAAGGGCCGGCCGCCGACGTTGATGAAGATCCGCTTCGCGTTCAGCGTTTCCGTAGCCACCCTGACCGTGTGCGAGTCGAGGAATCTCGCGTGCCCGGTGTAGACGGTGACGTTCTCGAGCGATCGCAGCCACTTCTCCAGGCCCCTGGTCGAGCGCTGCACCAGGGCGTCTTTTCTCGCCTTGACCCGGACGGGGTCTACCTTCACGGGGCCTGAGATATCCACCCCGTATTCGGCGGCTCTCCGCGCCAGTCGCGCGACGTACGCGCTGGCCACCAGGGTCTTGGTCGGCGTACAACCATTGTTCACGCAGGTGCCGCCGAACTTGCCGCGCTCGATGATGGCGACCCGCATCCCCGCCTTGGCGAGACGCTCGGCCAGGGCGGGGCCGGCCTGGCCGGTGCCTATGATGATGGCGTCATACGCGTTCATGGGGCTCGTCCTGCATCGCTTGCCCTGCCGGGAGGGTCCAGAGCTTACTGGAACTTCGGGAGGTGGGCGGGTCGCAGTATGATCAGCGGGTCGAATTCAGGTCTGCAACAAGAAGGAGCCCGCCATGAGCCCGTCCGAATCCCGAAGTCCACTCGTCACGCCCACGGACCTGTCCTCGACAGCCACCAAAGACATCTCCGCGGCGATGAACGGCCTGCTCGCCGATGTGTTTGCGCTGTACGTAAAGACCAAGAACTTCCACTGGCACCTGAGCGGCCCGCATTTCCGCGACTACCACCTGCTGTTCGACGAGCAGGCCGACCAGATCTTCGCGATGACCGACCCGATCGCCGAGCGCGTCCGCAAGGTGGGCGGGTCGACGCTCCGCTCGATCGGCCACATCGCCCGGATGCAGCGGGTGATGGACAACGACGCGGAGTATGTAGAGCCCTCCGACATGCTGGCGGAGCTGCGGGATGACAACAAAGCCCTGGCGGCACGGTTGCGCGAAGCGCACAACGTGTGCGAGGAGCACCGCGACATCGCGACCGCGAGCCTCATCGAGGTCTGGATCGATGAGACGGAGCGGCGCACCTGGTTCCTGTACGAGGCGGGCCGGCGCGGCGATTCAGGGGGGCGCTGAAGCTCGGCGAGCCACGGCTCTTTCAGCGCGGGAGCTCGGGGGCCAGAGATTCCGGCAGTCGTGCCGCCGTCAGTCCCAGCACAGGAGGCAGCAGGAAGCACCACATGCCGAGCTGTGCAAAGACCAGCGCTGCCAGGGCGCACCCCAGCGCGAACATCACCACGCTCAGGGTCAGCCGCTTGAGGCGTCCGCGAGTCGCGGCCGCGGACTCTGAAGGCATGCCGTGCACGAGCTCTCCCACATCCAGCATGATCTGCGTGGTGGTCAGAGTCATCACGGTGCTCGGCGGCGTGCCGGGAAGATGCAGCCGGTGCGCAGCGTTCTGGGTTGCCATGGCCGCCACCAGCGTCATGCCTGTGACAATGGCAGGGAGTTGATCCGCACTTGCGAATGGACCGAGCCAGATGGCGAGCGCTGCGCCCGCCACCAGCAATGTGAATTGCAAGGTCAGCAGCGTTCTGAGCGCCGAGTGGCCGGCGCCCTTGTGGCGCTGACCCAGTAGCCTCGAGAGAAACACGGTGAGGCAGAACACCGGAAGCGCCAGGACCTTCGCCAGAGCGCCGGAGGTGCCGAGCACGAGTGACGAGCCCAGCGTCACAAAATTCCCCGTGACGTGCGAGGTAAACAGGCCGTTGAGCGCAAGGAAGCCGGCCGTATCGACGTAACCGGCGTTCGCGCTCAAGACGTCGGGTAGCGAGATCCTCATCGAGCTTCCTCCAGCCGGCGCACGCGCCGCGGCGTCCTTCTAGTCAGAGCCGATCACGCCGAGCAGCGTTGCGACGACCGCCTCGGGAGCATCCTCCTGCACCAAGTGTCCGGCGTTTTGCACGGACCGAAAGACGGCGCTCGGAATGCGCGCGGCGAGCGCACGACCTTGCACGATGGGAATCCACCTGTCGTCCTCGCCCCAGAGAATGCACACGGGGCAGCGAATCTCGCCGTAACGATGCTCGACTTCATCGGTATAGCGCTGGTCCATCTGCGCGATCTGCCGGTAGAAGGCCGCCTGGCCCCGCTCGCCGAGCCATGGCCCTAAATAGAGCTCGAGGGCCTCCGGCGCGAGCGGGCGATGGGCGGCGCCCGCGATGTAAGCGCACAGAATCGCCCGGTGGATATAGGACGGAAGACCGCGGAAAGCCGCCTCGTGCTCGCGGACGTGCCGCACAAACGGCGAGCCCCAGGGAGCGATCGCTACCGGATCGATGAGAGTCAGTGACTTGAACTCGCATCGGTTGAGCAGATGAGCCCGAAGCGCGGTGGCGCCTCCGAAATCGTGCCCGACGACGTCCGGCCGCGCGATGCCCCAGTGATCGAGCAACGAGGCGAATACCCGGTTCTGCACGCCGAGCGATACGTCCTGCTGAGACCTCATTTCCGAGCGGCCATAGCCGAGCAGATCGTAGTAAAAGACCTGGCGGTGCCTTGCAACGTGAGGCGCGATGCGTCGCCAGACCAGCGAGGAGAAAGGGGTGCCGTGGACCAGGACCAGCGGCTTCCCCGCGCCCAGGACCTCGTACCGGACCTCCTGACCTTCAAAGCTGAATGCGTGAGAGAGGGTCCACGACCCGATGTTTGCGCTGGCCATCGCGTTAACGACTCCACGCCAGCCGGGTACCCATCAGAATGAACAGACCTCCGGTCGCCCGATCGATGCCGCCGCGCGCGCGCGGATTGCGCACGAAGAAGCCGCGGAGCCGCGCGGCTCCCGCTGCGAGGATGAGGCACCAGATCGTGCCGGTCGTTATGAAGGTGGCGCCGAGCGCCAGGAAGGCGAGGGTCTTCGCGGGACTCGCCGGGCTGATGAACTGCGGAAGGAAAGCCAGGAAGAACAGCGCGACTTTGGGATTGAGCACGTTGGTGAGGATCCCCTGACCGAACGCGGTCCACGCCCCGGCGCGTGCCGGTGCCGCGTCGAGCTCGGGTCCTGCTGCCGTCCCGCGCTTCGCGAACAACAGTCTCCCTCCGAGGAAGACCAGGTAGGCTGCTCCGCATAGCTTCACCGCCGTGAAGGCGGCCGGGGAGCTGGCGAGCAGTATCGAGAGGCCGGCTGCGGCCATCAGGGTGTGGATGATGCAGCCCACGTTGATCCCGAGTGCCGATGCGACGCCGGACCGCAGGCCGCCGGTGAGGCTCCGCCCGATGATGTACATCGTGTCCTGACCCGGCGCGAGGGCGAGGAGGACTCCGGAAGCGATGAACAGCCCATAGTCATGGATACCGAGCATGCTGCCCTCCCGCCGGTGTGCTGCGGAAATTCGCTATAACGCGACCGAGACGGATGTTATCGTACCGCGGCCGTTCCACACCCGGGGAAGCGAGGGAATCGCGTGAGGAGACTGCCAATGCTGAACACCCGCACCGCTGGGATTCTGCTCGCTGCCGTGCAATTGTTTTCGGGACGTTCCGCCCTCGCGGACTCCTACAGCGACACGGTGACTCTGTTCAAGAACGCGGGTGAGAGCGCCTCGTTCTTCAATACCTGCTACGGCTACGCCGTCTTTCCCACGATCGGCAAAGCGGGCCTCGTGGTCGGCGGTGCGCACGGCAAGGGCAGGGTGTACGTACATGGCAAGTACCTGGGTGACGCCTCCGTGACGCAGCTGAGCGTCGGCCTGCAGGCGGGTGGCCAGGCCTATAGTCAAATAGTGTTCTTGGAGGACGAGCGCGCCTTCAAGGACTTTACCAGTGGACATTTCGAGTTCGGCGCCGACGCCAGCGCGGTCGCGATCACCGCTGCCGCGCAAGCGAGCGCGGGCACCGCCGGAGCGAGCGCCGGTGCCAGCGGCGGAAAGAAGGACGCGGTCACGGCCGGCTCATATCACAATGGACTCGCGGTCTTCACCATAGTGAAGGGCGGCGCGATGTATCAGGCGACCGTCGCAGGGCAGAAGTTCAAGTTCACGCCACAGTCCCAATAGAGCGCGGCTCACTCGAGCGCCCGGTGCGCCAGTGCGATCGCGCCGAACGGTCCGGCCCGCTCACCCAGGGCGGGTGCGCACAGGTAGTCCTCGTTCAGTGCGCTGCGCGGCACGTGCCCGTAGTCGGCGAGGCTTGCCTGCAATGCGCGCCGGATGCGCGGCAGCAGAGTCGGCTGTCCGAGCACGACACCTCCGCCGACCAGGATCCGCTGGGGCACAACGGTGAGGATCAGGTTGTGGAACAAGCCCGCGAGTGCATGCACAACCTCATTCCAGACCGGATGATCCGCGGCGAGCTCGCTGAAAGGAACACCGGCCCGCGCCTGAATCGCAGGCCCCGAAGCCAGTCCTTCCGCGCAGTCCCCATGAAACGGGCAGTTCCCTGGCCACGTCTCACCAGCAAGACGCGGCACCCGCAGATGGCCTGCTTCGGGATGGCCCAAACCGCGCAGTGGCGCCCCGCGGACGATCACGCCTACGCCGATGCCCGTGCCCACGGTCACGTAGGCCCAGGAGTCGAGGCCCCGAGCGCCGCCCCAGAGTCCCTCGGCGAGCGCCGCGCCATTGACATCGGTGTCGACGGCGACCGGCACCGAGAACGCGCGGGCACGTGGCAGCAGGGCGACGCGCTCCCAGCCGCGTTTTGGCGTCGCCACGATGCAGCCGAAAGAAGAAGAGCCGGGATCGAGGTCCAGCGGCCCGAAGCTCGCAAGGCCGAGCGCACGAAAACCGTGCTCGGCATGCCATTGCTTCAGTACCGCGTCGATGGCCGCGAGGGTCTCGGTGGGCCCCCGCGTGGGCACGCGGATCTCTCCACGGATGTCATTGGGGCCGGCGGCGAGCAGACAGACGCACTTCGTGCCTCCCAGCTCCACCCCCGCCACGAGCGGCGCATCGCTCACCACGGGTACTCGCGGCCGTCGTAGTTGTAGAACTTGCCCGAGTCCTTTGGTCCCAGCCTGTCGATCAGCCGCCGCATGGCGCTCACGCTCTGCTCAGGCGTCAGCGTCGCGCCGCGTCCGCCCATGTCGGTCTTGACCCATCCGGGGTTGATCACGACGCAGGTGATGCGCTGGCGCGCCAGATCGATCGCAGCGCTGCGCATCACCATGTTCACCGCCGCTTTGGACGTCCGGTAAGGAATGTAGCCGCCGGAAGTGTTGTCCGCGAGCGACCCCATGCCGCTGGTGATCGTGACTATCGTCCGACGCGAGCTCTGAGCGACCCGCTCGAGAAACGCCTCGGTCATGCGCGCCGGACCCAGGACGTTCACGTCGAGCACATGCTCCCAGTCGTCGTAGTCGATCGTGCCGATGGTCTGGTCCGACTTTCCCATGACGCCGGCGCAGTTGATCAGCACGTCGATGGCGCCCTGGTCGCCCTCCACGGCAGCTCGCTGGACGCTGCCTACGTCGGTGACATCTATTTCGACGAGCCTGAGTCTGCCCTCCATGTCCGGTATCAGGCGCTGCAGCGTCTGCGCGGAGTCAGGATTTCGGCAGCCGGCGAGAACGCGCCAGCCGTCAACGGCATATTGCCGCGCGAATTCGAGCCCGATTCCGCGGTTCGCTCCGGTGACCAGTACCGTCTTCATCGCGGCCGCGCCCCCTGGATATCGCTCGCGAATCAGACTGAGTATACGTCGCCGCCCAGGTGAGGCTCTCGCCACCCTGAGCGAGCTCGAGACCTCCGGTCGTCGTGAACGTCTTCGCAGTTTCCGGGCGCCGGCGCTGATTATAGTGAGCCCGGAGCGAGGTATCGCTCCTGTCGGCGACTTGCGACGATCTTCTGTACAGTACACCCCGGCGGTACATGGCGGGCCTATGAGCGTGGAACCCATCGAAACAATGAGCGAAGCCTGGGCGAAGTGGGAAGGCCGCCTCATTGGCGCGTTCCCTCTGCGCCGCTATCTCGGCAGCTCGGATCACAGCGGGGTCTTTCTCACTGAGATTGAGGGGCGAGAGCCTTCGCAAGTGGCGCTCAAGGTCGTTCCCGCGCTTGCGACCCTCGTCGAGTCCCAACTCTCGAACTGGAACGATGCCGCCAACCTGTCTCATCCTCATCTGGTTCGTCTCCTTGGCACAGGACGATTCCAGCTCGACGGGCTGACGCACCTTTACGTCGTCATGGAGCTTGCCGACCAGAATCTTGCGCAGCTGTTGACGCAGCGTGCCCTGACGGAAGACGAAGCGCGCGAGATGTTGCGGTCGACGCTCAGCGCGCTCGCGTTTCTGCACGACAGGAATCTGGTGCATCGCCAGTTGAAGCCGGCGAATATGCTGGCCGTTGGTGACCAGCTGAAGCTGGCGAGCGACACCATCTGTCACTTCGGTGACGCCGGGGCCCGCCGCGGCGTGGCTTCCGTGTACGATCCTCCGGAAGCCCGGGACGGAATCCATTCGCCGGCCGGCGACATCTGGGCGCTCGGCGTCAGTCTCTTCGAGGCGCTTACCCGAAGCCGGCCTCCAGGCTTGGACGAGGGCCGGGAAGGCGTCGTGCTGCCGCACGAGTTCTCCCCGACGCTGCGCGAGATCGTCGCGCGGTGTCTCCAGCTCCGGCCGGAAGATCGTCCGAGGGTACCTGAGCTGGACGCCTGGATCCGCGGGAAATCTCCCGGACCTGCGCCCGTTCAGCCCGCGCGGGCCGCCGCGAGGCCACAGCCGAGCGCGCCGACGCCGATGCCAGAGCTGAGCGCGGCGGTGCCACAGCCGAGCCCGCAGCACTCGCCGCCGCCTGCGCCGGCCGCTCCCACGCAGGTGCCCCGTGCATCGGCAGTGCCCGGGCCGAAAATACCGCAACCGATCCCCCGAGCTGCTGCGCCGATTTCCGCGGCACTGCGGACCGCAGCACCCAAACGGGCGGCGCCCGAGGCGACCGTGCCGCGGTCGCGGCCCGCAGTTCAGACCGTGCAGTCCGCGCAACGGCCGGCTGTCCAGGCCGTCGTGAGCGAAGGGGCTGCCGCGGAGCGGTTCTGGAGGCGGTTGG
>Ga0209472_1000287_pt1 | contig 30850 bp, 31 predicted proteins | sample GraSoiAngelo_130_FD_185887 | JGI IMG/M metagenome (GOLD analysis project Ga0209472, IMG submission 185887) | Grasslands soil microbial communities from the Angelo Coastal Reserve, California, USA - 14_0929_02_20cm (SPAdes) (version 2) | ecosystem: Environmental > Terrestrial > Soil > Grasslands ... | reverse complement strand
TTTTGACCTCTGTTGTAACGATTCAGAAAAATTCAAACTGATGTCATAACGACGCCGGCCTCGCAGCGGCCCGAGTAGACTGTTTCGGTGTTCACCCTAACAGCGCTCGGGCCGAAGGAGGCCGAGATGCGAATTATAGGCTGTTAACCGGCCAAAATTCGGATATGGCTTTTTCTTCAGCTTTCTGATTCTTTCTTCCGCAGATCAACGGCCGGCGTCGTTAGAGAGGACCCACTACCCCGTTTCCCTACTTCGTCGCACGTCGCGGCCTGCCCCTCTGGAAGAGCACTAATTTCAGCTTAAGGACGGCCAAGTAGAGTAGTATGGAGATTGTAAGGGGCGTTACCACTAGCAGTTGCTTCAGACTCGGAATAATAATCGTGCCATTCTTCAGGAAGCCACTCTACCGCTAGGGACATTTCCTTTACTGGGCGCATCCTACCAAATGGATGGTGGAAGGCGCATTCAAGCGGGCCAAAGGCCTGTTCGGCGTTGTTGAGCCGAACAGGTACATATGCATGACTACAGCACAGACGCCAGTGAACGAAGGGGCGTTCCTCTTCTGCTCGCGTTGCTGGCGATTGCTTTGGCATGGGCCACTTCGAAATTCCTGGCCGCAATCCATCTTTCGATCCCCTGGTGGGTGGACGCTCCCTCGAGCATGGGTTTTTACGGCGCGCTGTACACCCTTTTCGACAGGTACCTCTGGCGGAACAGCTTTGTGCATAAATTGGGACTGGTGCGAGTGCCGGACCTCGAGGGGCGCTGGCGAGGTTACCTGATCACCTCCTACGACGGGCACGCGAAGCGCTACCCATTGATGATCAATATTTTCCAGAGCTGGACGGAAATTATCGTGTACCTGACCACGCCCATGTCCATGTCACGAAGCAGCACGGCAGTGATTCAAATGGACGACCCGGAAGGCGCGGCGTTGATCTACCAGTATCAGAACCAGCCGCTTGCCGACGCGATGAAGACGATGCACATGCATTACGGAACGGCGATGTTGAGATTGTCGAGCGACGGATGCCTGACAGGAGATTACTATGCAGGGCGGGATAGGCGAACGTTCGGCCGGATTTGCTGCAAGAGGGCGGCCTAGGTGAGTGCTAGTGGAAGCCGTAGGAAAAGTTGGACCAATGGATGGGGCGCTCGCGGAATTCCACGCCAACGAAATAGCGGCCGTTCTTGCCATGCCTGCAATAGACGACTTTCCCGCGAGCCTTGATTGCATTGGTGATTGAAGTAACTTCCACCTCTTCGCCGGGCTGCCAGGGGCGCTTGGAGGCCACGCACGCTCCGTGCGGACTGACATTGTCCGCATAAGTCTTTTCCTCCCCGTTGGTTTGCTCCTGTTTGGGGTCCGCGAGTTGGACCACAACCGCAATGGGGAGACGCTTCTCGTGTCTACCTTCGAGACTACGATCGAAAAACATGGCTTCTGGACTGCGGTCGTTCACCGGTCCTCATGGGCGGGAGGGGATGGATGAGGCTGGCACCAGCAGATTCCTCTCTCTGAGTGCCTGGGTGAACCGAGGAAGAGCCGGGGCATGGGGTCAAAGCGATCGGACGGGACGATAAGGAGCTGCTGTAAAGAGTCTTCAGGCACCACAGCACGATAACTAATTACCATTGAGGCTGTGCGACGGCAATCGGGTATTGCATGTAAATAGGAGTACGCAGAAATGCTGCGGTTTTTGGCGCTCAAGATTACTGAAAAGGCACGAATGAGCTCATTTGGAAACGCTAGGCTGTCGAAAACAAGTAAGAAGCAAGGTTTGGGAGGCCCGGTACTGCGCTAGGAAAGCAACGCAAGGGAGACGGGGTCGAAAAGGTTCAGTCGTCGTCGCGCCGCCAAGGCTGCTTTTGCGCTGGCGTGGCCGGGGCGACTGTTGCGGTCTGAGCCGGATCGGCGGGCGGAGCGGCGGCCAGGCTCTTGGCGCTGGTAGGAGGATCGTCCATGGCGGTGGCGTGCTCGAGGACACGGCGGGCATATTCGGCGACGGTCTTCACGCCAGCGGCGTAGGCGGGGTTGGGAGTCTTGACGCCGCCGTTGTAGGCGCCGATGGCTTTATCGACGTCACCGCCAAAATGATCGAGGAGGCCCCGGAGCAACAATCCGGCATATGTGGTGAGCACGGCGTCATCCACGGAGTTGAGGTCCAGCGAGCGGGAAGGCCGGAGGCGGGCAGGCAGCAAGCTGTAGTCGCGCTTGTCCTTCAAGTAGAGCTGATGCGCGGCGCGCAGGGTTTCGCGCGTGATTTGCCAGATGCCGATGGCGTAGTTGCTGACCATGACGCGCTTGCGGCCACGGCGAAGAATGATGTCGTCGCGCTGAGCGCGCTTCTTCCAGACGGCGTGGGTCAGATCGCCGTTAACGTCCATGTAGTCGTTTTCCATGGCGCCGACGCCGAGGAAGTAGTCGAGCGGAAGCGCATAGAACTGGGCGACGTCGAGAATGTCTGTAGCGAGCTGAGTGGCCTGTTCGCGCGTGAGCGGGCTGGGGGCCGTGTCGCCCCTCGCGAGAACGCGATTATCCGTTTGCGACTTGAAGATCAAGAACTGGGCCAACGCGGGGAGAAGCTTGAAGGAGCTGAGAGCTTCCAGCTTCTGCTCCGTGGGGACGCCGTACGCGACATCGAACATGTGGCTCTGCTGCTGGAAATAGTAAAAGTCCTTTTGCGTCCACGAATTCAGATCGTAATGCTTGATCAAGTTGCGGCCTTCGAGCTGGGAAAGGCGCGGGACAGCGGTGAGCAGGTCGTTGTCACTGACGATGAAGACCTTGTAGATTGGCCCCTTGGCGGTATCGAAGGCGGTTAGAAGGATGCGCGAGGTGTCACCGCCGTCGCGGGCATCGCGGCCGCGCAGATATTCAAAATGCAAGAAGGCTTCGAGCTGATCGTGGAACGTGGCGACCTCGGCAGAGGCTATCACGGGAGCAAACGGCAAGATCAGCCGATCCCCCTGGAATTTGGGGGTGGGAAGAGCGGGATATCGCGGAGCGTCCAGGTCCAGAGGCCAGAGGCGATAGTCGGTGTAGGCGCAGGCTGTGAACGTCAACAGCGCAGCCGTGAGGCAGAGGAAATTTCTGACGATCTTCGTAAAGAGATTTCTGCCTGACATGGCTCGAGCCTCCTTTCCTCTCAAATTGCGGGCGCCTGCCCTTGCTGGTGGAATGCGCTATCTGCCCTCTATTCCACAAGATGCAACTAGGGTGCCAGGAAGGGCAGCCCTCTTAAATATCAGAAAATGAGCAATTTACAAAAAAGATGCTAATGGATTGAGCTTGGAGACTGTTGATGGGCGTGTACAGACTACCACGGCGTGAGGCTGCGAGGAACAGCTTAACTCCATTCCCTTAAGATGGGCCTAGCCGTCGATCGGGCGACTAAGGGGTGACGCGAAGCAAATTCTCCATGCGATCCTCTCGGCGTATTTTCATTTCTTGTTTCAAGGCGCAACGACAGAAGTGCTACTAGCGCTTGCCAGGAGCGAAAATCGCGCGGCTGACGAGCGGAAGAACCAGGGAAGAAGAGAAAAAGTTTACGCGGTGGCGGTTGCAGCTTTTGCGGCAACTTCCGCCGTGTAGACAATGACGGCCTTCTTGCCGCCCTTGGCGGCGGTGGCATGGATGGAATTCAAGTTAACGCCCTTCGCAGCGAGCTTGTCCAAAATTTGCGCCAGCGCACCGGGCTTGTTGGACAAATCGTAGGTTTCCGCCGGAGTTTCCTGATAGGAGATCCTGGCGTTATCGAGGGCTTTCTTCGCGCGCCGCGCATCTTCGGCGATGAGTTGAACGATGCCCGCCGCGCCCTGGGCGGTTCCCAAGAGAGAGAGAATATTCACCTTGGCGTCGCCGAGAGTTTTCGCGATACGGGCGACCGCGCCGGGCTGATTGTCAATCGTGATTGTGAATTGCTTGGTCTTGGCCATGTGAGCACCTCCTGGCGTGCTGGCGGGAGATTATACGCCGAGCGAAGGAAAGTTGACGAAATAAAGAGGCGGCGCTGATATGCCTAAATTTGCTGGGCTTTCCAGCGGCCTCGCTTGAAAAGGACGACCCCGGCGGCGGCGATGGCGGCTTCCGCTACGACGATGGACCAAAAGACACCACTAGAACGCATGTTAACAGTGATGGCCAGGAAGTAGGCTAGTGGAATTTCGAGCAGCCAGAAACCGAAGAAATGCACGATGGTCGGAGTGACGGTGTCACCCGCGCCGTTGAAGGCTTGGAGCATGACCATGCCGTAGGCATAGGCGATGTTGCCGTAACTCAGAATGCGCAAGCAGGTGACGGCAAGGGGGACGACGAGCGGATCGTTGGTAAAGAGACGAATGACCGGCTCGGCAAAGATGACGAAAAAGATGCCGATGACGCCGAGAAAGAACATGTTGTAAAAGCCGGTGCGCCACACGGAAGTTTCCGCGCGCTCAGGCTGCTTGGCGCCCAGGTTCTGGCCAACAAGGGTAGCGGCCGCGTTGCTCAGGCCCCAACTAGGCATCAGGACGAAGATGAGTATGCGAATGGCGATCGTATAGCCGGCGAGCGCTGCCGAGCCGAAGACGCTGACGATGCGGACGAGGCCGATCCAACTGGTGTGCGCGATGGCAAATTGCAGGATGCCGGTCAGCGAGACGCGCAAGAGGCGGAGCAAGACGCTGAGGTTGATATGAAGCTGGCTGCGGAGAATGCGGATGCGCTCCGTGCCGCGGAGAAGGCGGTAGAACTGATAAAGCACGCCGATGCTTCGGCCGGTGAAAGTGGCGAGGGCCGCGCCGGTGACGCCCAGCTTTGGGAGTGGTCCCCAGCCAAAGATGAGGCAAGGGTCGAGAACGAGATTGATGATGTTGGAGACCCAGAGCAAACGCATGGCGATGGCGGCGTCACCTGCGCCGCGGAAGATGGCGTTGTTGAGAAATAGGAGCATGATGGCGGCGCTACCGCCGAGGGCGATGCGGGCGTAGGCGGAGCCGACGGCAACGACTTGCCGGGAAGCACCCATCAGGCGAAGCAAGTCCGGGGCGTAGAACAGACACGGAATGCCGATAAGGGCGGCAATCGCAACTCCTATGACGATGGCTTGGACTCCGGCAACGGCTGCACCGGCGGGGTCCTTTTCACCGATGCGGCGAGCGACCATGGCGGTGGTGGAAAGGCTCAGGCCGAAGCCGATGGCCATGACGAGGCTGAGGAGCGATTCGGTGAGGCCGACGGTGGCAATGGCGTCTGCGCCCAGGCGGCCTACCCAGAAAACGTCGACGACGGCGAAGAGGGATTCCAGCACCATTTCGAGAACCATGGGAATGGCCAGCAGGAGAATGGCGCGATTGAGATTGCCAGCGGTGAAGTCCTGGTGCGAGCCACGAAGGGCTTCGCGGACGGAACTCCAGAACGTGGGTGGTGGAGCGGCGACAGCGGTTTGTTCCAAAGACATAGAAACCTTTACGTTCTGCGTGGGCGCTTCCCAGAATGCAGTCGCGCTGACGCGGTACGGCGTTCAATAATAGAAAACGGAGAAGAAGGTCAGATCCGCCGGGGCGGATTAATTGAGCACAGCGACTTGCGGGACGAACATCAGCATTGTCCTTGGCGCGGCCTTTGCGTGACGACTGCGCCCGATGTCCGGGTTTTCACGGACACGATTGGAATGAGGTGATTGTACCTTGGACGGATGGTTGTTGCTAGAGGAATCGGAGTTGGAGAAGTTTGTGATAAGGGTGAAGGATTGTGAGTGAGTTTCCCGGGGGGCCGAGAATCCAAGAATGTGAAGAGCAAGAAGGGCGCTACGACGTGTGATACTTTCAATGAAAACTGGTCCAAATAGCCTGCGGAAAAAATGAGCGGCGCGGCAGTCGTTGGGAAAGAGCAGCAATGGACGCTGAGATGATTTCTCAAGTGAGCGGAGAAAAGCCAGCGGGTGGGTTGCTCGCCCCTTTACGCACGATAGCCCTGATAGCAACCCTGGTTGGAGCCCTAGGCTCGGTTGGATTCGTGCTACAAGTGGGCTGGCGCAAGCATTCCCCGCGCCTCCTTTTGGCACTCTTCGTGATCTGGGTGCTGTCACCATTTGTGGCCTTGGTAGTCGCCAACATCGCTTCGAAGAGTTGGTCGGTCATTACCCGAGCGACACTCTATAGCGCGATGCTGGTTGTCGCGCTGGGCTCATTGGCCACTTACGGAGATATTGCGTTGGGACCGCTCGGGGCGAAGACCGTTCCCGTATTCGTGATTGTCCCGCCAGCGTCGTTGCTGCTTATTGCCATAGTCGTTCCGATGGCAGCGCTAGTATCTGCGAGGTTGTCGCGTCGACGTGAGCGCACCTAGCCCGGTGTTCGGCGGATGCGAATGCAGAGTGTTGATCGTTAGTGTGCTGCGGAGCCACGCCATGGATTTCCATCTGATGAGCGGAGCCCGCACAGCCTTCTTGACAATACTTTTCAATGTAAAGTACTTTATGTCCATACTCTAAGTCACTGGGCGCGAGGCTCTAATGGACCACTCAACGATGAAACAGCCGGGGCTGGCTCGCCGGATATTCAAAGGCTTCGCAGTATTGGCGATGCTGGGTGTTCTCGGGATCGCGGCGTTGTTGGGATCGCTGTGGCTGGAGCGGAGAACCGAGATCACACTTCCGACGCCCACGGGACCATTCGCGGTTGGACGCGCGATCAATGATTGGACCGACGACACGAAACTGGACACGCTGGCGCCGGTTCCAGGAACCAAGCGGGAACTCCTTGTCTGGATGTGGTACCCGTCGGCGGCTGTGCGATCTGTTGCGGTGGACGAGTATCTGCCCGCTCCGATGGGGACGGTGGCTGGACCCGCCGGAGGTCCGCTGAGACTTCTCACGCGAGATCTGTCGAAGGTTCACGGGCACAGTATTCGAGAGGCCGATTTGTCGCCGGAGCAGCGATGGTACCCTGTGGTGATCATGAGAGGCGGGGCATCCGCCGCAGTGTGGAGTTACTCGACGCTGGCCGAGGATCTGGCCAGTCACGGTTACGTCGTCGTCGGCTTAGATGCGCCTTACCGCACTTCCAACGTTGTTTTTCCTGACGGACGGGTGATGAGACGCATCCCGGAAAACAACCCGGAACTCTGCCTAGAGAAAACCGGCCAGGAGCGGGACCGTTGCGCGAACCGGCTGCTGATTGCGTGGACTTCGGACATGGCGTTCGTGCTTGATAAGTTGGAGCAGCTGAACGCATCGCCTGCATCCGGCAAGTTTGCAGGACGACTCGACCTGACACGCGTCGGAGTATTTGGGCACTCCTTTGGCGGGGCGCAAGCCGCGCAATTCTGCTCGCAGGATTCCAGGTGCAAGGCGGGCATCGATGTGGACGGCGCTCCACACGGCAGCGTCATTCAAACAGGGATCAACCGGCCATTCCTGTTTCTTCTAAGCGACCACAGTCACGAGTCCGACTCCGAGGGCGGTCAGATCATGGCCAACATCCGGTCGATTTACGATCGTCTCCCTGCGGATGGAAGGGCGTTTCTGGAGATTCGTGGCGCGAACCACTTTCTCTTCAGCGACGACGGAGCCCTATTGAAGAGTCATATCGTGATGCGAACGCTGCGCAAGTTAGGAATTGTCGGCATCGACGGACGCCGCCAGCTTGCGGTGACGGCGCACTGCCTGGGCAGTTTTTTCGACGCGTACCTCAAGGGGACAAACGCATCGCGGCTCAACATTTCTTCGCCGCTTTACCCAGAGATCGAAGTTCTTAAATGAAGTACATTTTAATTACCGGCGCGATTCGGGCGGCACCAGGTTGTTCGCGCGGTAATACACCACCAACTGCCCGAAGTGTTCGCTGCTGTGCTCGATGGCGGCGATCCAAATGTAGGAATTGTGGACCACATGCTTCCCGGTTTCCCACGAAAATGGCGTGGTTTTGTCCAAGCCAGCTTCGCCCTGTTGTTTGATTACCGCCGCTCCGTCCGCGACGGCCTGCTCGATTAACTTCACTACGTCGGCTTTCGTCTTGTATGCGTCCCGCGACGGGCTGTGCTTGTCTTTCCCAAAGTCAGGGCCAATGTTCGATTCGGAAACTCTGCGGATCACATCGTAATCGACAGCAGCAACGTGCAGAAGATTTTCGGCAAAAGAGCGTTCGTCTTTCTGTACTTTGAAATCGTACTTGTCCTCGGGAAAATCCCTGGCCATGGCGATCAGCTTATTGCCAATCTGGTTCCACCACTCTAGCGTCTCGTCCGCCCGGGAGCGCGCAGCGGGCGGAGCCTGACTCTGCGTTTGGCCCTGGCCGTAAAGGGTCATGGCGCCGACAGCAAGCAGCATGCCTGCAACAAGCGCAAGCCCAGGCCGACTCGAAGACCGCTTCATCGTAAATCCCTCCTTTTGCGTTCTGATCAGTCTGACTCTCCGCGACTGGCCGGCGGCACAATTCCGTTCATGCGCAGATATTCCACCATCTGCCCGTAGTGATCATAGGCGTGAGCGACGCCAAACTCAGCCAAGCGCAGGCGCGTCGACTTGCTGTTCCCGGTGGTCTGCAACATGTTCTCCGCTGTCAACGTAGCAGCGGCTTTGTGACCCAGGGCAAAAGAATCCTTCAGGAACTTGATGATGTCGGCCTTGGTCTTCAGGTCCGCAGGACCGTTCCCGTCCTTTATGCTCTCGGGCACCTTATCGCCGGTAAGCGGTGACCAAATGAAATAGTTGGAAGAGGCGACATGCTTGACCTGCACGGCAAAGGTGCGCACACCTTTGTACTCGCTCCCTGGAATGTTGAGGCTTTCAGGGGAGAAGTTGAACTTGTCTTCCGGCATGGCTTCCGCGGCTTCCACAATCTGCTTTTCGACCGTGCTGATTTCGCGATCCACGATGGAAGCTATGGTTGGCGGAGACTGCGGCGATTGAGAGGCGCTTGATGCTGCGGCGCTCCTCGTGTCTTGTACCACAGCGGCCGCGGTAAAGATGAGTATTGCCGATAGAGCGAAGATTCGTATTTGTATCATTCGAGTGCCCCCTTACCCTTGCCCCCCGCTTAGACGAGGCAAACCCTGACTCGTTTTATGGATGCCCATCAAAATAGCGGCCTTGATCGGCGCCCTCGTCAAAGCCTCCGCGAACCATTCGTATCTCAGCGCGACCAGCGGATCGACACGTGTTAATCCAAAACAAGAACGTAAAGAGCTTGGAGAAGTTTCTACGCGGCGGCGATGCGGCGGATTAGGTCTTCCTGCTCGGACTGGGATTCGGCGCCGATGGTGAAGGCGTCGAGAAGGTTGAGCCCAAGAGCAAAATTGAGGGCTTCGTCCTGACGGTGGCGCAGCTCTCCCTGGCCCAAGATCTTCATGCCAATGATGCCTTTGCCAGCGGCGCGCATTTCGCGCATGACGCTGACGACGGTATTGGGATCGGAATCCATGAATGCACCGACAGGGTTGATTCGAACGAGATGGACTTCGACCCAGGGAGATTTTGTGGCAGCGCGAAGCGCTTCGATGCTATGGCAAGAACAGCCATGGGCGCGAATGATGCCCTTTTCCTTGGCTTCCGAAAGCACATCCATAACGCCTTTGAAGCGCTCGGTCCAATCACCTTCGGTCAGGCAGTGCATGAGGCAAACGTCGATATGATCGGTGTCCAGTTCGCGGCGGAAACGCTCGAGATCATCGCGAGCAGTGGCAGGATCGCGCGCCCACGTCTTGGTGAGCACCGTGACTTTATCACGCGGGACATGTTTGAGCGCTTCGGCCACGTGCGGATGGCTGCCGTAGGAATCGGCGGAATCGAAGAAGCGCAGGCCATGGTCGTAGCCGTTGAGGAGCATGTCGGAAAGGCCCTTGATGCCGAGGGCAGTCTGGTGGGAATGATGGCCGCTGCCGACAGTGCCGGTGCCCATGGCGAGGCGGCTGGTCTGGATGCCCGTCTTGCCGAGAGTTACAGTATCCGAAGCGCTGAACTTGTGCGGGAGAGCAGGAAAGGCAAGTGTGGGCCGAGCAAAGGCTGAGGGATGGATCCAAGCCGCTCCGGCGGCGCAGGCGGTGCGATGGATAAAATCGCGGCGTTTCATGCGGCCTCCTGCAGATGCATTCCGGGGCTGTCTACTCCCAATGGACGCGCGAAGGGGGCGATAGGTTACCAAGCCGGGCGAAACGCTCTAGAGTGAGGGCCGAGGAACCTCATAATAGAGGAACTGCACGCCCACGCCCAACTTGCTGCCCTTGGGCCCCAACAATTCTACGTGCGCCACACGGCCCGTGAAGCACCACTCCGCCACATCTTCTCCCACCACTTCCCGTGGCATCCTTAGGTGGACCTGAATCATCCCGCCTTCCGGTAACTTTCGATCCGTGGCGAAATAAACGCCATGGTTGCAGATATTCATGGAGGCCGCTTCGTGTTCGGGGTTGGCAGTCTCCTGGATGGGGCGGAACCTTAAAGGGACTTTCATGATCAGACGGCGTGCAGTACGGCGCTCCTGTGCCGACATCGGTATCCTTTGGACCTGTGAATGTGCCATTTTGGAATCAGGCAGGGCGCACAGATAGTTTTACGAGTGCCGACGCGCGGGGTCAAGCATTTTCTTACATTCGGAAGACGTTTCGTGAGGATAAGTACCGCTAATTCAACATTAAGCGAGGAGTATTAAGCTAGGAGAAGACCCTTGGGGACATGGACCCGGCGGGTCTCGGGCCGATCGTGATGCGCCCACCAGTCGCGCCAGGCGGCAGGATCTTTGCCGAATGAGGCGCCGGTGATGGTTCGCAGGGCGGCGCAGACCAAGTCCTGGGTTGCGGGTTCAAGAGAGTCGTCATCGAGAAGATTTAGAAGTTGGGGAACGGCACCCAGGCGCTGCTCGCCAGTGAGCATGCCGGAGCGAGCGAGATTGGTGGCCGCACGCTCGCGAACTTGTCTTGCGGGGTCGTGGGCCAGAATAGAAAGAAGCGGATCGACGGACTCCGCGGTGCCAAGCATGGCCAATCCCTCGACGGCCCAGAAGCGCGTTTGCTGATTCGCATCGCGAGAATAACGCAGGAGAGTGGACAAAACTGTGCCAGGCTCGACCCCGCGATTGCCGAGGGCGCCGAGTCTCCAGAGGGCGAGATAGCGTCCGTCGGGGTCGTTATGAATTTGATTGAGAAGCTTTGCGAGACCCTGCGGCGACTTCATCAGGTTGTTGGCGATGAGATCGATTTCCACGGCCGCAACGCGCACGCGAGGATCGTTGGAGTCCAGAGCCGCGAGCACGAGATGGAAAAGGCGGTCGGTGTCCGCCAAGTGGCCGCGCCAAGAAGCGAGATTCTTGTGGATCAATCCGAGAGACTGGTCGGGGCGCTGAACGGCAAGTTCTAGAAGGCGCTCGGCCTGCTGCTGGGGCGCCAAGTGGCTGATGGCTTCGAGGTCGGCGTTCACGGCGCTAGGGGCAGAAGCGGGCACGAGGGCGCGCACTTGCGTGGATGCAGGGGTCAGGAGAGTCGTGTTGCGGAACCAATTGGCTCCAGAAATCTCAATGCGCGCGACTTGATACCCCGTGACAGTGGAAAGGGCAGCGAGCAAAACCATCAAGGAAATGTAGCGGGGAAAGCGATTCGGGGTCGCCGAATGGCGCTGAGGGGCCCCGGGGATACCTACGGTCGAGTCGTTCATGGGTCGCGCGAGCGCTCCGTATTCGGCGCACGCTGAATGACAAATTAGTTGTGGAGAGAGAGGCCAACAATAGTACGCGCGGCCAGCGGCACTGCCTTCTTGAGGGCAAACCCTGTAGGCTCAATACAATTGGAGGCGTTACTGGTACGCGACGCGCTAATGAATCCCGTACGAAAGAACAGGCACCTGAGGGAGACGGCAAAACAGCGCGTCCCGCAGAATCGTCCGAGATACAAACACCGCGCTTTGCCGGAGGTAGAGGGTCTGCTAGAATAAAGAGCTTGCTATTACGACATTTCGCGCGGGAAACCGAAGCCCAACTACAAATTTAGGCGGGAATAAAAATGGCACTGAAGTGTGAATTCTGCGGCAAAGCGCCGCGTTTTGGAAATGTGATCAGCCACGCGAATAATACGCGGCGGCGGCGGTGGAATCCTAACTTGAAGCGCGTGCACGCGGTTGTGGCGGGCGTGAGGAAGCAAGTCCGTGTGTGCACGGCATGCATTCGCGCCGGCAAAGTAAAGAAAGCCGCCTGAGCATCCAACCTTGAACCCGACCGATGCGAACCTGCGTTCCGTGGGGCACCTGATGAAGCACTCAAGCGGAGTGAAGCGCGCAGCAGCGTGGCTGCCTTTGGCAGCGATGGCCATTGCGCTTGCCACGGGCTGCAACAAGCAGGCGCAGCACGCGCCCGACGTGTGGGCAATGGTGAACGGGAAAGAAATCAAGCGGGAAGAAGTCGACAAGTATTACCGGACGCGCGTAAATCCCGAGGGTCAGGAGCCTTCGCAGGAAGAATCGCTTTCGCAAAAGCTGAATGTGCTCGATGAACTGATCAACAACGAAATTCTGCTGGAAAAAGCGAAGAAGTTGAACCTGGAAGCCAGCGACGGCGAAGTCGAAGACAAGTTCACCGAATTGAAGAGTCCGTACACCGAGGACGAATTTCAGCGGCGGCTTAAGGATCAAGCCATGACCGTGGAAGATCTGAAGCTCGAGCTGCGGCGGCAGCTCTCGATTCAGAAATTGTTGAATCATGAAGTGGTGGCGAAGATTTCCATCACCGACCAGGACATCTCGGGTTTTTACGACGCGAACAAAGCGCAGTTCAACGTGGCTGAGCCGCAATATCACATCGCGCAGATCGTGGTGACGCCGCGGAAAGAGCAGCAGATCCGCAACCGGAAGAACGACGATGCAGCCAATGAAGCAGAGGCCCAGCGAAAAGTGAAGATGCTGATGGACCGGCTGAACAGCGGCGCGGACTTCTCCCAATTGGCGATGGATTATTCCGAAGACATGAACACCGCTGGAACCGGTGGGGATCTGGGTTTCGTTCCGGAATCGGCGCTGAACCAGTCCGACCCGGCACTGAAAAAGGTCGTGGTTGGATTGAAGGCGGGGCAAGTCAGTCAGCCGATTCAAGTGGTGCCAAAAGATGGGCCACGCAGCCTGATCCTAAAGCTTATTGCGCGCGAATCTCCCGGGCTGCGCGGCATCGCCGAACCGCAAGTGCAGCAAACCATCCGCGACACGCTGCGCAACCGCAAGGAACAATTGCTGCGCCTCGCGTATCTGGCAATCGCGCGGGATGGCGCGCAGGTGAAGAACTTCCTGGCGGAACAAGTCATCGAAGCGGCGGGCAAACTGCCGGATGCGGCGAAAACCACGATGCCGCAGCGCTCCGAAATACGAGCCTACCAATTCCGCGCGGCATGAAGAGTAGTGAAGTGCGCTGAAGTTCAAGAAACCACACAAAGAGCTTCGCCGGCGTTGACGGGCTGGCCTTCCTTGGCCAGGACCCGCTCGACCGTGCCGCTTTTGGGCGAGCGAATTTCGTTTTGCATTTTCATGGCTTCGACAACGAGCAGGCCCTGGCCGGATTCGACATGGTCTCCTTCTCTGACAAGAAGACGCACCACTTTGCCGGGCATGGGCGCAAGAATTTGCTGGCGGCCTTCGGCTTCGACGGCGCCGTGTCGGCGGCCGCTCCAGGCGCGAGGATCGATGACCTCGGCGATGAAGTCCTGCCCGCCGGCCTGAAGTTTCAATTTGCCGTCCGGAGACGGCGTCACGGTGATTTCAAAGGATTGACCGCCCAACAAAATGGAGAGAATGCGGGGGGCAATCTCGACGGCGTCGACGGCTACAGGCTTGCCATCCAGCATCACGCGCCACCCCGCGGAAGCGTGTTCGAGTTCGACAATGCGTGTATTTTCTCCCGATGGAGAAGCGAGTTGGACTTGGTATTTCACGGCAGGCGGTCCAGTTGCTCGCGGCGGCCTTCGAGCTTCCAGCGAGAGGGCTGGTCTGCGGAAGAGGACACAGAAGCCTGTTTCTCCGACTGGCTGGCCTGCCAGATTGCCGCGGCAATGACTGCGGCATCGGAGGCGGCGCTTCCCCGCTGATCATTGTTCGCAAGAGATGAGGCGGGACGCGGGCGGCTAAGTAATTCGTCCAGCCATTTGGTGTGGATTTCGCCACGAAGAAAATCGGGCTCTTCAAGAATACGGCGGAAAAGACCGGCGTTGGTCTTAATGCCGGTGATGGTGTACTCCTCGAGGGCGCGGCGAAGGCGGGTAACGGTTTCCTCGCGGCTATTGCCCCAGGCGAGCAGCTTGCTGAGAAGCGGATCGTAGTCGTTGGGCACGGTCCAGCCTTCGTAGACGCCATCGTCCAGGCGAATGCCCGGCCCGCTGGGGACCTGGCGCGAAAGGATTTGTCCCGGCGAGGGAAAGAAATTATTGTCGGGATCTTCCGCGTACAGACGGACTTCCATAGCATGACCACGCGGCGTAATGGATTCCCAGGCGAAGGGCAGGCGGTGACCGGCGGCAATGGCGATCTGGAGTTTTACGAGGTCGAGGCCGGTAACCTGTTCGGTGACGGGGTGCTCGACCTGCAAACGCGTGTTCACTTCCAAGAAATAAAAATTGAGATTTGCATCGACGAGGAATTCGACGGTGCCGGCGTTGACGTAGCGGCCGGCGCGAGCGAGGCGCACGGCGGCGGCGCCCATGTTCTTGCGCAAGTCGGGCGTGACGATGGGTGAAGGCGCTTCCTCGATCACTTTTTGATGGCGACGCTGGACGGAACACTCGCGTTCCCCAAGAGAGACGACGCGACCGTGAGCATCGGCGAAAATCTGGATTTCGACGTGATGGGGCCGGTCGAGATATTTTTCGAGGTAAAGGCGATCGTCGCCGAAAGCGTTCATGGCTTCCGAAGAAGCGTCGCGGAAAGCGGACTCGAATTCGGCGGTGCTGTGGACAAGGCGCATGCCCTTGCCACCGCCACCGGCGACAGCTTTGAGAAGAACGGGGTAGCTCATACGTTGCGCGAGGGCTTGCGCTTCCGCGGGACTCTCGATGGGGTCGTTCGTCCCGGGAACCGAGGGAACATCGGCGCGGCGGGCAAGCTGCCGGCCGGCAGTTTTGGAGCCGAGAGATTCCATGGCCTCGGCTGGCGGTCCGATGAAAACGAGGCCAGCATCCGTGCAGGCGCGCGGCAGAGCAGCGTTTTCCGCAAGGAACCCGTAGCCCGGATGCACGGCATCGCAGCCGGCGCGCCGCGCCACGTCCATTAGCTTATCGATGCATAGATAGCTTTCGCGCGAGGGCGCAGGGCCGATAGGATAGGCTTGGTCGGCGAGACGGACGTGAAGCGATTTGCGGTCGACATCACTGAAAACGGCTACGGAGCGAATGCCCAGTTCCCGGCAGGCACGCAGAATGCGCACGGCAATCTCACCGCGATTGGCGATCAGGATTTTCTTGAACATAGAGGATTTGAGCGAGCTGCGAGTTTAGCACGGAGGGTAGCGCACACAACGAATCGGCGGAGCTCCTGTGCTTCAGTGAAACTAGTTCAACAGCTTCTTCAAATCCTTCCACTTAACGAGAATGACGTGATTTTCTTCGATGGCTTTCTTGAATTCGGGGCCGGTGACAATGTCATAGTCGCGCTGACGCCAGGCCGAGCCGAAGTCCGGATGATCCACAGTTACCGCTTGAAGTTCGGCGTCGTCATGACCGAGGTGGACGATCATTTCTGTGAGACCGGGTTTCAGGTCTCTTACCGCGTTGATATAAAAGTCCTTCCAATCCCCGGAATGGACAGAGGGGTTGGCCATTACGAAGGAATCGACAACGACATCTTTGTCGGAAAGTTGTGACAGCAGTTTGCTCAGTTCGCCCGGCAATCTGAGCGCCAAGAATGGCAGATGATAGTCGCGCGCAACTTTGGAAAAAACAGCAAACAGTTCAGGAGAGTTAAAGAGAGTTCCCATGTGAGTGTCGAGATGTGTCGGGTGGATCCCTACCGCGATAGCATGTTCGATCTGTGTCCGGATTTCGCGTTCCGCTTCTTCGGGCTTGATATGGGACGCGGCTGTTGGAGAGTCCGGCCAAAGATAGCCCGCAGAATCGAGCAAACTCGGAACCTTGTCTTTGGATTCCACAGGACCCCACCGGTAGACTTTCCATTCGCTTGTGAGCGTAAGGTGCAAGCCGAAGTCGACGTCCGGATGGTCTTTCGCGTAGGAAGCGACTTCCGTGAGCCAGGCGCAAGGCACCATGATGCTAGCGGAAGTAACCGCATTCTTATTGAGCGCGTCAAAACTGGCGGCGTCCACCGAATGAGCCACGGCAAGGTCATCGGCGTGGATGATGAGGAGTTTCGAATCGGCTGGATAGCCCAGGCGTTCGGCTACAGTCTTATTCTGGGCACACACAGCTTCCGCCACGAAACATAGAAGCAGGCCGGCAGCGGCAAGATTTCGAAGGTGCATCGGGAACTCCAGCAGTCGGATTTGGCCGTAAAGCGTAACACGGCCATTGAAGCGCACAAAGTTGCTGCTTCGTCGTGTGCAGTAATTTGTCGAGTGGGAGTTCTCTGGTTGGAAGCGCTCTTCACGATTGCGGCACAGATGGTGTATACACAGAGCCCTGCGCCTGACGTTCGGAGGGAAGCCAAGATGAAACGATGCTACTTGTTGTTTGCAGTGGGATTTTTCGTGCTCGCGCCGGTGCGCGCGCAAGACTCCGTCATCGCGCCCTCGGACAATCTTGTCGTGGATGCTGTTCCGAGGATTCCCGCGTCTATCGCGGAAACAGCGGGGAGGTATGCGTCCTATCGGAGTGCGAACCTGGCAGATTGGCATCCGACAAAGCGAGAAATGCTGATGGCCACACGGTTTGCGGAGACGCCGCAGCTTCATCTGGTGAAAATGCCGGGCGGGGCACGTCAGCAGTTGACGTTTTTCGCGGACTCGGTTGGCGGCGGGCGGTTTCATCCGAATGGCGGTGACTACATTTTGTTTGCCAAGGATGTTGGCGGCGGTGAGTGGTACCAGCTTTATCGCTATGACGTAGCCACTGGCGACGTTACGCTGCTGACGGATGGGAAGGCACGGAATTTGCCGGGGCCATGGTCGTCGAGCGGCGATCAGATCGCGTATATGTCCACACGCCGGACGGGAAGAGATACAGATTTGTGGGTGATGAACCCGAGTGATCCGAAGAGCGATCACTTGCTGACGCAGTTGGCTGGCGGTGGATGGCAGCCGCTCGATTGGTCGCCGGATGACAAGAAGATCTTGCTAGCAGAGGAGCTATCAATCAACGAGTCGTACTTGTGGCTGGTGGACGCGGCCACTGGTGAGAAGACGGAGCTGACGCCGAGAAATACGACGGAGAAAGTTTCTTATGGTGAAGGACGGTTCAGCAAAGATGGCAAGGGGATTTACGTCACTACGGACAAGGCTTCGGAATTCCACCGGCTGGCTTACCTCGGTCTAGCGACAAAGCAGCCGCAGTTCATGACGACGAACATTTCGTGGGACGTGGAAGCCTTCGACCTAACGCATGACGGCAAAATGATTGCGTTCGTGACGGATGAAGAAGGCGTCAGCGTTGTGCACGTGATGAACACAGCCACGAAGAAAGAGATGCTCCTGCCCAAGCTGCCGAAGGGGCTCGTTGGTTCCTTGCGCTGGCATAAGAATGGGCATGAGCTTGGATTTTCATTGAACAATGCGCGTGGACCGGGCGATGTGTATTCGCTGGATGTGGCAACCGGAAAGGTGGAACGGTGGACGGCCAGCGAAACGGCGGTGAAGACCGATGGGTTTCCGGAAGCGGAGCTGGTGCGGTGGAAGAGTTTCGATGGAAAAATGATTTCGGGCTTCTTGTACAAGCCACCGGCAAAGTTTAGCAACAAGCGGCCGGTGCTGGTGGTGATTCATGGCGGGCCGGAAGGGCAGTCGCAGCCGACCTTTCTCGGACGTAGCAATTATTTGTTGAACGAACTGGGGATCGCGCTGATCTATCCGAACGTTCGGGGTTCGACGGGTTACGGAAAGACGTTTTCGCTGCTGGACAATGGCTTCAAGCGCGAGGACACATACAAGGACATCAACGCTTTGTTTGACTGGATTGGGGCGCAGCCGGGACTCGACAGCGAACGAATCGCAGTGACCGGTGGAAGCTACGGCGGGCACATGACGCTGGCGGTTTCCACATTTTACAGCGACAGGATTCGCTGCTCGGTGGATATCGTGGGCATGTCGAACCTGGTGACGTTCCTGGAGCATACAGAAGCGTACCGGCGAGATTTGCGGCGCGTGGAATACGGCGACGAGCGGGACGCAAAAATGCGAGAGTATCTCGAGAAAATCGCGCCGATGAACAACATCGAAAAAATCAAGAAACCTATGCTCGTGATTGCGGGAAAGAACGATCCGCGCGTGCCAGTCAGCGAATCGCAGCAGATCGCTGACGCGCTAAAGAAGCAAGGGACGCCTGTTTGGCTGCTCATCGCGAAGGACGAAGGCCATGGCTACCGGAAAAAGCCGAATCAAGACTTTCAGTTCTACGCCACTGTTGAGTTCCTGCAGGAATATCTTCTGAAGTAGGAATCTGATTTATTCGGGCTGAGGAATTCCGAGATCGCGGCAAATCTTCCGCGCAAGAAAATCATTGATTTCCGCGTGCCGAGGAACGCTCGATGTCGCATTGGTCCGCGGAGCAGAGCGCTGCTTCGCAGCCAACTCTCGATTTGCCTCAATCACCATGGTCAAGGCTTCCTTTAGATTGCGCCTTGCCTCCCCAAGAGTTCGCCCCTGAGTATTGATGCCAGGAATCTCTTCGATATACGCGACGTACCATCTGCCGCGCTTCTCGATCACTGAGGTAAATTGATGTTTCATTGGCTCATTGTATCAGACAGCGAAGTCGATTGATCTAGTCAAAGCGGGATATTGCCGTGTTTTTTCTTGGGGTTGGTGTCGCGCTTGTTTTCTAAGGCGCGAAGAGCGGTGATGATGCGAGCGCGGGTGTCGGCGGGTTCGATGACGGCATCAATGTAGCCGCGCTCGGCTGCTACGAATGGATTAGCGAAGCGCTCGCGGAATTCGGCGATTTTTTCCTGGCGAAGCTTTTCGCGCTCGGATTCCGGAGCCTTCGCCAACTCGCGTTTGTAAACAATGTCCACGGCGCCCTCCGGGCCCATGACCGCGATCTCGGCGGTGGGCCAGGCGAAGTTGGCATCGGTCCGGATGTGCTTTGATGCCATGACGCAGTACGCGCCGCCGTAGGCTTTGCGAGTGATGACGGTGATTTTCGGGACGGTGGCTTCGGCAAAAGCGAAAAGCAGCTTCGCGCCGTGCTTGATAATGCCGCCGAATTCCTGCTGCGTGCCGGGGAGAAAGCCGGGGACATCCTCGAAAGTAATCAGCGGAATATTGAAGGCGTCGCAAAAACGAACAAAGCGCGCACCTTTGACAGACGCGTTTATGTCGAGAACTCCGGCGAGAAAGGCCGGCTGATTGCCGACGATGCCGACCGGACGGCCATCCAGACGGGCAAAACCCACGACGAGATTCTTGGCGTAGTGCTCGTGGACTTCAAAAAAGTAGCCGTCATCCACAATGGCGTGGACGGCGTCCTTGATGTCGTAAGGTTTCTGCGGATCGGCTGGAACGAGAGTGTTGAGAGACTCATCGCGCCGACCAGGTGTGTCTGCAGTAGTGCGGCGCGGGGGGTCTTCCAGATTATTCGAGGGAAGAAAACTCATCAGCTCGCGAATCATGGCCAGACAATCGGCATCGTCACGCGAAACAAAATGAGCCACGCCGCTGGTGGCGTTGTGAGTCATGGCGCCGCCCAGCTCCTGTTTGGTGACTTCCTCGTGCGTCACGTTTTTGATGACGTCGGGGCCGGTGACGAACATGTAGGAAGTTTCGCGAGTCATGAAAATGAAATCAGTGATCGCTGGGGAATAGACGGCGCCGCCGGCGCAGGGGCCCATGATGGCGCTAATCTGCGGGATGACTCCGCTGGCAAGCGTATTGCGCAGAAAAATATCAGCGTAACCCGCGAGCGAAGCCACACCTTCCTGAATGCGCGCGCCGCCGGAATCGTTGAGCCCGACGACGGGCGCTCCGTCGCGCATGGCAAGGTCCATGATCTTACAAATCTTCAGCGCGTTGGTTTCGGAGAGCGAGCCGCCGAATACGGTGAAGTCCTGCGCGAAAACGTAAACGAGCCGGCCATCAATGCGGCCAAAGCCGGTGACGAAGCCGTCGCCCGCGGGACGCTGCTCCTGCATGCCGAAATCGACGCAGCGGTGACGGACAAATTTGTCCAGCTCCTCGAACGTGCCTTCGTCCAACAAGAGGTGAATGCGCTCGCGCGCCGTGAGTTTACCGACTTTGTGTTCGCGCTCGCGGCGCTCGGGCCCGCCGCCCGCTTCAGCTTCCTCGGAAATACGGCGAAGCTCTTCCATGCGGTCGCGATGCTTGCCTTCGGGGATCAAACTGCGCTTGGGCTCAGACAAGGGGTCCTCCCTCGGAAGGAGGTTCCTTCGTGGCAAAAATGCGAACGGCGAGATGCGTGGCAATCCAAGTGGTTCCGAGTAGCAGTACAACGCCAAGCAGCAGCTCCGCACCCATTGCGGCGGCGCGCTGGAGAGGAGATTCGAGCGACGTCACGTACTCTGTAGCCTTGACAAGAACGAACATGGCCCAGAGAGTCAACGCCACGATGAGGACGGTCACAACGGAAGCAAGAATCATCTTCATGCGATTGGATTTGGGCCGCCATGAAGCGGCATGGAGAAGGATAGCGCAACCGGAGAGAAAGCTGCACGCAGAAGACGATCCGTTAGTCGAAAAGCAATCATGGCGCGCGCTTCGAGACTCAGCGTAAACCCGACCAATCGTCCGCGACAAGGATGGAATTGCTGGGATTAGCTGCGTCATATTTGATGCTTGCGGGCTGGCCAGCGACGAGGCGTTCCAGACGAACCTGGCTCTCGAGACCGGTAATGTCCTGTGCAGTGTGATAGGTAACGCCGGAGATCAAGTAGCTATACGAGACGAAGTGCCGCGGGCGCATGTCTTTCAACGGGCGAGCGCTGGAGCCAAACAATCCCTTGCGCGCCTCCTTCGATTCCGGCGGACGCTGGACCAGATCCACGATCTGCCCTTCGGCAATGCGGCCGATCTGGTTCAGATGGAGGCGGCGCTTGCGTTCCGCTTCTTCGGGATCCTCCGCGGGGCGGAAGAACGCATAGGCAATCATGGCCAGCGCGGCGATCGCCGCTCCACCCATGGCCAGCATTAATTTCCAATCGACAAGCAATTCCTTCAACGAACAGACTCCCCGATCTAAATAGGTGGGATTGCATGAAGGCACGCGGAGGGTTGCGTGCGCGCAGTACGGCGGGAGGTCTTTCCCAATCCGCCTGTGCCCCACTGAGGGGTATTCTACCGAATCCCCACGGGATACGTGAAACTACGGTGGCGCCTGCACCGGATTGCGCAATACGCCTACACCGGCAATGCTGACCTCCACTGTGTCACCAGCAACCAGCGGACCGACTCCGGCGGGCGTACCAGTGGCGATGATGTCCCCGGGCATCAGCGTCATCATTCGGGAAATCCAACGGACCAGAAACGCTGGAGGGTAGATCATCAACGAGGTCACACCGGACTGCCGTCGTGCGCCATTGACGTGCGCCTCGACCAGAACATTCGATGGATCGAGAGCCGTCTCGATGTATGGTCCGACGGGGCAAAATGTATCGAAACCTTTCCCGCGCGTAAATTGTACGTCGTTCTTTTGCAGGTCGCGCGCGGTGACGTCGTTGAGACAGGTGTAGCCGACCACGAAAGAGAGAGCATCTTCGGCATCGCCGAGTTGCGAGCAGCGCCGGCCGATGACCAGGGCGAGTTCGCCTTCGTGTTCCACGCGTTGCGAATACTTTGGCAATACGATCGCTTCTTCCGGGCCGATGATCGAAGAAGGCGGCTTGAGGAACATCAACGGCTCTTTCGGGACTTCGTTGCCCATCTCCCTGGCGTGAGCGGCGTAGTTGCGGCCGATGCAAACGATTTTCGTCGGCTCAGCCGGAGCCAGCAGCTGCACGTCATCGAGCCGCGTAGAACGCGAGCCACGGGACCACGGCCCCCACGGCGCGCCGGAGATCTCAACGACATTCTCTCCTTCGATCAGCCCATACCGCGGCGAAACCGAGCCCGAAGCGGAAGCGTCGCGCACCACGTAACGGCAAATTTTCATCAGTGTTTAGCTCGCGTGATGCTTGGGATGAGAAGCATGTGATTCACGGGCTCTCCAGATCGTCGTAGCAATCCAGGAGAGCGTTGTGAGAATCATGTACACGACCGCGCCCTGCATGAAAACCTGGGGCGCACTGTGCCAATTGCTGAGATCGCGAAAGAACAGGCAGAGCACGCGATAGCTCAGGCTGAAAATGAGCCAGCCAATAAGGCTGGAAGCCAGGAGATGCCCAGGCAAGCGCAGAAACCGAAAAATGGGCACGGCCGCAAGAAAGCCGAGAATCGCAGCGGCAACGATATTGCGCTCCAGTGCAAAGCGTTCCAGAAATGGCGCGCGATTGGCAATCACCAACCATGCTGAGAAAACCAAAGTCAGGCAAACACCAACGTAAACTCCGGTGCGAATCGTCGCATTGCGGAAAATGTGGAACCAACGATAACCAGGCAGATGAGGACGAACCAACATGGAGTGCTGGGCTCCCAAGATCCAAGCAGTCGTTTAACCCGGTCTTACGGCGATGGTTGCGTGACGTCGACGACGACTGTTGCGCCGGACGTGCTCTCGTTTCCCGCGCGGTCTACGGTGGTCACAGTGTACCAATAGCGATGGCCGGGCTCCACAGACGTATCACGAACCGCGGGCGTGAGCAACAAATCCGGGGTGAGGGGCTGGCCCCTTGCGCCCTCCTGCTCACTTCGATAGACGCGGTAGCCGGCCAGGTCGGTTTCAAGATTGATGCTCCAGGAAAGATCAACAACAACCGTGCCCGGAGCGGCGCCCGGAAGCACAGCAGCGACCAGTCCCTGCGGTGCGGCGGGAGGAAAAATGTCGCGCGGCGTGACCGTCACTGGTTGCGAGTCAGAGGATTCCAGTTCGTTGCCGTCAACCCTGACAACACTGCGTACTGTGTAGACGTAGGTGTGATCGAAAACGACAAAAGCGTCGCGATAGCTGTTGGTTTCAGAGAAACCGAGCGGCGCGGGGCGTGCTTCCGGTTTACCCGGCGGAAGTTCTAGCGGTGGCGAAGAGGGAACCTCAGGATGAATTTCTGAGCGGTAAATTCGATAACCAGTGATGGTTGATACAGGTTCTCCAGCGGCGGTAGCAGTGGGCACCGACCAGGTCAATTCGACTGCTGACTCGGTGGCGCGAGCCTCGATGGAAGAGATTGGAGCCGGAACCGGATAGGCGCGCACGGAGACAACGTTTGAGTCGGCAGAAGCGCGTTTCCGGGAAGCGCGCGTTCGAACAACGTAAACGAACACTCCACCGGGGAGCGATTTGATTTCTTCCGGCGGGATGGGAACGATGAAGTTCACGCGGCTATCTGTCCGGTAATTCTCCACCAAGGCGCCGGGAATCGTGTAGACCACGCGAAAAGATTTCGAGTTGGCCAAACCGTCTGGCTTAACGCTGCCCCGCAGGATCTCAACCGCCGGTGGGGCCGGAAGCTTTTCCCCGGAGATGGAGATCAATGGAAGAGTAAAAGAAAGCTGCACCCCGTCTCCGGCCTGGCGGGCGGCAAGGTCTTTGATCGCTGCGGGAACTGGCGGAGTTGGCGGAACGGGATCGCCAGGAGCCCCGCAGCCGGCCGAGACCAGGAAAATGGAAAAGAGGAATTGAAAAATGATGAAGAGCTGCGCGGGGCGTTTTCCGATGCAGGCTCTCGTCCCTTTTCTGTTTTCCATTTTCCAATTTCAGGAGCTACAGGATGTAGCGGCTCAGATCCTGGTTCTTGACGATGTCCGCAAGCTGCTTGGAAACGTAGGCGGCGTCAACCTTCACGTTTTTCTTCTTGAGGTCGGGCGCTTCGAACGAGATTTCGTCCAGAACTTTTTCGAGGATGGTGTGGAGGCGCCGAGCGCCAATGTTTTCGGTCTGCTCGTTCACGTTGGTGGCAAAGCGGGCGACGGCGGCGACGGCGTCCTCAGTAATGTTGAGCTTGACGCCTTCGGTTTCCAGTAGCGCGACGTACTGCTTGATGAGCGCATTCTTGGGCTCGGTCAGGATGCGAATAAAATCTTCTTCCTTCAGGGATTGCAATTCGACGCGAATGGGCAGGCGGCCCTGAAGTTCAGGGATTAGGTCAGACGGCTTGGTGACGTGAAACGCGCCCGCCGCGATGAACAGGATGTGATCGGTGCGAATCATGCCGTAGCGCGTGTTGACGGTGGTGCCTTCGATGATCGGCAGAATGTCGCGCTGCACGCCTTCGCGTGAAACGTCCGGACCGTGACCGGATTCGCGCCCAGCCACCTTATCGATTTCATCGATGAAAATGATGCCCATCTGCTCGGCGCGCTCGACCGCCACGCGCGTAACCTGATCCATGTCCAGCAGCTTGTTCTCTTCTTCCTGGATCAAATACTCGAACGCGTCGGCCACGCTCATTTTGCGTTTTTTCTTTTGCTGGCCGAACATACCGGAAAACATGTCCTGGATCTTGCCGATGTCCATCTCCTCGACACCCTGATTGGAGACGATTTCGAACGAAGGCATGGCTCGCTCGCGGACTTCGAGATCCACCATGCGCTGGTCCAGCTTGCCTTCGCGGAGTTGTGTGCGGAGTTTTTCGCGCGTGCGCTGCGTCTGTTCACGCTGCGCGGCAACCTCAGCTTCTGGACTTCCGGCAGCGGGAGGCGCAGCCGGGGGAAGCAACAGGTCGAGCACTCGTTCTTCCGCAGCCTGCTCCGCGCGGTCGGCAACTTCGTCTAGTTTTTCCTCGCGAATCATATCAATGGAAGTCTCGACAAGATCGCGGACCATCGATTCGACGTCACGACCGACATAGCCGACTTCCGTGTATTTCGAAGCTTCAACCTTTACGAACGGGCAGCCGGCGAGGCGAGCCAGGCGTCGCGCGATTTCTGTCTTTCCCACGCCGGTTGGACCGATCATCAGAATATTTTTCGGCAGAACGTCTTCGGCGATTTCCGGCGGAAGCTTCTGACGGCGCACCCGGTTGCGCAGCGCGACCGCCACGGCACGCTTCGCCGCTGCTTGCCCGACGATGTATTTGTCGAGCTCCAGCACGATTTCGCGCGGCGTCATGTCGTCGAGAGCGGGAAGCAGTTCCTGCTCTGCGCCCGGTTCGGCGCCGTTGCCTCCCGGAAGGTAAACGACTTCTTTTTCGGACTTGCTCGTCATGTGCGCTGCTCAATTCCTTTGATGCGCGAACTCTGCTTGGCGTGCTGGCGACGCCTAGAGCTCCTCGACTGTAAAGTTGGCGTTGGTGAAAATGCAAATCTCGCTGGCGATGCGCATGGCTTCCATGGCCAAATCCTTGGCGCTGAGCTTCGAGTGCTTCAGCAGCGCGCGCGCGGCGGCCAGCGCGTAAGTCCCTCCGGAACCGATAGCGACAATACCATCATCGGGTTCAATGACATCGCCGTTCCCGGAAAGAATGAAAGTGCCCTTGTTATCGGCAACGATGAGCAGCGCTTCCAGATGGCGAAGCGCGCGATCTTTGCGCCATTCCTTGGCCAGCTCAACCGCGGCTTTCTGGAGATTCCCGGAGAATTCCTGAAGTTTGCCTTCGAATCGCTCGAACAACGTGATGGCGTCGGCCGTGGAGCCGGCGAAACCGGCGACAACTTTGTCACTGTAAAGGCGGCGCGTCTTCCGCGCGGTGTGCTTCATCACGTGATCGCCCATGGTCACCTGGCCATCGGCGATGAGCACGACCTTATTGTCCTTGCGCACGCACAGAACCGTGGTGCCGTGCATCTGTGCGTCTCCCCGGCTGTTTGGCATCCAGACATTATAGCGCCGCCGAGCGGCAGCGCCAAAAGCGGAGAAGTTTTGGGGTTCTATTTTCAGGACGCAGCGACCAGCGGAACCGCACCACAAGAAATTGAGATAAGAATATTTTCAGCCGAGAAGCTCTTACTGCGCGATTTCGTGGAAGGAAAGGATCTTGTAACCGCCCGTTGGCTGGGCCTTCTGGATCCAACAGGAGCTGTAGTGGATGCCGTTGCCCTGCATAGCGGGATCGAAACTCACCAACGCCCCTCCCAGGTCTGGCAACAGATTTCCAGACGGGTCTCGCGTTTTGGCTACAAACATTGCGCCGTTGATTTGCTTGTACTGCATATGACTTCCGTCGACGATGCCTTGCCCGATCACCAGAATGATTCCATTCCAATTCGTATCCGGGTCGTACGTAAACTTGCCCGTAACCAGGAGAAGCCCGTATCCGTCATGGCTCCAGTTGCTGATGTCCAGATTACCGTTGACGACGACAGTGAGCGGCTTGGTCGAAGACATTCCCAATGGGGTTAAGGCCGATCCCGTGACCGTGGGTAGAGGATAGTTTACGGGGCCCGAGGGGAGGATAACGTCGGCGTTTTGAATAATGGTTTGCGCGATCGAATCCAGTTGACTCGGCGTTTCCCACGCGTTCAGGTACTCCACATCCGGCGGTGGCGGGTTCGATCCTGTATAGCTCAGTTGGGGATTAGTTCCACTGACATTGGTCGGAATGCCGCCTTTTATGCCGTTTACGGCGCTATTGGAACTATTACCCGGGTAATTGCCGTAAAGACCGATCGCCTTAACTGGAGTCCCCAAAGCATTGCCGTTGCAATCGTGGTCATCCCCCTTCACCGCGTACACCGCGTTATTTGCTGGAGCCTGAAAGACGGGGTTGCCTTGGCCGCCAGTAAGTGTAAGTGCCGCGAGAAAGACGGGCTGGGGCAGCGTGATAGGGAGCGGCGCAACAAGGTATTGAACGAGCCTTTGGCTGCCATTGGGAAGGACTGCCAGAGCGGTGAGTTCGAGCACCTGGCGGCCCGAGCTATTGTTGTTAAATGTACCGTCGTAGTAAATCGGTGTGGCATCGTTTGCTGTGCCATCGTACGTGACCACATCGAGCTTCATAGATTGCTCGGTAATGCCGTTGATGCGCACCCACTTGTAAAGCGGGCCGGGGAAAGGCAAGCCGTTCAGCGGATTCGTATTCCAGATTGAGAATGCGCGCGGAGAGGGATTGGGAGGTAAAGAGCCCGCCGGGCAAACGCCGGTAAACTCCTGGCTGAATTCCGTATCGGCGTAGGTCGAGCCGGGAACCCATGGCGTAACATTCTCGCCCCCAAGCGGATTGGTTATGTAGACGGGAGCGCAAGGGAGCAGCGAGGCTCCCCCGGCGGGTAGGAACGCTGGATCAGTATTCTTGAACGAAATGGGACTGTTGGGGCGTAAGCGCGCGCGGACTTCTTCCAAACCAGCGATGGCCGCATCATAAACGCCCGTCGACGAGCGATAATTGCCCGCCAGCGCCGACTCCGTGCCGGAAGAAACAATCAGGGAAATGGCCACCACGCTGATCAGCAACAGAACGAATATCGAGATGAGCAAGGCGATTCCTTCTTCGGATTTGCGAGTTCGAATTCTCCGTTGCTTTATCATCGCTCACCTATCTCACTGATTGGGATTAATGCGACGGCCGCGCCCACGCAGCTCCACAACTCGCGGTTGTCCCGTCGTGGCATCCCGCTGAGGAGTAGCAACAATTAAGTTGATCATGACATCGCGAATGTTCGCCGGGAAATTATCAGCGGGCGCCGCGATAGGACATGGGAGCGGAGCCGATTGCGGCGTCGCCAGAGTGTCGCAGGTATACGAAAAAATGGGCTGTGCCGGACTATTTACAACGTTTTGCACGAATGGGGCAAGCACGCCTGCTGCACTCGTAGCAGCATCCGGGTTGCCGCCACCTCCCGGTGGCTTGTTTACCGCTCCCCGCATGAGAGTAGGTACCTGGACGGTTGGCGGTGCCTGCAATTGGTAGCGAATCCACTGAACCGGGCAGCCGGAGGGTGGACAGCTGGGATCCTGCGGATTCGGATTGGTTTCGATGATCAAATCAAAATCGCCCGGGGTGACGCATGTTCCCCCGCCACCCGTTCCAATCACGCATGAAATGCTGCCGGCGTACCCGGGACTCCAGGCAAAAGGCGTGATCGCAAAGCGAGTGGGATCCGTGCCCACGTAGCTAGGCGGGGGATAGCCGGCATCGTTAACGTCGCGCACGATCTGGTCCAGCCCGAGGCGCGCCTCCTGGAACGATGTAAGCACTTGCGATTCGGTCTGATAGCGGTTTTGGGATGAGCCGAGCAGCGTGAACGCCGCCCCAATGACCAGGAGAAAAATGCCCAGGGAGACCAGCAATTCGACCAGCGTGAACCCCGGCTGGCACTTGTCGCTTGCGGCCGAATTCATTTTGCCACCATCGTGTCAAGGGTAACGGGCTGGAAGTATCCACTGCCGCCTACTTGCCGGACGCCGAGAATAAAACGCTTTGCGTTGGGTGTCCCGTTGTTCCCGGTGACGATCACCGTCCAGCGTATGTCATAGGTAGTTCCGCTGGGATCATTGGGGTCCTGGTAAGTGAAACTCCAGTTGGGGATGCCAGTAGGATTGGTGAAATCAATCAGAGCCTGACTATTGAAGACGACCACCGGGCTGCCCTGGACCTGATTTGCTGGGGCTGGTGTTCCCAGGTTGCACGTGTTTCCGCCTGGACAGTAGACGCCCTGTGGATCTGTGAAGCTAGTCAAAATGAGCGGCTGGCCAATCATGAAATCCAATTCGCGTTGCGCAAACACGAGCGCCGAAGAATCCAAACGATTCTGGTGATTCAAAAGGATGGAAGCCGGCACGAGTTGCGCGATGGCCACAAGGCCCACCAGCAGAATGACGGTGGCAAACATCATCTCCAGGATACTGAAGCCACCTTGTCCTTCATGAAGCTTTGTGGATGAGTGTCGCATTCCCTGTTTCGTCTGCACTTTTGTGCGTCGATTAGCCGGTTCGTTTCCAAGGTCCGCCTGCAGGCGCGGTCCAAATCTGTGTGGCGCCGGAAGGAAGCAAAATCACGGCGCGGTAACCGTACTCATCGGGGGTGGCCGCCGCACCGACATAGAACACGTATACGTTAGAGGTCACTGTGCCGTTCACGCGAACCGCTCCGCGCGCGTCAAATTGCAGCGGACCAGGACTTGCCGGCGTAGCGGTCAACGCGCCCACGGCGTTGGCATTAGTGATGGCCGTGGGAGCCGGCGGTCCTCCCCCCGCCGGTAGTAGCGTCACAAAACCGCTGATCCGCACTTGCTTCTCTATTGGTTCCAGGTTTGCGTCGTTATCAGGATCTGCCCAGGCGACCCAGTCGTTGCCGAACTGCTGCAATTGGAACGGCACGGCTTTGTTTCTGCGAACTGCTTCGAATCGCGTGAATTTCAGCATGTCGGACAAGCGACCGGCCGCGTCGTTAAGCTGGTAGGTTCGAAGCGAGTGCATAAGGCTGGGAATTGCGATCGCCGACAGAATCATTAGGATAGTCAGCGAAACAGCCAATTCGACCATGCTGAAGCCGCCAATGTGGCTGCGGCGAGTGCGAAGGCGTGTAGCACTCCTGAACAAGATCGTCCTCATTTAAAGGCGGGATCAGCGATCCAACCTACTAGGGTGGCCCAGCGACCACTCTGATGCAGTTGCCATACCAGGGACGAGCGGATGCAACTGACTGCCAAGCATGGTACTTACTCGCAGTTGACCCTTATATTCTATGCCATGCGTCAAGGAATGGGTAGCAATGTAACAAACGAAACTCAATGATTGCAGGTTAGTTATATTGATCTATTTATATCACTGATAATCATGCGCGAAGGGACTGCCCTTTTTGCCGATTGTTTAGCAGCTAGTTCTTGCCCTTCTTCGCGAGGGACTGGCCGCCCTGCTTGGAGAGAGAAGACTGATCGAAGAGTTGGTCGGGAAAGCCGGGATTGTACTTGCAAGTTTCGTAGAAGATTTGGACGGCGCGGCGTCCATTGTGCTCGCGGGAAACCTGCAGCGGCGTCCAGACGCTGTCCTTCAAATGGAAGTTGGAGTAGATGGTTACATCTTCGTTGATCTGCTGGGTCTCCTCGTCCTTGGTCGTGACCGAGCTGCGAACCAGGAGGTGAGTAGAGCGGTCGACGGCAAGGCGGAACACGCGCTCCTGGGCGTCGGTAATCTCCACCCAGTCCACCTGCTTGAGGTCCACGGTGTCATTGCCGCCGAAGCGAATGGACGTGCCCGGTTCTTTTAGGCGCAGCCGCAAAAGATTGTCGACGTTGCGCTTGACCTGTTCCTGGAAGTCGCTGACGGAGGTGGCCGGCAATTCATTGACGCCGCTGCGATCGAAAGTCCATCCGTGATCGCGGTTATAGAGCGTGATAACGATGCCCCCGTGTGACCAATCCAGACCGTCGATGCCGATCAGATACGGGAGAATCGTGTGACGGCCCTTCCCGATATACTCGGTCCGATCCTGGTCAGGATAGCGGCGGTAATCGACAAAGCCGATGTTTCCGACAGGCTCGCCATTGTGGCCGAAAAGAACGCGGCGTCCCTCGCACTGGCTTTCCCGGACTTCCAGGTAGCCGGGGCCGCCCAGCGCGTTGATCAGCTCGGAGAGGATCTGCTTGCCTTTGGCAATGCTTTGCTCAGGCATCAAGGTATCGGGCCGTTGCGCCGATGCGCCGGAAACAAACACCAAGGACGCACCAAGAATCAGCGAAGTGAAATGGAGAAATCTTAGCCGCACAAGACCGAACCTCCATTTACATTGATGATCTCGCCGGTCATGAAGTTGGCCAGGTC
>Ga0209472_1000285_pt1 | contig 31000 bp, 30 predicted proteins | sample GraSoiAngelo_130_FD_185887 | JGI IMG/M metagenome (GOLD analysis project Ga0209472, IMG submission 185887) | Grasslands soil microbial communities from the Angelo Coastal Reserve, California, USA - 14_0929_02_20cm (SPAdes) (version 2) | ecosystem: Environmental > Terrestrial > Soil > Grasslands ... | reverse complement strand
CCTCTATGTCGGCCAGAGCTGTTATCTCAAGATCGCCAACTACCATACCGCGCTCGGCGTGCCCGTCAGTGTCGTCCACTCGCGCGTCGTGATGGCCCACACCCAGGCCGACGTGCAGATCGGGTCCGGCGGCACGCCGCCTCCCACGGTCCCGGTGCCGAATGTGGTTGGCCAGACACAAGCGGCGGCCACGAGCGCCATCACCAGCGCGGGCCTCACCGTCGGTGCGGTCACGCAGCAGTCGAGCAGTACTGTGGCCTCCGGCAACGTGATCAGCGAGAGCCCGGCTGCCGGCACGAGCGTGACGAGTGCTTCGGCCGTCAACCTCGTCGTCTCGAGCGGTGCCCCCGCTCCCACTCCAGTCGCGGTGCCGAATGTCGTGGGCCAGACCCAAGCGGCGGCCACGAGCGCCATCACCAGCGCGGGCCTCACCGCCGGTACGGTCACGATGCAGTCGAGCACTACGGTGGCCTCCGGCAGCGTGATCAGCGAGAGCCCGGCCGCCGGCACGAGCGTGGCGAGTGCTTCGGCCGTCAACCTCGTCGTCTCGAGCGGAGCGACGCCACCACCACCACCACCGCCGCCTGTCGTGACGAAGGACCCCGTCTATGACTTCAACGGCAGCGGCACGTCCGACATCCTGTGGCGTAACAGCTCGACGGGCCAGAACGTGCTCTGGCTCATGAACGGAGCGACGGTCGCGAGCGCGCCCGCGCTCCCCACGGTGACGAATCTCAACTGGATCATCGCCGGCGCCGGCGACTTCAACGGTGACGGCAAGGCCGACATCCTGTGGCACAACCAGAGCACCGGTCAGAGCCAGATCTGGTTCATGAATGGCGGTACTCTCAGCAGCGCCGCGGACACCTCCACGGTATCCGACACGCACTGGGCGATCGTCGGGGTCGGTGATTTCGACGGCGACGGGAAGGCCGACATCCTGTGGCGCAACAAGAGCACCGGTCAGAACGCGATCTGGTTCATGATCGGCGGCTCGATCAAGAGTACCGCGAACATCACGACGGTCACCGATCAGAACTGGACCGTCGCCGGCGTCGGCGACTTCAGCGGCGACGGCAAGGGCGACATCCTCTGGCACGACACGGTCACCGGCCAGAACCAGGTCTGGCTCATGAACGGCGGCACCGTCGCGAGCAGCGCCGCGATCCTGACGCTCTCGGACCTGAACTGGCACTTCGCCGGGGCGGGTGACTTCGACGGTGACGGCAAGGTCGACATCCTGTGGCGCAACGGCTCGACCGGACAGAACGCGGTCTGGTTCATGAACGGCGCCACCATAGTCAGCAGCACGAGCATCCAGTCAGTAACGGACCTCAACTGGAAGATCGTGAGCGTCGGGGACTACAACGGCGACGGCAAGGCCGACATCCTGTGGCGCAACGGCTCGACCGGACAGGACAGCATCTTCTTCATGAATGGCGGGACGGTCGCGTCCACGTTGTACCCGCCGAGCCAGCCGGTCGCCGGCTGGACCGTCGCTCTGCACTGAGACTGACCGCCGGGGGTTGGATCGCACGCCAGGAACTCAGGGGGGACCTGGCGTGCGCTCCGTTTCGGGAGCCCCGAGCCTCATGATGCGCGCCACTTCGGCCGCCGCCAGGCGGTGTCCCGCGGCGTTCCAGTGCCAATCGATGGGTGAATAGTCCAGCCGCCCGCCGGTCGCCTTGAAGTAGGCCGCAAAGACCGGTCCCATGTCGATCACGTGCTCGCCGCGACTCGCGGCGGCGGCGGCGAGCGCGTTGCGTGCAACGCTGTCCCGAGTTGGGCAGCTGGTTGACGTGCTCATCCCGTGGCTGCGGTAAAGCTCGGCACGATCCGCGTCGAAAACGAGAATCACGCGCTCGGGCGGCACGCCATACGCGGCGGGGAGGCGGTCGGCGTACGCCGCGAGCAAATCCGCGTCACCCGCCTGCAACCCCTCGGGCACACAGGGCCGAGGTGCCCCCTTGACGCTCGTGTGCAGGAAGTGTCGCAGGTCGAATCTCAAGTTGCCTCTCGTGTAACGGACGATCGCGAGCAACCTGACGAGCTTCTCGGTGCAGGTGAGAAGCGATGCGGCACCGCTGCAAACAGGCTGCGGACGGAGTTGGACCGGCGGCGCGTTGCCGGCATTCCAGCCAAAGTATCCCGGCGGTGGTGTAAATCCATCGACAAAATCTCCTGCCACCACCACGACCACGGCCCAGCGCACGCGGAAACGGCGGCTGACCATCGGGCCGAGGCCGATATAGTCAGCCAACGACGCGCCCGAGACACCGAAGTTCAGCATCGCGGGGGCATCGGGCAGCAGCCGCGCCAGCTGCCCCTGCAGCGTTTCCTCGTATCGATTCATCAGCCCTTCGATGAAGCTGTTCCCGACGACCGCGATCCCATCGCTCCCCGGGCGGTACGGAAACGGCGCCACGTACCCCATGTTGTTGGTGACGCCGCGATGCACGTTGCGCAGGTCCCAGGCGTCCGAGAAAGTGTAGTGGACGTCGGACCTGAGGCGATGGGTCGGCCAGTCTGGGCTCGGATCATCCCCTGCCAACCCGTTCTGAACGGGCAACAGGCGCAGTGCGGCCTCGAGAACCATCAGTAGCAGTGCCGCCCCGAGAGCGGCCGCCAGAAGCGTGGTGAGGGTCCGGGACACGAGCACTCAGAAGTTGAAGTAGATGAACTCGGTCGTGCTGCGTGAAGCCGAGATCAGTGCCAACATCGCGATCGCGGTTACCTCAGCGCCGACGACAGCCCCCAGGGCGACGACGCGCCAACCACCGGCGGCGATGCGCCGCAGGGCGGCGGCCATCTAGCCATCTATTATTTGCTGAGAGTTCCTCGCCATGGTCGCCAGCGCGAACCCGGCCGCGAGCGATAGAACGGTCGGCAGCGCGATGCCATGGTCCGCCCCCGGCCCGCTGGTTCGCACAGCGAACATGGTGCCGAGAATGCGCCCCGCCTCCTGGCCGCTGTGCGCGCGGAAAAATACCCACGCGATCACCACCGCGAACAGCGTGAGCGTCATGGCCAGCGACCGACCGATCAGGCGCAGGGCGCCGGACGCTCCCGCGGCCGCGAGCGCCGCAACCCTGTCCCGCAGGAAGCGCCAGGCGTGATTAATCGCGAGATAGATCCCATGCAGCCCGCCCCAGACCACGAATGTCCATGACGCGCCGTGCCAAAGGCCGCCGAGCAGCATGGTGATCATCAGATTCACGTAACGCCGCACGGACCCGCGACGATTTCCGCCCAGGGGGAAGTAAAGATAGTCGCGCAGGAATCGGGACAGCGTCATGTGCCAGCGACGCCAGAAGTCGATGATGCTGGTCGCCTGGTACGGGGAATTGAAGTTGAACGGCAACCGGACTCCGATGAGCAGCGAGAGTCCGATCGCCATGTCCGAGTATCCGGAAAAGTCGAAGTAGATCTGCAGCGTATACGCCAGAACTCCGCGCCACGCCACGCCCGCATGGACCGCAGCACTGGTGGGCGAGTCGAACAGGTCGTCCGCGAGCGGGGCCCAGCTGTCGGCCAGCAGCACCTTCTTTGCAAGCCCGATCAGAAGGAACGCCAGGCCAAGGGCGAAGTTCTCCAGTCGCGGCCGGTAGATCTGAGCCAGCGCGAACTGCGGCATCATTTCCGCGTGATGCAACACCGGCCCGGCGATCAGGTGGGGGAAGTAGCTTACAAACAGCGCGTAGTGCAGCGGATTGCGCTCCCGCACCTTGCCGGCATGGACGTCCGCGAGATAGGCAATCTGCGTAAATGTGAAGAACGAAATTCCGATCGGCAGGATCACGTTGAGCGCGCCGAGCGGCCGGCCGCTCAGCTCCGCTACGGTGCCCAGAAAGAAATTCGCGTACTTGAAGTACCCGAGCAGGAGCAAATCAACCCCGACTGCGAAGCACAGCAATCCCAGGCGTAGCCGGCGTCGATCCGCGGGGCACGCCAAAATCCGGTTTCCGAGCGCGTAGTTGAACACGACAGAAGCGGCAAGCAAGCCCGTGTAGAGCGGCAGCCAGTACGCATAGAAGACGAAGGATGCGAGCACGAGCCAGGCGGCCGCGGCGGCGTTGCCGACATAACGCGCAATCAGGAAGAACAGAAGCAGGGTGAGCGGCAGGTAGACGAACAGGAACTCACCGGAGGTGAACAGCATGCCGCATTAGACGGCTTCAGAAGGCGAAGCGCGCGTTGAGCCAGGCGACGTTCGCAGCGTAGTCGCCGAAGGCGGCGTTCGATGAGCGCGTCTCGTGCAGCAGGGTGGCCTGCACGCCGATCCTAAGAGTGGGGTGATAGGAGATGAGCGCGCTCACCGAGCGCACCCGGTCATCCCGCTGACCGGTGAGGCCGAGCGCCTGCGCGGGGTCGGCAACATAGCTTCGGGTGACCGCCTCCAGGTCAGCCGACAGGTCGATCTTCGGGGTGACGTGCCACCCCGGGCGCAACCCGAACCCTTTCAGCAGGACGAGGCTCGATCGGGTGAACTCGTAGGGACTGATGTCGCGCTGGACGATCGCGGTCAGGGTCGTCTTCCCGGTCGGCGTCCAGGTGAGCTCGATGCGGCCGGTCTGTCCGGTGAAGTTTCGCTGCGGCAGCTGATCGTAGCGCCGACTGACCTGATCGGCGCGGGCCACGAGGTGGGAAATGCCCGTGACTGTCCAGTCGAGCGTGAGACCCGCCGCGTACTGCCGGTAAGCGTTGTCGATCGACATGGTGGAAAGCGGCGTGGTGAACGGCTCGGCCGTCGGAAATTTTCCCCTCTCGAGGCGCGTGCTGAAGCCGATGGAATTTCCGGCCTTGCTGACACGGCTGAGCGCTGCCTCGACGCCATCGATCGTGACGTCGTTGAAGAGCGTCGCCGGGGCGCTGTTGCGCTGCTCGAGCTGGTCCCCTGCCGCGCGCAGCCGCCAGTAGGGCGTGACCATCCAGGTGCCGTTCACAAACTCCTGACGCACGGTGAGCTGATCGGGAGTCCTGAGCTGATCGGGAGTCGTGCTCAGCAGCTGCGCAAACGACGCCAGCGAAACGGTTTCGGCGTAGCCCAGCTCCCCGTGCAGGACCCTGCCGGCCTGCCACAGCCAGCTTCCCCGCAGGTCGTGTCCATTGGAGTCGAGTCCGGAGAAGCGCTGGTAGCGGGTGCTGTTGAATGTCAGGTTGGCGACGAAGCGCTGCAGGCTGAGGGGCATCTCGGCATTGAGGCCGAAGGCCGTGGTGTGATAGGTATCGGCTCGTGAGGACGATCCGATCACCGTGGCCGGATCGACGTCCTTCGATATCCGAAAGACGTTGTCGTCCGTGGTGAGGGTCTCCTCGACGAACGGCGTCAGCTTGGCGGGATCCTGACCCTCGGCGCGCACGGCCGGCGACAGCAGCAAGCCCGCGGCGAGGCAGTAGGTCAGGTGTGCACCTCCGCCCGCCGCGTGCGTCGCGCGATCCCGCGCCGGGTGCGGCGCGACGACGTCGGCAGGCCGGGGTAAGTCGCTAATCGCTGGGGCATCGTCCGCGCGCGGAGCGTCCCCAAGCGGTGAAGCGTCGGCGATCCGCGCAACATCGGTGGGCGGGAACACGACGAGCGAGCGATGCCTCGCGACCGACACGCGTCGCCGTGCCATGGCCCCCGCGCCAATCAGGCCCGCGAGAGCGAGTGCCCAGTTGCCGGGTCGCCGCGTCGGTGCGGGCACGCCGTGCACGACACGTGCGAGGATCCGGTCCAGCGCGCCGCGATCGCCGCCATGATCTGCGACGTGGTGCGTCCAGTGGACGGGGCGCGCGTCCCCACTGGCCGCCTGCGGCGCCGCCACGGCGGCCCCATGCACGAGCATCGCCGCCAGCCAGGTCGCCAGGATTCTCCCCCCACGGTATCTCAAGCTGACCGCTCCGTCTCTCAAGGTCGTCAGACGTCGAGGATGCGCAGCTCGAGGGCCCTGCCGACTGCGTGCGTGCGGTTCTGAACGTTGAGCTTGCGCAGGATTTTCTGCACGTGATTCTTCACCGTCAGCGGGCTGATGCCGAGGATGGTTCCGATCTCGAAGTTGCTCTTGCCGAGATGGATCCAGCGCAGGATCTCCTTCTCGCGCGCAGTGAGCGGGTCGACGCTCTGCGCCGTCGTGCCGCTCTCCTCGAGAGGGCCGCTGAGCTGCGAACGCATCCATGCGAGGTGCAGGAACGGGGCGACCAGCTCGAGCAGAAACGCCTGCTCGCGATCGAAGTCGCCCGGCATGGTAGCCAGCACGAACAGGCTCACCGGCTTGCCGAGCGCGTCGTAGGTCCCGTGCGCCAGGACGCCCTCCGTCCCGAGACGTTGCAGCTCCGCGACGAAGGGGCCGCGCGAGAGCGGCTCAGCGCCTCCGGCCGCGAAGACCACCGGATGGAATTCCGACTCGGTCCACTGGGTGGCGAGGTGCGTCACGAAGGCCGTGTCCCGCCGGAATACGTCGCCGACCTTCTCCGGGTCGATCCAGGGACTCGCAAAGCAATCGACCTGATAGGCCGTGGGGCGGGCCCCGCGCACTGCGCACACCAGCAGCTCGTGCTTGATCAGGCTCTGGAGCATTCCCTGAGTCCAGCCAAACAGCTGATGACGCGAATGCACCCGGAGCGAGGCGTCGATGTTGAGCAGCAGCGACTCGAGCTCCTGCGGGTGCAGTAACGCCGCGCCGCCGCTCTCGCTGCGTCGGGCCTCTGACGTTCCTGACCTCGAACCCTGCTCGGTCGTCCGGGGATGCACGGTCACCTGAGAGTCCATACGTGGCTTCGGCACCGCTTGGAACAACTCCGTTCCATCGCGTTCATGACTATGTAAACCGGTTGTTACGCGATTGTGATGTGACACGGATGAGCCGCCGGCGGTTCACGCGCCCCGTACCGGGCACAGTTCCGGTCGCCGGTTTATCGGCAAATTCCGGTGTTCGACCCGCCGCCGACGTGTCCTGCGAGGGGATTTGTCGCGCTAGTCCATTCGAACTACGGAATCGGGCCCATGGGTCATCCGCGCGCCGCAGCGCGATCCCTAAGGTGCGCGTACCTTGCTCGCAGATCCACAGACACAACGGCAGTTCTTCGAGCCCCGGGCCGCCCCCGCGGCCCAGGTGATGGCGCTCATCGATCCGTTGGTCACGATCGGCGTGCTGCTGCTCGCGATGGCGCTGTTCCGGGTGCCCTTCGACGGTCCTTATCTCATACTGGCGCTGGTCGTCTTCTCGCTCACCTTTCCAGGCCGATCGCCTGGCGCGAGCACGGTCGCCGCGCTGGCGGGCGAGGTCGTCATCGGGTGGGTCACGACGGTCGCGCTGCTGCTGTTCATCGGCTGGGCGACGGGCACCATGGAGATCTTCGACCCGCGCGTGCTGCGCGCGTGGCTCATCGCCACGCCCGTGGCCCGCTGCGCGACGCACTTGGGCGTGCCCAAGCTGCTGCTGCGCCTGCTCGCCGCCGAGGGCGCGCAGCGTGTAGCCGTCATCGCCGGCGCCTGCGGACTGGGCCGCACCCTGACAGAGCAGATCCGCCGCCAACCCCTGCTCGGGGTGCGCATCGCGGGATTCTTCGATGACCGCGGCCCCGAGCGCACGATGGAGGCGGCGCGGGGTATCGGCCCGATCCTGGGCACGATCGACGAGCTGCCCTCGTACGCGAAGTCGCATCGGGTGGACCTGATCTACATCACGCTGCCGATGGCCTCTCAACCGCGCATCGTGCGGCTCCTCGACCAGTTGCACGACACCACGGCGTCGATCTACTTCGTGCCGGACATCTTCCTCTTCGATCTGATCCAGGCGCGCATCGACACCATCGGCGGCATACCCGTCGCCGCGGTGTGCGAGACTCCCTTCCACGGATTGGACGGCGTCGTGAAGCGCGCCAGCGACATCGTCCTCGCGCTGCTGATCCTGCTCCTCATCTCGCCGTTGCTGCTCGCGATCGCGATCGGGGTCAAGCTGAGCTCTCCCGGGCCGGTGCTGTTCCGGCAGCGCCGCTACGGCCTCGATGGCCGGGAGATCCAGGTCTACAAGTTCCGTTCGATGAGGGTCACGGAGGACGGCGAAGTCATCCGGCAGGCGACGCGCGACGATGAGCGCGTGACCCGCTTCGGCGCCTTCCTGCGCCGCTACTCCCTCGACGAGCTGCCGCAGTTCATCAACGTGCTGCAGGGGCGGATGAGCGTGGTCGGTCCGCGCCCGCACGCGGTGGCCCATAGCGAGATGTATCGCAGGCTCATCAAGGGCTACATGATCCGGCACAAAGTCAGGCCCGGCATCACCGGCTGGGCGCAGGTCAACGGATTTCGCGGCGAGACCCGCACGCTCGACCGGATGGAGAGCCGCATAGCCTACGATCTGGCGTACCTCCGGCACTGGTCGCTGCAGCTCGACCTGTGGATCGTGCTGAAGACGGTGTTCACCGTGCTCAACGACCGTAACGCCTACTAACCCGGGTTGGCCCGAAAGCAGTAGCCGGCGCCGCGCACCGTCTCGATCCGCTTCTCGTGACCGCTCGGCTGCAGGGCCTGCCGCAGGCGCCGGATGTGCACGTCGACGGTGCGGTCCTCGACGAAGACGTGGTCGCCCCAGACTTCATCGAGCAGCTGTCCGCGGCTGTATACCCGATCCGGATGCGTCATCAGGAAATGCAACAGCCGGAATTCGGTGGCCCAGAGGCTGATCTTGCCGCTGGCCGCCGTGATGCGGTGTGCCGCGGGGTCGAGCTTCAGGTCGCCGAACTCGACCGGCTCGTCGCCGAGGAGCGGTGCGCGGCGCCGTACGACCGCCTTGATGCGCGCGAGCAGCTCGCGATGTGAGAAGGGCTTGGTGAGGTAGTCATCGGCGCCCGCCTCGAGCCCGGCCACCTTGTCGATCTCGTCCGAGCGCCCCGTGAGCATGATGACGGGAATCTCCCGGGTGCGCCGCTCGCTGCGCAGGTGCCTGAGGAAGGACATGCCGGTGGTGCCCGGAAGAATCCAGTCGAGCAGCATCAGATCCGGAAGCACTTCGCGAATCGCCGCTTCCGCCTGCTCGACGCTCGCCGCCCGGATCGCCTGGTATCCGGCGCGCTCGAGGCTCGCGGCGATCAGCCGCTGCGTGACCAGCTCGTCTTCAACGATGAGGATTGCGCCGCCCATGCGATAGTCCTTGTCCTTGGCTGTGTCGTCGATCGAACCACTGTCGCGGAAATTCGAGCTGCCTGTAGGCGCCGCCGCAGATCCGTGTAATGCCCTGCCTGCAGACGCTGCCGCGGTGTCGCTAGATGAGCCGGTACTTGACCGCGTAGCGAACCAGCTCCGCATTGTTGGACAACCCCAGCTTCTTCAGGATCCGCGCCCGATAGGTGCTGATCGTGCTCGGGCTGAGAGTCATCTCGGCCGCGATTTCGTTGATGTGCTTGCCCGAGGCGATCAGCCACATTACCCGGTATTCGCGATCGGAGAGCAGGTTGTGCGGCGGCTTCTCGCCGCCCTCGGCGAGCTCGGTCGCGAGCTTCTCCGCGAAGGCGGGGCTCACGTACTTGCCACCGCCGACCACCTTGCGGATCGCCCCGGTCAGGTCCTCGTTGGCGCTGCCCTTGTTGATGTATCCGGCGCCGCCCGCCTTGAACACCTGACCGGCGTGCACTTCCTCGGGCAGGATGCTCAGCACCAGCACCGGCCGGCCCGGATGCTGCCGCTTGACCTCCCGCACCAGATCGGCGCCACTGCAGCCGGGCATCGCGTAGTCGAACACCGCGACATCCCAGTCCAGCTTCTTCGCCAGATCGAGCGCCTCGTCGCCGCTCTTCGCCTCGCCCACGACGATCATGTCGTGCTCCGAGGCGACGATCTCCCTCAGCCCCTTGCGAACGACGGGGTGATCGTCTGCGATCAGAACCCTCATCTCAGCTCTCCTTGGCAACAGGCTCCACTTGGGTGGCGGCCGCGGCCGGTTGGGTGGCGGCCGCGGCCGGCAGCGCCACGGTCACCGTGGTCCCCTTCGCGCGCACGCCGCTGATCTCGACCCTCCCGCCAAAGGGCAGGACGCGCTCGCGCACTCCCATGAGGCCGAACGACTTGGGACTGTTGGCCGCCTCCTCGTCGAGGCCGCGGCCGTTGTCGGCGACGGTGAGCAGCAGCTCATCGGGCTCGGAGCGGAGCGCCACGTCGACCCGGGTGGCGCCGGCGTGGCGCACTACGTTGGTCAGCAATTCCTGGAGGATCCTGAACACCGCGGTGGAGCGGTCCCGATCCACCGTCAGCTCCTCCTGGGGCAGCGACAAGTTGCAGCGAATCCCGCTGCGACGCTGAAACTCGCCCGCCTGCCAGCCGATCGCCGCAGCGAGTCCCAGCCGATCCAACACCTCCGGCCGCAGCTGCGCCATGATCTCGTGCATCGACTCCATCGTGGAATCGATCAGCCCGGACATCGACTGCGCCTTCGCGCGCAGGGGCGAGGAGCCCTTGGGCAATCGGCTCGTGATCCAGGCGAGATCCATCTTCAGCCCCGTGAGCGCCTGGGCCAGGTGGTCGTGGATCTCCCGGGCGATCCGGGTCCATTCCTCCTCGCGCACCGATTGCAGGTGAGAAGCGAGGGCACGCAGACTCTGCTGCGAAGTCTTGAGGTGCTCCTCGGCGGTCATGCGATCCCTCACCTCCTGCATGAGGATCGCGTTGTTGCGGTACAGGTTGACGAACACCGAGATCTTGGACTTCAGGACCTCAGGCCGCAGCGGCTTCACGATGTAGTCCACGGCACCCGCCTCGTAGCCGCGGGTCACCGACGGCGCGTCCTCGTAGGCGCTGGTGAGAAAGATGATCGGTGTGTGGCGCGAGCGCTCGCGCTCGCGGATCAGCCGCGCGGCTTCGAAGCCGTCCACCCCCGGCATGCGAGCGTCCATGAGGATGACGGCAAAGTCCTGCTTGAGCACGCAGCGCAGCGCCTCGTCGCCCGACTTGGCCGTGACCACCCGCAGCGACATGTCCGCCAGCAGTCCCTGCAGCGCCATCAGGCTTCTGGTGTCGTCGTCGACGGCAAGAATGCTCGCCTGCGTTTGAATCGAGTTCATGGCCCTTCCCTGGGTAGCGTCATTATCAATCAGCGGAGCCCTGCCGTGAATCCGCGACATGCCGTAGACCTCCATCGGGGGGAACCGCACCGCCCATGCTCCGTGATACGGTACTGTATCCAATCGACGACAGTCCGGAGCGTGATCGCCCGCGGCGGCAGGGGGACCTCATGACCTACGAGCTCTTTTACTGGCCCGGCATCCAGGGACGCGCCGAATTCGTGCGGCTCGCGCTGGAGGAGGCCGGCGCGCGTTATCTCGACATGGCGGCGGTCCCGGAGGCGCAGGGCGGCGGTGTGCCCGCCATCTTGAGAGTGCTCGGGACCTCAGGCGTCCGGCGCCCGCCCTTTGCGCCCCCGATTCTCAGGGCCGGCCGGCAGCTCATCGCTCAGACGCCGAACATCCTGCTGTTTCTCGGCGGCCCGTTGAAGCTCGCGCCGAGGGACGAGCCAGGGCGACTCTGGACGCATCAGCTTGAGCTCACGATCCTCGATTTCTACGTCGAGATCTTCGACACCCACCACCCGCTCGGCGACGGCTACGCGTACGAGGAGCAGAAGGCGGAGGCGAAGCGGCGCACCCGGTACTTCCTCGCCGTGCGTCTGCCGAAGTTCCTCGGCTACTTCGAGCGCGTGCTCGAGCTGAATGGCTCGCGCCGGCCGTGGATGGTCGGGGCACGCCTGAGCTACGCGGACCTGTCCATGGCGCAGGTGATCGCGGGTCTCAAATACGCCTTCCCGTCAGCCAGCGCCCGCACACTTCGTCGCCGCCCGCGGCTGCGCGCGCTGCACCAGGCGGTGTTCGACCGGCCGCGCATTGCGCGCTACGCGGCATCCGGCCGCCGGCTGGATTTCAACAACGAGGACCTGTTCCGGCATTACCCGGAGCTCGACCGGTGAGCTACCGCTTACCCGAGCGGTGAGCTTACGGCAACCCGAGCTCATCGAGCGAGCGACGCAGCTCCGCAGGATCGCGATAGACGCGGAAGGCTCCGGCGCTCAGCAGCTCACTCTCGCCGTAGCCCCCGCTCAGCAACCCGACGCTGAGAACGCTCGCACGCCGCGCCGCGAGGTGATCCCAGACCGCATCCCCGACCACGTAGCACTCGCCCGCCGCAATCCCGAGGCGCTTCAGGCAGGCGAGGAAGAGATCCGGCTCGGGCTTGGCGCGCGCGACATCGCCCCGATCGACCACCACGACATCGTCCCCGATACCGAGCACCTCGAGGGAGCGATCGATTTCCGGGCGTCGCCCTGAGGTGGCGATTCCGTAGGCGATCTTGCGCCGACGCAGGTCTTTCAGCAGCTCCACCGCTCCGGGGAGTGGACGCCGCTCGGGGAGGAATTCGCGGAACAGCTCGCCGTGCCGCCGCTGCAGATCCTCGGCCGCCGAGCCGTCGATGGCGTGCCCGAGCTCGCGCGCCGCGGCGCGCGCGAACAGGCCGCCGCTCATGCCGATGCGGCGGTGAATGCGCCAGCCCTCGATGGCAAGTCCTGCCTCGGCGAACGCGCGCTGCCACGCAAAGACATGCGCATAGACCGTGTCGACGAGGGTGCCGTCGAGGTCGAAGATCAGTCCTCTCATACGCGACTCACCCGTATCGTTCGACCCTTGTTATTCAGTTTGTCACCGGATAGCGTGAGGATACGCGCTGCCAGGGGACGCTGGCATCGGGTAAGACGAGGAGCACGGCGATGATCTCGGTTGAATCGTGGCTCGCATTTGCCGCGGCGTCGGCGGTTCTGTTGGTCATTCCAGGCCCGACGATCCTGACGGTCATCAGCTACTCGGTCACGCACGGGCGCCGGGCCGCCATTCCCCTCGTCACCGCCGTCGCGCTCGGAGACTCGACCGCGCTTGCCTTTTCGCTCCTCGGCCTGGGGAGCGTGCTGGCCGCCTCCTCGATGGCCTTCACGCTGGTCAAAGCAGCCGGCGGCGCTTACCTCGTCTATCTCGGTGTGAAGATGATTCGCACCGGCCTCGCCAAGGCGACGGCCGGCTCTGCCGCCACGCCGGTTGGCGTTTCCCGTCGCAGGCTGTTTCTCAACACCTACGGGGTCACGGCGACGAACCCGAAGGGAATCATCTTCTACATGGCGTTTCTGCCCCAATTCGTCGATACCGCAGCCCCTGCCGCAGCCCAGATGCTCATCCTGGCTGTCACGTTCGTGACACTCGCGATCGTGAATGCCGCGCTCTACACGGCGTTCGCGGGTTACGCCGCCAAGTTGCTCGCCACCGGCAACGCACGGCGGATCTTCCATATCAGCGGCGGGTCGCTCCTCTCCGCCGCCGGCCTATGGACGGCACTCGCTCGCAGAAGCATCTGAGCGGCGGGTAGCCCCATGGGCCGAATGAACTAGGGTTGACCCAGGGGTCTGCTGTGTCGGAGGTCTTTGGGCCTCACTAGCATAAACGGGGCTGGGAGGGCCCATGAATGCTCCATCCCCCATCAATGATCCCTCCGCGTTCCATTCAGCCGCCGGCGAAATACGCACGGCTTACCTCGCGCAGAACAGGATCGCGATAGGGCCGCCGGGTGACCCGCAGGAGTTCAGTCGCGAGTATCAGCGTTTCAGGCGATTGCTGCCGGAGCGCACGCCGCTCCGCGTTCTGGACATCGGATGCGGAACCGGCGCCTGGAGCGTGCATTGGGTGGCTCGCGGCTGCAAGGTCAGCGGCGTCGACTTCGATCCGGATTTCATCGCTCGAGCGCTCCGCCGGGAGGGTCTGGCCGGAACCGGCCTGTTCGAAGGGATCGTGGCCGATGCGACCAAACTGCCCCGGAGCATCGGTGAATTCGACGTCGTGACGTTGAATTCCCTCCTCGAGCATGTCCCGGACTGGCGCGCGGCAGTGAATGAAGCCGTTCGCATGCTGGCTCCGGGTGGAGTCCTTCTGCTTCACACGTCAAACCGCTATCACCCGTTCCAGGGCGAAGTGAATCACTTTCCTTTCTATCCGTGGCTACCGGGACCGGTCCGCGACCGCGTCCTCGCCTGGGTCATGAAACATCGCCGCGACCTGGTTAACTACACGGACTACCCTGCGGTGAACTGGTTTTCCTATCCGCAACTCTCGCGCGTACTGCGGGAAATGAACCTCGAGGTCTATGACCGCCTCGACCTGATGGACCCGGCGCAGATGACGGGACTGCGCGCTGCCCTGCGCTGGATGGCTCCAGCCCATGGCAGGCGCGCTCGCGGGAAGTTCTTCTTCTACCTGGCTTCCCCGACGGTGTCGCTCTACGCGCGACGACCGCAGGTGTGAGCTCAGTTCCCGAGATGAAGCTCGCCGAGCAACCGCTCGCGCTGCGCCTGCCAGCTGCGCCGCGTCGCTTCGAACATCGGTGTGTCCGGCGTGCCGTTGATCCACTCCTCCAGCTGCAACACCCTTCTCAGCTTCTCTGCATGGCTGATGGCGCTGTCGACGAGAAGCGAGCGGGGGTCTGCAGCGCCCGCCCCACCGCCCGGCGGGGCCGGCAAGTCGCTGGACGCTGCGCGCATGGCTCGATTGTTCATCAGATTCCTCCTTGAGAACCGCGGCCGTCTCCTCCCTCCGGCCGCGAGCCCCCCCGGCGTGACTTACGCTGGGCGGAGCGCGATTGATACATAACCCGCTATGGCGGTGGCGCGCAAGTGAGCATCATCACAGTTTCGGCGGGCAATGCCGCGCCGTCGCACCGCGGAGTCACTTCGGACATCCATCGGCTGAGACCCTCGTAACACCGCGAGGTTCAGGGTAAAAGCCCGACGATGCCCGCCGGGGCGATCAATCGCCGCGCTTACATAATGGCCGGACGCGTTTACATAACATCGCGTCGTTGTGTAGGCTTGCAGAAAAGTGAGCACACACATGGTTTTCATGGGCCTGCGCCTGCCGGCGATCCTGGCCGCGGCGGTGTGCGTGGCGGGTTGCTCGCTCGTCTCGCTCAAGACTCCGGAGCGCCCGCTCTCGAATCGCGACCTGAACGCGCGCATTCTGACGCGGGAATTCTCCTATCACTTCATCGCCGCAGTCGGCCAGTGCGCCGACGACATGGGCGCGGGCGAGACCGATCCCGAGGTGCTCACCCGTGCGCTGCGCTGGAAGATTGCGGCGGCGACCGAGAGTCAGCGCGCCGCGAGCCGCATCTCCCCGATGATGTCGCTGCTCGATACCTGGGCGCTCACGGCGCAGATGCGCGCGTTCCTGTCGCCGGGTCAGGCCGGCGGCGAGCTGTTCGGCTCGCACCAGGAGACCGCCGTCGCGCTCGCCGGCGAGCTCGACAAGGAGGCGCAGGCACTGGCGCGCCGCCTCACCGCATCCAATGAATTCGACGAGTATCAGCGATTCGTCGACGCCTACGTTCGCGATCAGCCGCTCGCCAGCCTCGAGTTCGTGCGCCCCTCGGTCCTCGAGCTGTGGAGCGCGGCTCACGGCGGCGGAGCGCGGCTGGTCGACTCCATGGGCACGATTCCCGAGGCCATGACGGATGTCTCGGATCGGCTGAAGATGTCGAGCGACGCGCTCGCCCTGCAGACGCTGTGGAGAACCCAGCTGGCGCTGCGCGAAGCGGGATACTCCGGCGACGACATCCGCGCGGCGCTCCGTCAGCTCGACGAGCGCCTCGCCACGGCGTCGCAGGCCGCGGAGCATGCGCCGCAGCTCCTGCACGAGACAATCGGCGAGGTTCGCCGCAGCGTGCTCGATGTGCTCGAGCGGGTCGACTCCTCGTCGGCCCGCATGATCGAAGCGCTACGCACCGAGCGCGAGGCGCTGGCGGCGGACGTGCGCGTCGAGCGCCAGGCGGTCGTCGCCGCCGCCGACGCCCAGCGCCGGGCGCTCGCGCAGGATGCGGCCGCGATAGCCGAGCGCGTCGTGCGCTCCTCCGGGGACGAGGCGCGCCGCCTCGCGCGCGAGATGCTGTTGCTCGTGACCGTGCTCGCCGTAGTGCTGCTCGGTCTGCCGTTTGCGGCCGGCTACGCGCTCGGACGCGCGCGCCGCGGCTGAGCTCCGCGGCCTTATCTCCGCGGCGTAGTATGAAACTGTGAACTGGACGGGGCGTGAACTGCGTCACGACATAATCCCCTTGAGCGGCGAGCGCGGAGCGCGAGGCCCGCATGTGACATAACAGTGGCGTCAAATCGCGACGCCGGGCGCGTTGACAGTCGCAACCCCCCGCCTTCACCCTGTCGGCCGCTCCCCAATAATGGCCGAGCACGAGAGTCACAAACTTATGTCCATCACGACTCTGTTGGCGTTCACGCCATGGCCCGCGGTGTCCGCGAGCATCCTGTTCATCCTGCTGGTGACCGCGCTGTATCTCGCGCGCGGCACGGCTCACCAGGCGATCTCCGCCACCGCCAATGCGCTCGCGAAGGGCCTGCGGCTGGCCTCGCACTCGGTGGCGCACGCGGAGCAGCGGCTCGCGGCGCGCAACCGCGAGGTGCTGCTGGCGGCCGGGCGCGAGGCGAAGGAGCGCATCGTCGAGCGCGAGTTCACGCGCGTCGGCGACACGGTCCGCAAGGATCTCGCCGGATATCCCGAGCTGCACCGCCGGCTCTCCGAGGCGATCATCCGCATGGAGGAGCAGCAGGCGAAGGCCGTCGAAGTGCCCCCCGACGTGCCGGGCTGGGCGCAGGCGGTAAAGGTGGTCGCGAACATCGACGCGCGCAACGCCGGCGCCGACATTCTCTCCGACATCCACAAGTCGATGGTCAAGTCGCATTCCGAGGCGATGGGCGCCTACCGCAAGTCGAGCGGCGAGCGGCACTCGCTGCTGCGGCGGATGATGCCCGACTGGCGCCTGGTTACGGAAACTCTCGGGCACGTGGCCAAGAGCGTCGAGAGCGTCATTGCGCGGGCGCTCACGATCGATCGGCATATGGAAGAGTACGAGGCGATCGTGCGCGGCGAGGATCGCGCGGTCTCGGTGCTGTCCTCCTCCTCGATCGTGTACTTCTTCGTCTCGCTGCTGGTGCTCGCCGTCGCCACGGCCGGCGCGGCCGTCAACTTCACGCTCATCGCGCGCCCCATGGCCGAGATGGTCGGCGGGACGAGCTTCATCGGGGTGTTACGTACCGCGGATATCGCGGCGCTCGTCATCATCATGGTCGAGATCTCCATGGGACTCTTCCTCATGGAGTCGCTGCGCATCACGCGACTGTTCCCCGTGATCGGCGCGCTCTCCGACCAGATGCGCGTGCGGATGATCATGGTCACCTTCACGATCCTGCTGCTGATGGCGAGCGTCGAGGCGGGACTCGCCTACATGCGCGAGCTGCTGCTCAAGGACGAGCTCGCGACCAGCGCCCTGCTGCGCGGCGACGCCACCGACACGATGCTGAGCGGCCATATGTGGATCACCACCGCGGCGCAGATGGGCATGGGCTTCGTGCTCCCGTTCGCGCTCGTCTTCGTCGCGATCCCGCTCGAGACCTTCGTGCATTCGCTGCGCACGGTCGTCGGCCTGATCGCCATCGGGATCCTGCGGGCTCTGGCGCTGCTGCTGCGCGTCCTGGGCAACACCTTCCGCCACGTCGGCGGGCTCGCCCAGCGCCTCTATGACCTGCCGCTGTTCGTGCCGCTGTGGATCGAGATGCGCATGGCCGCCACCGAGCCCGCCGGGGGCGCGCCGGGCTCGCGTGGACCCTCGGGAGAGGGCCGCTCCTTGCGGGGGGCGCGGCCGTGAGGACGCGGGCGCTGTTACTGGCCGCCGCCGCCACGGCGCTCGCCTCGTGCGGGGCCTCGGCGCCGCACAATACCGGCGTGTACCTGCTGGTCGATACCTCCGGCTCCTACAACCGGCAGCTCAACAAGGCGGAGCAGATCGTCCTGTACGCGCTCTCGCGCCTGCAGCCGCTCGACTCGATCGCGGTGGCGCGCATCGACGCCGGCAGCTTCAGCGAGAAAAACATCATCGCCAAGGCGTCCTTCGACGACCGCCCGAGCAGCACCAACCGGCAGAAGCGTGCCTTCGCGACCCGCGTGGAGAGCTTCGTCGGCGAATCACGGCCCGCGGCCTTCACCGACATCACCGGGGGAATTCTGCAGGCGATCGAGTTCCTGAACGAGAAGCACACGGGCCGCAAGGAGATCCTCATCTTCTCGGACATGAAGGAGGATCTGGCGAAGGGCTACGTGCGCAACATCCCGATGGACTTCCGTGGCTTCGAGGTGGTCGCGCTCAACGTGACCAAGCTGCACTCGGATAACTTCGATCCGCGCGAGTATCTCTCGCGGCTCGATGACTGGCGCGCCCGGGTCGAGAAGGGCGGCGGGCGCTGGCGCGTCATCAACGACCTCGATCACCTCGACGGCCTGCTCTGAGCGGATCGCGCTCAGCTCACCCGCGCCAATCGCCTTCAGGAGTCGTGGCAGCCCTCGACGGGCGCGACGCACTCCCCCTCCTCGAACTGCACGGTCGCATGCTCGATGCCGAAGCGCAGGCGCAGGCGCTCGTTGATTCCGAGCAGCACGGTTCGCCGGTCCGCGTCCTCGGTGAGCTCCGCGTGCAGCGTCACCATCGGCGTGTCCCCGGTCAGCGACCAGGCGTGCACGTGGTGAACCCCGCGCACGCTCGGCATGTCGCGCAGCTCCCGCTCGACGGCGCCGACGTCGAAACCGGCCGGCGCGCCCTCGAGCAGCACGTGCGCGGAATCGCGCGTGAGCTGCCAGCCTGCTCGAAGAATCAAGACCGACACCGCGAGCGACAGCAGCGGATCCGCCGGCAGCCAGCCGAAGGCGAGAATGACGCTGGCCCCGAGCATGGCCGCCACCGCCCCGAGCAGGTCGCTGAGCACGTGCGCGCGCGCGCCGCGCTCGTTGAGCGAGCTTCCGTCCGATAGCACGAGCAGCGCCGCGAGATTGGCGCCGCCGCCGAGGATTGCCACCGCCAGCATCACGCCGCCGTCGACCGGGGGCGGCGCCACCAGACGGCGCAGCGCCTCGGTCACCACGCCGACGGTGATCGCCAGCAGGATGAGACCGTTGGTGTAGGCGGCCAGTGGCTGGTAGCGCCGGTGTCCGTAGGTGCGGTCCGCCCGCGCCGGGCGCTGACTCACCCCGATCGCGACGACCGCGAGGACGAGTGACCCGCAGTCCGCCAGCATGTGCGCGGCCTCCGCGAGCAGGGCGATGGAATTGGCCCAGAAGCCTCCGACGGCCTCGACGGCCGTGAAGGTGGCGAGCACGCCGAGCACCAGCCACAGGCGCCGCTGGCTCGCGCTCTCCGAGTGATGATGTCGATGGTGTCCGTGCGCTCCACTCATGTCAGCCCTGGCCCGCCTGGTAGCGCGGATCGTGCGGGTCGCGGGCGAAAATCCGCCGCACGAGCGGCTCGAAGGTGGTGAGCTCCTCGGTCGGGTAGTCGGGATCGAAGGAGCACTGATCCCAGGCCGCGCAGAAGTGCACGCAGGCCTCGTACCAGGGATGATCGCGGTAGCGCTCGCGGGCGTTGCGATCGCCCCCGAGGTGATGCACGTAGTAGTAGTTCTGGAACAGGCCGTGGTGCTCCACGATCCACGTCACTTCCGGCCGCAGGTAGGGCCGCAGCATGGCCGCGGCGAGCTCCGCATGGTTGTACGGGGCCAGCTCATCGCCGATATCGTGGAGCAAGGCCGCGGCGATCATCTCCTCGTCCGCGCCTTCCTTCATCGCGCGCGTGGCGGTCTGAAGGGAATGCCGCAGCCGGCTGACCGGATAGCCCTGCAGCGCATGATCGAGCTTGCGCAGCTGCTCGAGCACCCGGTCGGCGAGGCCCACGGCGTACTGGCGCTCGGACTCATCGAGCAGCAGGTAATCCTCGCGGGTGCCGTCCTGCATCCGCCGAAAGCTCACGATGCGGCTCATGCGCTGCGCCTCGCGTCGGACGACTCGCCGCTCGGGCGGCGGCGCAGCACGCGATAGAGACTGCGCGGGCCGTCCATGTCGATGTAACAGCCCTGCAGGTGACGCAGCCCCTCGGCCGGGTCGAATCCGCTGCGCCCGTGGAGCAGTCGGCAGTTGTCGAACATCACCAGCTCGCCCGACTCGAGCAGGAAGCGGATCTGGTAGTCCGGCGCACGCAGCCGATGATCGAACAGCCGGCGGGCGCGGTAATAGGCCTCGAGCTGCTCGCGATCGAAGAGCGGCACGAAATCGAGCCGCGGGCTGAAGTGGATGGCCTTGAGACCGCCCGCGACGTCGAGCTCTATCGGCGGCGCGCTGGCCGTGAGCTCGGCGTCGACGTCGATGTATCTGAACCGCACGGGAGTGCTGGTGAGAATCCTGAAGGCCTGGCCGTGCTGCTCGCGCAAGGACTGCGCCACCGCAAAGCCGTCCACCAGCGTCGAGAGCCCGCCGCTCGTCTCATTCACCAGGCAATGCAGCAGCTGGATCCCCGGCACCGGTGCGCGATAGGGATTATCGGTGTGCGGATCGAGCGCGAGCGACGTATAGGCGAGGTCGTTGGCGTCGGGCGTCGAGCGCACGTTGAAGAGTGCGCCGAAATTCGTCGCGCGCGTGAACCCGAACATCGCGCCCACCGTGAGCACCATGCCGGGCTCGCTCGGCACGCCTTCGAAGATCACGAAGCCGAGTGTCAGGAACGGCTCGAGCCAGGATAGCAGCTCGTCACGCCCCGGGTCGGCACGCCAGCGCACCCGCGGCAGCTCGACGAGCGTGCCGTCCCACAGCCGCGGGGCCGGACAGTCGTGATCGTTGGGGTCGAGCGCCGCCTCGGCAAGGATCTCCTCGGCGCTGAAGCTCGCCTCGTGCCCGTCGCTGAATCTGACCCGGTAGACGCCGGCCGAAGGCTGCGAGACCGCGAGGAGCTCGAGATCGGGATCGAAATCCGACGGGTCCTGCAGCCGCTGCTGAGTCCTCGGATCGACGCTGGCCGCGTCCTTGCAGCGCTCGCGCAGCCACAGGGGATGAATGGAGCAGCGGGTGCCGTCGGCGCGCTCCAGCAGGAGCTCAGCGGGTCCGGCAATCTTGAGGCTCAATGAACCTTGCATGGGAGGCACGAGGGCAGTCCAGGCACGAGCGCAGTCTAGGCACGAGGGCAGTCCGCACCCTGAGGGCAGTCTAGCTTCGCATCTCCGGCTGTGTCCACGCTTACGACCCAAAGGGTGTACTTTTGCCCTGCGTGCAGAACCGCCGCCCGCGGGAAAACGTAAGGAGCCGCGCCATGAGCCTGAGCCGCCGCGACCTGTTGACCGCCTCCGCCCTGCTGCTCGCAGGTCCCGCTGGCGCGCTGCGCGCCGCCGACCACCGGGCGGCAGCGGGCGGCAAGCCGATCGTGCTGTGTTGGAACGAGAACCCCTACGGACCCTCGCCCGCGGCGCGGCTCGCCGTCAGCCGCGCGATTGCCGACGGTTGCCGCTATCCGGACGACGATGAGGTCGACGCGCTGGAGGGCGCGCTCGCCGCGCACGAGAAAATCGACGCCGACAGCATCGTCACCGGTACCGGCTCGGGCGAGCTGCTGCGCGCCCTGGGGCTGCTGTACGGGGGCGACGGCGCGGAGATCATCTGCGCCGCGCCCACCTACGAGGAGTTGCCGAAGTATGCGGCGCTTCGCGGCGCGGCGCTGAAGCCCGTGCCGGTGGATGCGCAGCTGCGCCACGACCTCCCCGCCATGGCCGGCGCCGTCACCGAGCGCACCCGCGCCATCTACCTCTGCAACCCCAACAACCCCACCGGTACGGCGCTGCCGGCCGCCGCGGTGCGCGCCTTCGTGGCCGCGCTCCCGGAGCACGTCGTCACGATCGTGGACGAGGCCTACATGGACTTCACGGTGGGCGAGGATCTGGGCTCGGTCGCGGACCTCGTGCAGGGCAAGCGCCGCGTGGTGGTCCTGCGTACTTTCTCCAAGATCCACGGCATGGCGGGGCTGCGCTTCGGCTATGCCATCACGCGGCCGGATCTCGCCGAGACGCTCGAGGACGCGCGCATGACGACGCCCAACATCTACGCGGTGCGCGCCGCGCGCGCGAGCCTCGACGATAAGGCCTTCCTCGCCGACACCCGCCGCCGCATCCTCGCCAGCCGCACGCGCATCACCACCGAGCTCGGCCGCCTGGGGCTCAAGTTTGCCGAGCCGCAGGGCAACTTCGTGTTCTTCGACACCGGCATGCCGCTCGAGCGCTTCACCTCGCTCATGCAGGCCCGCAACATCCTCGTCGGACGGCTGTTCCCGCCTTTTGCCACCTGGTGCCGGATCACGATCGGCACCGAGCCCGAGGTGGCGTCCTTCCTCACGGCGTTGCGCGCGGTCAAGGCCGCCTAAGCGGAGAGCTCCGCCGGTCCCTCGAGCAGCAGGCTCATGCAGGTGAGCGCGGCTTCCGCCTTGTGCAGCTCGCTCACGTCCAGTGCGCGGGTGGCGATGCCGGCCGCGTCCAGACGGCCCTGCGTTCGCGGGTAGGCTTGGCTCACCAGGGTCACTCCGGCTACGGTGAGGGTGTTGGCGCCATAAGCCTCCCGCGGGTCGACCGCGATCACCGCGGCGCCTGTGAACGCAGCTGAGTCGACCCAGTCCGGATTGACGAGCAGCGTCTCGGGCGGAATGAACGTGGCTGCGCTCTTGAGATGCAGGCAGCCGTGCAGCGCCAGCGCCTGCACGGCATAGCCGAACGGCTTCAGCGCCTCGCCGAGCTGTGCGATTCCGGCGGCGTTGGTGCGAGCGCCAGGCCCTCGGGTGAGGCCGACGTAGAGCTCGCGGCCGACGCGCAGCACGTCCCCGCCCTCGAGGCAGGCAGGGTCGCTCAGACGCCGCACCTCGAGATGCCGGGCGAGCGCTGCGGCGACGGATTCGACCTCGCCGCGACGCGAGGCGGCGCCGGGGCGCGTCACGACCGCGACCTCCCGCACGAGCACCGCGGTGTCCTCGACGAACACCGCGTCGGCTTGGCTCTCGAGCGGCGGCAGCCACTCGATGCGGCAGCCGAGCGCCGCCAGCTCGGTAACGTAGAGTGCGTGTTGTTGCCGGGCGCGCTGCGCATCGATCGCCGCGCGCTCGAGGTGGGTGAGCTCGCAGCGCGCGAGCGCAGGCGACACGTCCCTCACCCAGGCGATCATGGCTGCACTAAAGCCTCACAGCCGCGCCGAGGGCACGTCCTTGGCCGCCAGACGCAGGCATTCGAACAGTGCCGCAGCCGCGGGCGGCAGCTCGCCGGGCGAGCGCAGGATGGCGCCCACTGGAGTCTCGATCGATTTGAGCTTGACCGGGAGGATCGAGAGCAGTCCGTGCTCGATGTCATCGAGCGCCACGTGATACGGCATCACGCCGATGCAGTCGGATTTCCTCAGCAGCACCCGGTTCGTGAGTATCGACACCGACTCGATCACGTTGCGTGGCAGCGGCGCATTCGCCTCGAGGAAGGCCCGCTCGACCTGCCTCCGGAGCGCCGTCTCGGGCAACGGCAGCAGCCAGGCCTCGTTGACCAGGTCACGCAGCCCCAGCCGCCGGCGGCGCAGCAACGGGTGCCCGGGCCGGGTCACGAGGCAGATGGGCTCGACATAGAACTCCTCGTAGAGGAGCTCGCGGTTGCGCCCCTCCTCCGGCAACCGTCCGAGCACCATGTCCAGATCCCCGGCGAGGAGCGACGGCATCAGAATGTCGTAGGTGCCGACCACGACGCTGACCGTCACTCCGGGCCGCTCCTTCTTCAGGCGCGCAATCGCATCCGGCAGGATGCTGGCGGAAGCGGCGAGGAGCGTCCCCACCGTGACCTTGCCGCTGTAGCCGACGCGCAGGCTCTCGAGCTCCTCGGCCGCGTGCCGCAGCTGCGCGAGCACGATCTTCGCGTGCCGCGCGAAGATCTCCCCGTAAGCGGTCGGCGAGAGCCCGCGGTTGGTGCGCTCGAAAAGGGTGAGGCCGAGGGTCGCCTCGACGTCCTGCAGCGCCTTGCTGAGGGTCGGCTGCGTCAGGTTCAGCCGGCGCGCAGCCTTGAGGATGCTGCGAGAGTCATACAGCTCGGCGACCAGCTCGACGTGACGCAGGCGGAACTTGCGCTCGATCCAGCGCTCGAGTCGCGCCGAGCTCATGCTCCCTCAGGCGCTCAGAAGCGCCGCGGTGCGCATCGCGGCCCGCGGCGCATCGACACCGAAGAAGTCGGCGGCGTTCTGGTGCAGCAGCTTCTCCCTCGCCGCCGCCGGCAGCGTGGCCTGCGAGCGGATCAGGCTCCCGACCTGCTGCTCACCGAGCGGGAAGGGATAGTCGGAACCGAGCATGACGCGGTCCTCGCCCATGGTCTTCACCAGGAGCTCGAGCGCATCGCCGCTGAAGACCGCGGCGTCGACGTAGAAGCGATCGACATAGGAGGACGGCAGACGCGGGCAGTCCTCGCGCACGATGTCGCGGTTGCGCCAGGCGTTGTCGACGCGACCCAGGAGGTAGGGAAAGCTGCCGCCGCCGTGCGCGAAGCAGAGCTTCAGCGAGCGCGGCAGGCGCTCGAGGGCGCCCGACAGGATCAGCCACAGGATCGAGAGCTGCGTTTCCGCCGGCATCGCGACCAGCCACGGAAGCTGATAGCGGGACATGCGCTCCGGCGCCATCATGTCCCAGGGATGCACGAATACCGCCGCTCCCTCGCCGGCGCAGTGCTCGAGGAAAGTGATGAGTCCCTCGTCGTTCAGGTCGCGCGTGCCCACGTGGTTGCCGATGTGCACCCCGACGTGTCCATCGGCCATTGCCCGGGTGAGCTCCCGGCAGGCGAGGTCCGTGTCCTGCAGCGGCACCTGGCAGAGCGACTTCAGCCGCCGCGGGGCGCGCTCGCAGATCTCGCGCGCGGCATCGTTGAACAGGCGGGCGCACTCGAGCGCCTGCGCCGCGGGACGATGATAGGAGAAGAGGAGCGGGGTGGCGCAGATGATCTGCACATCGACGCCGTCGCGGTCCATGGCCTCGAGCCGCACGGCCGCGTCCCAACAGGCCGAAGTCACCGGACGGAATTCCTCGTCCCCGACCATGAGCATGGCGCGGCCGCTTCCTGAGTGCTTCAGCCACGGCCAGTCCGGGGTGCCGAAGCGCGCGGCCAGATCCGGCCAGGTGCGCGGCAGGAAGTGCGTATGAATGTCGATCATGCGCATGTCACGCCTCCGGAGCCGGGGCTCGCGGGCGTCACAACGCGCGCCGCGCCTCCCGGCCGATAGGCAACCGCCTTGATCTCGATCAGCAGCTGCCGGTGGGGCAGCGCGCTGACTGCCACGGTGGTGCGCGCCGGGCCCTCAAAGCCGAAGAATTCGCTGTAGACCTCGTTGTAGCCGTCGAAGTCGGCCATGTTGACGAGAAACGTGCTCACTTCGACGACGTCGGCGAGGCTCGCGCCGGCGGCGGCGAGGATGTCGCGGATGTTCTCGAGCACCGCGCGCGTCTGCCGGCGAATGTCGAGCGCCTGGCGACCGCCGGGCCCCACCTCCGCCCCGGCGATGGAATCGTCGGCGCGGCGCGCGCTCGTGCCCGAGACGAAGATGAAGTCCCCGGCGCGGCGAAAGTGCGGGAAGCTGCCGCGCGGGCGCGCCTTGCCGGGCACCACGGCGCTGGCGGCTCTCATAGTTTTACGCAGATGTTCATGGGCGCGGAGAAGAACGCGAGCGAATGCATCCCGCCCTCGCGGCCGAGACCAGAGAGCTTCACGCCTCCGAACGGCGTGCGTAGATCGCGCAGATACCAATCGTTCACCCAGACCATGCCGACTTCCATCTGCCGCGCTACGCGGTGGGCGCGCTGCAGGTTCGAAGTCCACACGGCGGCGGTGAGCCCATAGCGGGTGGCGTTCGCCATCTGTACCGCCTGTTCCTCGGAATCGAACGGCGCCACGTGACAGATGGGACCGAAGATCTCCTCCTTGACGCAGCGCGCGTCTTCGGCGAGCCCGGTGACGATGGTGGGCTCGATGAAGGCGCCGCCGTCGCGCTCGTCGCCGAAGCCCGGCACGCCGCCTCCGCAGACGATCTCACCGTGCTCTTCGCGCGCCAGCCGGTAGTAGGACAGCACCTTCTCGCGATGGGCGCGCGAGATGAGCGGGCCCATGTCCGCGCCCTCGTAGGGTCCGCCGATCTTCAAGCGCCGCGCGCGCCGTGCAAGCTCGTCCACGAAGCGCGCATGGATCGGACGCTCGACGTAGACGCGCTCCGAGCACAGGCACACCTGTCCGCAGTTGGAGAACACCGAGCGCATAGTGCCGCTGACGGCGGCCTCGAAGTCGGCATCGGCGAACACCAGGGCGGCGTTCTTGCCGCCGAGCTCGAAGGACAGCGCCTTCACCGAATCGGCGGCGCTTCTCATGATGGCCGCACCGGTGGCGGACTCGCCGGTGAAGGCGATGGCATTGACGTCCGGATGACTCACGAGCGCCTCGCCCGCGGATCCCGGGCCGAAGCCATGCACCAGGTTGAACACGCCGGGGGGCACGCCGACTTCCTGCATGACCTCGGCGAGCAGCGCGGCCGAGGACGGCGTCTCCTCCGAGGGCTTTGCCACCACGGCATTGCCGCATGCGAGTGCGGGGGCGACCTTCCAGGTCATGAGCAGGAACGGCATGTTCCAGGGCGCAATCACCGCCACCACGCCGACGGGCTTGTGCACCGAGTAGTTGAGCGCACCCCGGCCGTCGGGCGTCGCCATCTCGAAGCATTCGGAGCCGCGCGCCGTGGCCAGGTCCGCATAGGCGCGGAAGTTCGCCGCGCCGCGGGGAATGTCGAGCGAGCGCGCCTGCTCGAGCGTCTTGCCGGTGTCGGCGATCTCGGCGCTCACGAATTCGTCGCAGCGCTGCTCGATCCGCTCGGCCACCTTGCGCAACAGGTTGCAGCGCTCGGCCGTCGACAGCCGTCCCCACGGCCCGCGGAGCGCCGCGCGCGCCGCCCGAACCGCGCGATCCACCAGCGCGGCGTCGGCCTCGGTGACGGTGGCCAGGACGGCGCCATTGACCGGGGAAATGTTCTCGAATGTCCGTCCGTGGCTCACGAGCTCGCCGCCCACGAGACAGGGCAGCGGTCGACCCGCGAGCGGGTATGGGTAGGCTTGAGTCAGCATCCGCGGCCTAAAGCCCCCAAAAGACCTCAAGGGGCGTGCCAGCGGCGATTCTAGGAAGGAATGGCACCCAAGGAATAATGGTATTTTTCCCCTCCGATATGCAATTTATCTATATCAGGCGGGACGCCGCCCCCCGGGTGAGGAACTCTCCCCGCCCGTCCTTCAACCCTTCGTTCCGAGGAGCCTCTCCCGGCGCGCGAGACTCTCGGCGCTCCACACTTCGCTCCGCCTGTAGTACTGGGGCACCGCTCGCGCTCCCACCGGGATCGCCACCCAGGGCTGCTTCGACTCGGTGTAGATGTGAATGTCGGGCGGGAGGCGATCCGGGTCATCGAGCGTGCCCACTCGCACGAAGCGCAAGGCATCGCCCGCACCGGCGTAGTGGCTCCAGAGCGCGATGTGGCAATCGGCACAGCGGGCGATCCTCTGGCCCTTGCCGCTCGCGCTCGGCGTCACCACGAGCACCGGACTCCCCTTGAGGAGCCTCACGCGCTCGGCCTCGATGACGGCGTTGAGCGCAAAGGAGGCGCCGCTCTCGCGCTGGCACCAGCGGCAGTGACAGCAGTGCACGATGAGCGGCGCGCTCGCGAGCGAGAAGCGCACCGCCCGGCAGGTGCAGCCGCCCTCGGCGAAGGATGGCGCTGGGTCGCTCACGCTCTCGGGGCGAAATCCGGCGGCACCGCTGGCTCGCGATCCGAGCGCGCGCGGAGCAGGTGTCGCCGGGTTCGGCGGGCGCTGCTAGTGAGCTGCGCTGCCGCTCAGGCAGCTCTTCATGAACGCCTTGCGCTCGGTACCCTTCAGTCCCTTCGTCTTGGCGTCCGCGTTGCAGCTCTTCATCTTCTCCGTTTGGCTATTGGCCCTCGGGGTGGCCGAGCCCGAGGCACCGGTCGCGCTCGTGCTGGCGCCCGCCGTGGTCTCCGCGCCCTTCTCGGACAGACAACTCTTCATGAACGCCTTGCGCTCGGCGCCCATCAGTCCCTTCGCCTTCGCATCCGCACTGCAGGTCGTCATCTTTTCCTGCTGGCTGTTCGGCTGCGAAGCCTGAGCGAAGGCGGCCTGCCCGGCAAGGAGCGCGAGCGCCGCGCCGGTCACCACGAGCCACGTCGAACGTCTCATGACAAACTCCTTTTGCGAGAGGGGGGTGAACGGCGCATGGTAGTCCTCTACTCCAGGTCCGGGTAGGGCCCGCGGCCGCCGCCGGCGATGAAGCGGTCGATCTGCGTCTCGAGCACCGGCAAGGGCACGGATCCGAGCTCCAGCACCGCATCGTGAAACGCGCGTACGTTGAAACGGTCGCCGAGGGCTTTCTCGGCGCGCGCGCGCGCCTCGAGCAGGGTCCGCTCGCCGAGGTAGTAGGAAAGCGCCTGGCCCGGCCAGGCGATATATCGGTCCACCTCGGTGGCGATCTCGTGCTCGGGGAGCGCGGTGTACTGCTTGAGGTAATCCATCGCCTGCTCGCGCGTCCAGCCCTGTGCATGGATGCCGGTGTCGACCACCAGCCGCGCGGCGCGCCAGATCTGGTAGCCGAGCATGCCGAAGCGCTCGTAAGCGCTCTCGTACATCCCCATCTCGAGACCGAGCTGCTCGCAGTAGAGCGCCCAGCCCTCGCCGTAGGCCGAGATATAGGTGAGCTGGCGGAACATCGGCTGATCCTTGTGCTCCATGGCGATCGGCATCTGAAAGGCGTGTCCGGGCGCCGACTCGTGCAGCGTGAGCGCGGTGAGGTTGTACAGCGGGCGGCTCGGGAGGTCATAGGTGTTGAGAAGGTAGACGCCCGGTCCCCCGCGGCCCGCCGTGTAGAACGCCGCGAGGTCCTCGGGCACCGGCTTGATGGCGAAGCGCGCGCGCGGCAGGTAGCCGAAGAACTGCCCCGCCTTGCCATCGAAGCGCTTGGCGATCCACGCCGCCCGCATCAGGAGCTCCTCGGGCGAGCGGGCGTAGAAGCGCGGATCGGTGCGCAGAAACTTGAGGAACGCCGCGAAATCGCCGCTGAAGCCGGTCTCGCGCATGGTCGCGAGCATCGCCTCGTGCAGCCGCCCCACTTCGGCGACGCCGAGCCGGTGGATTTCGTCGGGATCCATGTCGAGGGTCGTGAACTCGCGGATCTTGGCGCGGTAGTAGTTGCGCCCGTCCGGGAGGTCCGCGGCCGCGAGCGTGGTGCGCATCCCGGGCACGTACTCGGTGCGCATGAACTTCAGCAGCTCCACATACGCCGGCTGCACCACCTCGCGGATGGTCTTCACGGCCTCGGCGCGCAGTGTCGCCTGCCTCGCGGCGGGTACGCCCGGCATGTCCTTGAAGGGGGCATAGAAGAGACTCGGCTCGGGGGCCGCGTCCGTGACCGCGGTGATGGAGCCGTCCCGTCCCGCCATGGTGATGCGCGGCGGAGTGAACCCGCGCTTCATCCCGGCGCGCATCTCGTCCATCTGCTCGTGGAAGTAGCGCGGGACATCGCGCATCTGCGCGATCCAGTGCTCGTAGTCCACCCGGTGGCGGAACGGCCGGCGCGCGGTGTAGCCGAGATCGGTCCAGAACGTGGTGTCGGAATTTGCCGGCATCTCGAAGTCGCGGAAGCGCTGGTTCGCGATCAGCGTCGCGATCTGCGCGCGGTAGACGTCGTAGTTGACCTGCTCCTTCGCCGAGAGGCCCGCCCGCGGAATGGCGTCGAGCCCATGCAGCACGTCTTCCCAGTATCTGAGCCGCATCTCCTGGGTCGCCGGGTCCACTTTCGGCAGGCGATCGGCCACGGGGCGGGAACTGTCCTCGGTGTCCGGCAGCTGATCCGTGCGCCATTTCCACTCGCTGGTGTAGATGGCCCGCAGCCGCTCGTCAGCGGCGTTCTGCCGGGACTGCTGCGAGCAGGCGGCGAGCGCTGCGGCGACCAGGGCGGCGCTCAGTGCGGGTACCAGCGCGGTGCGCATCGTGTTCTCTCCACGCCCGGCGCGAGCGGAACATACGAGGGCGTGAGCATACTCGCACCGTTGCGCGCCGCTCGCGTCCTGGGGTAGAAGGCCTCCTCATGTGGAAAGGGATCCTCGCCATCGGGTTAGGCGGCGCACTCGGGGCGCTCCTGCGGTGGTGGCTGGGACTGAAGCTGAATGCGTACCTTCCCGCCATTCCGCCGGGGACGCTGGCCGCCAACCTGATCGGCGGCTACGTGGTCGGGATGGCGGTGGCCTTCTTCGGGACTTACTCGGCGCTCGCGCCCGAATGGCGCTTGTTCGTCATCACCGGCTTTTGCGGGGCACTCACGACGTTCTCCACGTTCTCGGCGGAAGTCGTGACGCTCATGCATCAGGGACGGGCACTGTGGGCACTCGGCGCGGCGGGCGCGCACCTCATCGGCTCGATCGTCATGACGTTCGCCGGCATCGGCACAGTCGTCTGGATCCGCGGCTGACCGACCGCGGTCAACCAGGGGGAGCTTCCCCATGCAGGGCTCACTACTGCGGTTCTACGTTCACGAAGGTCAGCGCCATCACGGGCGGCTGGTGTGGGAGTGGCTACTCGAGAGAGCCAATGAGCTCGGCATCCGCGGCGGCTCCGCATTCCGCGCCATGGCCGGCTTCGGACGCCACCACGTGCTGCACGAGAGTCATTTCTTCGAGCTCGCCGGTACGCTCACCGTCGAGGTGGAGTTCATCGTCACCGAGGAGGAAGCCGACAGGCTCCTCGCGCTGCTGAGCGCGGCGAAGGTACGACTCTTCTACTCCCGCATCCCGGCGCTCTTCGGGGTGATCAACCCCGATGCCGCCGATCGGCCGGCGCCGGAGTGACTGCCCGGGCCCGATAAGTCACCCCGAGCGTTGCAGAGCCGCTGGCCGGCGAGAGCATGAGGTACCCTCCTCTGCAGCTGTCAGGGCTCTGACAGTTCCGTCCAATTCGTCCGAATTCGGACAAACTCCTCAATTTCGTCAGGGACCTGACAGCAGCCGGCGCGGGTACTATTCCGTGCGCTCACCCGTGCGCTCA